>Ga0307509_10003166_pt1 | contig 25478 bp, 30 predicted proteins | sample 10_EM_MG_FD_202245 | JGI IMG/M metagenome (GOLD analysis project Ga0307509, IMG submission 202245) | Populus trichocarpa ectomycorrhiza microbial communities from riparian zone in the Pacific Northwest, United States - 10_EM | ecosystem: Host-associated > Plants > Roots > Unclassified | place... | reverse complement strand
CTCTGCTGGCTTTAGCGGTTTGCTCTTTGGACTTGTGCGGATCATTCTTGTTCTTCTCTAGCTGTTTTTCGTTCGGGGTTGCCCCTTTCATTACTATTCCTATCCTAGCTTTTCATCTTATATCCCGTCCATTGAGCCTTTTAGGCGCCTTTCACTTTCTGCGATTAGCGTCCGGGCCCGAGCTCTAGCCTTACCCACATTTGTTTCTGTCCGCTTGGCAGACCTACTCAAACTAGATTAGTCCATACATTCTAATAAACCTTTTTTCATCTAGTTCAGGAACCCCAAGTACCTAACACTCGTATTGCCCCAGTGACATCGCAGCGTGGCCAAGTCTTCGGGTTCAAATTCCTATATCAGGTATCAAGCTGCAATTTGGACGCGCGGTGTGTGCTGACGCCAGCGGACATGAAAGCGAGTGATGAACTGTGAATGTCCTTAGTTCTGAAGGAAGCTGGGCTGACCATTTCGATCTTCCAAGTTCACACCCTATATCGTGCCCTTAGCTACCTACCAATAGAGGCTTCCTAACACCACCTGCACCTCAACGTCATACACTGCAATTCTCTTCTATCACTATTCACCTGTATACTATGTCCCAACAACAGCGGCGGCTTATGGCTGACCGAGCATGTTCATCGAGGCAGGAAAAGCAAAGGCAAAGGGAGGTCCTTCGCGGACGTTTCTGGGGATCTGGGTCCAGGGACAGATTAACTATAATAACATCACCCAGTGTTGAGTCTGTTGTGGCTGGGTCCGCTGTAGGTAGGAGGAGGGATGCCGTGCGGGAGCCAGCTTCTTCACGACTCCAGGTACCAGAGCCTGTCCTGTACAACCGGCAGCAGGTCTTAGAGTCAGCGCATGAGAGTCTAAACTCTAATGATGGGGAATATGAGGGTAATGATGGCCAGAGTGAGGAGAGTGAGGAGAGTGAGGAGAGTGAGGAGAACGAGTTAGGCCAGCATGGGGACGATGTGGATCATCCATCGGCCTGGGGAGCGCAAAGACCAATTGGGTGTGAGTTTCTTAGCTCGCAGCACTCGATACTGACCATCACCCCTGGGAATACCCACAATTCCGGCAGGAGGATTAGTTACCCCGGACGGAGAACGTCTGCTCATGTACCAGTTAGCCAAAATGGTTGTACATCTGCCATTCCCTCCCGTTCACCCACGGACTTCAATCCACTTGCGATGCCGGTGATAACCCCAAGTCACCCAGATCCAACTATCCGGGAATTGGATAGCGGAGGACAGCAAGCCAGCAGTAGGCGAAATATGGCAACCGGGCTTGAGCGTACCATTCTAGCCAGATCCCGTGACCTGATGTGGGACTGGATGATCTTCGTCAATCCGTTTCCGGACTCAATTACCCTGACTGAAGAATTCCGCACATTTTGGAGCGATGCCCAGACCAAATTAGGCTTTCCCGACTTTGCCGATGCTACCCTGCCCTCAAATGACCAGGTAAGTTACCCTTAATCGATAACCGACATCCTATCCTAGACTAAATGGAGTAGCCGCTGGTCACTGATTTGCAGATCTGGGCAAAGCACAGCGGATGCAGATCTCAGTATCTGCATACAGCAAAGAATGCTATAACAGAACTCTATAAGCTCAATATTGAGGATCCTACAGCCTGTGCACGAAGAGTGGAATACCACTGGCGGAGAATAGGTTTATTTGCCCGCCGGGCAGCTATGAGATATCTTTTTGACATTTGTCCCGATTGTTTCTAATCGGAGTAAGACTAAATCGCTTTAATCCGGCGGACAGCCAATTTCTCTTAGATTCCTAGCACCCCAGATTCCCGGTGTGATATTTGCTCAATATTACTCTGGCCCGAAAGGGAAAGGCATGACGGATAAGGGTTTCCTGGATAAGATCAATGGCCCGTTTATCTGTCTGACAGCCGCCATATTATGTCATTCACTGCGATGTTGGCGGACAGGCATCGGTATCGATAATGTGGCTTTCACAAGGGCCATTTCCGGGGGTAAGAAAAACAATGTGTACTGGCAGGTTTCGAAAGTGTCCGGATCCCCCGACGGCCCGGGCATCCAAACACTTTTGAAAATAGCAAGTACTCAAGTTGGGTGAAAGGTTAGCTAACGGATAGATAGCCCTGCTGGAACATCAGACGCGATCCTGGGGCAAAACGGGAAGAGTTTGGCAACGTCGAATAATCCAGCGGATAAGGACGACATTGGAGGCCAGAATCGCGAAGGAGCGGGGAAATCGGGTTCAGAGGACGGCGGGATATGACCATTATGAGTACGCATTGAGGCCGGAGTTTGGTAGTGATACGGAGCTGGATGAATTGGAGGCCGCTGGCGGCCTGGTGGATACAGCAGGAGGACATGGTCGGCAGGAGCCGCGGCGAGAACATGGGCCCAATCTGGGAGCACTGGTTGGTGCAGCGCAGTTCCAAGACCCTGGGGAGGCGGAATCACATGTTGAAGAAACCGATCGAGAGGATAGGGAGAATGGTTTTATCACCACTCGCTGATCGTGTATATATATGTAATTAAATTAAATTAAATTATGTGTGCTAAAAGGGTCAGGAATGGTGAAACAAGAGTAGTGTGCGAGTCGGTGGGCAGGAAAGGCATGAGAATGAATTGCGCGGATGGTTATAAGCTGCGCAAGTATGAGTAAGGCATCTAGCGGGCAATTGTAGGTTCGGAGGGCATGGGAATGTATCGGGCAGATGGTTATAAACTGCGCAGGCTTGGGTAAGTCGTCTAGCGGGCAGCTGTAGGTTGACAGGCACGGGAATGAGTCTGGGGGGCTGTTAGAAGCCGGGGAAGACGGTGGGAGCCCGCGCGCAGACTGTAAGAGGCCGGGGAAGACGGTGGTAGCCCGCGCGCGGACTGTAAGAGGCCGGGGAAGACGGTGGGAGCCTGCGCGCAGACTGTAAGAGGCCGGGGAGGCGTCAAGAGGCATGGAGTAGACGAGATAGGATCTGGAGAGCTGAGGCGAGAGCCGCACGAAATGGCAAGAGAGGGGGGACGTCCACCGGATATGGGAGGAGACGGGCTGGGATCAGAGGGTGGAGGAGGAAGGGCTGAACGTGTTGGGCGCGATGAGGGCGGAGGAAGTCATGACGGGAAAACGTCCGCCGAATACGCGAGAGGACTGAGGGAATCCACGAGTGTGGGAGAAGCGGACGTGATGTTGGTGGAGTTCCGGATGAGAAATGGATTCCAGGAGAGGTTAGTGACCGGGTTAAAGGAGAGAGGGTATTATGGAAAGAAAGCTGGCGGGCGGGGGTATCGGGGGGGGAGGCCGGGAGGAGAGATGTCGCCGCCGCAAGAAGTCTGCAAAAGTGCAGCATGGGAACAGGTGCATTGGGAGCGAAGATATGAAGAGGCTGGGCGCTGGGGGTAGAGTATCAGGCGGGTGGCTGCGCCAGGGGGGGTCAAATGCGTCAGGACGCAAAAAGGGCCGCGTCCAATGCGTCCGGACGCATTGGACGCGGCTCTTTCACTTCCGGACAGAATGAGCCCAGGCGGACGCACCTAGAACAGGAGTTTACGTTATAAGCGCCTGGAACTTCCAGCGCACAGGGTGAGCGGGGAGAGACAGAACGCAAGGTATTTTTTTTGCTGATGGAGAAGTACATGTCAAATGTACAGACCATAAACTCCTTTTTGTATACAAAATACTTGCAGTTACGAAATACTGCAGCTATCTGCGCTGAAGCATTGGCTGGTATATGAGTACCATCTCAGGCCCCAATAGCATCCTTGCAATATGGAAAAAATCTCTCATTGTATAATATCTCTCACGGGTAGGTCAGCACTGGTAGTTTAACAACTTGAAATCCTCTTTCTAGTAGAATTATCAAATCTAGAACCCTCTTGAAATATCTAATTCTATAATACTTAGCAAAATATTTTAAATACAAAACTCAGAATATAGATTATTATTAATATTAAGATACATACCTGCTAACAGTTTTATCCACTGTGCTGAAACCTCTCTTTTAAATTACTATTTGATGCTCCTCTTGTTACTGTATATAAAAACATTGCAACCAGTTCCTTAACTGTGACTTCATTTCCCTCATATAAGCTACCATTTGCTGCTAGCCATTCATCAAGCTTCAAAAATACCATGTTCAACATCAGCATAATCTCTTAAAATCTTTGAGGATTGGTTCCCTCATGGAATACCTCTTTCAGATCGTTATTGCCTGTATGGCAGGATGTATGTAATGGATGGTCAAACCAGCTGCTGACTGTATTACTAATAGCACGAGCTAACTCCAATAGCTGTTGACTGTTGATTTTGAATATGCTGGCTTTATTGACTCGCTACTTGCTGATCAAGTTTCACTTATCACTTCTTGATTGAAAATATCGCTAATTATCAAAGGTTTTACTCAAGTGAAACACAATCTGAATTTACCTTAATCTATATTTACAATACCTACTAAACATCTAAGAAACCGGTATTGAGTCCTAATCCCTACCTGTCTTTTACTATGATATTAATTATTATACCCGGAAAGAAATTGTTATAATATGATATCATACTACAATAATAGTTCCAGTTGTACCCTAATATATACAGTTTTATCAGAAATACCACACAAAAGAAATACAGGAAAAGTTTATTTGAAGGATAGAAATACTATAGTATTTATATGCATGCCAAACACGACATAGTTTATTTATCCTGTCTCAACCACAAATACTGAGGAAAACTGAAAATACCATCGTATTTGTGGCGTGCCAAACAGGGCCTTAATCTCTCAAAAAGCAAGCCAAAATCAATTATAACCTTACACAACTCTCTTCACGTTCTACACATCCCACCCATTCTGTCCCATCCATGCCAGACTAATTGCCAAGAAGTAGCCCGGTATGCTACAGGGGAAGGTGGGAAAGGTAGCTCAATGAACATGAAAGACCGGAATGTAAAAGAAAAAGCAAGTGTGTTTCCCGTCCATCACTTGGTTGTAGCGCCAACCCATAGCAGTGAAACTATAGAGAAGCAGGAGGCGAGCAGCTTCCGGATTTTTCACCCAAGCTCCCTCTGGTACCCGCACCCGGAAGACTCTCAACTCCTGAACCTCTATCCCTCATAGTACGATATCCGTAATGGGTCCAGCCAAGTTTATACAAACCCGCTTCGCTAGTCCGGATTGCTTTGCTTCCCTTAAACCAGATTCATCATACAGTGTCCCCTACTATGGAATTCACTCCAACGAGAAACCTTGTATGAGGTCTTTGAGCTCATAAGGGGTGGTTTCGTATACTAATAGCAAATCTTTCAGTACATCGAGGTTCTTTGCAGTGAGGTGCGACTGCAGTTCTTCCACGATGTTTCAGATTTCGGTTATTCTTAAGGAAAAGTAACACCTAGCGTTTCCCTTGTTCCCTTCACATCCTCAGTCCGATTTCACATTTTCCCAATGGTGCATTTCTACGTGGATGGGATCTTCTGGGTAACTACCAAAACGCATAGGATTGAAAAGGTTAACCAGGTTTGACCTTGTTCCCCTATCTTTCTCAATTGATATCCTCTTGCCGGCCCCAACCCGGTTTAGACTTGTTCCGGACGTTATCCTCCCTTACCACTGTATTGTGCTCGACTTCCTTGTACCACCCAGTTTCACAGTTTGGTCAGTTGGTTTCCCGCTTCCAAATCCTCCTCTCAACTAATGCACACACCTTAGCTCCGGAATTCTATGGTGTTTGGCATGAAACGATACAGACTCAAGCATCTCGGAAAGGACCCATCTTCTACCGTAAAAACCGAAATCATGGAGAAAATACCCTTGGAAGTCCAGAATTTGCCCCTTTGGATTAGGGGCGAAAACGCAGCGAGAAGATTCCCTTTCAGCCCTCACTTGAGACACGGGAAAAGAAATATACGATCTTACTAGGAGATGCAAATTCAGCGTCCTAGCTCTATTCTCAATTATTTCGCTTTTTACTCCCCCCTCCTGGGGTTCGAGTGATGAGGGATGCTGCCGCCACCCGTTTTCGCCTCCACGAAGTTAGCCACAAAAGCGCGACAGGTGAATCACGTGACACCTGAAGACGCCAAGCCCCCGGACGTTCCCTCACAACAAATAGCACTCGTCCTTCCTTTTCCCCCACACAACTCGCATCGAACGAAACGACACCTCTCTCCATCAAAGCCACCGGCCCTAGTCCTAACATCACTTATTCTTTCTGTAATTGACGAGTGATAGTTCCAAGTTTTACAGTCTTCAGTATCTCAACAAATCTACGCAATGACAGAGGTATGATAGCTTCTCTCTTTATTCTCTGACTTCCCCAGCTCCTCCGCACTCGAGGGGAAAAAAAACAAGGCGCAACAAACGATGTGCACTAACCATCCCACTATAACACAGATTACCAGAAAGATCAAGCTCGTCACAACTCAATCAATATTGTATGTGCGCTCCATCACGTGTATCTTTTCATTTCAACTATCTGTCTTGCGCCTGACTGATGAGTTTCATCCCTCGTTCCTTTACCCTACAGGACAGATGTCGCGCCTGCCCATGAGGGTTTCCCAATGAGGGAGTGGTCCATCCGTGTGTTCATCCAAGGGGAGAAAGGGGAGGAGCTACCCGCGAATATATTCGACAAGGTGACATATAAGCTTCATCCAACATTTGCCAATCCGAATAGGGGTATGTTCTTTTCGCCCTGCCTTTTCAATATCTTCGTCGTCCCGCATGGAAATATATAAAATTTCTATACACGAAAGAAAAAAATGCTCCGGGGAAAAATGTAAAAGGAAGGAAAAAAGAGTTGTCTAATTTAGGTTTGGTGTTGGGAAATAGTCGTCAAGAAACTACCGTTTTTAATCACCGAGCAGGGTTGGGGGGAATTCGATATGGAGGTTGTTCTCCACGCCATCGATAAGGGCGGTGATCATTCCATTCGCCACGACCTCAACTTTCAGAAGAATAAATACGAGTCCGTTCATCCCATCGTGAGTCTTAGCGCTTTCTCCTCTGCCCGGCGGTTGTTGCGACTGATTGCAGAACTCACGCTGGATCCCTTACTAGACCTTCAATAATCCGAGGCCTAACCTTGTCAAGGCTTTGGCCACCTCCGGCCCAGTTCCTGGAGCGGACACCACCGCACCGGAGGAGAACGGAGTCTCCAAGCGTGACAAGCGCAAGAATGATGGAGAAGAGAGGATCAAAAAGAAGAGCCGGAGCGAACGTACCGTCAGTGTCTCCCACCCCCGTTCCCACTTTGCGACCCCCAGCGTGCCCCACGAAGTTATTATTGAAAATGAGACTTAATCCCCCTGCTCTTCATCGATCTTCCCGGTTGCAACGTGCTAACTAGGACTTCACGGTAATAGTTCGACATGGAAAAGCTAGCAGAAGGCCTTCAAAAGCTCCAAGAGGAGCATCTTCTACAGGTTGTTCAGATGGTACACGACAATAAGACTCCCGAGACCTATATCAAAAATGACGTAGAGCGTGAGTGCTGCCCACCCACCCACCCACCTTCAGTCAAGTTAATTAATTTTTGTGAAACAGAAGGAGAATTCCACGTCGATCTCTATACACTTCCCTCACACCTTACCCAGATGCTTTGGAAATTTGTCCAAGAGTGTGGCGTCGACGTATAATTATTGATATTACTTTTTCCCTCTACTTATTGCTCATGTTCTCCTTGCTAGGCTTGTTTTCCCCCTCCTTTTTTTCCCATCCTCCCGCAAAAAAATAAATAAAACTACAAATTGGACGAAACTTGGAAACCTTTGCTTCCTTGGTGTTGTGTTTTTTCTGTTTTCTTTTTTTTCAACATTTAAACCCTTTTTTTTTCCCTGCTTGCGCTTGCGCTCGCACTGTCATACTACGCTGCCCACTATCAACTTATCTACCCACCATACCTTTTCAGCCATCACCATTATCATGCATCCCCAAGCAAGCAATTCACTCCTCTGAAACTAGGCGTAATGGATTTATTTCCCCTCTTCATTTACTTTTGTGTTTCCCCTCTTTTCTTGTGTGGCCGCCTTTTATTCTTTATTCATTGTGTTGATGCGATGCAAGATGTTCTTCATACCGTACCTTACTTTTACCTTACTTTACTTTTAAGTGTTATGTACCCCCCCTTTTTTTTTGTCGCGGTTCCATGTCCGGCTACGATAGTTCTAGTTTGTTCGACATAAAGCAAATCACTACAGTATTATGATATGCCCTAACTCTAACATCTGTGTGCTGTGCTGTACGCGCTTGTTTGTGAAGAACCGTGTGATGCACATTATGGATAAATATTTTGGAGGAGGGATGTTGGAAATCGAAATTCCTTGGTTTCGCGTCGAGCGGAGATTGGTGAGGGAGGGGAAATGATCGAACTGTACTTTTCACTTCTGCCAGCCACAGGCCCGCCGGGATGGGATGGGATGGGTCGCCGGGCCAGGTGGTAGGGTATCCTGGAAATACCATGCGGTCATAGCCCGCAGAACCTACCGTAGCCTAACTGCGAAATAAAAAAGTATGGGTTCTTGATGAACAGAGATTAACTGCAAAGCAGCTTGAGGTCGGCGTGCCCACTCTCACAGTACCGGAGCTAATCAGCTAATTATCCCATGGTAAGGCCTCCAGTGATTACTCGCGGATAAGTGATAACATAAGCATTGAGGACTACGGTACCCTGCATAATAAAAAAATAAACCAATCCACAAGACTACGGTACCGCTGCCACTAGTACCGCCCATCCCCCGGCTCCGTGGTGCACTGCGGTGTTACACGATGACACAGGATTAATCACCAAACCATCTCACGACTCCCCACCAAGCAAGGCATACCGTAGTACAGATACGTAAAGCTCTAGCCCAAAAGGATTTCTTCCCGCGATGCAATGGCAACCCCGAACCACCACTTCCAGTATATAAATCTGGCCCCCCATGGAATCGGGATTGCTCGGGATGAACTGGAGAGGTCGGGCAGGCTTTCAATGAACGCCAGGAATTCTTTCTGTGGAAGTAACCGAATAATAATAAGAAATATTGTATCATACTGTTCTATACCTTTTGCTTATGTGTTCCGGCCGACAGCACAGAGGTTTGGATCCCCAAGCTTTTTTTAATTTTTTTATTATTTTAATCCTGTTACCTATTACTCGTATCATACTAAAAAAAATGATTTCTGACGTTCAGCCTTGGCTAAGTCTAAACCCTGGCGGATTGGATAGGTAAGCTCTTTGTATGATAGCAACTTATCCTACCGGTATGTTATTAAAAGGGGCGGGGGTCTCTTTTATGGCGGTTTACTTTTTGTTTACTAATAATACTGGGCTTACTCGTTTGGTTGTGCTTGGGGGGTATATATGGTGTGATGTTATTGCATAAGGTTGATTCTGGAAAGATAGTAAGTTATATATTACCGTAGCATGTCTCCATGGCTCGTCCGGGTTGGTATTATAGGTAGGTGGTGGAAGGTTTCAGGTATTACCAAAGCTCTCTCGTCTTCCGGCTCATGGGTGGTTCTCGTCGGCTTTCTTGCGAAAAGATATGGAAAAGGTTTTAAGTATCATACGATACCGTAGTGTTCTTTGGTAGTTTAGAGCCGCCCCCCTCGCAGAAAGTTTGGAGGATGTTCCAGTCTTTTCGTAAGGCATGGTTGCTCGGGAGGAGTTCATCGTGGGATCGGCGGGGGGTGGAGGTTTTTAAGATCTAGTGTTCTTTGGCACTGTACCCCCCACTCATCGAACGAAAGAAAAGTTTTAGGATGCTGGCATGCGCAACACGAGCGCAAGGGCCCGCTAAGCACAATCATATACCTAGAGTGAGAAGCGAGAGGTTGGTGAGGGAGTAGCAGCAGCAGAAATACCTTCCTAAACTGGGACAATTCATATTCACCCAACATCAGAAAGAATCAATCCACCCCACCCAACAAAATTCCACATATTTCTCTCCAGAGCACTGACTTACGGTAGCACACCGTGCACCGCCTGTGTTCACGCACATATAAGGAAAGGGCGCCAACTCTGAGGAAAGTTGGACCCCCACACCATGGTATAATAGTTCCCAATACCGGTACTGGCCCCGACACCACGTGTGAATAACGCAACATCTAATACTTCTCACGTACCCAGAGTTCCGGTATCATCCACAAAACCCAACCCCACCAAACACCGATACTTGCTGTGGCCCATAAAACAAATCACAATACACCCCCTCTATCTCTTTCTATCTCTCTCTCTATCCCCAACCCAACCGACCAACCCCTCCCTCCACCCCTCCCCATCTCACCTTTCCCACCAACCCACAACGCCCACCAACACAAAACAAACCATCCCCGCACCTTCCTTCCTTCCATCCATCCACATCTCCCCGCTTAACAATTCCCTAGGCAAGTAAGCCACCGTAAATCACTACTACTACTACCGTACCATACCTACCACTGAGTTCTACTCTGCTAGCACAGCACGATAAGCAAAACCCCCCCCACGGAACCAAACCAACCCAAAGCCCAAAGAGAAAGAAAAAAAAAAAGGGAAAAAAAGAAAAAAAGTAGACAACACCTAAAAAAAAGCGCCCACCCCGCTCAACCGCAAATCCCAAGTCTCAGAAATGGATAGACAGTGTAAATACCAATATAAGCAGGTACAATATTTACAACAACACAGCACACGCACATCACGTATAACCACGGTACTACTACTACTACCGTAAGAAAAGAAAAAAGAAAAGAAAAAGAAAAAAAAGTAAGCAAGTAAACAACAATATAAAAAAAGTAAGAAAAAGAAAATAACCGTAATATCGGAGAAACTTGAGCGGTTAGATTAGCTTAGGTCAAGTTATTATAGGTTTTGGCAATTGCTACAAGCACAGTACAAAGTACGGTACCGTATGGGAGGTAACTATAGGCTGCGCTACCGCCGTCTCGATTAGGTACGCCAACAGCGGCAATCACGGCCATTCGTTGTCGTTGTCGTTGTCGTCAAGCAGGGGAAAAGAGAAGAGACGAAATGACAAGGTAAAGGCAAGGCAAGGCAAGGCAAGGCAAGACTGCATGTGACACAAGTTAACGTCACTGCGCGGCACGTATTATATCACTACGCAAGTCCCAAGGACGATACGGGTGCTCGTACAAAGCGAGGAGAAGAGAGGGGACAGAAAAGAGGCACCAGGTATCACGTGAACTGAAAAACGTGATCCGAGTACGCCATCTCAGGTACCAGTATTGTGATGCAAACAAGTAAGAAAGGAAAGGCAAGATGGAATGAACAAGTAAACAGGCAACCCCTTTAACTAATAAAAAGAAAATAACTTGGACTAAGTTTATAAATACTGTAAGGAAAAGGGAAAGAAGAAAGACAACACCAAGAACAAACCCGTGCCGTACCATGTTTAGTTACATTCAGTCAAGTTATGCTATGCTATGCGTTCAAAGGTCGTTATTGGGGTAGCGAGATGAGAGGGGAGGGAAGGAAAGAGGTGATAAGGATAATGTGAAGAAAAAAGAAACGAGGGATGAGAAATCGTTGATTGAGCGAAAGTGAGGATTTCAGGTAGAGATGTTATGGGAGGTTATTCCACGGTGGGGAAACGTCTGCAAAACAACCACCAGGCCGAACGAGAAAGAACAATAGCGGTTGTACATATCTTTAGGACACTCTAATCCTTGTACAAAACATTCGCTCTGTGGTCCACCCAGTCAACACCAAACCCAGCTATACACAAAGAGAAAGAGGGGAGAACAAACCTTCGAAGAACCAGCTCCAAACTATCAGTGCTAAGACTCCTGCCGGAAGGAATCTCGTCCACAATCCTCATGATATTCGCAAACAATTCCCCGCCCTTATACGCCAATACAGCCGGCACGACAGCGACATCCATTTCCGCCTCGTTATGGTGCAATTTCACAAATCTTGTAGTGGCATATCGGCGAGCCAGAGTGTTCAAGCAGTCTTCCACGAAGCGGGATTCCTCTGACTAAAGATGCAACCAACCAACGATCAGCACTTCCTCCCTTCCATTCAAAGAATAGACAGGCAAACGAAAGTTGACAAACCTTATCATTGTAAATAGTAACCACAACAATAGTCTCGGACGAGACCCTCTCCACAGCATCCAAGTACCCCACTGCATCGACCACTTCCACGCGACCGTATTTACGCTTACTGGGCGAGCGCCGGCGAGTATTCGACTGACCAGTCTTGAGCTCCTGCATCCGGTTCTTGCGCCATGTCTTCACAAAGTCATCCTCGCCGCTCTCGCCATCACTATTACGATCCCTGGCTCTCGGTGGAGAGGAGGTCCCTCGTGGTCGTGACGACTGGGAGTATCCGGTGTGAATTGTGTTTGTCGACTTTTGTAACTTTTCCTTACGCAGGGCAGATTCGTAGGATATCGCGTCTGAAAGGACACCTTTAACGCCCTTATGAAACACCACCATTAGCCAGAGGAAGGGGGTAAGTAGAAGGAGTAGAAGAAGGGAGAACAAACAGTCTGGAAACTCCCAGATAGATGGGAAGAATGTTTGAACAGCATATCTCGATCACCGGTTCCTGGAATACCACGACCACCGCCGGATTGACACTTCTCTCCCTCTACCTCTGCTCTATTCAAGCGTACGGTTTCGCTGTCGCTATCGGGTTCCGAAGCGCTTTCTGAGTCGTCTTCTGGATGGCGTTTTTCTGGTGCTTCGCTCTGTAAAGCGTTGAACTCGTCCATTGTGAAAAGAGAATGGGGACGGACGGGGGGGTAGTATGAGGTTTATATTGGCGTGGGAATTGGCTGCAAGGTTGGATTTTTTCCGCTTGCTCGTTGGTATGGGTGGGAGGGAAGAGTGGAGTGGAAGGATGGATGGGGTTGGTCAGGGAAGGAAATAACGTGGAGGTTATGCTTGCTTGGTGCCTGCTGCGTCAGATGTTATGGAAAGATGGTAGGGATGATGCGAAACAGTGCAACGATGCGTCTATTTTGGACAAGGATGTTATGCGGTCAAAGGTGAGGGTTACGCCTGCCCTGGCGAGGGTTGAATGAGGAATGAGTGGGCAGGTGATCAGGGTGGGTTTGTGCGGGCGGACCACCAGAGGGAATCGCTCCATTCAAGAAGGAATCTCTTTATGAGACGAATGGTGTAACAGATCCCTGAAACGGTTTATACGCATTCCATGAGAGCTATCTATCTACGGTACTATTACCGGTATCATACCGTGCTCCACCACAGCAACGCCTCTACCGCTCCTTACTTGCTTTGTGCCCCCGAACGTACCATGGCCATTCGCACCCCTACGGCACTGGCACCTACGGTACTCTATCTCAAATCTCAAATCTCAGGACGAAAATAAATAGAATGAAAAAACAAAAGTCTGAAAAGAAAGAAAGAAAGAAAAAATAAAATAAAAATGTGCAATGGGGTTCTCCGCCAGCCAGCTGGTTCCAGATCCAGCTCCAAGTTCCGCTCCGATTCACCACTCATCACCCACAAAAAGTTCCCATCCACCTATCGCAACAAACTCCACTACCCCCAATTTAACCACCCGATCCAGCTAACCCATCTAGAGCTAAGGCCAAGAGCAAAATCCGCATATCAGTACCAGTAACGTACTGGTGCTTATACGAGACCCACATAATCTACAGCAAAGTCCCCAAGTCCGACACTGGTAAATATAACATAACCGCCGTCCAGCAAATACTGTACCGTACTTTACGAGTTCCTCGGGCACAATCCGTAGAGTTACGGAGCACCGTCCCGATACAATACACATCTGTCAACAAGCCACAGTTCTCTGTCCTCCCCATCAGTCTGGTCCGTGCCCATCCCTCCCTCCGAGAAAAATGAAAAGCAAAATAAAGAAATTTATAAAAAAACCCCCTCCCCGGCAAGACCCGACTTTCAAACTCCTGCACGATACAATTACTATTAGCAAGTCCCTCCTTCATTCATTCATAACAGAACCCGCCCGCCCGTCCGCGAGCAAGCAAGCAAGCCAGCCAGCCAGCAAGCAGGCCACACCCGGATCCACTCCCTCCCCCACACAACACACATCCTAGCCATTCCCGAAACGAGCCCGACCAGTGCGTCCCCGGAACATGGGATATAAACGGTAGCCTTGTCCGAGACAGCCCGCTTCATAACCATATCGCACGCCCCCCCCTCACCCTCACCCTCACCCTCACCCTCATCATCGTCATCATCACTTATCAAAAAGGAAGAAGGAAAAACAAGTTGTTCTAGAAACCGGCATGGAAGCGCCTTGTGTCTGCCAAAATAGAGTGCGGCACTGGAACCGTAAGGGAGGGAGGGGGAAAAAGGGGAAATTGTTCCAAGGCAAACAAAGTTGACAGGGCACGTTTTGTGTCTTGCACTTTTTGGAAAAGCGGTAACGGTATACGCTAGGCTGGCTGGCGGGCAGGCGCAAGGGTGGTGAGTAAGTAAGTAAACTACGGTATGAGTATATAATAATATCATAGTAAAGGTTGTTATATAAGTCGCATAAGGACCCCTCGTCCTTGACGCAGTGAGCGGCTGGCGGACAGGGCAGGGCAGTGCTTGTAAGAGTACTTGTAGGGAGGGAGGGAGGGAGGGCTGGATTTTTCATAATAATACCGGTATTATTATACCTCCGCGGGTTGGTCGCGACGCATATAAAACTTTGTAAGTCAGTCAGTCAGTCGCCTGCGGAGTTGGGGCTCGTGTTTGGCATTCGTTCTAGAAACACTCGTGGGTGTAAAAATATACACCACGCTCAGCCTTTCTTTCTTTCCTTTTTTTGTTTCTTCCTCTTCTTCTTCAGCCCTTTTCTCAGCATTCAGGTGTTTGCCTTGCCAGTTTCCCAAACAAGTCATCAAATCTTGGGAAACAAGTTTCAAGATGCGGTTTGAAGATTTAGGCTACGGTGGGGGTTTACTCCATGATGCTTGTTTTTCTTATAGAGTTTTTAATACTGTAATATACAGTGCTTGTAAAGAGCATGACAGGGAGGGTCAATGTCGCCGATAGGATTAATCTCGCATCTCTGTGGGAAAATAAAATAAAAATTAAGCGTATTAGTAAGGAAACGGGGACTCCTCACTCCGGGCGGTGGTGGTGGTGATTGCAAAACCAAATTTGCCCCCATGTTCAATCATTTCATGCGCGACATTTAGTTGGTCGGCGACAACATTGTCCTGTCATGCTCTTTTTTAGCCCCCCAAACAGCGATTCGGAAATCTGAAGATCGCAGGCAAGTTTGGTAGAGGGGGTTGCCTGCGAATCACGATCGTAAATCATTGCTAGCTTAAATGATGGCGGGCCGGGTACGGGAGGCCCTTGCTCGCTCATTGGCAGGATAAGTCAAGGAAGAAGGAATGAAGAGGGGGGAAAAGGATGATTACGTTATCCTACCGCATTGCTGATTCTTACTCCTTCTCCCTTTCTTTCCTTCTTGCACCCACTCTTCCGCTGACTATGATGCTGCCTCAATCACGATACTGTATATCCTACATTCTTCACTCCAGCTCTTCCCAACCTCACCGCATAAGCAGGGAAAACACCGTCATCTTATTTTAACTTATTTTTATTTTTATTTTTTTCCCCCAGACATTCCACATCTGTACGCTTGCTTGCTTACCCGCCAACTTGTTTCGTCTCTTGTCCAGTTCTGTATTCATAGTCACCGTCCCATCCAATCCAATCCCGAACATACGCGCTTCCGCGTTCAGACCGTATAGAGAAAGAAAAAGGTAAAAGGTGAAGGGTAAAAAAAAATGTGAAGGAAAAAAGGTGTGTAAATACTACTTGTTATGGCAACAGAGAAAAAGGCTAACACTCCAAACATAAGGGATATCAGATCGGGTCAGGGAGGGGATATCAAGGGCTAGATCCGGAGAGAGAGAAAATGAGTACCATGGCCGAAGAAAGCAAAATATATGAAAAACTCCGGAGACTCGCAACATTCGCAGGAAGAGAGAAAGAAGAGACAAAAAGTAGTAAGCAGTTGGTAAAGAGAAGTGACGTGAAGAGGAAGGATAAAAAGGACTACTAGTACGCAAACAACTAATCCAGCCCGCTGCACGGGAAGCAGGAGAAGCAAAAAAGACTTCGAGGTACTATCAGTAATGAATCGCAAATAGTCATCTCATGCCATCCCGTACCAGCACTTCCGACACACAAGCAAAGAGGTATTTGAAAAAAACCAGGCAAAACAAGGTAACTTACAAGGGTAGTGAGGACAGGCATCGAAAGAAGGAAAGTGAAAAAAGCCTGAGGAGAAAGAGAAGGAAAGCCCGAGCTTGCCACAGTGAACCATTGATAAGAGGAAGATAATAAAAAGAAAAAGCAGAAAAAAATTTGAGCGTAATTTTTTCCCTTCCCTCATCTAACCCCCCCGTGTCTCCGGAATGCTTGATAACGCTTTGGAGGTATGTGAGCCCAACCACATGGCGAAAACATTAACTCGGCTTACAAACAACACAATCCCCCCCGCTTTTCTTTGCTTTTCATCATCCACGACACTTGGATCACCGAGATGACTACCCGTTTATGTCGCCAATTACCAAGCCCAAATCTTAAGCTGTACAATAGTTTAGCAGAATCCCCGGAATTGAAGCCATCAGAGAAACCAAGGGACTCACAGTTGAATCCCACGACCCAGTACACAAACTGATCCCGTCATTGCTAACACCAAGACAACTAACACGGTTGTCATGACCGGTAAGAGTTCCTACACGTTCCCCACGAAGTACATCCCAGACCTAAATAAAAACAGTCAATAACCAATCACATTTATGTGACATGCGCAGAGATTGGAACAAAATCTCCCATGAAACTGAGGCTGAGTCATAACGGGAGGTGGGGAAATCTCTTACTTTACATTCGAAATCGTCGTATCCAGCAAAGAGCAGACGACCCGAGACAGAGAATGCGACTGAAGTAATACCGCAAAGAATTTGATCCGACTAGATCAGAAATTTACACGTTAGCAAGGTATTGGACTAGGGGAAGCCCCGCAAAAAGGTCGGGAAAGCTCATACTGAATATGTATTCAGCTCCCGATCAGCACGAATATCGAATAAACGGCAGGTTGCGTCGTCGGAACCGGTACCAAACGCATTTCCATCAGGGAAAAACTGAACAGCATTGATATCGGATTCGTGCCCTGCAAAAGTTTGAACGGCCTTTCCAGTACGAATATCCCAAAGCTTTGCGAAAGCATCACAAGCACCCGAGACAAAAATGTTCTGATTTGTAGGGTTGATGCTGAGACTCATGACATCTCCGAGATGATCGGAGAATTCGGTAATTTTGGCGCCCGTATCAATATCCCACAACATACATGTCATGTCCCCCGACGAAGTAAGAACTCTCTTGTCATTGATAAATCTACAGCAGGATAGATAACCCGAGTGACCCGAAAGTTCGCGCGCAACGCGTGTGGGACCATCCCTGGCAGAAAGATTGTACACCGAACAGATGTTGTCGAGACCGCCGCAAGCAACATAATTACCACTCGGAGCATACGCACATGTCATGACCCAGGAGGAGCGAAGGGGAATAGCATGCACTTTGTTTGTGGTATATGCATCCCAGATAATGAGCTTCCCGTCTTGCGAAGCTGAAACCAGATGTCTCCTGTCTGTCGACCAGTGCATGGCGTAGATTTTCGCCAAATGACCCTTGAGCGTTTTTCGTACCTTCATTTGGGTGCGTGGCAGGGCCTCAAGAGTCTCCTTAGAGACTTGTCGCACTACAAAAGGAAGTAAAAGTTAGTAAAAGGCGAAAATCGGACCCAATTCGCGTCATATGCTCACGATCCGCGTCTGCCAATTCCTCCTTCTTGATCTTTATCTTGGCCTTCAACCCCTCAGCCTCCCTCCTAGCGGCAGCGATTCTATCCTGTATGTCAGACATAGCGGTTGTAAAGTGTTGAAAATGACCTCCAGAGGCAGCTGTTGTTGTATATCGGTCGTGTCGTCGTCCTTATCGAACAAGGCTACCCTTTTCCCGCGAAAGCAGCTGGAGTCGGAGTTATTAAAGAGTTAGGGGCCTAGGGAAACGGGAAAAGAGTGGATTGTGTTAGTTGACAAAGGAAGCAATACCACACGACGATCGAGGCGGGTTTCGCGAAAGATTGACAGATGTCGTTGAAGACGGTTGGTACAGATGATTCGGAGAAGGGTGGGTGTGTGGAAGAAAAGGGATGGATAGAGAGGGAAATGGGGGTCTGGATGCTGGGGCTGATTTGCGCGATGCGATATTGTCTCGCTTCCTGGCTAGCGCCTACGCAAAACGGAAAGCAGACTTGAAAAGGGGAAATTAAGAAGGAAAAATAAAATAAAAAAACAATGTGCTTATAACAACAGCCAAGTCGAACTGGGGGAGGAGGGAGAGGAAAAGGGAAGGAGGAAGGTGTAGAACGGGAAGTAGGAGGCTCGAGGCGGGGAGAAAAGAGAAAGTGTGGAGTTGAAAAGGAGGGAGAAAGGATGGATGGAGAACCTACCGAGAGAAAGGTGTGTGGGAAAGCGGGTGTGGTTGGTGGAGGATGACTTGGGGTCGCCTTCTCCGTCTTCTCCTCTGCTGAATGTGCTCCGGAAAGGAGAAGCGGCGACGAAGGAACAGAGGGCTGCGGGCTGGGTACCAGCGACAGGAACAGCAATAAAATCGGCCGAGGGAGGCGAGCTGGCGGGAATTTTGATGGAGCGGGAAGGCAGGGGAAAGGCGGAGGAGACGAACGTTGTCAAGATGCAAATGCAGAAGGAGAGAGAGGTTTGGGTTATGTGAAATAGAGAGTCGGAGAGGCAAAGAGTAAAAATATAAATAATATTATAAATAATAAATAATAAATGATGAACGAATAGGGCAGAGAGGTCAGGTAAAGAGAGGGCAAGGGGAGCTCTGTCTTTGGCAATTTTTTTACGATAATGTATTTCTTGACTATTCTGTTTGGCAGCCTTCACTTTTGCTGGCCCTACAGCCCTCATTTTTCTTTTTCCTTTTTCCCCTTTGGTTCCTTTCCCCAATTTATCCCCAAACCCGTTCGATACACGCCGCAAGTATATATGAGAAAAGAGACCAAGTTGTGCACCAATTCCAACACCATCGCTGATATATACGACCTCTACGAGTATTTTCAAACATCTCCTTCTCCCGGTCAAAAGCTCTGCAAACGGACGAGGCAACCCATATTCACTGATAATCAGCGCCGGTGGTCGATCGCCCACCTTCGAACCGCCTTGTCCGTTTGAATACAGAAATAATACGAAAAAAGGGTGCCCCATCGATGGGAAACCTAAAATCTGGGATTTTCACAGCCGGTGGAAGTACGTACTGTGCAGCACGTACATGATACAGGGAGAGCACCGTACGCCAGGGTATCAGAGATGGCAAAGCTATTGACAGCTTCAGAGCTTATTTCTAGATTCAACCGTCCGTCAAGGGAGAAGTCAGCAGAATAGTGCGCAATCCCCGTCCGTCATCCTGAATCAACCTGCTCCCAAAAGAAAGCAAAACCCCAGCCAAAAAGACCGCTCTTCCTTCTCTTTATTTTTGATTTTTTTCCCTCTCCCTTCCGTTCACAGACTTCACCCAAAACTCTAACTTGAATGCTCCCTGGAATCCCTGGAAGAAAAAGAAGCCAAAAAGGAAAAATAAAACCTTCCACAACAATTCCGCCATATATATGCTTTCAAGACGAGTGGACGATGAGAGAAGGAGAGAAGGGATTCCCAATCCCAATCATTTTGAGGTTCGAGCGCTCGAACAAAAGTAGCATGCCTTCCGGGATCACATTTTTATATTTCGCACCACAGCTTTTTCCGTCCATCGGTCTAGCAACAAAAAAAAAGAGTGGGCAGCCCACTTGTTTTTTTGTTTTTTCCTCCCCTTCCCAATGGCAGAAGCAAGCGAGTCGCCTCAGTGCGTTCTTCCCACCCCGCTTCCAACCCTTTCAAGAACTTTCTTTCTTTCTTTCTTTCTTCTGCCCCGGTTCAAGCAAAGTTCAACCTGGGAGAGGATGTCACTGTATCGAAGTCCCGGAGCTACCCATCCGTAATCAAGCAAACAAGCAACCACGAAGAAGGAAAGGAGGAAGAAAGCTCTAAACCCAAAATGGTGGATTCCCCTCCCTCCTTCCAACCAACCAAGCCCCGAAAACTTTCTTCTCCAATCTCCAGGAAAGCGAAAAACTGCCGGTGCTCGAGTAGCGGCACTGTGCTGGTACTTAGGTACCGGACCGCACATCCCATACAACACCACTCCAATTTCAACGATCTCACCTAGAGTACTTCTGACCCCCTTTACAGTGCTGAGTGCCATCGTATCTTATCGTCATTCCTACCGAACGTTGCATCGTCCAGACGGATTTGCGCTCCGTTTTCTTTCCCCACTCCTCCCTGCATATCACGTGATCTCATAGGGCTGATCAGGAGTTCTCTCGAAACCTGGGGTGATTCGGACTTGGGGAGGATATCAGCCTGTTCGCTTTTTTGTTTTTTCCGTTATGAGAGTCCAGTGGAGAATTGTGCTGTAGCTTGTCTGAGAAGGCGCAATATTGGGATGCTCATGTGGCCGTGGCTGTGGTAGCGAGAGTTCGGAACACCCTTGTTCGAGTACTGTGAATGCAGAACTCCTCCCGTTGGGATCTGCCGGATCCTATTTGCACTCCAGCACTGTGCAGTATAGTACTGTACAGTACGTGTACTTGTGTCGACTAGCATGCCCCCCCGGGGCCTCGAGGCTCTGCGTTTGCGTCTTCGGGATCCGCAGTAAAGTTACAGGTATCAAACATAAAGATAGCTCACAAGTTTCGGTACAAGCCATCGTCAAGTGGCTTCAAGGTTCACACAAGTCTAAACAAATAATAGGGGAAACAACTCTACCAAAATCGAGTCTGCAAACCGGCCATAAGTTAACAATCATACCAGAAGTGAAGAGATGACAGATCGAAAGCTATCGACAACAGATAAGCAAATAAGAAACCTTAGATAAAAGCAAGGCCTCTAAAAATTAAATAGCGCAAGGATAAATTAAGCTATCATAAATACCTTACGACAGGGGGTGGGGGCTTAACTTACCGGTAAATAAAGCACCCTGGAGGGGGAAAGGAAAAAAAAAGACAATAACATTATTATGTAATAATGTCCTACGGTAGTATGATAATATGCGCAAAAAATAATATCCAACTTGCCGGTCCTGTATCCATATGCCTCCATGCTACCGCCGGTAGGGCCGAACCATACCATCGAGTGACGACGTACAGCACAGCACAGCACAGTACTGTACCTACCGTACTGAAAATCCCCCGCCCCCGGCTGCATTAGTCTTGTATCACGCGGGGTGATTAATTAGATAAAATGGTGGGAGGGAAGGAGGAAGAGCTTGTGTGTCGGCCGCCAGCCCCCTTCCCAGCCTAACGGGTCGATGAGCGAGTCCCGGTATGTAGGGAGCATTCGGGAAAGGCAAACATTCTTACTGGTATTTATTTTTTGTTATGGTGATGGTGGGGGTTGTTGACGCGATGTGTGGTGATATCATGGTCTGCAGATACGTAGTCTACCTACCATATTCTGTGCCATGTTCTGGGGAGTGGGGTGGGGAGTATGACAAAGTGTTTGTTATCATTTGTTGTTGCAATTGTCTTGTTAGCTCATTGGATGGTAAAAAAAACTTGGGTTTCCTTTCTCTCTTTTCTTATTGATTGATCATCATCACGATAGGGACCTCGATTGCGAGTGATAGTCGTGACCAACAAAAACGATCTTTGGGTCGCTTTTTTTAATTTTTTAATTTTAACCCTAGCTAGCCATTGTAATGACCAACTATGATACTGTAACTAACTAGTCACCGCCGCAATCCACCTCCGTTCTCCCAGCCTAGTGACTCCACAGCTGTGGTGGATAGCCACTAAGCTCCACACGCCAGAATCCTGAACCCGTAATAACTCTCCCGGCAATCGTTGAGGGTATTAAACAATGGCAGTACAATACCCCCTCAGTATTATAAAAGAGAAGAAGGAAAAAAACAAAAAAAACAACGCCTACACAGCAGCGCCTCCCTGTCATAGCCAAGCTCGTTGCCATCCCTCATGGTATAGTATAAGAAAGTTTTCCGTAGAATACAAGAGCATACCCGAAAACTGAATTTGTCGAAATTGTAAAAAGCAAAGCACAAGTTGCTGAAAGTGTTTTTTTGTGAAATCGCTCCTCCCTAGCTAAAAGTAAAGTTGAGAAATAACTCCGACAAACCTAGGAAAGGAAAGGGGAGAAAGGAGGCTATAAGAGTGAACAGAAAGTTGTAAAAAGTGAGAAGAGGGAGTGGGGGAGTAAAGGAAAAGAGAGGGAGGAAAAGTGGAGGGGAATAAGAAAAGAGGAAAAAAAGTTCGGTGAGAGACGAGTGGTTTTCCGTTCTTCCGCTACTGACCGCCTTCCTTGGCTACAGTTTCGAGATAGGCCAAGAGCCCATCTTTCTCCCTCGACAAAGGGCTGATTGGGATAACCCTTCGAGCGAAACTTGTGGTCCTCGATCTCAGGGGGGTAGCGGGTTTCGCTTCCTCGGGTGAGGATATGACTGCAGAGTCCTCGTGGGGAGTAGGCGTGCCATTGGTGAATAATGCAAGCAGCGCCCTTTGCTGTTCGCTGCTAACAGATTGGCGTCTGTCAAAACTCGCAGGTTGTGGGGTGGTGCTAGCTGGAACAGGGGTGCGCGAGGTATATGGAACCTTTGAGGGAAACCGGTTTGTTTGAGGGGTAGCGGTTGTGGAATGCACGAGCTTTGCTGGCGTATTTGCATTACCGGAAGCTAGAGATGTCATATGCCTTGGTGGAGAATCGTATTGAGCAAGAGGAGTAGCAGAGGCCGGTCTCGTAGTTCCAGTCGCACTAGCTCGGAGGGTATCGAGGAGGTTGTTTTCGTGCTGCGATCTGGAAGTTGTTAAGGCTGGAGACGCTTGCAGGACGGTCCGGTTTGTTTGCTGCTCTTGTTGGACGTACGGCTGAAAGGGAGCGGGTGAAGGGTTTGCAGCCAGTGCAGGAGGAGGTGTATGCGGAGTTACCGGGGGGCCTGGGGCGGCACTTTTGAGGATTGACAGGAGCGTTACAGCTTGTCCCGGATCTGGGGGGTTGGAAGGAACTGGTGGGGGAATAAGGGCGTCGAGCGAGGTTGGAGGTGGCCACCGACCCGGGGGTCTGTTCAGGAAGGTGGGAGATTCGTCATGGTGGGGTGAGGGAAACATGGGCTGATTGAATCGACGGTGGGGGAATAAGTGGCTTGGAAGATGAGGTTGATTGTGCGGCTGGTCGTACATCTGATGAGGGCCTGCGAAACTGGAGGTAGGAGGAGGAGATGGTGGGTGGGTGGGGCGTATTTGAGAGTGGAAGTTTTCCATAGGATTATTGGGCGGACTGGTTTGGGAGTGGTGAACAGGTGTTGGGACCGAAGATGGGTGCTGCCCTATAGGCGGTGGAAGGCCTGAGGGGGTAGGGGCTGGTTGTGAGTTTGATGGCCCACCTCTATTCTGCAAAATGGAAAGCAGTATTTGGGGGTTAGGTTTGAGAGATTGCTCTGTTATCTGAGCATTGTTTCTCCCACCACCCACATTGAGTAAAGACTTGAGTTTGCTGGAAGCGTCCGCAGGTTCTATGATGGGCTCGGGGAGATTGAGAAAATTCTTAAGTCTCGCAGTAGCCTCGTCGGTCCCGGTGGTGTTATAATTTCCATTGGGTTTAGTAGCCCCGTTGTGCGGAATGCCTAGGAGATTTCTTAATTCTGCCGAAGAATCAATGGGCGGTGGGGCAATTTCCTCTTCTATCTCTGTCTCATCGCCAATGAGAGTCGCCGGAGAGGGTGTCTGTTTCTGCTCCTCAAGCCATTTCTTTCCAGATGTTGAAATCCATTTACGAAGTTCTTTTAGGAATGGGGCAACCATATAGTATTTTCCGGTTCGTACGTCGGATTGTTGGGTGTTTTGTTGGTTCTTCTTTTTTGAAAAGGTAGGTAGGTCAGACAAATAGTGCCATGAGATTTTCTTTCAAACCAGAATTCGAAGTCAGTAAAACAAGCAAACTAAAAGCTCAGGCAGGCATTCGAGGAAAGGGAAACGGTTCTACACACGCTAATCTCTTTCCTTGTCCTTGGCTCAAACTTTGTTTCCTCAGATATCCCGGGAATGATATATAACCTCATATTCTGCTCCCTCATTGTAACTTCAACAAAATGATCGCTATGCACCCTTCCCTCGACATCATAGCCAGTTTCTTCCAATACTTCTCTAGCCGCGCAATCCTCGTCTCTCTCATCCTTGTTGATTTTCCCTCGAGGAAAACTCCAACTGGCCCCACTCTTCCATCCTTTAACAAGTACACACTTATCCATCGCATTGTTTAGCAATATTGCGCCGCGAACTGGCACGCGCGTTTTGTAAGCCATGAATTCCGCAAAGGCATTTTCGGCTCGTTCAGGTGGCATTTCTTTCAAGATAGGTAGCGGACAAACAGCAAAAATCTTGTTAAGAAAAGTACGGAGTGGAAGTGTAGGTAGCATGGGATTTGTTTCTCGGATGAAGTCCTCGAAATACCATTGTGCCTCCTCGATTTGAAAACATATTCGCTACACTGGTCAGAATTGTACACTGGGCAATCACCGAAGATCACAGCAACGACGATGAAAAGGTAACAGCCATAAACAAACCTCAATCGAGCTCAACTCCTCCTCCGGTAGATTAATGATGAATCTAGGTACAAGATTAGCACTCCGGGGGCCGCCGAAGGGACCGCAACGACACGACACGTACCTCACACAAAGGTCGTCTAGAATTTCGACCAACGTCGAGTTACTAAAAATCTGCGGGACCCCATCAGCCCTAGTCGCTTAAAGGACCTAGGTGGACAAACACACATAAGAACTAGTGAGGTCCATGGTTTCTCAATCGTAGATTTCCGGGACACCACTGGACTTGGGCCTAGCCCGAGGGCGCCAGAGAGCGAAATAGGAGAGGCTTATCAGTCCCCCAAGGGGAGAACCAAGCGAAAAGGAAAAAGCGATTGAGAACGAAAAAAAAACAATAGAAGGAAAGGAAAGGAAAAAAGAAAAACGACAAGGAAAAAATCGCACAGTATCGGTACACGAGACGCAATCGATAGCTGAACAGTAAGTGACGTGGTGGGTCGGGTAGAGCTGGTTGAAGGTAAAGTTGACGATATGGTGATCTTTGGTGATAAGTTGAACGGCAGAATCAGGCAGCCAGCGACATTGGTGAAGTGGAGGGAATTGGCGTGGGGAGCCGATTGCGGGAAAGGCAACTGAGCACCGCCACATTTATGGATGGTCGCCACATACTGCCGGTAATGTTACCAAGAGCTGCGGATTTGATATGAGAGGGTAGGGCCTAACTTTAAGTTGGCAAGCTTGCATAGTTGCATAACCCCGCCACTTGCCATGGAAACGTCATGTAGCAGTGGGGGGGGGGGGGGGGGGCGGGGGGCGCGGGGGGGGGGGGGGGGGGGGGGGGGGGGGGGGGGGGGGCGGGGGCGGGGCGGGGGGGGGGGGCGGGGCGGGCGGGC
>Ga0307509_10003165_pt1 | contig 25480 bp, 27 predicted proteins | sample 10_EM_MG_FD_202245 | JGI IMG/M metagenome (GOLD analysis project Ga0307509, IMG submission 202245) | Populus trichocarpa ectomycorrhiza microbial communities from riparian zone in the Pacific Northwest, United States - 10_EM | ecosystem: Host-associated > Plants > Roots > Unclassified | place... | reverse complement strand
ACGATAATCGGCCGTTCCTTGGTAGGCTTCAGAGACAGAAAGTCCGGATTTCTAGGCTTCGCATACTCGAGTCTGCCATCAAGGTTATGGATCTTTACGGCGCCTCCCCTAGCGTTCTTGAAGTTGAGTATTTTGAAGAGGTTGGCACTGGACTTGGACCTACTCTTGAATTTTACTCTAGCGTATCTAGGGCATTCGCTAGGAAGAAGATCAAGCTTTGGAGGGAAAACGAGTCTTCGGTGGAGAGCGAGTTTGCTTTTGGACAACAGGGGCTGTTCCCGGCTCCTATGAGTGATGCTATGGCAGAGTCCGAGAACGGGCGTAAGGTTCTGCACTTGTTCACTATGTTGGGTAAATTTGTGGCACGTTCGATGTTGGACTCGCGCATTATCGACATATCCTTCAACCCCACCTTTTTTCGTACCGGCGAGAATGTGGACGAAGCCGTTGCGCCATCCCTCGGTGCTGTCAAGACGGTCGATAGGGATCTCGCGAGCTCCATGAAACTTTTGAGGAAATTTGCTTTGGCTAAGGAGGAAGTTGAGAATAACAAGGCTCTTAATCCGGGCGGCAAGGCTAAGAAGGCTGCTCAAATTGTGTTTGACGGGGTTCATGTGGAAGATCTTGGGCTCGATTTTACGCTTCCAGGGTATCCGCATATCGAGCTCATTACAGGCGGTAGCGATGTTATGGTTACCATTGATAATGTCAAGGAATATGTCGATAGGGTCATTGACCTTACCCTTGGGAGCGGTGTTCGGCGTCAAGCCGAGGCTTTCCGTAGCGGGTTCTCGCAGGTCTTCCCTTACTCTGCATTGAGGGCCTTCACGCCTGATGAGTTGGTTATGCTCTTTGGCCGTAATGAGGAGGATTGGTCTATTGAGAGTGAGTTTTTGGTTCTTTACCCATTCTGCGGAGGGTTACTGACTTTTTTCTTTTTCTTTTCTCTTCAGCGTTGATGGACTCTATTAAGGCCGATCATGGATTCAATATGGATAGCAAGAGTGTGCGCAATCTCTTGACTGCCATGAGCGAGTTCAATGCCCAGGAGCGTCGCGACTTTCTTCAATTCGTTACTGGCAGTCCGAAACTTCCCATTGGGGGTAAGTGACTACTTTCCTTTTATAGGAGGTGCAGTATTAACTTTCAACAGGCTTCAAGAGTTTGACACCGCTTTTCACTGTGGTCTGCAAGCCGAGCGAGCCACCTTACACTTCGGACGATTACCTCCCTAGCGTTATGACCTGCGTCAACTACCTCAAGCTTCCGGACTACTCCACCTTCGAAATCCTCAAGAAGCGGTTGTCTGTCGCTATACAAGAGGGACAGGGAGCTTTCCATCTTTCATAGTGTGCCGCCGGGGTACGAAAAAGTAAAAAAAAGCTACATAACTAGCTAACTCAGCATTTTGTTTCTCTTTATTGTTCATTTGATCTTTTCTTTCGTTTCTTTACACAAGTCTCACTTTTCGTTTTCTGGGAAAGGCTTTTTTTAAGGTAGAGAGAGAGGCGAAACTGATTTGCGGTCCTGGTTGCGATTTGTCATAACATAATTCGTTCCTGTTGCCCTTTAACTTTTTTCCTTCTTTCTATTACTTTCGTAACCCGATTCTTCATTTGCATGTGCTTATTATCTTTTTTCCCTATACGTCTATTTATTACCTGCGGCATGATGTTCGTTCTTGGTGGCAGAGGATGGGATTGTGATGCGGCGGGAGCTCAGGTTGTGATTTTTGCATGCGATAGGGTACGCAGCTTTTCTAGTCGGGTAAGTCGGGGGCCTAGGTGGAGCAGAACAGGGCAATCAAGTTGATGTAAGTTGGGCTGTTTTTGTTGGGGTGGTGGTGGTGGCTAAGTTGGTATTTATGTGATGGTATGGGTGTTGAATAAATTTCCGTTCTCAGGTTAAATTTTTAGTTGCTGTGTGCTGTGCTGTGCTGGATGACGTGATGATAATATTATAATAGAGACCATTCCCGAATAGGCAAATCAAGTGGGATGTTTCCTGCGCGTCGCGTCGAAGCGTGATCACGGCGTAACTTGGTCCAATTGCTATGACTAACTCTACACCTGGTCGCGTCTCCCTCTTTTCCCTGCACCGGCACTGGATTGTAGGCCAGCGTACGGTAGCACAACCAACGGGAGGAAAGAATGAGAGGGCTTGCTGGCATGTCGTGAGACGGAGGAAATTCGAAAGGGAGTGGGTGCTGTAATTCACCGATTCGCACACTTGACTTAATTTAATCCGTCCCTAACCATACCATACCCTACACTTTCCTTCCTTCCCGCCACCAGCCACCACAAACAAACCAAAGGGATTAGAAATGCCCCGAAAACTACTCGCCACCCCCCGCCCCCGCCTAAAGCAAACCCGCCTCGCCGGCTCAAACCACCACACCGTCAAGGACGTCCGCGCAAAGAAGTCCTCGGAATCACCCGCATCGCCGCGGCAATCTGCACTGTCCTCTTTCGGCTTCAGCAAGGAAGTTACCGCCGCTGCTGCTGATAGCAGCGGCGGTAATGGGAAGAAGAGGGTGTATGCCTCGGACGACGAGATCGCCGAGACGCAATTTGGGTTTGCAACACAGAGTTTTGAAGGGGAGGAGATGGGGCCGCCAGAGACGCCCAAGAGGAGGAAGGGAGGAAGAGTAGGAGAGAGGAGGGAAGTGCCGAGTTCGCACTCGCCACCGGGATCGCCCTGGACGCCGAAAGGGGCGAGCGGGGGGATTCCATTTCGGTTGGAGGAGGGAGAGGAAAGGGTTGTTAAGAGCAGTCAGTGGTGGGAAAATGAGGAGTTGTCTATCCACACGCAGGGGTCTGGTGGGGAGGAGCTTCTTGATGGGCTGGAAGAGAAGGTGGAGGGTGCTGAGAATCGATTCGGTGCTTCGGAGCCTACGATTGCGAGTTCACTTTCGCCTTCGGCTTCTCCCTCACCTTGTATGCCTGCTAGGGAAATCAAACAGGAAGACCAATCCCCCTCTCCACCCTCACCGTCCCCACAAACCACCCAGGGCAACACCCAAGTCAACATCATGACTACAACAACTCAAATCCCAATCAATTTCCGAGACACCCCCGTCTCCCCCCCTCCCCGACCTTCTATCCCTCCCGCCGCCGCAGACGAACCAGAAGCCGAAGAATCCCAAGAACCGCAACTTCCCTATCACCACCATGACGACGGTGACGGCGATGAAATCCTCCTGCCATCACCAACTCAAAGCATGGGTGAGGGCGAATTCGAAAGAGACGATGACGGTGACGATGATGTTGACCCAGATGGATTACATGCATTCAACCCGGTGCGAACGCAGCAATTGCCGTCGAGTTTTTACCATCATTATGGGAGGGAATCCTCGCCGCCGGCGCTGCCGGCAGTGTTGACTGGAGGGTTTTCTTCGCAGGGTTTACCAGCTGGTGAGGAGGAAGAGGAGGAAGAGGAGGGCGAGGAGGGCGAGGAGGTGGAGGAGGTGGAGGAGGAAGTGGGAGAAGTGGAGGGGGGGGAGGGAGTAGAGGGAGTAGAGGAGGTGGCCGTAGAGAGGGAGAGAAGGGGGAGGGAGAGGCCCATCACGGTTAGTCAGTTGCTGCCCAGTTCCTTGATGGAGACGTTCCCGTTACCCCCGCCTTTGTCCCAGTTTTCGAGTTATGGGTATGAAGTTGTGCCTGGGAGCGAGACTCAATGAATCTGGGAATTTGTTCTTTTTCACTCAAGTTGTGTTTTGGCTTGGTTTGCTATTTGGAGGCGTTTAAAATGGGTTTGATTGGGTGGGAATGGCATCAAAGGAATTCCTCTGCTTGTGGCTGCTGTGTTATTGTTATATTACTTTTTCGCAGCCTTTTTCGTAGCACCGTGCTCATAACAATATCACGATAGAATCCTTTGTCAATTTGCCTGCTGTAGATAATGCTAGTGGGCTCGAATAACCAACGGTAGCTATTTTATCCAATCTGGTTAGCCAATGCCCGAACGCCAAGCGCCAACTGGGGCATGGTGGGGTCAAACTAACATTCCTATCGAGCGAGAAAGTGCTTGTAACTTTACCTACCTTCCCTCATCACCACGAATCTTCAATCTCCGCCTATTATACCTACACGGGTTTATCTATCACAATGTCCGTTGCAGAAACAATTGAGACCGCATCTGGCTTCGTTCTTGATGCTCCGCCCGGAGAGGTACCTTCTCTACTCTACTCCACTCCACTCTACACCCCCTCCCCTTTCAGCATCCCCATCCCTTATCAACTTACTAACCCCTTCCTCCTCTTCCACCATAGCTCCAAGATGTGATTGCCGGCTAGTCCCCCCTCCCTCCCTCCACTTTTCCACCTTATGTAAAGCTCACCAAGTCAAAGATATAAAAACGCTCGTAAACAACGACCCCACCGTCCTCGAAGGCGTGGCACCCGCCGTGGAAAAATACAACAAGGAGCAACTGATCACTACGAAACTGCCCGGCGCTAGCGAACAGGTTATTATCTCGGAGTATAATTGTCTGCCGGGTGGGAGATTCTTTGATGTAGGAAGTCAGAGCTCATTTGAGTTTGATCATACCAAGCAGGTTTGTTTCTACCCCGGGCAGGGTGACGCAGAGAAGGAAGTGGGGGGGAGGGGGGAGCTAATGAGAGGAGTGGGTGGGTAGAGAGCTTCGAATCCGCAGAGTTGGGTTCTGGAGAGTAAGAATGCAGAGTTGATGTGAGTTTAACTTTTTTTTTTTATGTGCTAGAAGGGAGGGGTGACTAATGAATGGTGGTCGGGTCGCAGCAAGGCTTTATTGAGAGATGTGGCTCCGCATGTCAAGGAGCATTACCCTTCGTCTCCGGCATTCGGGGTGTATCCGGTTCAGGACGATGCTGGTGTTGCGGTGGTGGTTGTTGGGAATAAATATAGTCCTTCTAATTACTGGTTATTATTACTTTTCTTCTTCTCTTCCCTTCTGACATTCTCGGTTGGGAGCTAACGGATCATAGGAATGGCCGCTGGAGATCTACATACACTTACACCCCCTCCAACAATGAGCTTACCGGTACCATTCAAGTGGATGTTCACTACTACGAAGATGGGAATGTTAGGCTGCTTACTACGAAGCCGGTTCAAGTTTCGCTGAACTCGGGAACTTCGACTGAGATCGTGAAAACTATTGCTATCCACGAGAAGAAGTACCAGGAGGAGTTGAATCGGGCTTTCGGGGCGCTGAGCGAGGGGGCGTTCAAGAACCTTAGGCGGCAGTTGCCCATCAGCAGGCAGAAGATTGACTGGGAGAAGATTGGGAATTATCGGTTGGGGCAAGGTGGGTTTCTTCCCTCCCTCCATCTTTAGTTCCTATGGCAATACTAATTTTAGTGCCTGTAGAAATCGGTGGTGGGAGAAGTATCACTAGGTGAAAGGTTTCCCTATCGTTAGATTATCACATTAAGTCCTCGACTAGATACCAGCGTTGTTTGTAATTTCCACTTGGTGCAAAAAAATCGATAACAAATATGAACATGCCGCAAAACCCCGGCAGACTATCGATCTCGTCTCGTCTTTGTTCCGCGCGTATAGTACTTTACAAACGACCCGAACGCCTGTGAATGTAAATCAACTCCATCAACCCCCATCAACCCATCAGCCCCATCAATCAATCAATTAGGAGAGAACTTCCCCTCCACCATCACCATTACCGCCATCTAACCCTCGGAAAGGGTACCCTTCAAAAGAAGATCCCCCAAAGTAAATACAAAACAATAACCCCACCGACAATCATACCGGCAAGCTTCATCGTCTGCCCTTTAGTCCCGGTCGCTGCCATGCGTGTGATCCGGCCGGCACTCTGCTTCAACCCCGTCGTGAAATTTGCAAAGACTTCGTTCTAAACATATATGTAACAGGGGTTAGTCAATCACCCAAGCAAAGGCAGCGGAGGGTGATGAACCGAGTTATCAACAATCTCATGATCCCGAGCGTTATCGTATATGTTTATCGTGACGTCCCGAAGAGAGGTTACTTTCGAAGCGAGTTCATCAAGGCGAGCGTTGTTTTGTCTTTTTCAATCAAAGCTTAGTTTTAGGGGTAGAGGTAGAAGTGAGAAGGAGAAAAGGGGGGAGAGTAAGGGAGTAAGGGACTACCTTTCTCGCTCATAGGCTTCCGACATATTGTAACTCGTTGGGATATTGTTGTTTTGGCTATTTTCCTTTTCCTTCTTTTCCTCTGTTCACTGGTGTGCGGTGGTGGTGGTGGTGGTGGTGGTGGTTGAAGTTTGAGCTCTCGCACATGTACGGCAATGAACAGGCGCAGTGGCGGTTATGAGTGGGTGGGTGTCTGGTAATTTAGAACTGGGATGAGCTTTTCCCGATGGACTGACTGTGGCGTTTGGGTTGTTGTGGCGTGTGGTTGGTTGGTGGTTGTGCAGGTGAAGGGATGTCGTGTGGGGTATATGAGGAGGAATTCAAAAGGTACTTTCGTCCTTCGGGACATTTGGTCAATTTGAAACGATACAGAGAAGATTAGCATGGCCCCTGCACTAAGGATGACACGCTTCACAAAGATGAGCTAAACAGTTTTTTTTTGGAAGGTGCAGGTTTGGAGTTCGAGTCGTGGTGTGGGCGGTTTTTTTTCTCACTATTCTTTTTTCTTTTTTCCTATTTAGGAATGAGATATCTAGTTTTTGACTGTCCTCATATCATATGTAATTAGGTAGCTCTGCTTAGCTTCGATTAACCCAGCCTAACAAGTTTTTATTCTTGGTAGTTAGAGAGATCTCAACCCGAGGTATATATTACTATTAGTACTGTTGACTCCATTTGGTTGAAAACCCCCTGAATGTAAGCTCTTGTACGAGATGTTGCTCGTCAGAACGGTGGTTTTTAGATTTCTTCCCTTTTTACCACACATGTGTCCCTCTTAACAATGGCTTCAACAGCTACCACCTCAGCTGTCACTCGTTACTACACTGCTAGTGTAGATACCAAAGCTATGCCCAGAACTATGAGCTTCTGCCTTTATTCTTTCCCCCTGCTCGTATAAGGAAGAGAAAGGGATATGGTGACTAGTGGACTCGTAATGAGAGATAAATAGTGTGGAACTTGGAATTTGTATGACAAGTGCTTCCCGGAATCACAGGAGGTATTATATGATAAAGCGATTACTTCTCTTTCCCTTTCTTTTTTTACTTTACCATACTTCTATGCTGTAGATTTCGATGTATCTAGAATTACTAGTAGATATAGAATCCTAGTACTTCTGTGTACGATAGTATAGTTGGTTTGCACTGCGGCATTGTTTAAGAAGGTATAGGTATGATATTTGTCAGTCCTGCAATTCTAATAATACGGGATGTCTTTTCTGTTTTATCACAGGAGTATACAGAACAATAATAGTATAATATAGGGAAATGTAGAGACAGGTGTGGTGATTTATAGAAAGATTAGAATGTGCCATTTGTGTTTTACTCATACACCTGTCTTTACCGATATTAGCGTAGTTTTAGAAAAGATCAAATGAGGGAAGGGCGAGTAGTAGAAGTTGTACTTCATATTCATCCCACAAAGCCCACAAGTCCCATGTAAATTCCCTCACTTATGGTCTGACACCGAGCAACCCTTATTTTCCCGCTTTGGCACAGACACCTTATAGCGGTTATTTAAGATCAGTTTCGGGGGGGTTCGTGGTTCCCTAGTTCCTCTTCCTCTTCTTCCTCCGTTGGCAACTTTTCTCTGTTGTTTAGGGGCCGGTGTCCGGCGATTGAATGTGAATGGCACACCAGACGATCTCAACCAAACCATGTTCATGAATAACTGATGTGTGCCCCCTCCTACCGCCCGCTCCCAATAGTATTAGATATATTTTTACAAAAAAAATATTCCGGTACCTCACCACTTTTACCAGATACCGTAGATTGATACATTCGTATTGAAAATAATCTTTGCGGAGGCTATGATTGGCGATGAGGGTTTTATGCAGCGGAGTGGGGTGGATCGGCCTTAGTGGAGACTCATAGTTTGCATTAAGCGGTGAAGAATTTCATGAATGATTGAGTTGAGTGTAAGGAAAGGAATGTCCTAAGGAAAGGTAAGAAGGTATGTCAGGGATTGGCGGGGAAGGTACAAGAAGGGAGGAAAAACAAATGAAAGAAATTTTATAATACCTTGTGTATCCATCTCCTAGTGTGTACGCATACTGTGTCCTCAGAGTACGGGCACATCCTGCACCAAGTGCTGCTATTTCCAACAGTTCGCTAGGATTCTTATACCGAATAATCACCTATGATCATGATTTCGTGATGGCTGGGGAGTCTGGAGTGTAAGTCATCATCAACGAGAAGTGTCTAGTTGAGCTCTCCTGTTGGGAGAGGTTTCTAGCTTTTGATTTGAAAGGCTGTGGGGATAAATGGTGATTGTAGAGGGATCGTTATTGTACTTGGGTGTGTCCATAAAAATTAGAAAGTAATATCATTGACTCCATAGAAGCCTATATCGGATCAGCAGAAATGGGGGGGGGTTTTTTGTTGTTGACATATCCGGGATAGTTATGGGTATTTAAGTAGATCTACTAGTTGACTCCTTCCATACCCCGTCGCATGATTCCATGGCCCCTGGCGATAGTTCATCACTGTGGATCACGGTGCCTCATGGCAATAGGCAAAACCACAGATGGAAATCTGGAAACAGGCAGTTGAGATTTTACACTTTCTATGTCAACCTCTCATAAACTATTACGAAAAATGCGCCTACGAGTAGCTATGAACTGAAGGAACCACAGCTTAGTCTATATTTTGTCAATTAAACTAGTGCTTGTCTAGTATACCGTGCATTGTTCCCCCCCAGAGGAGTAAAATTTTGCACCTGCCGGAGAAGAGACCTAATTTGAAAACCTCTGCTCTCAGGTCCTGATACACAACCTCAATAATATTATAGACTAAAATACCTCAAGCCATCAATACGCTGCTCGCAATGAATAGATCTCCTTACCAGCTGGATTTCGTAATAATCCAATGCCAGACTGTTGCCTTCTAGGACGACAATAGATCACATCTTTGGCGGAAAACACACAACTATAGTATAAGTCATATCCCACATGGGAACCTATACTATGTAAAGGGAACCCGAGGTATTTGGCTACCAACAGTGCCCTAACTTCTGATTCCGTGCCGTGCTTTCCACTCCGGCCCTATACCTTAAGGTCAACCAGTGACCAGACCATCACTCAGGCGTTGATCAACCCTGATCTACCATACTAATATCTATTAACCCTATAATGGCTCTTGGCATAGAAACATTTTCTTATAAATACCTACCATGGGTGCTTTTCTCCCTCTTCTTTTCTTCCTTCCTTCCTTCCTCAAGCCACCTGGGTCATCCAACATCCCCCAACACGCCAACCCATCCATCGGAGGAGGTGCCGCAAATTGGACGACCCGGAGATACTCCCCTATCCGTGTCTCCGGCTCAAACACAATGATTGAAAGAGTCACTGAGTTGAATCAGACTTATTATGCAACCCCTGAAGGTGGACCCTGGCATGGGGAAACCTATTGATGGGGAGAATATAGGTGACTCGACATTCCTTTTCGGATCTGTGGGATTTTCTTAGTAGTTTAGTTTTGTCATGATGCTCGAGTTTGTTGTGTTTTCGATCGAGTATGTTTGCCTCTGAGAAGCGCTCTTTCTTCGGTGTTTGGAATGCGGAAGGGCGGTGAGGAACGGCTTGATACTTAGTTCGGATGCTGTAATGGTCTGCTAGGGTTCTATGCTACCATGCTTTTTTTTTTCACCCAGCAGTACTATCATACACCTGCTATTAGTGTGGAATGTTGGCGGGCATAACTGCCCTTCTACCCAATCTCAATCTCCTTTCCTCTTACCATAAACGGAAAACGGAAACAACGAACCATCGCCGAGTGCATACTCATGAACCCGATCAGCTGGCCACATTGGAATTGGTTGTGACTAGACACCAAAGAGAAGGATAACTCAAACTCGTTTCGTAATACACACAACTCCTACCACCATATTCGCTCATTCCCCACCTACTATGTGGGAGGCGAAATACAAGTTGCGAAGAAAAAAAAGAAACCACCGATCAAACCTTCTCCATGAGGGCTTCTTCCCTTCTCCTTTTCTCATCCTCACTAAGTTGTTTAAGAGCCTTCCTCCTCTTCCTTGACTCCCGGATTCCAAAGCTAGTACTCAATATCTCCGCCACCTCTTCCAGGGTGAACCCACTCAAATCTGGGAAGAGGAAAATGACAAACAACCAACCCAAGAAGCAAAGCCCAGCATAGAACCCAAACGCACCGGTGGGTGTCATCCGGTCCATCATGGTCAAGAAGGTTGATCCGAGGATCAAGTTCGCACCCCAATTGGTGGCGGTGGCCATGCCCGTTCCGAAGCCGCGCACGTTGTACGGGAAAACTTCGGACTGCCCGACCCAGGCGATGTTGCCGATCCCCAAAGCGTAGAACATCACGTAGATTATCTGACTCACCAGAATTAGGATGGCCCAACGGTTCGAACCTGTAGCGCTAATCTCTCCGGTGGAGGGGTTACGGGGGAGGTAGTGGAAGGCTACCGCGCAGATTACCAGGCCGGCGGAACAGCCCCAGAGGGTACCAATTAGGATCCTGCGACGGCCAATACGGTCGATTATGGTAAATGTTATGCACTTTCATTATCACATTTATTAGTAGGACTCCCACAGAATACAGTAGATATGGAGGTGTGGTTGAGTAAGTGTGAATCTACCGTCATTACAAAGTTCGTCCCAGCAACGATGAGACTAACTGCTGTCGGATTTTCAAATCCAACGGTTTTGAAAACAGTGGCGGAGCTGCAGAGGTCCATTAGCAATTGCAGCCCCCCCTTTCATGATAGCAGTCTAAGATCTGGGACACTTACAAGTACATTAAAGAATTAAATCCAGAGAATTGCTACCATTCATTATTAGTAAGCTTCCTAGACCTCAAACTATATAGTCGCGGACATACCTGAATACCCTGCAACCCACAAGCAAGGATTAATGCTCGAAGGTTAGACGGGACGACATATAAGCTCTTGAAGTCCTTCTTCGCCTTCTCCCACTTTGTTCCGGGCCTCCTATCCTCGGTGAACTCGCGGATGTACGCGACCTTGTCTTCAATATCCGCTGCTTGCGCTCCACTGTAGATTGCGAATAGGACCTCCCGGGCAGCTTCATCTTTGCCCTTGCGAACCACTAGCAGTCGAAAAAGAAAAGAGAAAGTTGTGTCAGAGTTCCGGAGCTGATTGGTAAAGTGGGGGAGGGGGGGCTCCTTACGATAGCGAGGGCTTTCCGGAAGCCAGTATAAGATTATGCACTGGATACCGGCGGGGATTGCTCCAATTCCAACCATTATTCTGTCAATTGGCTCGTCAGTCAGTGGCTATCGTCTGCCCTCACCTGTCAGAAGAACACAAGACTATTCACCTCCATCCAGAATCTACGTGAGTGAGCCCAGCGCCAATTGCATAGGCAACGACTTGGCCGAAGGTAATGAAAAGTACATTGATGAGAATCATTCTCCCACGATAGTGCGCCTGGTTGATTAGTCAGTAACAACTTTTTCTCAATAGTGCTTAGAAAAAGTAAATATAAGAGACAACAGGGGTCTGGTGATAAGTTAGACTCACAGGGGAAAGCTCGGCCAGGTAGAGTGGTACAATCAAACTAGCCAAACCAACGCCCCAGCCAATAATGAAACGACTACAAAGAGAGGGCCCTGTAAGCATCCATCCTAGTTGCAGTACGACATGTGTTGGGGAGAAAGGGGAGCTCAGGCATACCCAGCGACCATAACCCAGAGAGACTTGGCCAGGGCTTGAACAATTGCCCCGGTAATGAACACAGCATCCGCGATAGCAATAACCCATTTCCGTCCAATATGGTCCGCAAGTGCGCCCGAGAATACACTGAAGATTAGAGCTCCGAGGGAGGTTGCTGCTGTAATGAATTCCTTCTGTTGATTGGATAACTCGGCCGGGCCAAGATCACCTGCTATCACCACGAGTGCTCCCGAAATAACCCTACAGGTAGCAGACAAAAATCAGCAAAATCCCCTCCCCTCGGCGTCCACTAATCCTGAACCCAACCCCAATGCCTAATGCCAGCGAAAACTTACCCGGTATCATAACCAAACAGTAACTAGCGCCCATCCAAATTGATTAGTTGTTTTCACAACCACCTCACTAACATGTGGGCCATGGGGAAGAGGAGAGAAGCTTAAATACCCCACTTATCCCAGAAGCAAATGTCAAAATCCACATCCACATCGTTGGAGTCTCGGACACCTGCGTCTGCTCACCCCCAAGAGCGGTGGCATCGCCGCCAAGTTCATCCTTCTTTCCGATATTCTCATGCAATGAGTCATGAGCCTTTGACGCGGAACTGTCTCTCCTATCGAGACCTATGGCCTCTTCCCCTGCCATGCCGATATATATATCGCACAGGTACTCACACCCTCACTCAACCGCGCGCACACGTTATAACGGAAGAAGAAAAAAGGGGTAGAAAGGAGATCTGAGAAGAGCGGAGGTCCGAGGAGAAAACCGCAATCGATATGTATAACTGTATCCACCAAGGGTCCCTAACACAATCCTTACAGGTATCGTACGGCACAGCACTGCACTGCTGAATCGATAGCCCGGTGGCGCAAATGAGAAGTAGAAACGGTAACGATAGAAAGATAGAAGGGGGGGGGGAGGGGAAAGGTGGGAGGGTAAGAAACAGGGTGCAGACCAAGTAATTCAGGGGAACCAAACAAGATAAGGAAACTTGGAAGCAGATTTACAGTTTAGCCAAACCTCTGTTTAGAGGTTAGGTGTGAGGATTCATTATTCCCTTTAGTTACCATCCATATTCTTCCCTTGCTACTCTTGGTTAATCAGCGAAGAGAATTTAGGATGCTACATAAGTTACAGCAGCTTTCTCCGGAGGTGGGGGCGCAAGTACGTACTATGATAACCAGTGACATACGACGTTCGTATTGCAATCCCGCTGCCAGGTCATTTATTGCAATGTATGATACTGCCTGAAGTGGTTTCTTGTTTCTTTCTAGGGGGGGAGAAAAGAAAAGCTATGAGTTCATATTTCGCATCATATACCGAGGGTGCTCTTCTACCCGCCCTCCCACTTGCCGGCCTGCGCTTGCCCCACTTCTTCCCCAGATATCCATCTATCATTGTTCCATTGTATCATACAACTCCACAACACAACACCAGCACAAACAAGAAAGAAAGGAAAACGACTCCTCCGCTGGAAATCCCACAAACAACAAATCGCAACCCGAAGTCCCCTTCCCCCTCTTTTTCTTCCTCTCCTAGCCCTTCATAATCCTCTACAAGTTAAGCTAAAGCAACATCCTACATCGGATGCAAGTCCGATTCGGCAATCATGCGCCAACGCCTCTCCCGTCCTCGCGGGTACAAGTTACCAAGAGTAAGGCTGGTCGCGTGATTGTCTGTCGATAACTGTATTTAGGATGGTTGAGTCGCTACGGGGCAAACATTGTACTCACGTCGCCGGATTACTCTGCCAGTTCCCACTTCGGAACCGCTCACCCCCGGATATTTTAGCCAATAAAATATGTTGGGAAGCAATAGTTGCGTCCTAGCTTAGAAAGCTCAGAACATTAAGAACCAAGACTAACTTGACCTCAGTGCTCTGGCAAGGCAACGAGCAGCCAACAGCCTGACCAACCAGCCAAAAATCATCTCAGCGAGAGAGTTCGAGACGTCTCACATTCCTAGGTCCGCCGCTCATATTCCGATTCTAAAGAGAGCGGTAATTTTAGGATTAAATTGGGATGCTGGTTTTGGTCAGTTTTGATGCTATAGCCATCAAAGTTCACATTAATGGTGGAAATAATACTTCATCAGCTTAAGTCTCTTTCCCTCACTCGCATACTCAAACACATATAATACATGCAACCAGAGTATTAGTCGTGTTTTAAGGTGTCCTCTCCCATTTCACCATTGACACAACAGTGATCATTTGAAGGATTTAATCGGCTAAAGTATCTGAGGATGAGCGATTCCATAATAGGAACCAGCAGAGCAATCCGGCGACGTGAGTATATTGGGGGCCACTTTCCCGATGATAAAGTTATTCTCCCGAGAGCTAGCGCTCAGGAGGAAAAGGCAAATACAACAGCCAGATCGGTCGGGTGATAGTGGCCCGTCATACATCCAATCTTGACAAAGAAGCCTATCCCCTCGTCTGTATTTGTCGCTTTCTAGTTCCCTAGAATATCCCAAGATTAAGAATACTCGAGTAGTTCAAGTGTCGCAACCGCGGGGGTGTTTTCTGCTGGCCAGGCATAATGTCTCCGCCGAGAAGGGAGACCGGCAATGGATAGCAATGGATATGGTGAACTTACTAGAACTAGCTCCGAAGGCAATTCCCTTCGCCCTAACACTTAACGGCCAGACCTCAGTAATCCCCGGGTAATATAGTTAGTCAACTCAATTTCAACGAAAATATTTAGCATTTACAAGATTTAGGCACAGGGCCCAATCCATTGCTCTCATCAGTGGTCACACTCTCGCCTATACGTGTCACTATAGTCTAGGGACTCCTCATAATATCCAGAGTGAACCAAACCATAGATATCAACTTGCAACACGATGCGTGGGCCACCAGCCTTCGTTCTTGGCAATGATTGCAATGATGAAATAACAGAGCGCCATTCCAATCACGCCTACGAGAGAGCGGGCTTTCGGCCAAGATTGCCGATACACATCACGGCGAGAACCCAAAAACAAAGATCAACAGACAGCCCCCCACGTCTGGTACCAAATACACCTTACTATAGCCAAGGCATTGCAATACCTGCTACACCAGTAGCACGCAAGGGCACTGTGCCGTTAGACTTACCTAGGTGGGCGAAGATCGTGGGTGCGTAGTACAAAGCCAACGTATACAGTTAGCGTCAAGGATCTTCTAATAAACCCACAATAGTGCCCGCACCCGAGTACAAATAAAAAGAAACCACTGACTTGCCCCAAGTTCGGTACAATCCTTCTCTGCATAGCAAGCACCCGACAAAACGAGCACTGGCTCGCAAAAAGCTCTGACCCGCAGTTCAAAACCCCATAACCCACAAAAGACGAGCCAATTAATTGTGAGTTCTCGCGTCGTAGGGAAGCATAGTAAACTTCTGGAAATAAGTTTGCACAACGCCAGCACCGCCAATATCATCTCCCCTCGAGAATCCGCCACCAGATAGTAACAAGGACCCAGCAAACCCCGTTGAAAGAAGACTATTACAAGGGATTCAGTAAACGGCGTGACAATCCATGAAGAAAGATTCTGTTTCCTTCAAAACTTACTAACAGCGAGATCAAAACCCTGAAAAACATGTTCCAGGTCTAGAATAAGCCAGCCAAGCTTAATACCCCCAATTTTATGTAACCCCACGTATTGGTCCTCCTTAGGTGCTGGAACCTCTCGAGCCCAGTCCGCTTCCCGAACACATCCTAAGGCTAAATCTCGACGAGCTCCAACTCGATCAACTCATGACCCCTGGCAAGCCCGCGCTGGCGATGAGCTCCTCATCGTGGACAGCACGAGGGCAATACCGACTCCAAGAATAACTACGGGAGCAGGTTGCAGGGCCAGCAAAAGCAGCCATGCAGCACCTCCCCGCCCTTGGCCGGTTCCCCCGATGTAATTGGTACCGCAGTCGATCCTGAGACCCCGATGTCAGGGAATTTCCCGATATGATCCCGACGTTATATCGCTCAGGCGAAAGGATCGCACATGCCAGAAAGGCACCACGATACCAAAGGTAATAGCCAGCCGCTGCAGGCCAATCAGGAGCCTCTGACTTCAGGCAGTGTGATCTAGTTTCAGGCTTCTTGAGCAACCCATCACTAGCCATCACCCTTCTCTCCTGCTCCGAAATCATGAGATACTCTACGTTGCACAGAGAGCGGTCGTATTCAAGGAGCCCACACCAAACCTACCCCCGAATATGCGAGGAGCTTCCCACGGCCGCACAACATCGGGTTATCAAACTGATGCAGAAGGTGAACAGGGCTACGAGAATAGCGCACTCTCTCGATATTCTCTCACCAGGAACACCAAGTAAGTTATTCCGGTCCAAACCCCTAACTTAAGGATTGCTACAGTAAGACTTAGTATTGCCCCGTGAAAATTAACTCCAATCACAGAAACACGTACTCGTAGGCCAACCCTTTTTCGTACTATTTGAAACGACATCTCCCATCCATCATAGACTCCTTAGACACCCATGCTACCAACCAAAGCTATCGCACGAAGTATCATAGATCCGGCTTACGTGTGTTTGGAAGGAACGTATAGCCACTATAAGTCTGAATAACTATCGCCATCACTATTGCGTTAGTCACTATTAGTCACACTCCCGTATGAACTGTGGGTGCACGGTGGTAGGGGTGAGGAAGGAAAATGAAGGCGTTCGAGTACCACACACTGACAAACTCCCGAGAACACACCTTGATTGTAACCCTAAAAACTGGATACAGAAAAAAAAGAATCAGTCATCTGAGCTCCCCAAAGGCGCCCAAGCTCCGTGCCATACCCCCCTGTGCAGGCAAACCCTGCCATTCCAAAAAAAAAAACCCCCCCTTTGCCATTGTGTATTAGCCCTGCGGGTCCCGATGGTCTAACGAGAGCCTGGCGTCTAAAAATCGTCGCCCTATCGGAGCTGGTTGTAGTGATTGCAGCTCCACTCATGGTCTTGATCCGATCGTTCTTGTGCGCTGCTATCTGGGTTGGTGGGTTTGCCATGTGGTCCCAATGCTCCGGCCTAGAGCTAGCTTTCTCTCTCTTTTTCTTGTTTCTCACCGCAAGGTCTGCAGATGCGGACGCTAATGAAAATACTAGAGCCCTAGAGTACGGTATTTGATTTATATATCATGTCCAAAACCCAACTGTTCTCGACTAAACTAGCAAGAAGCCTCCTCGATTCAATCCTCCGAACTGTGGAGGTTTCTTTACAGCCTGAAGAAAAGAAAAACCCCTGAGTCGGAGGAGAGCTAGGTAAATATTTCCGCCCATCCGGATAAGTTAACGCCCCTAGGGTCCAATCCCTTAACTAGCAAAGCTGGTAATAACTGCTCTATCATAGGATAACAAATAATCACAACGACTCACATAAGCCGTAGCGTCTATTCAGGAGGTGCCACAAAAACCACAAGGTCTGATTACCATACTTCGAGAACGAAATCTCTGTGGATTGCCCTTTCTGGTTTGTAAGAGCCCGGCTATTCCAAAAAAAAAAAAACTACCGGTTAAATGCAAAAAGAAATACTCTAAAATGTGATACTGCATTAACGTATTGCAACAGTTGGCCGCTGACCAATAACAACTATTACTCTTCCAGTGGGGAACTCGACACTTGTGAGGCGGGAAGCTCTAGGCATAGAGGGTCCAAGTTATTTCCAGTGCAATCCCATATACGCCTGAAGTCACTATGTCGGCGCGTGGCCGTGAGTCCCTGGTATCGACAGCTGGTGGTTCAGGGTGCCCGCGAGGAGGCCCCGAGATTTGCCAAAATGGAGGTCGGGTAAGCTGTAAGGCAGGTAGGTTAGGTCATGGCCAGCACGGGTTCATACCAAAAGAAAGAAAAAACTCTCTCCAGATAACCTCCTGAGTAATTAAGGAGGCGGCAAGGCTTAGAATGGTAGATGCGGAAGCTGGGCTCTGAAGTGGGCTGAGATATCTCGATAGTTGCGAGCATATGCACACACTAAATGGCCGAGAATGTGAAGAGTACGGTAGTTCTATCAAGTCATCTCACATGACGCAAAAATAATTCCGCACACCCGGTTTCGCATACCTAACACTTGAAGCAGCAGTATTTAGGTTACCAGTCGTAACATTTGGTTCGTCTCTCTGGATAAATTGCAGCCGCGTATATACTCGAGTAGATATAACGCTAAGACACAAGCCAACCAAACTTAGGCCTTATGCATTTTTGAGTGGCCGAAGCTTAAACGGTATTATAACCCATTTAACCGGATGTGCTCGGACGCTGAGGCACTCGAACCATCACCAGAGCACGTGCAGAAAGGCGTGATAGGTGGGGGGAATGTGAAAGCCAAAAAGAACGACACACAATCACTGAATCCAGCCCTAACCCTGATTTATCGGGGATCCTCAGCAGTGTAGACTGTCCTGATTGTCGGCGCAGAGTATCTCGCTCAACCCTGCTTAGGAAACCTACAGCCTGAAGACAAGAGCAACCACAACCCCCGGAACAAAACTCCTGTAAACCCTTAAGGTCCATGATTATCCTGAGCGGCAATTGAGAGGAGCGGGGTGGAGAGCCGCGGTGAGAATCAAAAGCTTGATAATGCTGCTGCTCCCACTTCTGAAGAGGATTATGTGATGTGTCCTGGAAGCTAGTCCTTTACCCGTAGGGCCGGCGATTAGCGCAGGGCGGAAATAGCGTGCTTTTGAATGAATTAGATTTCCTCCGAAGAGAGGAAAAGTAAGGATGGATGGGTAAGCTCTTCTGGCCAGTTCATCACCCAAGATTTGAGTGCATGAGGCATGTGCAGCAAACGTAAGGTGGAGATAGGTTGGTAAATATGAATGGGAGGAGTATAAGAATGAGGGGGAATTGTTAGAGCTATCAGAGAGGTGCTTCGATTGTTAAGTGTTTATGGTGACGACAAGAGTCTCTGGGCGAATACATGGAGAAAAAGGAGGATGCAAGTCTTGACAGATGCAGTGATCGTTTCCATGGTGTTGCTGCTATCATTCTCTCCTGTGCTGCCGGTTGACATGCATGATAGGCTCCGTTATCGAGGGCGCTAGTTGGCTCGCTTGTCGATAACGCTTCCTCTTCCAGACCTCTCGCGTCAAATCTGCCCCCTCCCCACAAACCGGATCTTATCCACCACCCCTCCATACCGGCAATCTTCCTCTCTCCCCCACCTGTGTCGGTAACCTGCAACCCCCCCCCCCTCCATCTTCCTAAACCCCCTCCTCCACGCAAGAACCCCTCGATAAGGTACAGTGCGTTTTCCCCGACCGAAGGTTGTTTTCCCCTCCGAACACGATTCACTTACCCGCCTTCAAGCATTCAGATAATGTCAGCCCCTCTCGCCTCCGCCAGTCTGCTGCATAAGCAGCTGAAAGAGATGCAAACGGACCGGGACCTGGCGAGCCTCAGTGTAGGTCTTGTGAATGACAACATCTATGAATGGGAAGTTATGTTGATGATCTCCGATGACTGCAAATTTTATGGAGGTGAATAAACCATTCTTGGTGATTTGAAGGAGCTCTTGCTACCGAAAATACAATCGATACAGCTAAAGAATGTCGCAAATAATCTTTAGGTGGTTTTTTTCGTGCCCGCCTCGTGTTCCCAGATACCTATCCACATGATCCACCAACCATGACATTTGAAACGCCCATTTGGCATCCGAACGGTATGTTGCTGATCGCGCAGCGCGCTTTGATTCGACTCGAGATTCACATCCCTCCACGCTATGCGATGATAGAGTCTGATGAGATTGCTAGTCTACCCAAATGGTAGTGTTTGCATTTCGATCCTTCATCCTCCCGGGGAAGACCAGTAAGCACTCTTTCTCTTCTGCGTCTCCTTGCGTGTCCTTTCTGTTCTGCAAGCACACAGGAAGTGCCGCCGATATTCCACCGAGGCCATCCTGCACCCTTTGAGTCTTCCACCGAGCCAATGGCTAACCAGCTGCCCAAACCTCTACCCTACAGGTACGGCTATGAGTCTGCTAGCGAACGTTGGCTCCCCGTTCGCACCCCAGAATCGATCCTTATATCGGTGATCTCTATGCTGAGCTCTCCCAATGATGAGAGTCCGGCTAACTTGGTGCGTTTTTGGAAAAACAAGAAAATAACCATAACAAAAAAAAAACCCCCCCACAGACTCACGTTCGAGAGACGCATTAAACTGACTCTTTCCATCTAGGAGGCCGCAAAACAGTGGCGGGAAGATCCTGCGGAATTCAAAAGGAGGGCGAGGAAATGCGTCCGAGACAGCCTCGAGGGTTAATTTTGGGCTCCAAGTAAGAATTGGAAGGAATTAGACAGAAGAATGAACAAAAAAACGCAAAAAAACAAACAAACCTAAAAAACCCATTGATGCTGCGTACTTCCAACATAATTACCGTACAGATACCCTTTCCTTTGTGGATGTGTGTGTACCATAGAAATTAGCATGCCCAATCAATTCCAGCGGTTTACCTGATATATCGCACAAGGCTTCTTATTCAGTTGTTTATCTTCTTGCTCGTGTGGGGATTCCCCAGCACCTCTTTTTCCCCCTCACTTCCTTCACTTCCTCTCCCCCCATCATGGACAAATAACCTACAAGGCAGTTAGCAAAAAAAACCGCCAAGCCTACCCCCCTTTCCATCTACCATCTACACAACTATGATACTCCAGTAAACAAAGCAAGAGAAAAGAAGAAAAGAAAAAACGCAAAGGCGGCCAATCAAAAAAATCAAAAAAATCAAAAAATTTCCCATCCATCCCATGCCATCCCAATCCATCCAGAAGGAATAAGAAGTAAAATATCTCATCATCGCCACCATCGACAACTCACGTAAGGCGGAAGAGGGAAGAGTCATGGACGAACGCATGCGGCTGCGACAGTTTTCAGGCGAGGCACCAAGCAAGCAAGCAAGCAAGCGGGCTACAATACGCAATACCCCACAATTTAAAAAAACCACCTTTTATTTGCTTATTTATCCTATTTGCACTCTACACTTCAACTCGTCCAGCTCTTCTCCCCTCTCTCTATAGCTTTCTTCTTAAGCAGAGTCAGACCGAGCAAACACCCGCACAAGTACTATGCAATAAGAGAAGCCCGATAGGTTGGTTCATGTGGGCATTAGAAATCAAACCTCCTCCTCCCCCTCGCCTCCAACCCCCTCCCTTTCTTCCTTCCTTCCTCCCTTCTTTCTTTCCTTCTTTCTTTCTCTCTCTCCTCCCTTCTCCACGCTTCCACCGGTAATTAGGCTTACGTTTGGTAGGGGGATCGGGATTGGGATTGGGTGGTGGTGAAAAAAGTACCTGAGGAGGAAGCGGAGGTGGTGGAGGCGGAGGTCATGTGTTTGTGGTTTTTTATTGGAAAAGAAGGCGGAAAGTGAATATCATGCTGGAGATGGATGGAGGATACAAGGGGAGGAAAATTGCACTCGGGTCAGGTTGTTCACATCATCACCATCATCATCATCGGCTTTAGATCAATTTCCCTTTTTGTTCCTCCCTTTCTTTTTCTCAATTATATTAACCTTACAGTACTCCCAGTAGAATATTTGATTGTGAAGTTGGCAGTGCACTTACAAGGCAGTCGTCTATCCCTTCAATAACAAATGAATAGCCTTGATAATAGTATTATAGATAAATAGATACAGTAGGGAGCAAGACACAATAAAAGTCACCCAAGCACACGAGCCGAGCCCACAAGCAAGTTTCTTGTTCAAAAAAATAATAATTTTTTGATATGATAAAAGTACATTATGATTTTCTCTTTTTTTTTTCCTTTTCCCTTTTGTTTGGCGACATTTGCTTCTGCTCCCCCACCTCTTCCTCCCTTCCTATATCTTGACATGAGGATGAATCAAGAGAGGCTTCGAAAGAAAAGAAATCTCAAATATGATAATAAAAAGGATCAAAAGTCGTGACTCCCAATGCGGACCCGACTCCGATGAAAATGAACCGAACCCGCCCTGAATAAAAGATGAGAAAATGGAAAGGAAAAAAGGCATACAAAAAAGAATCCGAATACACCGATATGCCGGAAAAAAAACAAGCTCAAAATACGCCCCCCGTTCGGTAAATAAACAAGAAATGGACAAAACAAAGACGAAAAGCATATCCCCAAGTTAAAAAGAAAAAAACAGGCTGACACCGTTAAAATGAATTCAAAGGCAAGTATAATAAATAGATATAAAAAAAGACCACCTTTGACCGTTGGGAATAGAACAAAAGGAATAAATGAGAATCCGCAAACAAAAATGCCCGAGAACCGATCCCCCCCCAACCGTTAAGACCAATCCAGCGCAGAATCCATTCATTAAAGCCGTGATATGTTGGTGTTGAAAGGGGTGATGTTATGTGACCGATAATTATAAAATAATGTACTCCGAAAGTCGAATAAAAAGCTTTTTCCCCCCACCGCTGGTATTTCCTGTACAAGTTTCTTTTTTTCCCCCTAAATACTTCTAATTGTTGTTTTCCTTTTTCCAATATTACAACCCATTACCATCCCGCCACATGATACTCATGTGTCTCGAAGTAGTGATTCCAAGAATTGTTCTTGGATGTGTTTCCCTTGTTGCCCGACATAAAGCTAGGCTGGGGATAGTTATTGAGCTTGGTAACATCATGCGCCGTGTGTCGCCTTTTTAGGACGGCCGAAGCGGTGGTATTCTTCTGCTGCCTCTCCCAAAGCAAATGCTTTCGAAGAGATTCTGTCAGCTCGGTCGCGAGCATGTTTCGCCTTGTCGTGCGTGGCGAAAGTGCAGGCGGATGCATGTTGCTAGTGGTAACGATGATTGGCTTCGAATGGCTGACCCCGGCGGTCGCCTTAGAAGCCAATGGAGACTCTTTGCGGGGCGAGGCGGCAAGTGAGGGACCTGAAGGCGAGGTATTGCGCGACCGGATGGCGGGTGTTGAACGGGATCCATTATTCGCCAGCACGGGTGCTCGCTTGGGCTCGTGGAGGAGGGTAGACAGAAGAGAAGGGCGAGTGGCGAGCTGAGGGCGGCTTTCTACACGCTGGAACATGGGGGTTTCGGTGTAGCTGGATTGTGCGCTATCGGTAGATGATTCCCAGTCAGAGGAGCAATCATCATCATCCTCAATGGCACTCTCTGAAACGTTCTCTTCGTCATCACTGAAAGTGTCTTCATCGTAGACTGTCCGTGTGGCAACCTCATCTCTGAACGAGGTCCTCTTCTTCTTGCCTGCCAGCTTCAGTCCCTCGGCCAGCTTGCTGACCTGGGGGCCTCGACGGACGCTGAAGCTGTGATCCATATCCGTCTCATCGTCGGAGACTGACGAAGATGATGAACCAATAATCCACATGCTGTTCTTTGACCTCTTGGGTGCTGCAACTGGCTCCTCCACTGGGCTAGGCTCTGATGCCATCCCTGTTTTTGATCGGTAAGATGAAGATACCTGCCCAGGCGAAAATCCGCGGACAACACTGTGACTGCTTTGCTCCGATGACTTACTCGACTCCGACCCCACGGGAGATGTATGATCGGCAGTAGAGGACATGGGTGATACTGAAGCCGTTGAAGTAGCTTCTTGCTCGGGCATGGAAGGCTCCGCACTAACTGAAATCTGTGCGCCGATGAAACTCCTTCGAGAGATCCAATCTTCTGCACTTGACTTGCTCTTATCCAAATCCCCCATCAACTTGACCAGATGCACAGGCGTCATGTGCTTCTCTTTACCTCGGTAGCGTTCACTAGAATCACTCCGAGTCAAGCAAGGCCGTGAAGATCGAATATTGACCGCATCCGACCGTGGCTCCTTTGACAATTCACACTCCGAGGCAGCGGACTCAACACTTGTAGAAAGTTCCGGTAAATCCGAGATTTCAGAATCCTGTCGCTTTGGCTTCTTCACCGGAACCGGAGTATTGGAGAGCGTTGTATCATCACAGCAAAATGTCTCCCTGTTCCATACCCTCCAACTCAGATTCTCTAACCGCCTTCCATTCTCCAAAGACTCGGCACACTTCGAAAAGACTGTTTCGCAAACAAAAAACGAAACGGTTAACACTTATTAAAATAATCAGGTGAAGCCAGTATCACTTACTAGTCCACATACTGAACAAATTATCCACATTTCTTGGGTCAACCTTGGCGATGTGATTAATGTCCAAAGACAACATCGGGCTTGATAGTCGCGAAGGCATCCTTATTCTTTCTGGATCCCACGCTGTATTCGAGTTGGATGTTTTACGGCCTGTGTCGAAGACAAGCCGGGCTGCACAGTGTAGGGTAAAGCGAGAGTGTGTAGCGAGTGGCTGTATTATTTCGCGGGGATGGACGGTTGTGTTGGGAAAGTCACAAGCGTATAGGCCAACCTTTAACAGATGATGATGGATGATGGAATGCGAGTGATAACCACCGAGGGGGGAGGGGATGGTTTTCTATCTTAAGGGGGGGAGCGATGGCTTTGTAGCAACGAGCGTTGGGGTGCGTGAACGGCCACGGGGCGGGGGGGGGGGTGGGATTATGTGTGTGTGTGGTGGAGAGAAAAAGCTGGAACGGTCAACGACGGTCTCGAGGATGTGAGGGGGGGGTTATAGCTGGGGGACCCAGCATGCGACAGCTTAGATCGGATGGGAAGTTAGCAACTGGGAAAGAGTATCATAGAAATGGGCCGGGTCTGAGACAGACAGACAGAGTGCTTGGGCTTACCCGTCGGATGGTCTCTCTTCGGGAGATTTGGGGTATAACCGGGGGGGAGGAAATACAAGTACAGGGCACCTGGTGTTTGCTTCGGGCTCTTTTCTTTTTCTCTCTTTCCTTTTTTCTTTTTTTTTTCTCCCTTCCCATCACCCTTTCCCTCTTTTCTTTTTCCTTTCTCCATCCCCCCCTTATTTTCCTTTTTTACCTTCTCTCAATTGTCTTTATTCTATTTTATTTTTTTTACTCTAATTATTTTATTTTTCCATTGGGTGGGATATGCGACAGAAGATTGGGGTCTCTCACACAATTTGGGGGGTTACTCGATCCCAGAAGGGGTTTGAGACCTGAGGGGACAAAGCCATTTTCCTCTAAACCTACTTGATAATGTACCAATAGCAAAAAAAAGGCAAAAACATCAGAACGAAATTGAAGGGTTTGTTTATTCGACTTTCTGGCTGAATGATTGGAAACGTGCTAGAAGAAAAGAAGAAGAAAAATATAGTGAAAATCGGAGGAAAAAGAATTCCCAGGGGAACGAGGGATGAGTTATCCTAGAGGGATGAATTCAAAAGGAGTACGGGGATGGAGTATCATACCAGAGGGCCTGACCGGCCGGATTCCGAACTCTCGATTTTTGAACACGACCTGTTGTCTCTATCATCAAAAGGTCTCTCTTATGTCTCTGACCGTCACCAGTTTTTCGATCTGTGGGGGTGAAGGGATGCCCAGTGTTCACGCTGTTCTCCTCGAGGCCATGTTACCGGTACCGGTAACTTAGTCTAGAGTAGTGCGAGTGAGAAAGAAAAAAAAAGCATAAAGAAGAGAGGGACCAAAACTAAAATGGTCCAAAAAAAAAGGCTCACCGTAATGCCACGGCTGCCATATTCACCAGGTCCACACTTTTCACTACCCGTCGACGCCCCAATGGGTTCATGACCTCCGTTCTTACGCTTACATAGGTAAAACGTCAGAATATCGTACGCAGTCTGCTCCTTCCCTTGATATTGATATTCAATTCCACCAAAAGCCTCCCTCTTGAGAATTGTGTCGGTGCTCGAGTACAGACGAGGCAGAGGATGAAGAAATGGACCTGCG
>Ga0307509_10003164_pt1 | contig 25481 bp, 27 predicted proteins | sample 10_EM_MG_FD_202245 | JGI IMG/M metagenome (GOLD analysis project Ga0307509, IMG submission 202245) | Populus trichocarpa ectomycorrhiza microbial communities from riparian zone in the Pacific Northwest, United States - 10_EM | ecosystem: Host-associated > Plants > Roots > Unclassified | place... | reverse complement strand
TGCCAAAACACGCGGAAAAGAGGGTCGTATCCGATCCATATCCCTGCAAAATAAAAAAAGCCGAAAAGACAAGAAAAAGCGGTTCACGAACTTCTACTACATAAGAAACAGAAGGCCCAATAATCAGAACTTAGTCATAACCAAAAAGGCGTGCCCGAAATCAGAAGGACGTTCAAGGGGTACTCCCCCAGTACAACGTGAAGAAACCGGGCTTGTCGGCGACGGCGGCAATCCCCAGTAACTTGGTGTTCCCAAGCAGGAAATCCAACCTCCTGACACCCTTCCCGAGCTGCTTCTCCCTCAAAGCATGATCCCGAACGCCACCGAGCCTGCGGTAGAACGCGGCCGACACCGAGTTCTGCGTGTGCGCGGAAAGGGTGTTCCATTCGGACTTGGAAATCGGGGTACGGAGGACAGTGTGCAAGGTCTGCAACACGTCGAAGATCGTGACCGCATCACCGGGCATCGCGGCCTCCACACGAGTGGACCACGGGAGCAGGTCCGAGAAGAGGACGATAGAGTTCATGTGAGGGTACGTCACCGGCTCCTCCAGGAGCGATAGGTCGAAACGCACTGGAGAGGCCGGGCGTCCCGTCAACGGAGACTGCCGCGCCGAGGGACGGGAACACTTGGAGAACCACCCTGCCATCTTGGGTTGGTGCGGAACGGGATCCGGTAGCTGGGAAGGGGCCACGGTTACGTCGAAGTACAGCGGTGGGATCCGACCGTCGTACGATACCGCGGGATGAACGTGTTGAATCATACCGTAAGCCCCAACGGGTGGCAGCGGGACATAATAGGAGAGAAGGGAGTTGGGGGTGATTGGTTGCGGAGGAGATGGAAGGGAGGAGGTCGAGAAGGTGGGAGAGGGAGTTGGGGGTAGTACGGGCGGGTTCAGCATATCCGGGAAAAATACATCGTTGGTAACGGGATCGATGAAGTGAACCCGTTTGTCTTGGGGCATTCAGATGTCTACCGCAGAGACTTGGGTAGATTTGAGGGGGGATGGAATGGTCGGAGGCCTGAGCGTAGATGAGGGATGGATGGGCTTGGGACCCAGGATCACCCTCCTTATATATAGGTACGCGAATCCCAAGAACGCGATTGGCTGTGATGTTGCACAGCCTCGCCGAAAGAGGCACCCAGGCGGGAGGTGAAGTAATCCCGTCGCTAGAAACGAGGCTCGCGGCTGTGTGCCATCGACTGCGTCGCTCCGATCACCATTGCCCCAAACGCCTCGCTTGCCCAGCTAGATCCATATGTACCTTGCACAGGTGTGGTAAAGGGTGGGGATATCTCCTTCGAGGCTTTCACAGCAACGCCGTTGTCTAAGATCCGATGGTAAGCGATGGTCGTACGACTGGCCTGGGGCCGCGTCTCTGGATCCGTGTGCGACTATCAAAATGATATGACCAAATAACCCGCCACTATGGCCCATCCCCTCACTCTCGAGAACCCTTGCCAGCCTGGGATAGGTTTTCTCGTACTCCAAACTAGCCTTTCCTGGGAACCCCGCCTTCCGGCGAAACTGCGGATATATTTCCCTCAACTTTGTCCACACAGGCGGATAGATGGATCGCGGTGCTGCGGCAACTCATCTGAGGCCCAGTGTAGTGGTGAGGGGTTTCCGGACAACCCCGCTCATCGGGGACTAGCTCAGCTTGACTGGGGCCAGCGGGCTTGGAACAGCGCAGAATGTTCTGACTACGAACTTCCCAGCCTAACAGGTAGAAACGCCAGCTACCTCCCAGCCACCCTCGGGGCGACCGGGCATAATCACATAATCGCTATTTGGCGAGTACTGGGTTCGTGCTTTCCGTGGATCTCGGTGGACGTGTTACCAAGCTACATTGTGAACAGGCTACACTCCTTCGAAACGTAAGTGGCCATCGTGTGACTCGGCCACCCGTTCTTTACTGACGTAGGAGCTACGTGGCCAAGTGGGCTCCCCGCATGCCCGAAGTTACATCAGGAGTCCGGCGACCCAACTTAGCTTAGGTCCTCCGATCACGCAGTAGGTTCTGAGTCACACAACTGCCAGCCACGGTTTCACCTCGTGTATATCGGGCGCCAGCTCATTGGGGCACACGAGCCCGACCCTTGCTCCAACATCGGCTCAAATGCGCAGAAGGCTTGAACTGCCAGCCACAGGGTACCCGGCGACAGTCCTCCGGCGTTTGGGTGCTGCGGAGGTGGGGATACTCACAGCCGAAGGACGTGCCTCAGACGGTTACAGGTGCGTGAGGTGGTATGCCAAGAAAGGCGACAAAATATATGGCTTATATGGCACTTGAACACACGGATCCACGTATTCAACTATCAGGATATGCGGGCGGAATGTGGGAGCCCATCCAAGACCCCAGAACCTTACTGGTCGGGAGATGTTGACCAAGGTCGCGAACCGGGATTCGTCTGTGATTCAAGGCAGCGCAAGTCCCAAAACCCAACACCGCCCTGAAGCGCAACCACGGCGGGTGGATATCACTCGATTAAATTCCGCACGCTTGAGCCCCTCAGGTGCCGGGCCAGAGAGGGGACCTATAGCGGCGTGCTAGAGGAGCTGCAAGCATCGGAACGCCGCTCGCTCCTCGATCTGTTGGGGACTTGCGAGGTTCTTCTCCCAGAGCTCAATGTTGAGTGATTCGACCAGCATCCCCATTCATACGTAACAGGCCTCTAACCAACGGACGCGCCCAGACAGCCGTTTGCCAACCCTGGAAACGAGGAAGTGGGGAAACCGCTTTGATGAGTCGACGTCCAACAGAAATGGGAAGCGCACAAACCTCGGCGGAGGGAGTGGCGGGCACCTAGCCAGCACGGGTGCATTTATATCCAAAACAAGACCCCGGGCGCAACGCCAGGACTGGGAGTAAACCTACTACTCAGCTGGCTTCCACGTAATCGACGAAGGACCACGTTTCCTCCGTTGTGCAAATACGGAAGAAAAAAGTATTTGGCCCCCAGCGTCGAACGCGGGGGTGGTGGCCCGAGACGTCCCGTGTACTTCCTAAGCTTTCCAACTAGGCGTCCAAACCGTGTGGGCGCGACCAACTGCCTGGTTATCACAGGAGAATATGTCAGATTGAGGTGGAAACGACACATTCACCCTCCTCGGGTCAGTCCTCGATAGCATGGTGACAATCAGATACAAAGGGACGTCCTTGGTTGGAACCCTGATAAACCACACAAATACACCCAACTACGACGTCTGATGGCACGGGATACACTTCGCGAGAAGTCACACTGCGCAGTCCGAAAATGTCGAGGTCAAGGCTAGGAGGGCACATGGGTCGGCTTCAGAGGTCACGAATAACTTTTAACGCAGTCGATAAGATTGAGAATGACGATAGGATTACAAGCTAGGCGAACCCAAACCCGCTCTCCCTTTACGCTTATAGCCCGTTCGCTATTGGCTCGTCCCAACCCCGGGCGGAGGCAGAGTCCAGGCCCTCCCGAAGGCACGATCAAAAAAACCACCCTCGACCACCCGACCCCAGGCCGTAATCCACCTGCAACCCGATCTAAGCCGCCCACCCCCGATTCAAATACCCCCAGATCCAAAGAGAGATAAGGATATCCCAACCGTACGGTACGTGACGATCCCCGGTACGCGACGCGATCGCTCAACGTCGATCACGCGAAACGCATTTTGGGCCGCCTTCCCGGGCATAAGCTCCCTCTCCGCTCCATATCTGTGCACGCAGATCTTGGCTTATGTACGATGAGTGGTGATGGAAGAAATGAAGATCCCACACCACGAGACCCCTCGATCGTGATGGAGCAAAATCTTACTAGTTCATTGGGGATTTGCTCCCGGGATCGGGTTCCATCGTGTTGGCTCCGACACGATCCGGCCGGTGACCGGTCATACCCCTCGACGGGGTTCCCAGGAGAGGATTAAAGGGTATCATTGGGTATAACCATAGAAATAAACAGGATTAAACGATTGGTGTTATCTGCATCGTAAAGCGCACACAGTATCAGCAAGTTCGGGTTTGACGCTCCCCCCGTCGCTGTGAATTACGAGACAGTGAAGCCGGCTGTCCTTCCGACGAAGGGTTTGATGGTTCCGATCAGTGGTTTCGAATCTCCAAAGTACGAGAACCTGTAAGTGCCCGCAGGTGTTCCTGGTTCGACAGTCCTACACGAGTTCCAAAGGTTACACAGACGCCAGAACGGGCAAGGATATACAACTCACCACGTAGTGTTCACGGTGCTGGTTCCGGTTGCGCCGTTGGTCCTCGTCCATTTGAACGTTGTGGATGGGTGAGAATCGGACCTGACAGTAGTCCACTCGTTGTTCTGGAGGATGTCCACGGTCATGAACGTCTGCTCCAACCTCAAGTTATTCTGCGGCCGGGACCCCTCAGTACAAGCTCTCGAATATTCAAGGTGGTCACTCACCCTGGGGTTGGCGCCAACGAACTGCGCGACGGCGATATCCCCGGTCTTGTAGGTAGCCCGAGGAGCGATCAGCACATCACCGAACTTCTTGCCCGGAGGGGGATTGTCGAACACGACACCAGTCTGCACGGGGTTAGCTATGGGCAACGTTAACGTGGTAATCGACATACTTGGAGCGAAATTGCCTTGGAGGTCTGCTCAGGGGGCGGAGCGTCCGATGGCGGGGTACTAGGTGGGCCAGGAGCGAGGTAATCAACCAAACCACCGTACCTCGCGATGTAAGCGTCCAAGGTGTCTGAATCGAACGAGATCAGAACCTAGTAAGGAACCCCATCCCAAGATGTGAACCCGCGGGCTGGGTCACAGGAACTTACAAGGTCCAAACAGCGTAGAGGCACCCTCGTATCTCTGCACGCTATACTCTTCAATAGTTGTGATGTAATGACTGTAGGTGTTCGCTGGCCCAGCAATAACGACATAAGCGTCGTTTCCAATGATCTGTTTCGCGATAAGTTTCTCTCGGATAGTTTCCCTGCAATGGTGGTAACCTAGTCAGGACGTGTCGGTCACACATCCATTTAAACACCCTACCTGAGGCGCCTGCCGGCCATAGTGGTTAACTCTCCAGGGACGATCAACATCACGAGTTGGCCAACTCGGAGCATCTGGACATCCACCGTGCTGGGAGACCACTCATACGGGGAATGAGCGAAACCCTGAAAACCACATCACGATAAGTACCTATCCTAACAACAGAACATCCTCTCGATGGCTTACAGTGTTCAGCAAGATCGGCTTAGGAGCGTGGCAGGCCTTCTGCTCAGCTGACGGGAGCGGGCTGATGATACCTAGACGAGGTGGAGAACGACGAAATTTCAGAAAAGGTATCCCACAACATTCGGAGGCCGCATCCGAGACATCCCTAAGAGTGTCGAAGTAGTACCCCAGTATCAAGAGTACGGAAACACCAAATCTCCGCATCTCGCGGCATAATCGGCGGCCCCAAGCCTGAGCCTCCGACCGGAGTGGGACAAGGTAGGAACCGCAATGCCAGGGGTGGGAAACACAGGTCGTAACGAAATTATTCCAGTGAAACTTACCTTTCACGATCTCCCACAACGGATTCCTAGAAACAAATAAAATACGCAAGGCGTGACGCGTGATTCAGCAAATATTCGGCGGAAGCAGACGCGGGAGAGTGAGATTCAAATGGATCCGGTGGGAAGAACGCCGGGGAGAATGAGGGGATTGAGCAACAAAAATAGGGGCAAAGGGGGACATCAGGAGAGGAAATATCGAGCTGTTCGGTTCAAACGGGAATCGGCGGACGCGAGAAAACCTCAGACACCTGAGCAGAGCCCGTTTGTTATGGCAGAAAGGGGTTGGATGGACTTACTGTGTCGTCTGGTTGTTACCCTATCAGGGGGAAAAAGGTACAGTTAGCGTCGGTACAGCGAAAGGCAAGCAAATCAAGCCGCATGTATCGGGCGGCAATCTGGGCGCTTGAGAGTCCGAGGGGCACTGCTCCCGCTGGGTAACCTCGGTGGGTGGGAAGTAGCTCACCTGTGTGAAGTCAAACAGACCAGGGCCATCACTGCAACAAAAGCAAAAGGCACAAAAGTGAGTGAAAAGTGTCCCCAAACACCACAGTAACAGCGTAAAGAGGGCGCATACACAGCCGCGCGTGACATCAATGGCGTCTGATAAATTGCACATACGTTGTTCCACCTGCGAACGAATACCCTGTGCGATGTAAGTGTGAGAACAGACGAGACAAGTGAATTCGAGCCAAGCCCCTTAAATCCGGACTGGGAGGGGGATTTTCAGGGTCAGGGCGGGAAGGGAGGAAATGCGTACCTAGAGCGGCCGGGCATGTTTTTACCATCGTTCCGTTGGGCAATTCGAAGGAGTGAGTGGCCCTGGATTCGGGATTGTGGCGGGGTCAGCGTCGCGATTCTTCTCATCTCCCGCATTGAAACAAGGAAAGCGTGGTCGTGGTTGGAAATGCCGGCGGGACGGGTAAGGGTACGTACATATTGACGTAGGTATGGACGCGTTTCACTGGCCCACTCACGGGAGTGAGGGAGCGGCTCATCAAAGTCTTCGCGCCTTCGAACTGCGCTTGCCCGATAATGCGGTTCGACTCAAAGTCTGAGGTCCTGAACCCAGGGCCCCTATTTCCAACGGAATCAGCCTGAAATCAAAGGCGAGTGCACGTAACGAGGGTGAACACGGACCGTCCAATACAATCTTGGGTTCTGTTCCCACAAGTCGAAGTTGCGAAATCACACGGCTGACCATCGTACGGCTTTCCGGGACTTTGGCAAACGGGACCTAAGGTATTCGGACTAGTGTCTCCCACGTTGGCTAACCCATAGATGAGTACAAACGCCATTGTATGCACCGATAATGAGACGTCCCAACTCACATTGTGTGAACCCAGCGACGAAGGTATTGTTTCCGGGCATAGCGTTCGGTTCGACAAAGGCTAGCGGACACCTTAGTGCGGGGAATGGACCAGAAATGTGCGATCTCACATTCGTAGAGGTAAGCCGCCATGCCTTTGTTATCACCACTGACGAGGGTGTTGTTCTAGGGATACTCATTCGTTAGCGCCCCCGGTCTCGCAGAGAACTCGCTTACGATGTACAAACTGGTTCCGTGCACCGGGAAGAAACTGAGGAAACCCCTAGCCTTTCCACTCGCGTCATCGAACCTCAACAAAGACATGTCCTTGTCCTGGTCGTACTGGTACCTGGCCCGTTCGTCCGCAGGGTTAGCCAGGTAAGCAGATGGGGACCTATTGATGTTTCCGTCAAGGACAGTCGTATTCCCGAGGCCAAGGGATCCAGGTGCAAGGCTCTCATGGGCTCTCTGTACGGCGAGGACCGTGCCAGTTATAATAGCATCCGCAGTCTGCTTGACATAGCCTAAAGAGGTAAGCTGTGGCAACAGGTTCTCGACATATCCTCCGACTCCCGAATGTTGATGGGTGCTGACGAGGGCGACGTTGTCCTTGTTGTACAGGTCGGGGTATTTGGCTGACAGGGCGGAGATGATCGATCGACGGATGCCGGTGTCACCCATCGCGATGTCTAAAGTTTCTCCGGTGAGGCATGGACACGTCAAACAAAGTCAAGGATTTACCCACCGGCGTTAATGAACACGATCCTGTCTGAGGGATTTGATGCGTCAGCAACAATCCACGCGCGACTCCGCTGCCTCATGTGCAAGCCAGTGTCTGTCTGGGCCAATGACGCATATCCCTAGATTGTGAGAAGGAGTCGATCAGAGGTCTGTCGTATAGAGGCCGAGTATCATGCTCACCATCATGTTTGTCTCCACGACTGGCCTGAACGCAAACGCAAACATCGTCAGCCGAGGATAGGAGTTGTATCAGGCGAGCCGCTGCGATGTGATCATACCCTGTGATGTCACCAATACCTGAGATTCAAGACGTTTCAGCACGAATCATCGACGCTGGGAGACCGGCCTCGGTTGGGAGAGTGTCGCTTACCAAGTCCGAGAAGGTACTGCGCCTGTGCTGCGAAAGGTGAGGCTCCATTTGTAGAGAGGACAGAGACAGATAGGGCGAGAGAAACGAGGGAGAAGAGAGCGCGGTTGACTGGCTCAAGCAGGTTTCTCATCGTGGCTTGGAGTTGGGAGGGGTCGGCGAACCACTCGAGAGGGGCCATGGTGACGCTACGGATTTATGTGTCCCGAACAGAAGGCGAGCAGGTGATGATCTCAGTTGTGAGCCATGTGGGGAGCAATGGCAAAAACGAGGTAGGACTGATTCCCGGCCGCCTCCATTGTAAGACCCATGCGGTGACTGCGGTGGAAGCAAAGCTGAAGCCCCTGAAGAGCACCAGCTGGCAGGACAACCATGCATCCTCCCCCACCTCCTGTGCCCCCGGACAGAGTCGTCGTCGACGCGAGAATTACCGACGGCTATATTACCCGCGAGCGGGCACACCGCCTGGCCGCTTAGCCGGTCGCCACCATCAGACGAGGAAACCTTTCGAGCCTGATCTGCGAAAAACGCATGTGGCCGTTTGGCGGAACTCTCTTCATCTGTCCCACCCCCTCATCCCTCCCTCTTTAATTCTAGAACCCACCCCCCGCTCATCGACCCAGGTCTCAGATGGAATACCGACCCCCACAGGGTTCCGAACTCCAGTTCGACCACTACAGATCCGCCGGCCATCGCCCGGTGACCCCAGATCAACCCGCCTTCGACCAACCACTTCTCCCCCCCGCAGGCCTTCACATCGAACCCTCAATAGGCCCATCGACCCCGCGAGACTCGTACGCGATGAACTCAGCCGCCAACTCCGCCCCCTTGCTTCCAGGCCTTCGCGAGAAGGGCTTCATCGGCGGAGGACCTTATACGCCCAGGAAGTCCCAACCTCTCTACAAGAAACCACTCGTCTGGATTCTCGCTGTTGTCGGTGTCGCATTGATTGCCGCGGCGGTCGTCGTCCCAGTCTACTTCGTCGTAATCAAGCCCAAGAACAACTCAGTCACAGGCGGATCCGGTGGTAACCCCAACAACAACAACGGGAGCAACTCCACCGACCCCCCCACCCACCACAAGCCCCCCACATCTGGAATCAGCGGTGGAGATGGTTCGACCATCAAGGCAGACGACGGAACTGAGTTCACGTATTCAAACCCATATGGCGGTATCTGTGAGTCCTATTAAAAATTTCCCGCTCCGCCCTGCTTCTAAAGACAACTTTAGGGGTTTCTGACCCCGATGACCCTTTCAATGATGGCGCATATCCGAACTCGTGGACACCTCCCCTGAACACTTCCTGGACGTGGGGCAAGGACAGGCTTTATGGGTACGCGACTTTTTCTTGCACGGTTGATTTACCTCACTCACCGATCGCGGTCGAACTCTCAGCGTCAACCTCGGTGGCTGGTTTGTCCTCGAGCCTTTCATTACTCCGGCGCTTTTCCAAAGGTACCAACCTGCTGCTGTCGATGAGTGGTCAATCAGTGTGGCCTTGGCCGCGGATACCGCCAATGGTGGACTTTCTCAGCTTGAGAACCATTACAAGACGTTCATCGTGAGTTGCCTGGAAACCCTCTCTCAATGTTGCAGATGCTCAGACCAAGGGACATCCCACAGACTGAGAAGGATTTCGCTGAAATCGCCGGTGCAGGGTTGAACTGGATCCGCCTCCCGATTCCATTCTGGGCGATCGAAACCTGGGGCAACGAACCATTCATGGCTCGTACCTGCTGGCAATATATCCTTAAAGCCCTCGAGTGGTCTCGTAAATACGGTTTGCGTGTAAACATTGATCTACACACCATGCCTGGATCCCAGAACGGTGAGACCCTCTTTCAGATTTCAATCTTCACCGGAGGCGGGACTGGCCTACCCGGACTCCACCACCGGAAGCGAGGGTTCCCTGCGCGATCCTCACGCGTCGCTCGCTTACTGATTTTCCCTTCTCCTTCCCCTCTGGCATTACACAGGGTTAAACCATTCCGGGAAGGTTCAAAGCGGGGCTCCGAACTTGCTCAACGGGGTCATGGGTATCGCCAACGCCCAGCGGGCTCTCAACTATATCCGGATCTTCGGAGAGTTCTTCTCCCAGCCAGAATACTCTAACCTCGTCGGTATTCTTGGCGTTATGAACGAGCCGCTCCAGAGCGTAATCGGAAAGGATTCCCTGACCTCCTTGTGCGTTATTCGCTCTTCACACCCAAACTCATTAATCATCACGGCTAACAACATGTTTACCCGTTCCGCAGCTACATCCAGGCTCACAACATGCTCCGAGGGATAACCGGCATCGGAAAGGGTTTCTATATTTCCATCGGGGACGGTTTCTCTGGTATTGAGAACTGGGCCGGTTACCTCCCCGATTCGGACAGGCTTATTCTTGACTCGCACCCGTACTTCGCCTTCGACGGGGGTATCAACAATGACCCGATCACGGCTACCGGACCGGACGGGAGACCCGGAGGCATTTGGCCACAACAGGCATGTGGACGCTGGGCCCACCAACTGGTCGACAGGTATGTCCACACCCGTTCGCGATCCCCCCGCCCAAAACATCCATGTTGTTGCGGTTTTCTGGCCCCGTACGGATTGTCGCTGACACCTGTCACTCCCACAGTCAATCGGCGTTTGGCGTTACCATCGCTGGGGAATACAGCAACGGATTCAACGACTGCGCGTTCTGGCTCCGCGGACCGGCAAATCTCGATACCTTGAACCCCAACTGCGCATTCTGGACAAATTCGGCAGCCTGGAATGATACCGTCAAGGAGGGTCTCAAGAACTTCGCCTTGGCTAGCATGGACTCCCTCATGAGCCCGTTCTTCTGGACCTGGAAGGTGAGCATCGTTCTCAAACTTTATCTCGGTGGTGTACTGGGGGCGATTGTCACTCTATCTTGGTATCGGTTGACCATTGGTGTCTCTGCTTTCACGTTCGCACTGAAGCAGTTGTCACGAGCACCGGTATTAATCGTATTTTACTTATCCCACCCAACCCGTCCCACAAATAATCCCTATCATTTTCCCTCTCCTTCTCAATGTTGCCTGCACTCGTTGTTCTTTATCCTCGCGGTTTCATTGGTCCCTCGTTGTCGAGTGAGGTACCGGGTCCATGCTCAGGTGACAGCGTTCCATGCATCACCTGGTAAATATCTCGATTGTTTTTCTTTTCCCATAATTGATTGGAACATTCCCCTTCCAATCGATACCGATTCGCGCGAACGTGGGAGGTTCTGAAGTCCTTCCATTTTCTCGTAATGGTGTCGTCGTTTTCATGTCCTGTGCCCCGGTGCGCGGGGTGCTGCATACCCATTTATCTATTTCTCTCTCTCTGATCTGGGCGGCCGGATCACCTTTCGTTCATTCAGCCATTGTACCGGATCGCCTCATGACCACCCCCCTTCTCATTCTTTCATGTCACGGAAGCAAATCAGGGTCCTAACATATCTGTTTTTTTCTTCCCCCCTCCCGCTAGATTGGACCCACTTCCTCCGGTAACGTCGAAGCTCCTCTCTGGTCTTACAAGCTGGGCTTAGACAATGGATGGGTGTCGAAGGACCCACGAGATTCGGTTGGAAGGTGTAAAGACCTCGGTGTTCCCAACGACGGCTTCAACGGTCAATACCAGGGACACGCCACCGGTTCTGGAGGAGGCATTATTCCTCCGAGTGTTATCGCTTCTTGGCCATGGCCACCGGTTTCGATCTCGAACGCTCCCGTCCCTGTCGCCCAGCTTCCGATGTACACCCCCACAGGAACGATCGTGACGCTGCCGCCACCGAGCCACACTGGTAAGGTCAAAAACATCGATGGATGGGCGAACAGTCAAGACACCGCGCCGGCTCCAACGCCCATTTCTGGATGCGTTTACCCTGACGCTTACGCGACGAGTGGGGTTGTTCCCCTCAGTGGGTGCTCGACAGCTGGAGGGTCATCCCCCACCCCTGCTCCTTGAGTGAGAGCGTCGAGGAGGTGCTGACAGCCATGACTTGGGCTTTATCTCGTCCACTCTTGTCATCCTTTTACCAACGTTCTTTAGGACTTAATTCTGCTTGCTTTTGGGTTTTGGCTCACGCTAGGTCCGTCTCTACCCCGCCGGTGTAGTGGCCGTCACACGAACCGCACATACACACGTGGTTTCGTGGTGCAGCGCAATACCTCCTCTCTGACCATGGAGAGGCCGGCGAGGTATCGATGCTGGAGATCCCCGCCTAGTTAGGAATATACCAGCTCTTGCCCACCCCCTCGCTCCTTTTTCATTTAACCAATCTCACCCTACTATGTTTTAAAACCTTACTCTCTTACCCCTTCTTGACAGTCGTTTCAGCTCTTCCTTCAGGTTTTTCCTTACTGACGTTTGCATAACTTATTTGACGTTTCTCTCTGTTCACGGAAGACGTTAATCGCTACAGTAGACACACCTTCACGGGCTGTTTTTTTTTTTCCTTCTGCAGTCCTCGTTTTCCCCGTTTACGTGGACAGTTCCCTCTACCCTCGTGCCGGCGACCTTCTGACCGCGCCGTCCATCAGACATCGAGTACCCTATCTATCGTTCACCGTGCATATATTATTCTGTTACATCGCAAGGACGTTGAAGCAATACCCCCTATCCGCCGTCAGTTATTGCCTTGAATGTCGTCTTCGTCGGCCGCCATTGAACAGAGCATGGGAGAAAACAGGCCGCCGGCGTTAGGGTGCAATGATGATCTGAGTGATACAGTGGTTGATGGCTGATACGGTGGTCTGTCTGCCACCACTGCCTGATTTGCGGCCGTTCCCATTGGTCTGAGTTTGAGTTATAGAGAGGAGGAGATTACAGCCAAGTGAATGCGGCACTACAGCGCTTGGACCAGCTCACGAAACGGTGATCCCACAGTTTCCGCCATAGTACACACCCGATACGTACGCTACGAGCTAGTCTGACGGATGGGTGATTCTGTTTAACGTCGCAATGTATCAGACACCGCCCCAACCGGCGGCGACCGTGTCTCCAACACAACGTGTTTCCCCGACGGTAGCCATGACCGATGAGGTGGGGAGAAGTACAACTTTGTGTTCTGGCCATATGACGACCGATCCACATGCATCCACACGGTGAATAGTGTGTGAACCGAGCTTCGGAATTGGCTTGGAAGGTTCTCGTTTCAAGTGGCGGAGAGTACGGTGGTCAAACCTTCGACCGGGCAGTTACGCTCACCGGGTTCCACGTCCATGCGAACGCCGGATAACCATGGGAGGCTTGCCAAGTGCTTGGTTCTTCGGGGCTCCATTCATTGCATTATCCGCCCCCTTTCTCTTCCGTTCGTGGCGCAAGACGAAAGTGGTTGTGGTTTGCGATGCGTTGCGGGTGGGGGTGTATCGGTCTTCCCTGCTCAAGTCGTTCTTTGACTCCAGTTCCCATCCTCTTTCTTCTTTGGAGACAAACGATGTAAATTTTACATTCGTGGCTGTTGCTCGTCTCCGATCGGACTTTACGTTGGCGATGTTCCGGACTGAAGCGAAGAAGGGTTACAAAGGATAAACGATGAGGTGTTGTTGGTGAGGAGTCCTGCCTTTGTCCCGAGGACTTCGGTTTACGGTTCTCGAAATCCCCCTCGGTCTTAATTGGGCGGTCGGGACTGTGTGACAGATTGCCCCAACTTCTCTGTGGCCGTCCTCGAGCCGCTTCCAATGCGATTGCACCCGTCCGGAACGCCTTCTGGACGAAAATCCGAACGGAGCCCGTGAGCAGTGTCTGCGCGGGTGCGGAGTTTAGCGAGGATAGAAAAAAGGCGGGCCTCGGCCGGAAGTGCAAAAACGTGTTTATGCCCGCGTTTCCTTTTCCGGTAGCAGTGGGTTGAACATGATCGAAATTCCTTTCTAGCATCCTCCATCCATTGGCCCGCGAAAGATCCCGCGTTGGCCCTTGGGAAAAAAATCTACAACAAAAGAGCAACGAATGGCTGAGGGGTGACCTAATTGACGTAGGCTGTGAGGGACAGTAAGGGTTAGAACGACGTCAGCCGCTTCGTGTGAGCAACAAACCGGTTCGGAATGAACTTCCACCGAGCTTCTTCCTCAGAAATATTCTGTGGGGGCAAGAGGGAAGCAGAAAGGGAGTTCACCGTGAGCACTCCCACACACACAACAGTGAACGAATGGGGATATCGTATCCGCTCGTTCGGTAGAACGAGCCGCAATTGATTCGCAATACCGAGGGGCTTTATGCCTACATCTCCTTAAGGCCTCGCTCTCTGTCTCCGTATTTCATACGCGGCGTGGGGGGACCGCCGGGTAGATGCCGCAGATGCCGTATGAACCATCAGAAACCCTACTATCCTCCAGCTCATAACACGAGGATTCGGCCATCGGTTGTCAAACATCTTAACACAGTTACGGCTTACCGGACGAATACATGTGCATACCCGACATGTAACACGGGATGTATTGGTGGGCGTCATGAAAATGAAAAAGGAAAAGAAAATTCATATGACCTTCTTTGGCGAAGGGGAGGGGGGGGGGGGGGTATGACGAAAAGTTGGCCAGAAGGTTAGGAAAGAAATTGCTTACGAGCAGAGAGGGGTGGGATATTGGTGTGTATAGTGCGTGTGCAGTAAGTGTTGTATATCATGCGTGTTTGTTGAATGGGTCGTAGTCGCCCGCTGCCCATTGGTCACGGAGAACAAGCTAGCAGGGCGGTCTAGCATTTCACTTTGCCGTCGGGTCGGATGCCGACGGCAATACCATTCACGTCTCTCTCCACTCCATCTCCAAAGCTAGATCTGGTTCCGACACGCGGGCGAATCAACAGTGAGCGGGTGCAGTGGTGTGTGTACAATTGGTGATCGGGAAGAATTATGATTGGTCCAACCCCAGCTCGCACCACTCGCCCCCACAATCCAATCATCTCCCTCGCCGTTTGTCTTTCTCTTTGCAATTTCCCCGCGGCCGACAAACCCCCATCATGTCGGGAACTGCTCCCGCACAACCGCAGGCATTCACTCTCGCTTCGTGTCTGGCAACAAAAAATATAGAAAACACCCTATCTGATTGGCCAAGGAAGAGGGCTTGTTCGCTGATGCGTCGGCTGGTCCTCTTTTCTTTCTTTCTGTGCTGAAGACCTACCTCGTAATCCGTCTCGCCTTGGATGTCATAAGGACGCGTTGCGCCTCCTCCTTGGAGCCCATTGCCATGGATCGTCCATGCATCACGCCAAAGGAATGAATCACCAGTGATCAAAACCTCATCCCGCCTCCTATTGGTGCTTTCTTTGGGACGTGGCCCACGCTCTGGGCAGCCCGCGTCACTGGTTGTCTCGCGACCCTTGAACCGAAAATCGACCAATCAAAGGCGAATATCTTCAAGGACGTTCCACAACCCATCAAACGTCGTAATGGCCCGGCGGCCCAGATAAGGTCTTCTTACCTGTCGCATTTGGACAGGATTAGATCCGGCGGCTCGCCTGATGGGTGATCACTTACGCTACGATTTTCCCGATCTTTCGGTCGCCTCTGGGACGCGCACCCTTCCCTCACCCTTCCCTGCTTCCGTGTCCGCCCCCCCGTTTGCTTCTCCCACCCTCCACGGTCGACTTCTTGCCTTCTTGGACGAACTTGTTCTTCCCGTCGTTGTCGTCTCTCGGTTAAACTCGAGGTAAACCCGAACAATCACGATCCCATATCTGGCGTGTACTTGTTATACGCGTGACCCTCTGGGATGTTGCCGTTCCACACACTCGACGTGACGGAAGCAGCAAGGGGGCACCGTAACAAATTTTCATTCATTATCCTCGTGCGGGATACGAATAAGGGGGTGGGATAGTCGAAACCCTGAAAACCTCGCGCGCACGTTTCGACCCACCCAATGCTCTGCCAAACAAATAAAATTCCCCCGTACGCGTTACTAATTTCCTGGTTATCACGTTTATCCTCTGACCTTGGATCGTTAGTCATCGGGTTTCTCATACGCAAGAATATGGTCAACTCACCAAATGGAGATCTGGGTTCTCATTCGCTACACCAGAACGAGCAAATCTCAGAGTTCTATCGCTCCATGCCCGAACCCCCATTGTCCTCGTGGAATGGCTTACGGCTAACCGCAGCACGATAAGGGTCTAGAAGTCGTGGGGCAGAGCCTCCATGCGTCCTCCTCCAGCGCCACCGGGATATGATTCTATTGGTCACGGGTTGTACTGGAAAGAGGATCGAGAAGCCAGCCGCCGGCTGTGGTGAACTGCCCGGTGTCAAGCTCCCCCTTTCCGCCCTGCCGCGCGGCTATACTCAAAGTGTTGGTAGGTGTGAACATCGGCGGGTGTTGCGAGTCGGACGCCTGGAGCGATCTTCATGATTGCCAACGTAGAAAGACGTCTCTATTCGTGCGTTGTTTTTGTTATTTTTCCGTCGAACAAATCCAGAACGGGGAGTTGACGGTCAGGCCCAGCCGCCGTTCCCAACGATTAAACGTCGTGCCCTTCATCCGTCCCCAGGACCGCACGCGACATCTGAATGGTTTGATAGGCCCAGGTAGACAGGCAACAGCCGCGCGAAGAGTGAATGCTTCAGGGGGGGCGAGGAGCAAATTTCTGACAAGTTCTCGTCGGGTGAAATGAATCCGGGGTCTCAGTCGCCTGGAGAAAAGTGACCGGGTGACAGGGAGCGTTCCCGCAGCACCGCGAGAGTTCACGGCTAGAGCGCGTGATGAAATAGAGAAGAGTGAATCTCCCGTTTCCTTGGATAGTCGCTCGACATTTCCGGGGGATGTGGTATCGATGGGGATGATTATAGACCGATGATGATCATCCGCCCCTTTGATATGGCTGGGATTTTCCAGCTTGGTCCTCACCGGCTGGGTGCTCTCTACCCGGCCAATGGTCCCAACACGATGGAGGTTGAGTGGGAGCCAGGGAAACAAGGGAGAGAGAGGGCAGGCATGATTGTGGGACTAATTCCGTTTATGTCAACTGGTTCCAAAGTAACGGATCCGACGGCACGGCTGCAGTGATGTAAGAGAAAGTGTATGGGCCGGCGGTAAGTTGGCACATGGATCGAAATGGGTATGGCACGCCTGATGGGCGTGTGAGTTCTGTGGGGTAAAACGAGCCCATGGGTTGGATTTTCCGAAAGGAAAACCCGTCCTCTCTATCGTTCCCTTTCATCATCGCCACCAATCAGCAGCTAACGGCGTTGCCGTCGGTGATGGATGATTAAGATTTCCACCAACGTTGCCGCCGCTCTGTCTCCCCCCCTTCAACATGCCGCCGGCTCGCCACGTTTACGCCTGTGTGGCGTGTTGGCGACAGACCCCGCGCCGTACACGCCTCTTACCGCCCCCTCGGTAACTGGTTTGGTTCCGCCGGCACAGGACGGCGTCACCGTTGATGCCGACACATCAAGTTTATGTCCCCCATGAGACGACGGCCCGGCTCTTCTCGCGAACATGCACGCTAGCGATCCCCCTCACCGCCCCCGATCCCTGCGTTGAATCGAATCTTGGGCAAGGACTTCGTTTACGCATCCGGCACTTCCACAAAGGCGATTAATGAGTAAGGGAGAAGGGAGAAGGGATGTGGGACACGAAAGGGGAATAGCGCGGGAGACGGGCGTCGCGTCATCGAAAGCTTCTTATTAGCCGATGGAACAAGAAACTGTCCATAAAAGTAAACTATCAGGCGGGGGAGAGGCAAAGAAACGGGAAATTCCCATGGGTTGGCGAGGCAATTGGACCCGCGGGTGTTAGAATGGATTCGCGGTGAGTATTGGTATCTGGGGCTCAAGTCATCCTTACGTCTGGCTGATTTGCAGGATGAGCGCATAGCCGGGAGGACGCCGGGCCAATGGGGAGGAGAACCATGGGGAGACTGCGAGGTTTGCCTACATAGGAATCCGCTGAATTTGTCCCGCCGGCGATGTCGAGCCAAGATTTCCACGAAGGAATTGAGACCCTGTTTGATATGAACGCTTATGAATGGGGAACTCTCTCCATACTTGGTTATAGTGTGGTGTGAGCTCTACTCCTCCCGAGATTCAAGATACGTGCGGAAAGTTCCCGCATGCCACGAGTTTTTATTCCCGGCGGGTTGCATAAACTCGGTATAGCCGCAGAAGGTTGATGCACATCATCGCCAAAGGGTGATACACCCCACCCCACTCCCTGCGGCATCTTTTTCTTTTCTCTTGTCGGATGGACAAATGGGTTTATTTGCTGAGGATAGAGCGAATTATGTATTGGGCGTAGGGACGAACAAAACCGAGAGATTGATATTGAAGAGGACTAGTCGAGAAACAGGCGAGTCGGACGCAGTGGAGCTGCGGCGTTGCATCCATGTAAACGCCCTTCTGGTTCTCGGACGGGAGGGGTTTCTGCAGGGAACAACAGCTGGAGCCCGAGACGCGTCTCAGTGAATGCACGAGTCGAGAGATTTGGAACAAGCTTCGCTGGGGGAAAAGAGGCAATCATCTGTAATCCAGTGGTGGCGGTCACGGATGCTGTTGCGGGAAGCTGGCCGTCCTCGTGCATTTATCAAAACATGACATGCCGACGGCCTGGATCGGTTTCTAAATCGAAAAATGTGGACGCGAAGGAAGAGAAGAAACGATTCCCAAAACGAGTTGGGTGTGAAACGGGAATAGCCGATTTTCTTTAATTTTTTTCTCGTTCGGAAATATCAAACACCGTGAGAGAAACGCGCGGGATCTCCAAATCTCATTTGAGGTGTGACCCTACGGCGTGACTGCGATCACAGGGTGTGACGAGGAACCAGTTAAATTGCGGTATTGACGCGCTGACCAATTTACAAATAATTACCCAACGTCGACGGACTGGACATTGAGTGGACGAGAAGAGAGTCGGCGAGGGGAGGCGGAGAAAGCGTCGGGACGAGATTTACGGGACAAATGGATGAATCGGGAGAAGGTAAGCCGGGGACGGGTTGAGAAGCCGGGGGGGATGGAGATGGACAACGGAGGTGTCCGATTGTTGTCTTGTGTCTGAACCCAATCTACTTACGCCGTCACACATATTTAAAAGACTCATGGCTTCGACCAAATATGTCCCAGACGTTCCCCCCTCCTGAGGTATATAACCCTCCTCCCTTCCGCTCATCCATCTCCATCCTCCTCCTCCGTCCTCCCCTACCATGTCCGACATCAAGAACTCTCTCCACGTTCTCTCCCCCGGTGACAAGAGCTACCCCCACTGCCATTCCGTTATCACCGGCAGAAAGAGCTGGAAGACGCTCAAAGGCAAGACAGAGGCCGTATGGCCCCCATATCTCGAGGTTGCTCTATTCGAAGGTCCGTCTTCTCACTCCCTCGTTATCTCCACCCTCATCTCACACTTCCCACCTCAAGGTCTCTCTCGTTATCAACCCTCCAATCCCAGAGCCACGAAATCCCTTGGTCGATTCCCGAACAGGAACCGTTTCATTTCGGAATATATTCTCAAAAAGACCGGTAAACATAGAACGCCAAAGCAGGTTGGCAGTCGCCTCCAACAGCTGCGTGATACCCACCAAGGAAAAGAACGTATGTCGCATCGCCCTCCCATGTTTTTTCCACGATTTTATCTAATTTATTTCTCTTATAGTCCTCCAAAACCTATCTGATGGCAACTTCAATTTCGAGGGCGCAGGGTCTAGCGGATCGGGTGCGTTGGCTTCGTCGGGATCCGCCCCAGCATGCGACTATCAGGATACTCCTAGGACTGTAGTCGCCATCGAGATCCTCCCACAGGGTGTCTCCGATTACTCGCCTCGCTCCTCCCCTTCTAACACCCCCACCTCATCGCCTCTGTCCTCGACCTTCCCTGCCTCTGCTTTCCATCACTCTCAGCCCCGCCCCATCTCGGTCATCGACCCCACTGTCACCTTCACCTCACGCTCGTCTATGGCTGCTCACTCATTCTTCACCGTCTTGCGTGATGGCCAGGCCGTTCACAGCGAAACGGCCGAGGTTAGCTTGCTCAGTACTTCTGTCGACGCTGGGCCGTCGGATATCGACTGCGTCTTCTACTACACTGCCCCATTGGTTCCCACCTTCTGGACCAACATTTGCCAGGACCGTGGTGAGTAATTCTCTCCATCCGGGTCGTTTCCTAAACGTTCCTTCTTTGGGCTAATCACCTCCCCTCCCGCAGACCCCGCCCGGTACTCGATTATCCACGACATCTATCAGCACCCTGGACCGGCCGCGGAGTCATCGAGCGTCCCAGAACAGGGTTACCTCATTCTCTCTGTCGAGTATCAATTTGTGTACTCGGAATCGCCGTACTCGTCGCCCCAGATGTCTCCCGTAGAGTCGTTGAGCAGCGGTAACAGCTCATTACCCTCCCCCGGGGCCTATAACAACGTGAGCTGCCCCCCTCACCTCCCACGTATGGCGCGCTGACCACGGTCCTTCAGTACGAATATACCACCGACTACTCTCCGCCCCCGCACACGTTCTACCCAAATACCCATCACCTGTCTGGCATGAGCCCTTATGACCAGTCTCAAGTGTACGGTGGACTTCTTCCAGCCGTTGACGGCACATCGGCGGGTTATCTGAATCACTATGTGGGTCTCCATTCTTCAGTCCGTTGGCTCTCGCGACGTCGACCGTCGGTTGCTATGGAACTGGACATCTGACTTACAATTTTTGATCAACAGGTCTCCCCATGAGCTCATTCATTTTCCGTATGAAGCTCCCCTTGGCCCGTCACTCTTCGTCGATATGCTCCCATGTTGCCCCCCCTCCACCTCCGTTCCTGTCGAATGACACCCTCATCACCCCACCTCGTCGTCGGGACGGGTAACCGTCACCGGTCGTCAAGGGCGTTGACCCGATCGATGCTCTCCTCTTGCTCTGATATATGCTGGACCTTCTTGGCTCTTCTCCCCTGTCGCGCATTCATATTACCTCTTCTCTATCGTTGCATTGTGCTGCTATCCTCAATTCTCCCGGCCATGTTCCCCCCTCCTTTATATTTGTTTGTCCCATACCCTCTCCGCATCATTCTGACCAGCTTTCATCAATGTTTTCCTTACACGTTCCAGCCCCTCTCTCTTGCGTCGCATTATATCAATCTCTTATCTCGTCTTCCTTCTCCCCCCGTCTTGTCGAGTTAAAAGTTATCAAGTATCAAGTAGTAGTTTACATGTTCCTTCTCCGACCGGGATCGGGACACTGCTATGTATTTTACCGAGAGTTGTACCTTCGCTTGTTTGTAACCGCTTCCGTGGCTTGTGGTGTGCGTCCAATTTGGTAGATGACATTGCCTGTGCCGCGGGCAGGGGACCATATCCCACCCAGTAATCGTAATCGTTTGCTTCTTGTCTGCCTCACTCGTCATCTGTATGTCAGTGCCGTAAGTGTAATACATATTAAACTGGTGAGCTGACTTAGCACGAAGTGGTATGTTTACCCCCCTCAATCTATCCTTCCGGGGCCAGTGGACTATTGTGTTCAAACCGCGCCGTCTGACCATCCTTGCGTTTTGATGGGAGGCTATCCGCGTGAGGGTCTTGTAAATATGGAGGAATCTAGACGATGGGTTCTTCTGCTGCTTACTGCGTACGGATATCTAAGATCTCTCTCCGGGGGGCGCACAGCGGTATTTTTTTTTCCCCTCTTCCTCTTCTCTGGGCTGTACGCCCCACGTTTGCGTGCGTCACCTTTACCGGGTCTCATTAGCGAGCCGGTGGGAAGATGAGGTCACTCGTGACCCCTACTGGGGTTGATCCTCTCTTGACCTTTGGTCCCTTGACCGTTGGTTTGACAGCGCGTGGCGGGATGTCCTCCCTCCCCCTCCTGGACTCTGGCACGAGCCGCAGCGGGTCCCTTCGAGAGCGATCATCAATCTAACCCGGATATTTCCCACGAGTGCTCAGTCAAACCCACTCCCGTTACGTCAACGCCCTTGAGCGGGAGGGGGCGGCCGTGTACAAACAGCGATCATCCAGGATCGTTTCGTTCGAATTGCGTATTGGCGACCTCCCTCACTTTCCCCGAGCCCCGCAAAATCAGCCTCAACAGATTACAGCTCAAGGGTCGCGGCCACGACCAGAATTCTGACGAGAGTGATGAGCTGTATGTGTTTCAGGTTCTTTGACCCGTGAGAGAGTTTTTTTTTTCGTGCTGTTCCTCGTACCACCAGTCTTGTCCTGCCCTCTCGGCGCCATTTTTCCTTTCTCCCCCCGGAACGCACCTTATACCGATTCTCAGTACGCGGTGTTTTTTTCCTTTCGAACAGGTACCCGACCGGACGCCCGATCCCCGCTCTCTCTCCCACAGTGGATCTGCGTTCCGCCTCCCGCCGATGAATGTGCCTGTGTGCATACGGTGCCGGTGATCGTCGAAATCGGGATGTTTCGTCGAGCTCCTCGATCTCGGGTTTCGCGCGCGATTTCGTCGACTTTGAGAAGGTACGTACACGGATATACGGTCCGGACGCGGCCGCGGTCGCGGGGGTCTACGAACTGTGCATATAGTATATAGCGTGCGATGTATACGATACGAGGGGGAGGATGTATTCATTCTCCCGCCCCCTGTATGGGTGTGCGACATTCGGGTATCCTTAGCTGGCGTACCTGACAGGCACCCACATCCGGCGGCCAATTAAGGTCCGATCTGATCGCGCCCGAGGGGTGGAAAGGGACCTCGGAGAGAAAAAAAGAGAGAGGCCATACAAACAAGTTGAACCGACGTACTGCCGCCGCCCATGAATGAGGGCCAGGGCGTGAGAGAGCTACTACCCGCGACTGGTTAACTGGGTTACAAGTTACTAGTTACCGGATGTTGAGCCCATCAGGGGGAGAATCGGTACAACCGAACCACATTCAAGACCGGTTATAAGGCACGGCAGATACACTTCGGATTTGAGGCGAAAAAGTGATATAGCGAACAGCGGAAAAATAAAAAGGCTATACTCCTGGGTCCTAGGTTCGCGGCATGATGGCCGTGAGTTGCACCTTAACCAAAGAACGTGATATGCAGGAACACGGTTTTACTGTCGAGCGTGTGTGTGTGTGTGAATGAAGGTGGGTGAGGACCGAGTTGACTCGGGATTTCCGAATCGCCTGAATTGAATGAGGATCAAAGACCGAACAGCCGCATCACCCGTCGTTTTGAGATGCCGCGAACGAACGGAGAGTAGTGTGTGGCCTGACCACTGAAGGAGGCTAAATATGTAAGATCACGAGGTGAGGGCGTGGCTCTATTCAACTCTGGTGTGGTATGGAGAGAATCGTGTGGTTCGCTCCACCGGAGAGGGTGGCATACCACCGATAAATACATTGCACATCACGAACTGAGTGTGCCCTGGGGATATTGAAAGTTTGAATAGGGGTGCGGTTCTATGGGTATATAGAGAGTCGGAGTAACGCGTGCCGCGTCCGAGGGTGGGTGTTGCCCTGAGAAGTCGAGATCGAAAATCCTTGGGCGCGCTTGTCCCTTACGCCACGTCCACCTTTGAGAAAGATCTCACCCTGCTCTCCGTTGTGAGCGGCTTGGGTATACAGAAAACATAGACCACAGGCCCATTTATCAGTGGCTATGCCATCTTAGCGTGGGTAATCAGGGCCCCCACCCCCCCTCCCCCCTTCTAACTCCTACGTACGAAAGTCACCAACGTTAATTGCGTACCCACATCGGCGGCACCGCCCATTTAACAATCGAAACCGACTACGATGGGGAAGATCGCGATCTGAGGATGCGGTCGAAGTCGGGTGCGATGGGAAGATCGCGATTTGGGGATTATTTGACATAGGGCTTATGTGGACGTGGGGGTGTGTGCTGCTGCGCATGTACCTCGGTATCCGATGAGACGGGAATGAGTTCACCGTGAAGCTATGTACGTACGTACGCGTGGGAGTGCAACGATGAAGGGGTCATAGATCGAGGGCGATGAGGTGAATGAGTCGAGCGGACGACATAGAGGTAGATTAGAAACTTTAATGTACGCTCCGATGATTCTCCAGATCGTGTAAACTCACAGGCGCGGGACAGGATGCATAGGGCGTTTGGACCTACGCGCCGGTCTGGCCGGACCCTTGGGATTCCTGTGAAACGTGATGCAACGGAGTGGGGGTGACGAGACACAAGGCCACGATAATCAGTGCGTGATGTTCCTCTACCTACGACGCATCCGTGTATACCGGACCCGCTCACGTCTCGGTTGTCCTGGGCGATGGGGGTTGCCTCGAGGTTATGCGGGTGAGAGCTAGAGGATCATAAGACCTAGAACCCATCGTAACATCGGGGTCGAGACGTAATCAAACCGTCTTTGTTGCCTCTTTCCCCACAGTTACGTGGTAGTGGTTAGCGCGATACGGTGTGGCATCGGCGCACAGCCGGGATTGACGTGAAAGGGTAGATGAGGAGGATGTGTGTGTGACCTTGTGTGGCCTCGAGACCATCATGGACATTTCCCGCGTCCGAGAGTCGCCGGGATTCCAAATAACCCGTCTCCCGGACCCGGTTCCCGTCTCTTTCACTCCATGAAGCGTTGAGATTGCGGGGCGGCGACTCACCACGAGGCTATGGTTAGGGTTTCGCTGAGGGGTGGGGCAAATGTCACGCCGTCACGCGGGATTGCCATATCCAGTAGGCTCCCAAGATCCCAACGACCGAGGCTTCCTTTCTTTTTTCCTTCGGTCGGGTTTTGATCTTCTCTCGAATTTGTTGACGAAAGATGGAAAGAAGAAGAAGCGGGAAACGCAAATTAGGAGAGAGAGAGAGAGAGTTGGAGAGCTTGATGATGCGAGATTGAGATTATGTAATGATCGAATGCAGCAGCTCAAGCCTCCTCCTTCCCTCTCGCTCGCTCGGTATTCCATCCCGCCCTCTGCCCTATTGTCCTTCTTCTCTCGGCTTCGGGTAGCCTCCTTCTACCCCCACCACGAACCCCACCCCGCAAGTCGGAACGGAATCAGAAACGACAAAAAGAACGTTCTGTGGCATCATCAACCTTTCTCTCCATCTTGGATCTTCTTGACTCCATCTCGACCCGTTTTCATTTCATCCGGTCATTGATAAACTGGACTTGAACCCTGTGCAGAGAGGGGAGGAGGAGGAGGACGGGTCCGGTGTACTGACGTGGCCGGGGATCTGTGGAGCCACAAAGGGCCTCGTACTTGCGCCCCAAGTGATTCAAAGATTTGGGTTTCGGAGTTTTCAATTGACCTGTCCGGTTCAATTCAAACAACTGCCGCTGAGAGAAGTGCGGAGCCACTCCCTCCGGCCGACTTTCCGCGCTTGGTCATTCACCCTCACGCACGCTAACTCTTATCCTCGCTTTCTTCTTCCACACATGACCACACGAGCATCATCTCAAATATAATCGGATTTCAATCCCGGAAAACCTCGCCCACATCACGTTTCAAGGTTAGTTCGTGTGGTACGGAGGGAATCCAGGTGCCAGAGCAGTTGCGCTAGAAGACCCCCCCCCTCCCGGTTCCCCCCTACACAGACCCTACTGCAATTGCTTGGAACGAGGAGATATGGATTCGACGGGAGGCGATATCAACGTGGTTCCGGCGGGCCGATGGGATCTTCACGCACTTTCTCGGTCCTTGTGGCGCCGTCCGTGCAGTGTGGAGTCTACCC
>Ga0307509_10003163_pt1 | contig 25488 bp, 23 predicted proteins | sample 10_EM_MG_FD_202245 | JGI IMG/M metagenome (GOLD analysis project Ga0307509, IMG submission 202245) | Populus trichocarpa ectomycorrhiza microbial communities from riparian zone in the Pacific Northwest, United States - 10_EM | ecosystem: Host-associated > Plants > Roots > Unclassified | place... | reverse complement strand
ACGAAAGTACCAGTACAACCTTTTCAGTTCAAAGTATACCCAAATCCTTGTACCAGTACCTCCATTGCCGCCAAGACATAGCCACAGTACCTATCCCTCCGCGAAAACTTTGCGAACGGGAGTGTACCAGTGTCGAAAGCGAGGGGGAGAAAAACCCCGGTGACAACCCGTGACTCACGCGGGGCTCAGCGTCATCTTATCCGTCCATTTGCTTCGCTTCAACAGTTGCAGGCCCTGACTCAGAGGAATCTTCCTCACCACTATAAAGCTCGATCACGGTATGTTTCTTCTCATTGGAAACTCATTCCGGAAATCCCCTATTTACTTACTAAAGCTACCTTTCCTACCGAAGAATAGGCAGATGATCCTACGAATACCGCAGATTTATAACTTACCTCGCTAATCGCTCTTCAATTACTATTTTCGCCTATTGAGAGCTAGGAAACTTCTCTCACACCCCCCCCCACTATCATGACGACTTCCGCTAGAGCCGATAAACAAATAGCCTACGACCGACGGCGCGCTGGAGAACTTGCGTTAAGCGACTTTGCAGAATATGTAGAACAGCAGCAGAGGCTTCGGAGGCCGGGCGGGGCAGCTGCTGGTGATACTGCAGAAGACCACGACGAACTCGACATCATTGAATCCCTAGGACTTGCGGACGACTCACAACCGAACTCAGCTCTCAAGGATCTTCTCTTGGGTCCCCGTGAAGAGAATGGCCCTCGGCTCCGAGAGCTTCTGTTGTCGAGGATAAAGGAGGGCCGTGGGGAAACACTGTTCGAGGTCGGGATGGATAATAACAATGCCGAGTCAATGGAGTTTACCAAAGAAGAATATGAGCAGGCGATGGAGGCCGTTAGAGCTGCGGCTGCAGAGGTTAGAGCGGCAGTGACGGTGCTTATAACAAGCAATCTTGGTGCTGATGGGGAAGAGCCGACAGATGGAAAAGGCGTAACATCTACCGTGCTGATACGCCAGAAACCCGAGTCTCTTGAAGGCCTGCTGGAAATTAGGGTGGCTGTTGTCGGAAATGGTAGATATTACACACCTCTCTCAATTGGGGCTGAGATTATTGACTGCATGAACTCTAGTCGATGCGGGGAAGTCAACTATGTTGGGGGTCCTAACAAAAAATACTCTTGATGACGGGCGAGGTAAAACTCGTGTCAACCTTTTTAGGCACAAGCATGAGATCGAGTCAGGAAGAACTAGTTCCGTGGGTATAAATCCCCTGTTTTCTCCCCCGAAATTCCGTTCTCATAATTTCTAGGGATGGAGATCCTTGGGTATGACGCTGAATCCAAAATTGTGGGAAGCAATGACCCCGGCCGGAAACTCAAATGGGACGAAATTGGGAATCGTTCTGCGAAAGTTATCTCATTTACTGATCTTGCTGGTCATGAGAGATATCTCCGTACCACCGTCTTTGGTCTTTTGGGAACTTCCCCGGATTATGTAATGCTGATGGTGGCTGCGAATAACGGTCTGATCGGGATGTCTCGTGAACATTTGGGTATCGCGCTGGCGTTGAATGTTCCGGTTTTGGTTGTGATAACAAAGATCGACATTTGCCCGCCCCAAATTCTCAAGCAAACGGTTGACCAAATAACCAAAATTCTGAAATCTCCTGGGGCAAGGAAAATACCGATTTTCATCAAGAATAAAACCGATGTAGTCAACACCGCGAAGCAATTTGTCAGTGAGAGGATCTGTCCAGTTTTCCAGGTCTCAAACGTCACTGGCGAAGGCTTGGATTACATCCGCACATTCCTAAATATCCTGCCATTCCATGGAAAGTTTGATACCAATACCTCCTTTGAGTTCCACGTTAACGACTGCTTTTCGGTGCCATTCGTTGGGACTGTGGTGTCTGGAGTCGTCAAAAGCGGTGTGATCCATGCAGGCGACCCGATACTCATTGGCCCGGACAGTTTGGGGAACTTTATCACTACTTCCATTAGGTCCATTGAACGGAAACGAATAGCAGTCCCAGTCTGCTCCGCTGGCCAAAGTGCTTCCTTTGCTTTAAAGAAAGTACGACGGAGGGAAGTGAGAAAAGGGATGGTTGTGCTCCCAAGAACTGATAGTCCTCCAAAGGCGCACCAAAGATTTGTTGCAGAAGGTAGGCACCAGACACAAATTTACATTTCACACTCCACGCTAGTAACTACGAGATCTAACGTTCTGGCACTCTTCCCTAGTACTCATCCTATCCCACGCAACCACCATAAAGCCGAAATACCAGGCCATGTTGCATGTTGGCCCTGTCAGTCAAACTTGTCGAATTATCGACATCAATAAGGACCTGATGAGGACTGGTGACAGAGCTACCGTTGCCTTTGAATTCTGCCAGAGACCGTGAGTCCTTTCCAATTGCCCTCATTCACCTTTTGAGTCCCCCCCCATTCTCAACTAGTCCACAGGGAATTCCTCTGCATTGGCGACAAACTCCTATTCAGGGAGGGCCGAACAAAAGGTCTCGGAATCGTAAAATCCCTAGGTTACGATACAAACACCCCACTCGAGCGGGATGAACAAGGGGGTAAATCCAAAGGGTCATGAGGGCCTGGTTCCATAACCAAAAAGGCCGACCTGTCCCCCGATGCTTTCCTCCACACACCCGTTCCTTAACCTAAACACTGCCCTACAGTGGTTGCAAGCAACAGAGTCCACGAAATAGGAGGAGTTTTCTGGTGTCTTATTAGGAATGGTTTGGTCCATCCCTTGTCTCTCGTTCAACCTCCCTTTTTCTCTTTTCTTTTTGAACCCTTTTTTCTTCCTTCCCCCCCCCCAAGCTTATATCTGTGCCCAGTGAATTTTTTCCCCTTCAAAAAAAAAGAGGTCTGAAAGGGTTAAGGATTATATTGTATCACTCGATTTCATCTCTCTTGCTTTTGGTGATTTTTTCTCACCCGTCTTTTTTTTTGGATTTTTTTCTCCTTATTTTTACGAGTTATGCCCTACGGTACCTACCTACCCACACACCCACCGTGCCTGTGCCTGTGCCTGTGCCTGTACCGTACCCTTACGAGCACAGCACTTTACAGATTGTCTATTGTATTTGAGTAATAATGTGGTATAAATTTTCAAAACAGCGAGCGAGGGGATCCTATAAATCATTTTAAAGTTGTACAGTACATACAGTACGCGACGTATGATATACCTGCATAGTGCTCTACGGTAATTATAATACTATAGGTCATCAGTACAAGTACTAGTACAGCACTACCGTAAGCCCAAAGGTGCCTCAACAACCAACGAGAGCCACCACCACAGCCCCCTTCAACTACTAGTAGAGCCCCACCCCCAACTTCATCCCATCACTCGTTCGCTTACGGGAACGCTACGCAGCCGGCAGGCGCCGGACAGGGCACAGCCGGGATAAATAAGTGATGTTGAGATATATACGGAACCGCCCGCGCCGTATTATACCGGATCTTATAGATCCTCCCAGCGGGAATCATCTCCCGTCACTCGAAGCATTATCACGGCAACTCCGCCTGCCCACTTTCTTGGCCAACCCATCCTCTGCGGTGTTGCGCACAGGCGTATATAAGTCATACGCGGGGCTAGGTCCACGGGTGCGTATAGTGTGTGGCGTGAGCCTTACAACTCGGATCGTTGTATTCTACCGGTAGGGTAAGGTATGGCGCCCAGGGTTGGTACAGTAGATCTGTCAATCCCCTGGGCCTAAGATTTTTGGTGCCAATTCCCCACTGTGGCTGTGTACCAGGTTGGTATTGTGTAGCTGCAGAGTTTGGCTGGCTAGGTTGAGAAGGTCTACGGGTTTATCTTATTTGGGGGGTTTGTTGTATGGTATTCGATTTGGGCCTGGAGATACTGTACGTATGATAGCAGGAGATATTGAGAAAGGCTTCCCCCCCCGAGGTCATTCTCTTAGCTATAAGGGATAAATCGTAGTAGCTTGGGGGCCCTTAGTAAACTAATTTGATAACTAAACATGGCATAACCGAACTAGCAGAATGATGCGTCTCCTCCTCAAAGAGCTTATGGCACAGTATCTTGGCTTTTGCAATGCCCAAACCTATAATTTTTAAAGGGACTGAGAACTAAAAACTAAAAACCGCAAATAACAGAAAGTAAGTACTCCGCAAAAAAAAGAATACTGAGTGAGATGGGGAAGCGCGTTCGCTCATTTCTTATGAGGGGCTCCGTATCCGGCGTTAGGGTTATATTGTGCCGGCGGCGCTGGTCCTCCATATCCGCCCTGAGGCGGATATCCTTGTTGGCCTTGAGGTGGATAGCCGGGCTGCTGGCCATATGGCGCTTGACCATATGCAGGTGCTGAGCCGTGTGAGGGGGAGGGGGTACCGTGAGGTGCTCCATAGCCAGGTTGTTGCAGTCCTTGCGGTTGCTGATAGCCCCCTCCTCCTCCGTAAGACTGAGGTGCGCCATAGGGCTGTTGCGGCGGGTACTGTCCAGGCTTTCCTGCTGGAGGCTGGCCATATGCTCCTGGTGGTTGGCTGTATGGCTGGGAACCTCCGGGAGCTGGATAACCTGCTGGTCCAGGGGCTCCCGGGGGATTGGCTGCTTTCTTATCCTCGTCTTTGCTGTCATACTAGCTGTGGGGTTAATATTATGGATGCCTTTTTTTCTTATAGCAAGGAGCTTACACTGCGATCGATACTCCCAAGGAGCAACTTGGTGTACCAGAGGTGTTTTGTCAACTCGATACCCTTCTTCCTAAATTCCACAGATTCAAGCTCGAAATCTGTCATCATTAGCAATCGTATGCTGAGGAGCCATATTTGATTACTGACTGGATGTGCAATCGATGAGCCCTCCAATGACCTTGTGATTATCCAATTCTGAGAGGAACTGTTGGGCCTCTTTGTCGTTCCCAACTTGGGCAATTTGGAACGATACAACTTGAGAAGAGATGCCTGTTAGCTGACTTAGGGACACGAGGGTGAAAGGGAGGGAATGGCCTCCTCACCTCCTTTTCCGCGGAAATGAGAAGAAACCGACTGGACGTGTTGTTGAAACTCTCCACGAGCGTTGTCGGTGGGCTGGCACAGTGTTAGCCGTAATTTCACACTTAGTCAGTCCTTAGGTGATGGAATTTACCTTGCCATCAGTGATAATGATAACGAGGACAGGTTTCCTTAAACCTCCTCGCCGGTCAGGCCCATAGACGAATGGATCCAGGATTTTGTTCTTCAACGAGGTAGCCAATGGTGTCACGTCCTCAAATCTCACTTGATCCACAAGAGCGATTGCCTGCTGCTCGGTCTTGATATTGTCCCCTTGCGTGTTGGAATTCATGCATCGTACGGAAAACCCATCCTGGTCAAAAAGCCCAGTCGCAAAGGCGACGTTGGAGAGAATAAACTTTAACTCGTCAATGAGACCCTCACCAAAGCGCATGGAACCACTGTCATCCAACAAAAATACGACATCGAACAAGGCAAGCTTGACAAAGTCAAACCCAATCTCTTTTGGCAATTTCCAATGATTGCATAAGATGTTGACGGGATCCTTCTTAGCCATGTCATTTGCGATGCCGACAAGCCTGTTTTCCGGGTACATGTGCTCGATGCCTTTCTCCTTTACTGCTTCCCTAAGAATGCTCAGAAGAATGTTGGCATCTGGGGGAGGGCCTGAAGATGGAGCCCCGTAGCCTGGTGCTGGACTTTGCCCGTACGGAGGAGCACCGCCATAAGGAGCCTGGCCATAGGGAGGTTGCCCATGCGGTGGTTGGCCTTGGGGCGGATATCCTGGCTGCTGCTGAGGTGGTAAAGGTAGTAAGCAGGAGAATGAGAAAGAAATAGGTACAAGAGGACGAAGTTACATAAGGTTGATACTGTTGTTGAGCATAAGCTGGGCCTTGAGGGGGAGCACCGGCTGGGGGATATCCGGGATATTGCCCTGGTGGTTGGCCATATGGTTGCTGATATGGGGGGGCACCACCGGGAGGCGGGGCGCCCGGTGTTTGGGCAGCTGCCATTTTGCTTGCGAGCTGGTTGTAGTCAGAAGGGTAATTGTAAGCCATGAGTCTTGAGAAATCTTAGTAAATAAATTGGGCTAATGGAGGTCTGGCGAACGAGGGGACCCTGGCCGATAGTGGGGTACTTATGGGGAAATGTTGGGACGAAGGAAGGAATCAAGGAAGGAAGGGGTGGCGGGCCCGTTTTTATGGACTCGCGCGGCCAGGCTAAAGGCGGACACTCTGTAGGGGAATTGCCACCTTGGGTGTCCGGGCTCAACTCGGCCGCACGGGTACTACCAGAGAAGGGGTAAGAGAGGGCAACTTACACCCATAATTACTCAAGGCGTAATGACAGCTTGATTGAGATGAGAATGTGTAGGCAGTGTAAAACGTGGAGTAATGTTATTAAGGGTTTTAGATGTGAGCGCGAACAGTAAAAACAAGGAATTGTGGTGGTGGTGGTGGTGGTGATGGGTGATGAAGTTTTCAGATCATGGCGGGGTATGAGCGCAATATAAAACAAAGAGGGGTGTCTTGCGGTGACTCGAAGCCTGTTTGCTTGTACTGGTAGGCTGAAATTCTCAATGCGTCGATTCCTGGCAGGCATTACTAAGTCCATACAGTATGTCGTCAGCCTCGCAAGGTTGGAAATGATAGATTATAGTTTAATACTATGAGTTAAATGAGTAAAGGACGCAGCCAGTTTGAATGGTATCATACCGTAGGAGAAGATGGTGCAATACCAGCATCGCGCCGGGGGTATGTGATATGCCCTACCGGTAAATGATGGAGAGTTGCTAATAGGTGAGGGTGTGCTGCAGTTATCCTAAGCTTACTGCGCTTTCGTTAACCTGTCTGATAACGCTAAACCTGCTGCTGCTGGATTATCATAATGTTGCCGTATCGTTCACTTTTACCTCCCACCCGGAGTGGCAAAGGGGCTGCGCAGCTGATTCTGTATCCTGTACGACTATGGCTTTCTCCCAACAGAGGAGAACTCGCACGTATAATATCCTGCACTTACTCACTACGGAGCGATAGTGTGCCTGGAGTGTGTGTAGAGTGTGGGCCAACACAACCTCTCGGAGTGAGGATGAGAGAGAGGAAAAAGAGGCCCTAAGTTACCTTCACTCGGCGCAGCAGTGGTGGTACCGGTATGTATTATACCCAAAAGTGTTTTGTTATGCACCGCACATAGAAAATATTCGATATTTTTTCCGATTTGTTGGGTTGGGAGCATATTATGATATATATCATACCTTGAATAAGTTAACTGGAATGATTGAGCCTCACGATAAGAGGTCCAAAATTCCCCTCTTCGGATAAAGGGGGGCAATGATCTGGGAGGAAAACTGAGCTTCAGCCCTCCCACTCACTCGGACAAATAAAAAATAAAAAATACGATAGACCTTACCGGGCCATAGTCTACTGGGAGAGACAACTCTAAAGTCCTAGGATGAGGTTCAGTTCCTACTCGAGTACCGGTACAGTACAGCACGATACTATCATAGGAGTCTTCCTTTGTTTTTTGCCCAGTAAATCCGAGGAGGAACGGATAAACACAATAAACACAATGAGGTCACTTGCGGCCGGCAGTGCAGAGTCAGGTATTGGTGGCTGGGCAAAGGATGACACCCTCCGCCATCCCATCTGTCAGAGGGCCTCCTCGTGGTGCCTCTCCCCTTCCTCCGTCCGCATGCCTACGAGTATGGTAGCTACGGTGGATGTTGGACAGACGGCCGGCACGGGACAGTTGCCTTAAAATCTCGCAGAATCCACTATCTCCGCCAGGCCCCCCAAATATCCGTACTTGGAGACAAGAATCCCTCAGAGAGATTAGCGTTTTCCTCATAGGGTAAAGCCTGGGCATGCTAAGTGCGTTGGATCTCACTAACTGGTATTCGCAATTCTGGTAACCTGAAAAACTAAACTTATCATATCATGGGCTAACATCACAGTTCCCGCTGATAACCTGATAATGGATTGTAGGGGTTTTACAGGCGCGGCATAGCTACGGTATGATACATACAAAATTTGATCATACGATATAAAACTGCCAAGTACGGTGACCTGCTTGGAATTTGGAAACCTAACCTACTCGTACAGTAGGCACCTGGCACCCCATCACTGCAGACTGTTGCCAGTAAAAGAAATGCCCTACGAGTCGCGCCACGTTCTGAAAAGCCCAAAGCGTGCCTGTACTCGAGTAGCTGGAAGCCTTGTAACGGATCAACCTCGAACGTCCAAGGGTGGAGTCCCCAGTCCCCTCCCTCGCTAGGAAATTTTTTATCCTATCATACAGTGCTGTACTGTGATTACCTGGGCCAAAACCTTAACGTTTATTCCAATAAAGCCTTTGTTCCTTCCGTAGCATACATTGCTATTGTTGCCCTGGGCCAACTGGACGTGGCGCGCGGCTGCTCGGTTGCTACGTGCGACAGATTTCTCTCGTCCCCTTCTCGCCAACCACGAAACGAAAGGAGCTGTTTCTCCCCTCCGTAACACCCCCCCTCCCCCGACTTAGCCAGCTCTAGAATCCTCCTCCGCCCGTTGCCCTCCGCTCTTAGAATCATCATTTCCGATTACTTCCGTCAGCAGCTGCACATTTTTATCGTCCTGTGTGTGACTCTTCGGCCTCCCTCCTACTCTCTGGACATCTACTCACCCCATCTAAAAAAAACGCAAACTTCATCGTCAAGTTAAGCATAGGCTCACCATGGGGAACTGCGGCTCCTCATGCTCCACCTGCTGCAGAGGTATTTCCCCCCTGATATCTGCCCGGCGCCGGTTTTTTCATGTGGGTACGTGTTTTTGATGTTCTAACGTGAGATAGGCCGCGCCCGGGATGGTCTATACGAGCCAGTGCTCCAGGAGAGCGAGAGAGAAGCAGTCTCGGATCTCCTGCAATACCTCGAAAATGTGAACTTTCTTGCGCATCTACTTATGCTCCACCTTTTTTTTCTTGGTAGATTCTGACGTTGGATTTAGCGTGCCGAGGTTGACTTTTTTACCGGGGAACCCCTTCGGGCATTGAGCACGCTCGTGTATTCCGATAATGTCGATCTTCAACGCAGTGCTAGTCTAACGTTCGCAGAAATCACAGAGAGAGGTAGGAACCTTACATCCGCAAGCGGGCTTGCTTGTTCGTTCGTATTGCTGATAAGACCGTGTTAGATGTTCGAGAGGTGGACCGTGATACGCTTGAGCCTATACTTTTCCTTCTTCAGAGTTCAGATATCGAGGTGCAACGCGCGGCTAGCGCTGCCTTGGGAAACCTCGCGGTCAATAGTTTGTATCCCATAGCCAGAACTTTGGTCCGTTATAGAGTACTGACCTTGATGTACCGGTAGCTGAGAACAAGGTTGCAATAGTCCTGCTCGGCGGACTTGCGCCATTGATACGACAGATGATGTCACCGAATGTCGAGGTTCAATGTAATGCTGTGGGATGCATCACAAATCTCGCCACTCATGAGGATAACAAAGCCAAAATTGCCAGGTCAGGTGCTCTGGGGCCATTGACAAGACTTGCTAAATCCAAAGATATGCGGGTACAACGGAACGCGACAGGAGCTTTGTTAAACATGACACATTCAGGTATGTTGATCTGACATTCCAATCTGCGGTAGAATCACCCTTGCTAAGAGCAACCCAGACGACAATCGGCAGCAGCTGGTCAACGCGGGTGCTATTCCCGTCTTGGTATCCCTGCTCTCTTCGGGGGATGTGGATGTTCAATACTACTGCACAACGGCTCTCAGTAATATTGCTGTCGACCAGGCCAATCGGAAAAAATTGGCATCAAATGAGCCCAAACTAGTCTTCTCCCTGGTTCACCTGATGGATTCATCGAGCCCAAAAGTTCAGTGTCAGGCTGCATTGGCACTTCGGAATTTAGCGTCCGACGAGAAATATCAACTCGATATCGTCCGCGCTAAGGGCCTTCCGCCCCTTCTCCGCCTCCTCCAGTCTTCGTTCCTTCCCCTCATTCTTTCGGCCGTTGCCTGTATCCGGAATATATCGATACATCCGCTCAATGAATCCCCAATCATCGAGGCGGGATTCCTTAGGCCGTTAGTGGATTTACTTGGGTCAACGGAAAATGAGGAGATTCAGTGTCACGCGATATCGACTTTGCGAAATTTGGCTGCTAGTTCTGACAAAAACAAAGAGTTGGTGTTAGAAGCGGGGGCAGTACAAAAATGCAAACAATTGGTTTTGGATGTTCCTTTGAGCGTCCAATCAGAAATGACAGCGGCGATCGCCGTGCTGGCCTTGAGCGACGACCTCAAGTCCCATCTCCTCAACTTGGGCGTATTTGATGTACTAATCCCCCTCACAGCATCAGAAAGCATTGAGGTTCAAGGGAATAGTGCGGCCGCCTTGGGAAACCTCTCTTCGAAGGGTAATGCAAGCATTCAGTTGGAAATACTGCCTTGACATTGCTGACTTTCTTTTCCAGTTGGTGATTATTCGATGTTCGTACAGGACTGGTTTGAACCAGAAGGGGGTATTCATGGCTACTTGAAGAGATTCCTTGCCAGTGGAGACCCAACATTCCAACACATCGCTATTTGGACTTTACTCCAACTCCTGGAAGCCGATGATACCCGGTTAAAGAATCTTATCGGCCAATCGACTGAGATCGTTACAATGATAAGAAACATTGCGGATAAGAATATTGACTCCGATGATGAGGGGGATGATGGGGAAGGGGAGGTTGTTGCATTGGCTCGGCGTTCTGCGGATTTGTTGAGTGGGGGGAACAGTGCTTTCGGGAAGGTCCAGTAAAATGGGGGATATCGGGCGAACCTCAGTGCTGCTGGGTTCATTGTTTGACTGGATTTTCGCTGGGCGTTCGTTGGGATATTGACATCGATTCTCGTTGCGTCTGCATGCTTATTCTACAGGTGTTAATACGTCTGTATCACTAAGTTGTGCTAAGCTGGTTTATGGGTCACGAGTTTTCTTTATTTTTGCAATATGGTGTTTTCCGGGTCAAGCGTTGGAGATTCACAAAGATGGGTGCTAAATTGCCACACAAAAAAAAGACTTTAAGCTTTGTTCAGGGTTTGAAGTATCATTTTACTCACAAGCATACGGGGTTTCAATGGGAATGGTTATTCATTTTTATTTTTTATTTGTTTTTAGTAGCTTTATCATGTTCTGGTCGGGAGCACTCGGGGTAGTTGTAATTTGTACCTTACCTTTCTCTTTCCCCGTTACTTTTCCTTCGAGTTTCCTTGTTCTAATACCTATCCGCTTTTCACCTCTGTCCCTTTGCGGTCGTTTAGCCTTTCCAGTTTTTAGTGTTGAGATTCCACGGGTTATCCTGACCCTTTCGTCCCATGCCTTTCATTTGTTCCACTCATGTACGTGTTCGTATTTCGCGTCCGTGTGTACTCCTGTTGTATTGCGTTTTTCCACAATTGTTGGAAGGGAAACATGCTCCCATAGGATCCTCTCACCCGCCATTCCTAGCCTAGAAGTGCGAAAATCTTCTCAAATGTACAAAAAAGAGTAGAACGAAAAGATATAGTAGATGGTACGGTATGGCGAGGACTATGCTTAGCAGCACAGGGACGTGAAGAATTGTCGTGTGTCGGCCGGAAGGACTGATAACGTGTGGTATCATAGATAGGATGATTCTTGCCAGATGTTGGGCAGGGGATGAGCGATATATATATATAATGGTATGGGTGATTGTTGATGTTGACTTTTTTTTTTCCTTTTTTTTTTTTCCGAATGTTTGTTTATCACCTACACATCAGTGCTCGAGCCAGGACCCCGTATTACCATAACGTTTCAGGCATAAATTTACTGGTAGGGGGAATTGTAATGCAGGGATCCCTCAGCCAGGATGCTTATGAGCACACTCATATCTGATTGGGAAGCCTTTCTGGCAGGAAAATGCAGCTTAGCCTAGGTGGGGCAAATGTGAGCTGCACAGTCCCCCGCACATTTGGTTGCTATGTGCATCTTGTTTGTTTTGGCCTGTGTTGCTTTCCCGTGTCCCACGCGCCCACCCTCGGCTTCAATAAATCTAGTGTCTGCCAACCCTGATGCCTGGTGCGAAACTTCACCTCCTTCTCTTCTTCTTTTCTCTGCCATCTCGAGCAAACATCAGTGCAGTTCGCTCCTGTGGCTGAGATTTGGGTGTCTTTTTTTTTTTTTTTTGGTTCTCAATTCTTGTTTGCTCGTTTGACTTTCGTGCACTTTCCGCTGAACCCCTTCCGAGTCTGGCACCGAGAATCTTTGTGGATAACGGGCTTTGTTATATGAACTGGCAAGGAAAAGCCAAGTATGCAAATAATACCACCATCTCAGACCTGCTGCACGAGCTAACAGCGTTCCTGGGCAGGTTCCCTTACATCACGCGTGACGAAGATTGAACAAGGAAGAAAAAAGTATGCAAGACACCTCCAGGCTGGCTCGATGGAACAGGTCTTCCCGTTCTCGTCCGTCACTCGCTGCCTTCTCTGGCAGCGGTTACGAGCCCTCGGTGCCGAAGGAGGTTTCAGGGAACAATGCCCTTCCTGCATCGATATCTCGAAATTCTAGTGTTTTGCAGGAGCTCCAAGATGATCCTTTTGATTTGGGGATTGCATCCCAACTTCTTGGAGGCGATTCGCCTCTCAATGGCCCCAAGGCTTCGGTGCGGACGCAACATCGATCGGTGAGGACAACCGGCCCGTCACCCTTAAATGCTGATGGGGAGCAAACAATTGGGAGAAGCACTGTCAACTCATCGTATTACGCCTCGATAAACACAATATCGAGAAGTCAGACCGTTAGCTCAGCATGGAGCGGGGTGAGCCATCGCTTGTTTGCAGAGTCTATTGGTGGAACGGCCACGGAGCGGAAGACCGATATCTTCACGAAGCAGTTCAATAAACTGGCCAGAAAACATGGAATCCAACCCTTCCCAGAACCCCATGCGGAAGAGCCCGGAACCGCATCCGCTTCCGGTACCTCGCAGGATAGAACTACCGAGGAGGCTAACGCTCCCCCGCTGACCGGAAATAAGTTGTGGAATAAACTAATGCGTCGGACATCTGCCAATGTTGATACTTCCAGGCACCACGGTAGCATGAAGCTGTCTCTTGGCCGCAGGAGAGGGAGTGGCATCAGTGAGCTTGCCGCAATAGGGCGAGGGAAAAAGGACACCCTGAAAGGGATGCATTTGGAGGATTTTGTTCGACTAGGTGGAGTCACACCATTTGTCCTGCCACCAGAACTAACCCCTGGGGACATTCTAATACCGACCTGCATGCACGCCGCTGCTGCCTTCATTCTGAACTACGGTAGGCTCTTCTGGCTAGTGAAGCTGTAACCTTGGTTAACGCGTAAACACCACAGGGCTCAAAACGCCAGGTTTGTTTAGAGTACCTGGGAACCCCACCACAACATATGCATTATACGACTACTACCAGAAACAATTCGAGGAGAATAACAATGAACCGGTCGTTCAAACAATATCGTTGGCCAAACTCCCAAGCCACATTCGGTACAATGTCCATGATGTCACTCATCTCCTCAAGAAGCTACTCTATTGCATCCCTGGTGGACTTCTTGGTTCTCCTGCCGTTTTCCAAGCATTGTACAATATTCACTCCTTTGTTTCTCCTGACCCCTCACTTGGAGACCATATTTCAAGCAAGGTCAAACCTAGAATGATTGCATTGGCCTTGGCGTCCATCAATCTTCACTTTCGGATCTCGCTGATCTGTGCGGTTTTTGGGCTGCTGCGTGCTGTGACCCTTGCGTCCGACTTCGAGATGGAACCTAGGCTCAGAGATCCACATGAGACATTCACAGCCATGAAGGAGGATGCCCTGAGCATAATATTTGGACCCCTTCTATTAGGTGATAAATCAGACCAGATTCTTGTATCGGAGAACGAAGATAGGGGCGGATTGCTTCATCCAAAGCCCGTGCCAACAAACGCAACTCCAAAGCTCAGCAAATATACGAACAGGCACGGTAGCGCTTACACGAAGATGCAGATGGGAAAGACAAAGCGCGCTGCCTTGGTTTGTGAGATGTTAATCAACAGTTGGGAAGATATCTGTTATCAATTGAAAAAGATTGATGCTTTAGGTATCACCGCCAAGTCATACGATCTGCCAGTGACTGGCCCTGAGGTCGTTGCCGAGACCGCTTCGCCGATTGGTGCAGACATCCATTCCAAAAACCAGGGGAAAAGCTCGAGCATACCGTCTTTCCGTGGGTTCGGGACATCATCCCTGCGTAAGAAAGGAAAGGCACCGAAGCGTGGTAGGATACCCTTCGAATTTGGATCAATGCGCCAACATAGCTCTCAGGCGCCACCCCAAGCGCCACCTCCCAGCAAATCTCCTGTCGACGATCTGATGCGGTTTTCAGCACACAGTTCCCTGGAGAAAGGTGATGATGTTTTCAGCACCCCCGTTGCCCCCAAGAACATGAGCCCTGTACCTGAAGTGTCGCCTCAATCGCTGGAATCATCGCCGAATTGGAGAATTATCGCTCCTGATACACCAATCAGGAACAAGAAGGGGACTCATAGACATAGCATGCCAGCAACAATCACAAGATCAAGTTCTGCTACTATACAAGCAGAGGATAATGAGGAGATAGCCTCTTACCATGCTTCCCGCGAGAGCTCAAGAGCTTCCTCTCCTGGACTCGAGATTGCAGCACAAGCTGCCACCAGATTCCGGCTAGCATTTTTCTCGGGCGAACCAGTAGCCAGGGAGGTCTCATTGGAGCCCCCCGAGGAGCTAAGGCCAGTAACGCCAACGAAGGAGGAACGGAAACCATCAGAGCCGCGATCAAGTGCTCCTAAGTTGGGTGCTGAAATTCCGGAGCTGTCTTTCACGCCTAAGACTAGCAAGTTGTTCGACCCTTCCGAGTTCGGTCTAGATGACCCAACTCCTAAGCCTTTGAATATCAAGAATAAGACGAAGCCTAAGGTAGTGCCAGCCTTTTCGATCTTTGAAGACAAACCCTTGATCGAACCTCCCCCTGCTAGCCCTACTCTGACTCTGACACGACCAAACTCGAAGGTTGATGTCAAACTTGCTTCGAAGATCCCTGCACAGAACTTACCAATCCGTTCTGCCGTACCAGCACTCCCCGAATCCCCCGTTCGAATCCAAAATGCTCCATTGCAACCCGCCACGCCCAATCGACGACCTCGAGCGTCTACCGAAAGTGACGTCGAGGACCGAAGCACCTGGAGATGTGCGGATTCTCCCTCTCCAGGAAAGAAGGGATCACGGAACAATTCCACACTTTATGCTGAGATCAGGCGACTGCAAAGGCTCGTAGAAGTCAAGACCGAGGAAGTTAACGCCGCCCGGAAAGAACTGGACATCCTACACAACAGGGCGGGCGCGGGTGCCCTAAACCAGATGTTGCGTGAAGCCCAGGAGGAGACCAAAATCTGGAAAAATCGAGCAGAGTGGGCGGAGAAGCAGCTGAGAAATATGGTGCCCACGGAACAACAACAAAAGAGCGTCGAGACCAGTGTTATTGGCCGAGGCAGATATAGCTTGGGGTGATTGCATGTTGCATCCAGTTATAAAAAAACATGTTTCTTTTCAGTATTGGGTAGGCTGGGCTTTTTTTCTCGTTGCTACGTTACTTGGTTCCCTCGGGGGTTGGTTGGTTGGTTGATTGGTCGGTCTTGGTTCTCCCGGGAGTATTACTATTATAAAAAGGACGGAATTGGCGGGGCTGCTTTGCATATTTACTCTTTGGCGCTTGTGCTTGTACGCGTGTCTGATTGCAGAGTTCTTTTCCACAAAAAACCTGACGTTAAGCCGTACAGCGCGCTCGTGCTTTTGTTGCTTGCTTGTTTGTTTGTTTGTTCCTCTTTAATTGTTTATATATCTTTTTTTTTCGCTTTCTTGTCCATTAATTCGTTTCCCATTCTCCATTTTTCCAAAACGATTATTGTCATAAGCAGTTTCCTTCCTTCTACCTGGTACCTAGGCTCATCCTCATTCTCATTTCTTCTCTTTATTACCTTCTAGTTCTCACCCACAGGCTTGTTTTGCATTGGACGGTGTTGCATCCTACTTTCTTTTTATTCCTCCTCATTCTGATTTTTTTCGGAAATCAAGAGTTTCCTTTTTCACTACTAGCCCACATTCGTTCTATTCTATTCCATTGCAGGGGTTTCTCTCTTCCTTTTCAGACATTCACTCCATTTTTCTATTTCTTCAACTTTCATAGTTCGAGTGATGCAGATATGAGTTTATGCCTCGTACGTACCGTACCGTATTGTACTATTATAGCGTCCTACATACCTACCGATTGTGCTGTGTCGTGTCTGTGATTATTAGTGCGTCGTACTGTTCAGTACGCCAGGTCCTGTGAGGGAGTGAGCGGTGGTGGTGGTGGTGAATCGAAGTAAAGTCTTTGTCTTGGGTGATTTTTTTTTGGCCGCAGTAAATGCTGTTTCTACTTTTGAATCGGCGAGGCAATTTATTTCTTCATCCATTGTTATTATTGTAGAAAGTGTCGTTCCTGTTAATATTTTAATATTGTTTAATAGTATTATACCTTCCCCCTCTTATATACACCTTTTACATAAGTGTCTTTTCGCCCGCCCCCCCCACTAAAGGGAATAAGGAGATTCCCATTATTATTATTATAGTCCAGCAGTCATTAACCTCCTACTTTAATCCCCTTTTACACCCCAATCACAAACAAACCTGGGGTTCGCATGTTTGAAGGGGACGTGACGTGATTTTCACGCTCGGGGGTAAAGTCGACTTATATAGATTAGCTGTCGATCGCGTAACGATTTGGTTGGAAATGTGGGGACGTTTTGGTTTGGTTATGTAGATTAACTTATTATATATATATATAATGCTTACCGTATGGGATCTCTCTGACTGTATAATATCATACTAAAAAGTTGGAAATTTTTATGCTATGCACGCTATGCATTTCATACCCCTCCCTCCCTCCCTTCCTCTGGGGGGTGTTTGAGAGGGCGCAGGTTTTTGTAGGCTATACACTACAAATTCGCAGGTGGGCAGATACCAAAACATGTATATATATCTAATATTAGGAATAATATGGTTGATAATAACTTAGGCACATTGTCACTAGACTAAAGTAGACACTAAGAGAGCAGCAACCTTACTCGAGTACAGTATTATAGTAAGCTCTATCTCAGACACTGAGAAGGGGTGGTGTAAAAAAATTTTCCAATCGTTTCAGCAGTCCCAGAAATAAGGACTCGAGTACAGTATAGTATTATGCAAGCGGTTCTAAGGTCTACCGTAGGTGCGCTGAGGGACGGTTGGAGTTACTAGGGACAGGTGTCTTAAACTTTCTGGGAGTCGTAGCCGGATGTGTCTGTACGAGTAGAAGACTGTGATGCCTAAGTTAATCTCGAGGCACGAGGCTGAAAGGATATACCGTAATACCGGTACAGTACTCGATTACGGTAAAATGATTAGGTGTTGGGGTTTCTGTACTACACTTGGTCTATCGTATCATACCCGCGGAACCATTCACTCTTCGCCAGGAAAATTTTCATTGTATGTACCGTATTACTTGCAAGAACCCTCCGGATATACACCTTAAGGGGTGTCATTCCCAGGAAGCCCATCTCTTAAACTCCATTAAATAATTAGATGGGAGAAAGAAAGCACCACCGCCCCAGCCATTAATTTCTAGTCCAGTGTATATGGGCCCTCCCATCTCACTCTCCCGTTGCTTCTCTTTTCGTTCCCATTCATCTCTTTACTCTCATGAATCATCATCATGGATATCGTTCCATGAACCGACCAAAGTAGCCGCTGCCAAGCTACGCTTGCCAAAAAAATCAAAGAAAATAAACCATCAACATAATCCCTGGCCGAGAAGTAAATCATGAACGAGCTAGTTTGGTTTACGACAACTATTTCAGACGCGATAAAACTCATCAAAAACAAGGAACGAGTACAAATGCAGAGGGCGCTCGACGACGGCGGGAGAGAAAGAGCAGGGGTTGAGAAGGGGTGGGGGGTCAATGAGGATGAGGGGTAGTTTGGAACTCACTTCCATGTCTTCAAGAGCATCTTCTTGAGAGATGCATCTCAGTACATTCTTCTTTGAACTTTCTTGTAGTTCGCCGGCGATGAGAAGTTCGTCCAGAATGAAATAGGCTTTCTGGAAATTGAAGATGATGTCTAGCTCGCAGACGTTCCCATAGTACTTATCCATCTGCTCAACATATCGATGGACGATCTCAAGGGTTATAAGTTCGTTGTCTCCTGAGTCGATTCCGGCAATGAAGAAGAGGGACGCATAGCGACGGTAGACTACTTTGGAATCTGTAAGCTGGGATGATTAGCTACCCATTCCCTCTCCTCCTCGGTTGGATAGATAGGTGTGGGGGTGGAGACCTTTGTATTCGAGAAAATTGCACATCCTAGTCCTACGGGCAAGAACCAAGGCGGTGACATCCTTAACTATTTTGGCCTTCTCTTTGGGAGACAGAGTTGTGAACCATTTTGCTAAGCGCTGGAGGGCATCCCCGAGAGTCAGTCTTGCGTTTTCTCTCCACTAAATGGGTGCCTGGCTCAACATACCACTTTCCCCTGGCGAGAGAGGAGTACGAGATATCTATACGGGGATGCAGACCGTCAGTGACAGGAAAGCACCCAGCGGGGCTCCAGGGAACCCTAACCAACCTACCTGATAGCCATTAGAAAGAAAAACCCGAATTTAGTAAAAACAAAGAACACCTCTATCCGGAGGGAATGTAAGAGAGCCGGTAAAAGTCGCTGGTGGATAGAAATAATTAAAGAGGGGTGTTGGAGAGAGAGGGAGTGTGCGGTCGAATCGTCGTAAATTATGTGTGTTGCGGCTTACGGTACTCGTGCATACGCAGGTTAGTGAGTTTGTCTCTCTCCGGCTATTTTTGCTTTTTTAATTTTTTAAAAAAGTCCACCAAGCTCGTCTTGTGCAACGGTAACATTAAATTTATTTGTATATCATAATCAAGATTGGATTAGTGTACAGTACAGTACAACCCCGGAGTTTACAAATTTCCACGACCAACGAACATTCTATACATTCGTCAGCGCATTTTCCTTTTCCTCCCTCTACTCAGCTAATCACTAGACTACCCTTTTTCGTTTCCTCCTTTTATATTCGTCCCCCCTCCTCTCCCCCCCCCTTACAAGCCTTTCTTTGCTCCCCCCCCCCCCTCTAGGCTTCTTATCCTCATTTCATCTCGTCATATTTCACCACCATTGATACCCCGCTGTCACTAGAACCAAAGAGGAGAAAAAAGAGAACCCCCACAAAATAATGGCTTCAAGATGTATTCTCCTAACCGGAAATGTCATGACCGCTGGTGCAGAAGTCATTCGCAAGCCAACTCTTGAAAAGTCAAATACGGAGTTGGTTAACTCTTTACGCGAAAACTTCAGAGCGGCCTCTTCCTCCTCCACATTCCCGCTTGGAGCAAAGCGAACCACCGCAGCGACAAGTAACCCGGCAGAGTGGACAAGACTGGGATCGGATAGGGTCCTGTATGTTCCTATGGAAGGTGGTGAGCCACACGGGCTATTGGAGGAGCGAGAAGAATACTACGTGACCGGTAATTTAAGCCCCCACTGGGACTTGCTGCACTGACTAAATAAGTAAATATTCAATTGCTGACCATTCGTAAGTAAAACTGTTCTACCTCCCGGGAATTCCGGCTTCTTCCCGCTGCGCTCACACCAAAGAGGCCGTACATCTAGTGTGTCGAGAGCTTGGAGTGTCTTCCCTCGACTTGCTAATTGTCTCCTTTCCTAATATCTCCTTTGACGCTGAGGACGAAGACATATCCTCGGAGGAAGACGTCAACGAATGGGTCCGCACATACCGCACTCTTGAGGGGTTGCATTCGGCAAAGAAGATATCTAGGATTGGATTGGCGGAGTTTGGAGCCACTAGGTTATCTCAGTTACTCCCGCACACGAATGTTAAGCCTTCAGTCGACCAGATTAACGTCAGAGATTGCTGTGTCGTGCCTAAGCCCTTGATACTCTACGCTAAGGAGAGGAACATAGAGTTGTTGACTCATAACGACTGTACGGATATCTTGCCTGTTGACACTTTGAGGCAATTGGTCGTGGACGAGTTCGGGCTCTTCGGGACTGATGCAAAGTTGGCTCCGCAGTGGGTGGTTAAGTACACGGCTGTTATTAGGAGTCGTGGTGTTGTGGAAAATAAAGGGCGAGTCAATTGATTACTTTTGCAGGTATATGTTGCTGACTGTTTCACAGATACATTTCCATGGTGGAAGTTGATTGATCCGCCACTTAGTAATGATAGATTAGAATATTTCCTTCACTTCATTCGGCGCCAGGGTGTTAAAGGGTTATCATGTTTGCTCGGGCGATTGCTTGAAATCATACTTCTGTTCTATGATAGACTGAACTTCTGTAATATATAGTGTGCACGATATCCCTTTTTCTTCTTTTTTCCATTTCCATAAAACGAAATTTGGCATATATAGACAGATTACTATGCCAGCCCATGGAAAAGAAAAGAACAGGGCAAGACCATGGTGAAGGGGAGTATAGGTGTAGTACAAAAACCATCTCAACCTTGCTCGGTAAAAGTCACGCCCATGTAGGCAAGAATTTTACAAGCTGTCACTAGAGAATTCGGGTGACCAAGCCAGTGGCAACAGTTCTATCATGGATTGTTAGAATTTCTCCCGGCAGTCGAGTAAGGGAAGTATAAACTTACCTGCCACCCTCTCGGAGGTTGAATCGTTGACCAGGGTCAACAGCCATGGGCTTGTGGATGGTGCACTGGACCTCAAGATTGTCTCCAGGCATGATCATCTTGTGACTATCGTCGGTGGATCCTTCAGGGAGGTCGATGGTGACCGGGATATCAGAGGTTCTCAGGAACATTTGCGGGCGGTAGTTGCCATGGAATCCAGTGTGGCGTCCCCCCTCCTCCTTAGTAAGGACGTAAAGCGAAGCCAAAAATTTATTGTGAGCCTTGGTAGTACCGGGCTTGACAATAACCATACCACGACGGACTTGTTCGCGCTTAACACCACGGAGTAAAATTCCAGAGTTGTCACCCGCTTGGGCAGAGTCAAGTTCCTTCTTGAATGTTTCGAGGCCAGTGACAATTGATTTGATTGGTGTCTCTTCGTACCCGACGAGTTCAACTTCCTCGCCCTTCTTGAGAGTACCACGTTCAACGCGACCAGTAGCAACAGTCCCACGCCCAGGAATGGAGAAAACGTCTGTAAAAGGTTAGCTCAGGAGTTTAGGGTCGAATGCAGTTGGCTAGGCCACCACAAACCTTCAACAGCCATCAGGAAAGGTTTGTCAAGGTCCCGCTGAGGGGTAGGAATCCAGGTATCGACAGCAGCCAAGAGTTCACTGATTTTTTGTTCCCCTATTTCCGGTCGGCGGCCCTCGAGGGCACACAAGGCGGATCCCATGATAATCGGAGTTTCGTCGCCATCGAAGCCGTATGTAGACAGAAGTTCACGCATTTCCATTTCGACGAGTTCCAACATTTCTGGGTCTTCGAGAGCATCGACCTTGTTAACGAAGACAACGATTCTTTGGACGCCGACTTGGCGAGCGAGTAGGAGGTGTTCACGAGTTTGGGGCCTAAAACGAACCTTAGCATCGAAAACGGCAACCTCTCAAAATCGTGAAGAAATTATACATTTGACCATCGGAAGCAGCAACGACAATGATAGCACCATCCATGGAGGCAGCACCAGTAATCATGTTCTTGATGTAATCAGCATGTCCAGGGCAATCGACGTGGGAGTAATGGCGGGAATCGGTTTCGTATTCAATGTGGGCGGCCGAGATGGTGATGCCACGGGCTCGTTCTTCGGGGGCTTTATCGATAGAGGCATAATCATGGAAATTAGCTTGCCCTTTTTTAGATAGGTGTTTCGTGATAGCAGCGGTCAAGGTAGTCTATTGAATGTCAGAAAATTTACACTCATCAGGCACCAATTGTATTGACCACTAGCCTTTCCGTGATCAACATGTCCAATGGTGCCTGCCGGATGCAAAAAAAGAAAAAGAGCAAATTAGCGAAAATTCCCGGAAAAAGGTAGGGCAAATGCTAATTATACCAATATTAACGTGAGACTTCTTCCTCTCATATGTAGCCATCGACCGAATGGACTTGATAATAGGATTTGAGACATTGGATTTGTGAGGTAGTAGTGGGAGTTGGGATGAAGTTCTACACGAATTTGCAGTAAAGCTCTCAGAAAGCCTTGAGGCACTTCTGAAGAGCCGGGCAAAATTTGCCCTCCAGGAAGCCATTCTGGGCGATAAGGAAAAGATGAGGGGAAATTGAAATGATGGCGGGAAAACACGATGCTCCTTCTAGAGTCGTTCAAAAAAATTTGACCGGTGGGGTGAATTAGGCTTGAGGTGAAACGGCTTACTCATCATTTTTTTAGCAACCAAGGGCCGGTGTGGTTTTGTTTGGAGGGTTTCCAAACCATTCCCTTCCTTGACCCCGTGCGTGGAGGCTCTTAGGGATGAAAAATGCGGCTTCTAATGCAGAAATTACCACTCGCAAGGTTCCGGAGGTGTGGCTCCCCTCACGTGAGGATCGGATCGACTTTGTTTGTAAAGTTACTCGTCCGGTTGACTCCAACCCTTCCAAACTACCTACTCTTGGCTAAAATCTGTCCCTAATGTACGAGATTTGCAATAATTCGCGGGGGAAAGTGGTTCATCCACACCCTAAGCCGATTGCTGATAGTCAAAACTCAATCACTCGCTCAAAAACCAGCAGCTTATTACTGTATCTATCAAGTTCTCTAATAGCAACTCCAGCCTGAGCAAGCGTTGCCTAGGGATCGGTCTTACTAAACGTAAACTCAATATAAGTATAAAGTACACCAGGCAAACGACCTTAACGCATCCTATCTAACTACAGAATTGGGGGCAAATTTTGGAGCCCTCTATTGCACCTATGCGCCATTCGTTCGTGTTATTAAAAAGCAAGAGACAGCCCACTACTATCTTTTAGGATTGAGAGGTTAGGAGTTGGGATTTGATTTAAGATTCATATAGTCTCACTCGTTAGGGTTTCCTCTCCAGGAGCGCCTGCTGACTTGGGAAATGTTTCCTTGAAAGCATACACAAGGAACAATACCGTTCAGAGCTCCACTGGAGAGTTCTGGTTTAGGATATTGGGCATACCCCATGTTGAAGGCATTTATTAAAATCACCAAGAACCACGACGTCCCTCGTCTCGAAGGCATGTTCTTTTAGGAATACTACCACCTATCCTAGTACAGCACGAGCACCTAGGATACCTAACTTTTGCAAAGTCAAAATACATGACAACCCAGTGTAGGATAGGGAGGAAAGAGCGAAGTAGGGTAATGCTTCACGCATGATCCCGGCTCGTAAGTCAAGAGTGGTGAGAAACCCGGAAAGGTTTCGGACGTCATGTGAATTTTCTTTCTAAGGAGGTTCTAGATGAAAAGGACATTGTGGTGTTCGCACGATTGGGGAGGAAGGTAGCGGGGAGAGAGGAGGATAGGACACCTCAATTGCATCGACAGGTCTCAAATATCGAAATGATAAGAACCCAACAACCTCAGTCTTGTTAGATCAAGCCTATCTGGAATCAGAAGGTGAGGCCTATAGATCCAGAGAGGAGGGGAGTAGTCGGAAAGTCTTGGCGCTCATGCCAACTGATTTATTTGTATTTTATTCTATCATAGCTTTTGCACCCTCGGCTGGCTTTCTGCGATAACAATAGTCATAATCACCTATTCATATTAGGAAATCTCATATAGGAAATAGGCACATACTAGGATCTTTTCCTGAGACGAGTACTCCCAGATATCGGAAGTATTTACAGTGCGGGCAGTACTTTTTGGAGTGGGGTTCTGGCTTAACTCATCAAGGATTTGCTTACTACATCAAGTCGCGGTATGATAAAAGCTTTACGGAAATTGAGGGGTATGGTATTGAAGCCAATCTCCGGCATTTCTGAATGCCTTAAAACCCACCAGCTACCAAGATTATTGATATAATGGCCAGGCTTTTTAGTGTTGAAATATCACACCTTAAAGAGTTAGACCATGAACAGATTTCAACAGTCCATTGGTGTATTTTCCCTAGCACAACAATGTGAGAAACTAGAATGTGGCTCTGCTCTCTGGTGTGTCCGTTTTTTTTTAGTGAAAAAGACAAAAACAAAAACATTCTTCTAGAGATAGTCTAAACAGGGGGACATTATCCCATGGCCTAAAATGAGCCTTATGAGCGATTTGGCTATTAATAAAAATTGATGAGGAGTATCTCCCCACGCCCCATTGAGCAAATACAAATAAAAGCCAGGATCAATCCCTAAATGCTAAGTTAGCTACCACTGAAGAAGGCTCGGAGCCGAGGGGGTAGAAATGCTAAATATATGAAATAACGCGGGCTTATAGTGACTCCCTTCAATAGGCCGTCACCCTGGTGCCGCCACCACGCTGCCATAACATGGCATAGGACACTAAACTTCACGAAAAACAAATTGGGGGTGGGGGCTTCTTTCCTCTCTATAGTTGAGTTTTCCAAAGATGAAACTACCCCGCGTGCTCAATTCAAAATACGAATGATTTAGGGTGATGGTACGGCAGGTGGGCTGGATAAGACGATTTTGACGGGGACTGAATTGCAGCTCACATTTTAAATTGAGCACTTTTAGAGGCAGTTAGAGATCTCATAAAGAGGTCAGATTCCACGGGGGTTTTTTTTTTCCTCCGCGCAAACAATTCCCTCCCGAATATCCCTATTCTTACAAAACTCATCCTTGGTTGGGTGATCGTACGATATGGGCGGCTGTCACTGCGGACACTTAGCGAAGGTCACGTGGAGGTTGATAAACATCTAACCCTAATCTCCAGAACACGTGATTACCTTTTTGTCAATAGACTACAAGTGCTTTCAGGAAAGTTTTAGAGCCAAGGTGGCAGGAGGTGAGAGTGACTACCGTAGAATCTCAGTTAACTCGCTAGTGTGCCCAGCCACACTAGCCTCTATCGGTGGTTGGTTAGCCGAAAGCTGATTTGTGGCCTGAACTTCATCACTGTAACAGCTCACAGTTACGAAGCCTACAGCGACGATAATTATCGCAACCTACCACGAACGTTTACGAGAATCAGGCTAATGGGTCGTATTCTAAAGCCATTGTTCCTATCAGATTGGAGACTCCAGTATCCTCGTCATATGGGACCACAGGCACAACCAATTGCCGAGAGAGAGTTACACAATCTTCCACAACCGGTGAAGCGGATCAACCAGACCTACAGCAAGCGAAAAAGATCGAGGTATTAGGATTCTTAACGCACCACCGGATACCAGTGAGAGCAGGATACCGTGGTCCACAGACAGAGCCAGGATATCGAAGACCTACACCATCAGCAAAAAATTACCCTGCGTCAGATACGGCGCCGTTGCGTCCTGACACAGGCGACGTTGAATCTGCGTCCCCTGCGTCCTGTGCGTCCTGAGTTGCGTCCTTTGCGTCCCCTGCGTCCTGTGC
>Ga0307509_10003162_pt1 | contig 25504 bp, 37 predicted proteins | sample 10_EM_MG_FD_202245 | JGI IMG/M metagenome (GOLD analysis project Ga0307509, IMG submission 202245) | Populus trichocarpa ectomycorrhiza microbial communities from riparian zone in the Pacific Northwest, United States - 10_EM | ecosystem: Host-associated > Plants > Roots > Unclassified | place... | reverse complement strand
ACTCGTTGACTGCCGTTTCGAAAGGTGAAGTTGGAAGGGTCTTACCCGTTGATCCACAAGATCAGCCTGAGTCTGAAGATGTTGGGCCACAGTTTCGATGCCCTGTTTCAACCCATCCGCTAACTCACACCCGTCACCCCTCCAACACATGGGCTGGTTCACCTCATTCAGCACCTTGAAACTGCTGGTCAACCTTGAAAGGTCGGCCTGGTCGTCCGAAGAAATAATGGAATCGGACAACGGTGGGATGGAGGGCGCGAACGAGAAGCCAGATAGGATCGACGAGGCATCGGAAGTGGGAGAAGAGAAGGGCGTCACCGGGAAATGAGTGGGGAGGTATACGCGACGAAGGAGCTGTGGTCCGCGTACCGCTGCAGCTTCACGCCTCTTGATGATGCGCTCCGCAAGGATGCATATCTTCTGCCACTGCTCGATCAGTTGCGGGAGCTTGGCACGAACGGTCCTGAAGCCCAATTAGAGGCGGCGAGGAAATACGAGAGGTCTGCGGCGTACTGGAGCTTATCGTCCAAGTCACTAGGAATGGCCATTTCCTCAACCCTGTCGATTCGCTTCCCGGTGGACTCTTCTTCAAGAGTAACCGGTGTGTGCTTGCGCCATTGTTCAAAGGAACTCTCCGTGAGGAATGCGGCAAGAATCCCATCATCCCTAATTATCGGGTGGTTGACGACGTAGTTGAGGAACCGGGCCAGCCCTCGTCTATACCAATCGGGCGTTAGCAACGGTTTCACGTTCAACTTGAAATGGCTGCCCACCTCCGTTGTTCAAGGAAATTCTCATCGGCTACAAGCTAGTTAGTCTCCAGTCTCTGAATGTCAGGCAGTACAAGACCCACGTCCAATCCGTTTCGGGGGGAGAGCAGGCAACAACCGGAATGGGTACCTCCTGACGAGGCAGTCCCACAAGAAGGAAAACTCGGAGTATCGCCGACTCACGGGGGTACCGCGCTACACACGCAAACAGACCAGGAGTCAGAACACCCCACGGCCTGCTTCGAGATTGCACTTACGTCGGACACGACCTCGTATACCGTATACCTGTTCAAAATGAATCCCTGCAACCCAAGAAGATTGACTTGGACAGTGGATTGGTTCCTCCACCAACCATCGGGTAGCCCACTGCCAGCAACAACACTGGGACCACCGTTGGGCGAGGGATCAGGAAGACCTGTACCACCGAGGACGGGACGAGCAGTGTTCCATGGATCATCCGAGTTAAATGAAGGAGCGCGATTAGGGACGTCTCGTGTAGGATTCTGACGGGCGAATTGCAACGCGGCGGCGTTGGCAGTCGATGAAGGTAGAGAGTCGAGGTGGAGACTGGGTTCGGGAAGGGTGTTCTGTGAAGCAACTGCTGCGACTTGTTCGATGCTCACGTCTAGAGTTACCGTTAAGCGCGCCGCTCTAACGTCGTTTCAGAATACGCACCTTTGCCGGCCTGAGCAAGAGCAACCAACGCTAGTGCAACGAAGAACTCCAGCTGCGATACCCTTGGCTTATTGCTAACGAGGCTGACAATCTACGGCCAAGGGATCTGATTCAACTTCCGAAGTGTTGAGGCTGCAGGAACGAACCTTGTCAACTGTGGCGGCAGGTAGCAAGGATGTCTGAAGGACGCGAGACAGTGCATTGACTGTCGTATCCCCCGAGCCCGTTGGGTCCACCGCCGCGAACGCCTTGTGATATATTGGGGGAACCACTGCATCGGCTATTCATGTCCGACCCAACCGCGCAGTCCCACACAAAACAAGAGCCAGGAACGACGTCGTCGGTCACAACCGCGAAATCGATAGACCCAAATATCCCATAAAGTCAGCCTCAATCCTCCCAATTTCTAGAGCCACCGGATGCGGCCACGGAGAGAAATGGACGTACAAATCACAGCCTTGAACAACGATTGCCCGTTCGGATTATGCGCAGCGGGTGCAGGAGGTGGTGAAGGGGAAGGCGCCGCGCTCCAAGGATCCAATCCATCGTCGTATACTGAACTCGCGAGCGGGTTTTCATCGACAAAGCTACCTCCGAGGCCATTCAGGTTCGCCGATCCGGATCCGTAAGGTCGTGCTGGCCGAGGTGCGTTGAACATGTCGAATTTCGCCAGCCGGGGGGGATTGAAAGCCGGATGGACCTCCTCTCGCGTATCGCAGTTCGCCTTGGGGTCCGTTCGGCTGACGTCCACTGATCGCCTCACAGGCACGAATGAACGATGGGTCACGCTGATGTCACAGGCCACGAGGGGATGCCACATGAGGTCTACAGTTTGTGATACAACTGGGAACGGCATTTTATTCATCGGTTGTCTAGGTGTAGCGAACAGCATGAAACCCAGGTTTGCGTCCGAGTAGGTATACGGGGGAAAAGTCAGAGCGTACTAGATCAAAACACATGGAAGGAAGGAATCGCATCGCAAGAGAAAAGATTAGGATCAACCCCCCCGCACAGGCCCTTCACAGGTCGATCGTCTCCTTCGCGGCGAAGTGGAGCGTCCAGCTTCCGCGTAACTTATGGCGGTTGACCTCGTCACCGTCCAGCCTGTGAGGGTGAGGGATGTGTAAGCGACGACGAGCGTTGAGAATCGCGATAGAGACTCACCCGGGGGTGCCATATGTCAGCGGAGCCATGAAGACGAACAGCGAGAATTGTAGAATGGTGAAGATACCAACAATCACGGCGCCCTTCACACCCACATCGGCGTACTCCCTTGGTTTCGGGGGCGTATCCAACCCACGGTACGAAACTGGATAGTTGATGGTTTCAGTGCATATGAAGTTGAGGACAGCGCCGGCGATCAGGGAGGAAGCAAGATGTGCAGGGAGATAGTGATGCAAGAAGAGCTGTCGGCTGAAGAGGAAGAAGGGTATGAAGTGCACCACCCAAATCATGACAAAGAAGCCACACGAATTCCACAGACGGTGGGTGACGGCTGTAAAGGGGTGTGAGTACCAGAGACAGTTTTTGCATTCCGATAACTCACAATCGCTGAGGACGGGGATATTCCTACGCTCAGCAAAGATGCTTGCGGGGAAGATACCAAAGATCAAGAAGACTGCACCCGCGGCGGTCCACCAGCCAACAAGGTTACCGACGAAGTAGATTTGCTTGTGACCCTCATTCTGAGTCCAGAAACTGATGCCCTTCTTGGCGAACGGCCACGAGCTGGGTGAACTGGCGTACGGGTGGGAAGCGGTCAATCCGGCGTTGTGAGCGAACATCAAATCTTGCAATTCGATGAACCTTGAGAAGAAGTTCATCGACTTGGGCTTGCGGTCCTTCTGGTTCCCAAGCCTTTCATCGAGCTCATCAAGGTCTACGGGTGTCGCATTCAGTGGTGGTAAAACAGCTAAGCACGGGATTGACGTACGTTCTCCAGCAAGGATCGCATCACCAACCCAGACCTCGGAACCCTCAGGGTCGGGCTGACGGTGTCCGTTAACCTCTTGCTGATTGAATGCCCAATCGGGAAGCTCGTGGCCAGGCAACATCATATATACGGTGGTCGCTGCGTGCTGTAACTTGAAGTGATTAGCCTTGGTGGTCAACACCTGTCCCTCGTAACCATTGACGAGGCGTAATTGGAACAAAGTCTCGTTGTGGCGCTGCATCTGGTCCCTGGGTAAGGTAGTGAACTCCTGGTGGGTGGTGAAACCGGGCGAAGCGACATCGTGGGTCATGAGGAACGTGTCGGTCCGAGCGTGGAGGAGCTGGATGACATCGTTATGGCGGACAATTCTTCCACGGCCAGTCTCAGGGAGAGCCTTAGTGGGGATGATGATCCAGTTATTGTTCTCATCCTCATGGGGGTAACCAGTGACCTGTTGACCTTGGCTGCTGATTCGTTTATCGGGATAATCGCGGGGGTAGCGCTGGGGGTGCGAGTGTAGCAGATTCTTGGTGTTCACATGCTTGATCGTAATTGTGTCGAAGTAACGAATTTCTGCAGGTAGGAACCAATTAGTTCCATCCCTGCAACAATACCGAAACTCAACGCACCGTGACTGTTCATCAATAATTCATTTCCAACCAGGGTTTCCTGGAATGCGGGAGACATGAAACTGTCACCGGTGCCGGAGTGGGTGAGGATGGCGAAGTGGATCCAGAAGAAGAAGAGGTAGAAGATCAAGGGAACGACGATGAAACCAACCACTCGGGCGAGGAAGTGTTTGGTAATACGTTCCTGCGTTGCGCGTTAGAAAAGTGACCGTTTGCGAGGAACCAAGCGCGTACGTTGTCTGATTTCCTCCAATCCAAGAGATCCCAAAGGTCGACCACGACAGCAATGCCAATAGCCACGACGGTAAGGATACCGTTGACTTTAGAAGACCAAGTGCAAGCCATGAACACCCCAGTAGCGAGCATCCAAGCCCACCAGTCGAACGTGAATTCGCTGTCAAGTTCTCTTAATGTCCCCTGTCGCAGAAAACGTCCTTTCCACACTCACTGGTAACGGTATTTGCGGAACTTGATATAAGAGTAGATGGTCAAAGACATGAAGAAGATCAAAATCGCGTCAAGCAATATCAACCTCGACTGAGTAACGTGGGCGTTATCTGCACTTCATTAGAACCGTAAATTGGACGTCTGTACGTGCCTAGGAGGACTCACCGAAGAGAAGGATGATAGCAGAGAAAGCACAAATTATAGTGGAGTATCCACTCTCCTTCATGATACCGTATACGACAGGAACAGTGAGACTCCCGAAAATCGCTGGCAAGGCACGCATTCCCCAGTATGGGACGTTACCGGCCGAGTAGCTGTCACCGATGCTCGTGAAGTCAAAGTCACCCTCAAAACCAACAAACCACCCAGCAAGAGCGAACAACATCTTTGCGAATGGAGGGTGAACGTCGAAGTAGTACTCGCGACGCAGGTAGTAGGCGGCAAACTTGCCAAAATGGACCTCGTCGAAGCTGCCGTCACAAAGGTTTTAGCTGTCCGAGTCCTTTGGAGGCTGACGGTTGAACGTACACGACTTGGTCCGGATGGTTCAACTTTGCAAACCGAACGATGAACGCCAGCGTGGTCAATACGGCGATGGTGATCTGACTGGCGCGCCCTGACTCCATGTACTGCTCGATGGCACTTCTGTTTCTCTGAACAGTTCGCGTACTCAGTTTCCCGGAGTCAAAATCGGCAAGTACTCGCACTCACAGGGTGGTTGAAATTTGTGGTCAAGCGTTCGTGTTCCTCGTCAGAATCTTCACTGGCGGCGCGTGGTTCGACAGTGGGAGGCCTCCTGTGTCGGGGGCCGAGGCCGCCGATCCTGGATGGACCAGCCGGGGAGGACATGATATCGTCGCGTATCTGACTGAGCTTTATACGTGTCCTCGACTTTTGGGAATTGGCGTGCTGCGCGTTCTGTGGGTGTGTCGCTGGCGGTGGAAGTATGGCTACACCCTTAGCGAAGAGTTGGTGTAAGGCCGGAAAATATACGGAGAGGGAGTGGAGGAGGACGGAGGAGAGAGAGGCGAGCCTGGGTTGGTTGAACTGACAAGGCAATCCAACGCGTTGTGTGTTTGACTCTGTTTGTTCGACACTCATCCTCGCGTCCAGCTCACGCTCTCTCCAAAGATGGGATCCCCCAATCTCCTAATTCTCCTTGCTTGTATAGGAGCGCTGCACGGTACTTGGCCTCGGTATATGCCCGGTATTTTATTCCTGATTTTTGCGATTTTATCCAGCCGCGTATTCGACGTATGAACGTGGGTCATATCCTCATCTCCAGTGAGCTCCGGGATGCTCAATTACCGCCAGACCTATCACGGCTAAAGGCCATGGGTCGGCCAGAAGGAGAACTCCCATTTGACGTGCGTGTCTGTCATTCCGTTTCGAAGCCTGTGGGATAACGTGTCTCAGATCATCGTGGAGGTCCTGTTGGCCCTCGTGCTTGGGATCGTTGGTGCCAACTTTGGTGAAAATTCAGAGCTCAAAGACATTTCGTGGCGTACGGAAATGCGAAAGCGGTATGGCTAATGTGATTTCGTCCATAACCAACGTCCTGATGTGTGTTCCAGACCCATTGAACAGATGATAAATCCCTCTCTGACGTTTCTGGAGTTCAAGAAGACTGACGCTAAGAAATAGTGAGATCAGCCTTGTACCCATACCCCGTCCGCCAGACTACCTGGTCTCTATTTGGATTTTTTCTGCTCATACGCCATCAACCTACAAAGTCGAGATGAGCCTCCCAAACACGAAGCGAAAGAAAGGAAAGAACATACTTCTGATAGTCCCTGTTTACCTTGCCCTCAGGGTTAAGTTCTGCCTTTTTCTTTTTCTTCTCCTTCCTCGCTTTCCGCTTCTCTTCCTTTGCGACCGCTTCGTCCATGGCAAGTATGTCTTTCGCAGACATAGAGGACACCAGAGGGGTCAGGCGCACAGGAGTTGGCTCCTCTTCCATCTCTTCGTCCTTCGTCCCTGAGGGTTCTTCCGCTGGAGGAGGCGTCGGTTCCCTGGGTGGAGGTGCCGGTGACTTGGGTTTATCGAACCACCCTCGCCTTGGCTGGTCGACATCTGGTGGCGGCTCCTGCGAGCCTTCAGTGGCCGTATGTTCATCCGCTTCCTCGTCATCCTCGACCTCACCCGTGTACTCCCCCACCCCGGCGAAGATATCAAAGTCCGGGTCGAGGGGTTCGGGTTTAAATCCGGGTGCGGGGGGTTTCCCTTTCTCAGGGAGAGTGGCTGGCACTGGGGGGGCTGAGGGTTGCGTCGAACCCGATGCCTCGGCTGGTTGGTCCTTGGCTTCTTCTACTTTCCGTTTCTTCTTTTTCTTATCCCCCCCTTCCTTTTCCTTCTTCCTCTTCTTCCCCTCAGAATCTCCACCTATTGGTTTGAACCCGATTGGCTTGAACTTTCCAGCCTTTTTTGCCTCCTCGATCCCGGCGTCAACGACCTCATTCTCTCCTGACTTGTGTTGCCCGCGTTTCTCCTTGAGTTCCCGAATAAGCTCCTGTCGGGATTTCTTCTTTGGTTGTGGGGCGGTTTCTACAGCGTCAATCGAGGCATCCCCGTCAACGCCGAGGAAGGCTTGCTCGAGAGCCTCGTCATCTTCGACGGTCGATGTTACAGCGGCTTTGGCCTTGTTCTGTTCCAAGAGCGCGAAGTCGAGACCTTTGACAAGAACGGAGTGTTCACTGTCGCCGCCAAGGTACTTCCGCTGTTCGTCGATCTAGGGAATAGATACTGTTTGTGTGTATCGTTCAAACTTCAAACACAGGATAGCGTACCACAGTCTTGTCGTGACCTTTGTTGCGTTCCTCGAAGTCGTTCAGTAAGGTCTCTACCTACCCGAGTAGTTTTCAGTTCTGTTCCCCAGAGCAAAGCCATAGAACAGAACACTCACATGGGTAAACTCGTGATCCGCTCCGGTTCTCCTCTCGGCCGCTCTGTCCCGATAATTTGCGTTCGCGTTGGCCTTCTTCACTTTCCGAGGCTGAAACGAGGCGATACCACCGGCCTCCGGCTTTCTGGCGGGAGAATTATGGGTCAAGTCTGTGCCTTGCCACGAATCGAAGGTATGAAAGACGCGTTACGTTTTCGAGCTGGATGGTTGCGACGCAAGTATGGAGCCTCGTTGGCGTGTCCCTCCACCAAGTGTTGTGCTGACGCTCGCTTTGGAGGTGCTAGACCGGGAGGACAGGAGTTGGCGGAATGAATCCTATGAGTACGCGTAAAATGTTAGAAGCGATTCCCATCGTCAATTCGAGCACACGCACCTGATCCATGATTCCGAGGGTGGACTTCGAGCTTGGGCGTAACCCGGGATGTGATCGAAATCATCGTTCACATCGATCTTTTCTCACGACTACACCTCCTCCTCAGAATCCACTTGGTGGGGGATTTGGGATTGGGTGTTTTTGTCTGGCCCACCGAGGGCTACCCAATAGCCCCAAGAAATCTGACTTTTACCAATAGACCCCGATTAATTCCCTTCCCGCGGTATCAACTCTGCGGTGGGACCCTCCTTCTCGTGTCTGGTCGGTCACCCCTCCTCCGGTAACCGCTTGTCGTTGACCGATGTGATCTGGGGTGGGGATAAAAATACACCGCCACGAGAGGCGATGGAATTTGCGGGGAGTTGACGCCATTGGATTCTGATGAGGATGCCGCGAAAAGCGGTTCGGAACTCACCCCGTGGGGTAAATGTTTTTGCGAACGAGGCCGCAGTCCCCCAGTATCCCACTGGTCGTGTCAGGACGGTGACGAAGACAGTGCGTGATGTACGGCCGTCGGTATGAACCTGTAGCATTTGACCCAAAAGAGACTCGCTGTGGAGGTAATCACCACCCCTCCAGCCAACTACGGTTACTAAAAGAGAATGTTTGTTGAAGAAAAGTATAGGCCACCACCTGGTCTTCTCAAGGCTAGATGGACAACCCGTGGTATGTGATGGGCAAAAAGGAGCGGTATATACGGATATGTGGTCCGTATTGAGGAAATATCACAGGTCGAATCCACCTGAATCCTGCAGCTACAAAACTGGAGAGCCAGACCGCGGTCCTTTCGCAAGACCCGTCCGCTTCGCCGGAGTGATCTGGTGTCAAAGACATGCGACCAAAATTCAACCAACGATCTAGTAGATCAACGTTTCAACCCTCGTCCTAAAACAAATCCCAGTCGTGGGGACAGGGCGGCCCGGGAAGCGAGAAGGAAATGCAAGCGATCTTGTAGACTCCCAAAACGCCGATTTCCCACCACGGTCGGTCAGGGTTGTGAGGATCTCCCCTGCGCTTCCACGTCCACCCACGAACTTTCGTCCGAAGGAATACGTCGATTCACACGCGCGAACACGACAGTGTCGTCATTGGGCATATCCGAGAGCTCGAAAGCGTCCGTCGTGTGTACGGATGATTTGCCCGCTTCCCGTATCCCAACCACAAGTCTGCAAGCGAGGTTGGAGTGGAGGACGATCTCGATGCTGTGTGCAAAAGGGGGTAAGTCAGACAGCAGTCCATAATAGATGGTGTGGAATATCCAAACCAGGATCCAATGCCGATGAAGTCGATCTGGGTGGTACGCGCGGTTAGATGTGTTTCATGAAGCGGGACTTGGAGTGGCCACGTACTGGCAGAAGTAATGTGACGAGGACATTGACAAGAGTAACACAAAACATGTACAAATAGAACAGTATGCCTGCATGGGAAATCGACAAGCGAATTAGCGATCAACAAGAACCCCTTCCCCTTTGCCGCTCACCGTCCACGTAAACCACATTCATGAACCTGGATGCGTTTTTACGGTCTGCTCAACCAGGTTAATCACCACCTACAGAGGGCACATCGGGAAGAGCTAACAGGTTCTCAGTGCGCTGGCAATCATCAAAGCAAGGACGGCTGCGTGGTTCCGGCGTCAGTGAGCCAAGCTCTTGGAACCAGATGATACTTGGCGTACCTCCTTCCATCACGGTGAACATCACCCAGTTCGCGTAAATGACCTTCGTAGCACTCAGAGCCACACATCCCCGGAAGAGATCTGGATATGGATTACGAATGTCTAGAGGAGGGGGGTGTTAGCATATACAGGTACGAACGAAGAATCAAAACGATACCCACAACCAATCTCGTCCAAAAACTTCTCCGCGAGTATCCCGTTAGGAATTTGAACAGATATCCAGAGCAAAGCGAGACCGATGCCAACTCGCTTATCCTTGTTCCAAACCGCATAGGTTCTGATGGCAAGGATGACTGTCATAGTGGGCAAAGTAAGCCAGATTGGAAAACGGTCAACATGGACTCAGTTTAGTTCACTGCACGTACTTTCCGTCACGTCCACCCCCACAAACGAGATCCCTGGAAGGTGCACAAGACGAAATCCAAAAATGAGATAAAGGGAGACGTGAAGTGGGGAACACCTACAGCAGGCGGCTCGGACGGCCCTTCTACACGACTCGGGAGAGGCATCGAACGCGAACTGATCTAAAGGAAACGGCAGACGGGAAGTTATTCAATAAAGGTCAACTGAACTGCCACTACGGGTGTATGATCGAATGAAAGGAGGGGTTTGCTTTGAACGGGCCATGACACGAAAGATCCGCGCTCAGGCGCGCACGTGACGCTGGTTCCGTTCAGGAGGAAGGTGGGGAATTGGAAATGGGCGGGCAATGTGTCGATAAGGGGGAGAGGGAACTCACTCCGAACCATCAACGCCATACCAGCGAACGGTGTGTACCGGGCCATGATATAGAGCACTTTGGTGTAATTCCACGAGGAACGCCAAATATACTTCACTTCCTGGGGCAAGATCAGCAACCAATCGTAGACCTTTGGGTGGCAAGGTTTATCATCAGACGTCAATGAAACCGTGAAAGTCGAAACAGCTCCGCTCACTAGGACCATTACTGTCGAGACTGTACATAGATCGCGAGTTAGACAACTGGGTCGTGTGGAAGAAGGAAGATTTCTAACCAAAGAGGGCCTAACGGTACATTCTTAGATTTCACATTGCAATAGTGAAAGGGGCTGGACGTACCTCGACGATGTGCTTCCTAGTAAGAGCTTGCGTCACAACCTCCACGAGATCACCGCCGAATTCCATAACCCTAACCGAAAGGACAGTGTGAGCGGGCCCTGGGACCCACACGGCTCAGATATATACCACGGAGCCCGAGGGGGGCAAATGGCGAGGAAACTGGAGCAAGGAGGGGGAACGGGGGGAGGAAGCCAGGCAACGACCCGACCAGCGTTATATAAAGATCGGTTAATCACATAAAGTTCGCTCCACGTCAAGACAGTGTCCCCATTTGGGTTCGGTTGTCTCTCGGGACGAGGATGGTGTGTTTTGATAAAGTGCGAGGCGAGGCCTCGGCAAACGAGATAAACATCGCGTAGACGCTTTAGGTGGGGCCAATCCAGATCCAAACCAAATACGACCACACGGAATGGTCGGGAATCAGCCGCAGAACCCACCAGAGCCTCACAGTAATCGCCGCTTTCGGCTATGTTGGGTTGGGTCGCAAGCATGGAGTTTTCCGAAAGGACAAGATAGGAAGCACGAAGGAGGACCCAATCCACACAACGAGTGACAGGCCGCGGACTTTTGGTTGGATATTGGACGGAACGTCATAGAACAAAGGAACTGTCAGGACTCTGACCGTGGCCAGACTTGAGATTTGCCACCGTGATGGAAAGTCGCTTGGAAAAGTTCCACCCGAGTGGTCCGGTCAAACGAGTCGATCGGAGCATCAGCATCCGGCTTCGATGTTTTGTTCTCCTCAAGAGCCTGATCAACACCTCCTGAAACCTCTCAGCCAGACTCGCAAGGGAAGGGGGACCTCGGTCGGGTCATAACCACGGGGCTCTAGGACCTCAAAGTCCGACCGCGACCGTACGTACAGACCCCTTGTGATTTGAGTTTGGCATGGTTCGTTTCCCCGTTGGACGGTAACAGACGCTGGGCTGCCCTCCAACCCCACGGAGAGCCATTCAATGCGATTGTGAGGGTGCAATAGGCGGGACGCGCGCCTTCTACGAGTGATTCTGCATTCACTCGAGGCGTTGAATACAACTCGGCAGCAACGAATCTCCGAGGCGGAAGGGACCTCGGTTCCGTAAGCATCTTCCAGGCCCGACTGACCCGCCCCCGTCGCGTTGCGAGCAAGCTTGTGAGGTCGGCGCACTGGCGCCGAGTGCTTGTCGGTGGGGTAATTATACACGTTCAAATTTAACTTCGGGTACTGCACGAGTGGTCATCGGGATGTCGTTCTCTCGTCACCCAGAAATAAGTATTCCAGGTGTCTCCTCTGACGGCCAACGTCAGAAAAACCGACAACTTGTGAGCGGCGTTGACCGAACTTCAGGGGCAGGCTCCTAATTCGGATCCACTGAATTGAATAGCGGTGGCAGTTGGGACGTACAAATGAATGTGGATGAGGAATGGGACGAGACCCCAAGTGAACTGGCTCTCCCCGCTAGCTTTATTGGAAGGTACGAAAGAAAAAACGAGCCAAATCTCATTACGACTTATATGTGTTTGTACGTATGTGGTGGCGGGGAGGAAGGAGTTCTTTCTGTCTGGCGCAACCTGCAGGAGACCGCATGGGCCGATTTGATGAGCCCGATCGATTGAGCGAGGTCGCCAAGGACATGCGCAGGTTCCCCAATGGCAGAGGGATGGGAGCGAGTATGTCCAGTTAGGGCGCAAACCAGTTTGCATTCCTCACAAACTCTCCAGAAAGGACCGATGTTGTCAAGGTCTGAGGTCAGTCGGTTCTTTAGACTCAGGTACCTCAGCGGTGGTACAGCTCTAGATCTGCTGCAAACGCTGGGTGTTCGTGGCCTTTCCTTTGCATCTTTTTGGTGCAGCAGCTCGAGACAATGCCTAGTCGTTCGGAGCACATGGCTGCCCTGTGAGACACGTGGAGGAAATGGCTTTTCTTTTCTCCTCGCAGAGCTCCGGCCCCCACACCGGTCTTCTCGGCCCGCTAAGATGCAACCCCTGACGTATGCACCAGTCAGAGACGATGGGCGAACAGGTCGGGTAGGATCCTTCCGCAGCTCCGCCCGCTTTGATGGAATATGAAATTACTTCCTATCAATCTGTGGGGAGACGATGATAAACAGGGACACGGTTTCGACACTTCGTGCGGACGAGCTGCGGCGATGATCATGGTGTGTCGAAACATTCCATGCCAACGTCGTGGATCTCCCCGTCTTCCCTGCATGACCGCAAGGGACAGGGGATTTTCGCACTCCACAAGAACCGGTTATCGATCCCACACGACGGATGTGATACGGGGGGATGGTCGGTCATCAAGCATTTGATTCCGAAGTCAGCTGAAGCGATCTACCCTCCCGGTCCCAGAGCGCTACATGATCTGCTGCGTCCGATGACGATTGCAACCACCAGGGGCACTTTGCGTATGTTTATATGTTTGTTGAACCTTAGGGGCAGTTCAACCCGGCGGCTGGCGACGTGACGGTTGCGGCATAACGCAATCCTTGGTGGACCAGCCGTATGGGGGTGACATATCCGGGGTAACTTTTGCCCACGATCTGTGATGCCAGAGACCGAAGCCCGTTGGCGGTTGCTTGATAGATCAAGGATCCCTGCCTCGAAGGAGAAGCTCATGTTTAGACGTAGACTCCGGTCCAAAACTCCGCGAGTTGACACTGGCTTTGATCGCATCAGCAGAAACGTCCGCCAACTCGTTTTCCCACCACCCAAACGTGACCAGAGTCCCCACTGTAAACGACGGATCGGCGTACGGGGTTTGAGAGAGGTGGGTGGGAGGTTACGGAAGAAAAGTTGGAGAAAAAAGCTATTCGTGGTCCTGGTGATGCTGACCGCCGAGCGCTGAATGTCTGGCACTCTCGCATCTGATCGATATGTTGCTATCTCCCCTCAAGGTCCAGCACGGTCGCTATAGAAAGCTGAGGTCCCCAGCCATTTTCCGAGGATAATTCAACTGGTCGACTGATAGTGTTACCACACTTGGCGCCACGCCTGCGGATTTGCGCACGATATCCCCGTATGGCACAAATCTGGATGAACATTCAGGATGAGATGAATGATGGAAGTCGAAGCTGCGCATAGGGCAGTGATCGACTGGCGTAAACAAGCGAATCCATGAAATCAGTCGCCTCTGTTGGAAGGTGTTACAAGAGCACAGAACGGATGTCAATGGCAGACCGTGGGACGACACGAACAGTCGATGTTGAGGCGTGTTGGATCGGCCCAGCCATTCAAGAAGATCTGGCAGAGGCGAGTTTCTTTTCGAGTTCGTTCGTCACAAGAACAAAAGTACCAAGAGTGATAAGACAACAATAGAAGGGGAAGTAAGAGGATGGAAGGGACAGCGAGGGGGGTACAGTAGGGGGAACCAAGGAAAAGGATCGACAGAGGGACATTTTGGTTCTCCCAAAAAGTAGAAGTGGAGTCCATGTCTCGTGGGAGTCGTGGGACGGAGGGTGTGTTGAACGCGTCAGTCCCGTATCGAGCGGAGAGGGTCTAGGTCACATCCCCAACAACACTTCCCTCGCTCGCAGTGGTCATGGCGTACTCAGACATCCCAAGGTTACTCCCCCTTCTCCTTGCAAGCGCCAACCTGATCGCGTGGGGGTTTGAGTTCCACGGCTGGTGGGGTATGCTCGACCGCCTTTGAGTACTACACGGAGCACACAGTCAGCTCATTCTCAGGGTGAGCGGGCGCGGTTGACACTCACTTTTGGCGAAGAGTGGGGCTGGCAGCCAAATTTGCAAAGTTACTGGGGAACAACGGGCTCCCAGGTCCGCGCTCGATGCCGGCATGGTAGTCGTCGTCATGTACGCCTCTATAAGCAGAGTACGGCGAGAATCGACCGTCAATATGTATGGAGGATGACGATGAGTTGCACCGTCGAAGCGTGTAGCCGGCTTCCGGGTTGGAAGAAGAGTTTATCCCTCCAGCAGGGATGGGAGAGGCAACCGCGGAAGGGGTATTTCCGTGAAGGTGGGGAACGGGAGACGAGAAGGAGGTGGAGATTCTCAGCCCTTGAACGACTTCATCCTGTTTGGGTGGTGATAAACTTGCTCCTTCCGCATCTGCGTTCTCGGCTTCGTCTTCGGCTGCTTCACTGATGTCCCCCAACCCAATCTGTGGATCGACCGGCGGGGACGCATTGGGATCCGTCGCGAACACGGGCTCGATCGAGATTGGGGTAGAGTCGAAATCATCGTCGAAGACATCGGGGTAGTTGTTAACGGGGCTGTGAGCGGCCAAGCTAAAGTCCGCTTTATGAGCCACGTCGATAGGAGAGAGCACGAAATCGGCGACGCTAGCGTGCAGTCCACCAATGTCATCTTCCTCCATATCCTCTTCAGAGACGTCCAGCTCTGGTGGAATTCCAAGTGCCCCTTTGATCCTCTCCCATATAAGTTCGCTATGAGAGTGGACACAAGCGCGAGCCTTGGTCGCCCATTCTCGATCAGGTGCAACGTCTCGATCAACGTGCCTAAACCAGTACTCCAATTGGGCATGAGTCCACGACTTGGGATCTTTTTCGGCAAAATCGACCAAGGTCACGTTGTTGTCCGGCTGTCTCGCATGGAGAGGGAAGGCCTGGGTCAAGAGAGTGAAAAGTTTGGCGGTTGGTGGAGTGGAAATCAGCGTCGACACCTCGGTTGGTCTGTCGATGAACGGAAGATATACGTCATCGGGGAGAGGCGTAAAGTTCGGAGCGGAAACCGATTGGGAGATGGATGATGCACCGACGTTCGATGGGGACGATTTGGGGTGGGTGGAGGACTTGGCGAGTTCGATGACTTGTTCAGGAGTGAGCCTTGGTTTTGAGAAAGATGCGATTTTGCGTTGTTGGGGTGACGGACCACCAGGGGAGCTGGGGGTTTGGCGACCGGAAGTGGGGCTGGAACGGCCGCTGTTGGAACCGTTGGTTTGTCCAAAGGTGGTGAAGGCGAAGCTCAATCTCCCAGACTCCCCTTGGTTCGAACCGACGGAGGAGTTGCTGCCGTGTCGCTTGTGCTGACGTCGATCTCTAAACTGTTGTGGGGAAGATGATCGCGGGGGTTCTTGGTCTACCGGAGGAGGGTCGATGCGGACGATTGTGAGTTTGCTGGAGATGGTTCGGGCGGGATTTGTGTTGATATCGAGATGCTTGCCGAATGGATCTGAGGCGGATGCAGAACCCCTTCTCGAGAGCGGTCTGCGCGTGTTGACGACGGGGGAGGGGGCTGGCGATAGGGTGGGGGACATCGCAAGAGAGAGAGAGAGAGAGAGAGGATGAACGTTTGAACACCGTAAGAAGGGGGAGGGTATATGTCGATCGCCGAGCTTGAGCTTGGAAACAGTCAGCTGGCCATCCCATCTACAAGTCAATGCTGCGGGTCAACTCGGATCGTTTCTTTTTACGTCGGCGTACGTATTGGAATATTGACCACCTATAAGAAACCAGGGTCATCTCCCCCCAGCCAACGACGGCGGTAACGGGGCCGGGTCAGACACCGTCTGCACCTTCTCATACAACTCTCGCTTTCGCAAGCTCTCCTGGAGTGCATCCTCTCGCTCCCTATGCTTGTCCAGCCGTCGTGCATCGTCACGTAACACGCCTTGATACATCGTCTGTGTGAAGTTGGGGGAAAGTGTCAATGAGCACGCGAAAACGCGTCCGGAACATGGCACCGACCTCGCGCTCCTGGCGTTGCATATAGTGTACGGTGAATATGGTGACGCTGCAGAAGGTCGCCGCAGCTGCAAGAGTCGCTTTCGCCGTGCGTGACATGGTGGTTTCGTGGGAAGGCCTCTGCGGGAAACACTATGTTCCGTTACATACAAACCGTTGGTACATACACGATAATTTACACAGAAATTAACCCTCGACTATGAGAACTCATTGCCCAGTTGTTTCGCCCGCCGTTTGGTCAGGCAACGCCTTGGTTTCTTCCTCCCTGGTCAACGCCGTAGTCCCGGGCGAGCGGCCTCTCCTCTCTTCGGCGACCCTCTGGCGTTTGAAACGCTTTGTCGTCTCGGCTGACCATTGTGAAACACCCGCCCTCCCGCTGGCTCTCACGAGGACGAATAACCGCCACACGAGATATCCCAGCACGATACTGGTCGAGATCCAGGCCGATAGTGCGGTGAGAAGAACGATGAGCATGCTCAAAAATGTCCCTAATCGAGCAACGTCAAACCACGCCTCGGAAAGCGCTTATGGGGTGGCGCACCATACAACCCAATGAGTATCGCGGACACAAATAAGGCGGCACACAGGCTCGTGAACATCGTCGATGCGACGACAAACATGACAAAGCCGCTGTGGAAAGCGTTCCATTGTGAGTCTCGTGTCAAAACGGAAAGGGGTTAAACGCACAGGAACGAGAGGAATGGGAGGCTGACGAGGATTAGGAAAACAGAGACAAATGTCTGGGGGAAACAAGTCAGCCGAGCACCAGGGGTAGGAGGACAAGACGGACAGAGGTTATCGGATATCTTCTGAACGCGGTTTCTACGAATTTTGTGGTTGGGGCGATGACACTCTCCTCGACCCTTCAACCCAGATGCGTCGTGAGTCCCAGAACTGGAAAGAGTGTCGAGTTCGACGTACATTTTTAAAGCGTCGGTGACGGCTTGCACGCTGACTTCGAACTGCGGCCAGAGTTCATCTTCGCGGTCAAAAGACGCAGCCATCCTCGTGATGGTGGTGAAGAAGTCGTCGTAGAGCGTGTGCACCTTTGAGAGCAGAGTAGAAGGGGTTGGTACGTTTCCAATCGTCGGGATCTTCATGGTTTGCGACACACTCCCGCGCCGTCACCCTCCCCCTATAACCCGCCCTCCTTCGCCTCCTAACCACGACACGAGGGATCGTCACGCTCGCAGTCCAGCCTCAGCAGGCGCCCCGGTATAAATGAATCACGTGGTGTAGTGCTACACCTCCGAGCCCACCTTCACCGCCTGGCTCAATTTTTGATCCTTTGATCTCGAGAGCACGATGTCGACGCCCATCGGTGAGTCCGACTCTGATAAGATTACGGACACACGTTTACGACCCGGACCGAAGCTCTCTTGTCTGTGTACGACAAGTCTAATCTCCTCGAGCTCGCGAAGGGCTTGAGCGAGGCTGGTGTGAGATTATTAGGATCTGGAGGGACCGCCAAAAAGATCAGGGATGCCGGTATCCCAATCGAGTGAGTTGTCCTCCTCTCGAGTGGGGTACGCTTTACATGAGTATCTCTGGTTTGTGCAGAGACGTCTCCGACATCACGAAAGCCCCCGAGATGCTAGGCGGAAGGGTCAAAACTCTCCACCCTGCCGTGCATGGAGGTAAGCGGCCCGTTTCCAGCCCCCTCCCTCCACCCTTCTCACCCGAGGAAACCCATTCCAGGCATCCTCGCCCGTTCAATTCCTTCCGACGAACAGGATCTCAAAGCCCAATCGATTTCCCCCATCTCGATCGTGGTCTGCAACCTCTATCCGTTCACCGAGACCATCTCGAAACCGGGGTGCACTCTCGCAAACGCGGTCGAAGAAATTGACATTGGAGGTGTTACCCTTCTCCGTGCTGCGGCCAAGAATCACGAGCGGGTCTCCGTCCTTTCCGATCCTTCCGATTACGATGGCTTCCTGAGCGCTTGGAAGGATGGCCAAGGGGATGTCGGGCAAACACTTAAAAGCAAACTTGCCCTCAAGGCTTTCGAGATGACAGCAAAGTATGACGACGCTATCGGTGGATACTTCAGGGAGAGATACGCTTCTAGTGATCTCAAACCGGAAGAACTCGCTGGAGCTGTCCAGAGGACCCCCCTCAGGTATGGCGCAAACCCTCACCAGAAGCCTGCCCAGGCGTACGTCACGAGTGGAGAACTCCCGTTCAAAGGTGCTTTCACCGGAAAACACTTGCATTGGGTTATACTTATTCCGTTCCCTCCAGCTCTCTGTGGATCACCTGGTTATATCAACCTCCTGGACGCTCTCAACTCGTATGCATTGGTCAAGGAGCTGTCCGAAGCCCTCAACCTCCCGGCTGCCGCGTCATTCAAACATGTCTCACCTGCCGGTGCCGCCGTCGGGATCGAACTCGACGATACAGAGAAGATTGTCTACGGCGTTGAAGACTTGAAAGAACCTTTGACCCCTCTAGCCAGTGCTTATGCTCGCGCTAGGGGAGCCGATAGGATGTCTTCGTTCGGTGACTTTATTGCCTTATCCTCTCCCTGTGATCTCGCCACCGCGAAGATAATTTCGAGGGAGGTCTCGGATGGCATCATCGCTCCTGGGTACGACAAGGACGCGTTGGAGGTGTTGAGCAAGAAGAAAGGCGGCAAATATTGTGTCTTGCAGGTTCGCCAGTTCACGGGTCAACGCTGTCTTCACAGGACACTGAGATATTATCAGATCGACCCGAACTACGTCCCTGAGGAGGTCGAAACACGACAGGTTTACGGGATCCACCTCTCGCAGAAGAGGAACGATTCCAAGATCAACTCGGATTTGTTCAACAACATTGTCACCCAAAACAAAGACGCAAGTGGCCGTTGTGCATTTAGATCCCCCACATCGTTTCTAATCATCATTTCAGTTACCGGATGACGCCGTGCGGGACCTAATCGTTGCCACACTCGCCCTCAAGTATACCCAATCTAACAGCGTCTCCTATGCATACCGTGGATCGATCATCGGGATCGGAGCCGGACAACAATCTCGTATCCACTGCACCCGTTTGGCGGGATCCAAGGCCGACCTATGGTGGCTCAGGCACCACCAAAAAGTCCTCTCTCTTCCCTTCAAAAAAGGCGTCAAGCGCGCGGAAAAGGCGAACGCTATTGACCTCTACGTTAGCGGTGAGGTCCTCGAGGGATCTGAGAAGACGAACTGGGAGGGTCTTTTTGAACGTGTCCCCGAACCTTTGAGTGAGCAAGAGAGGAAGGACTGGGGGAAGAAGTTGGATAGGGCCGCGTGTTCGAGCGATGCCTTCTTCCCCTTCCCCGATAACGTACATCGAGCGAGGAAGAGCGGTGTGAAATACTTGGCCGCTCCGAGCGGAAGCGTCATGGATCAGGAGTGTATCAAAGCGGCGGACGAACATGGAATGGTGTTCGCGCACACCTCGTTGAGGTTGTTCCATCACTAAGGTGCGCCTGCTTGTTGGATCTCTTTTGAAGGTTTTGCTGAGGTGCCGGGCGTGACCAGCTATAGGTGTATTGATCTATAATAAAAATATAAGGACCACTTTCCATGAGAAGTGCCAGAGCTGCCTCTCCTGAACGAAACCGAGGTCTGTTTAGACCCGGTGCTCAGTGAGAATGAAAAACGGTGTATTTCTTGGTTTCCCGATCCCATCTTTTCCCTAGTATACTGGCCTGGGCCCAGGATGAGGTATTGTGCCACACCAGGAGGGCACTCACGTCGGTCATTCCACCTACGGAAATGCGCTGATCACCTGACGGGTTCTCTTGGTGGAGTACTCTCATCGTCCGTGTTCCCCATGGGTGAAGTTACGGAATGTACGTAAGTGTGGCTGCTTGATCTTCGAATTCGTCGAACCTGGGGGGTCGTTTTTTTTGCATCAACTCCGATAGTCACCCCGATCAAGGCGGCCAGGTGGTTCGCCGTCGGAGATATCCCCGTATCGGTGGGGAGCCCTTCGCAGGGGCTCGAGCGTACATTTCCTTCAAAGCTCGAACGACGCTTCCGAAAATTTAATCGCCTAGTTGAGAAAGAAAACCTTTCACATCCCCATGACCAGATCCTGCCGTGAATCACGTTGAAAAGAAAGTACCTCGTGTAAGATATCGTTGATTAGTTTGGGAAATTTGGTCCTGACCCTTGGAATCGATTCGGCAGACACAGTTACATCCCTGGCGGTGTGACGATTTGGCCGAGCCTCTCGTTTCGATGGGGTCTCCGCCCGCGTCATCAGGAAAGCCCAGGTCCAGGTCCTCACTAGGGTAGGTGTGGTGGGACCTCCGTTGCGTGATGACGAGAATACAATACGTGGGCAGACAGACGGGCGTGTATATATATACTTTGCGGCGGCGTGTGATGGATGACGAAAACGACGTAATGGAAAACATTCGAGAATACCCAGTGTGAGGAAGGGCGTATGTGGGAGCGGGGGGACAAACGGGGCGAAAGAAGAGATTTGTGAGGGGGAGAAGAAAATGGGATAATGAACAGATGGCGGGGGTGAACCAGAAAAGATGCGACATGCACATGCAGCATGAACCTATATAAAAAAACATACAAGGGGAAGAATCCCAGACCAAGGAAGGAACGATTGGATTTAGGAAGCGGAACCGCGCGTCAGAACGCGCTAATAGGGAGTTGGGATACAGTTTTGAACCGACAAGGGGGCGGTCTGTTTGAAACAAAATCGTTGAAATCGTGAGGGGGCGTGAAGTTCGTGAAGGTGTGCTCGCACCCAACTTGAGGGGAGAGGGATGTGAGTTCCACGTCGCAGATGTCCGCCTCGTAGGGTGAATCCAAGATCGACCTGGCCCCATTGGTGATGTCCAAATCGTCGGCATTTCTGTCGACAAGCGGAGACCGTTCCCCTACAACGTCCCGGGAGGGTTTGACAGCACCTGCGGCCTTGGTGGCAGGAAACCCAGAACCGATGTCGAGGCCGTCAACGCTAGCGTTATCTCTAGCTCCGGCATCTCTGTCCCCCATGCTCGTGTTACAGGTCGCGCTCCGTCGCCGGTCCGAGTCTGACTCCAACGGAACCCCTTCCCCTATGTCACCATCATGGGGGACATGTGACGGTCCCAACGCTGATCCAAACGCGGGATTCAGAGCGTTTCGGTCCTCGCCACGCTGAATCCCCTGGACCCCGTTCGTTCCAAGCAGCTGCCGCGCAAATAGTATTTGGAGCCCAAAGTCGAGGTCCATCATCGAGTCGATCCCTTCAAGTTTATCGTAAGATGAGGATGGTGGGGGTGAAGATGGCGGATTTGTGTGGTCGCCAAATGGGGTTGTGTACAGACCGCGCTTACGAATTGATTCGGAGTAATAGTCGGTGATGTCCACGTCTTCCCTATCTTTGGTACTCGGAGCTGGTGGGCTCAAAATTTGCTTGGACGATGGGTAGAAGGAATGTCGATGGTAGTTCTCGAAAGCCGACAAGGGTGAGGGTACGGGGGATGGGGAATGTCCTGAGGAAGGCGAGGAAGACATGGACGAGGGGGAGCGCCTAGGGGCTGTCAGGAAAGCGGACATCGACTCAAGCCCGGGGGATCTGGACTTGTTTGTACTGCCTGGGGAGGAAGGCGTAGTCGCAGATGAGTTGGAAGTCGAGCGCGAAGCGATAGAGTGAGTTCGCTGGAGGATTTTCCTACGAAGGTCCCCTCCCTCCCCGACATGCAGGCTGTCCGAGAACTGGCCTGGGCACTGTCTAGGCTTGGTCGGAGACGAACGTTTGGTGTACCTCGTACTTGCGCGGTGCATGGCTGTCCTGTCCAGGTGGGAGTGGGAGGTCAAGCGGTGGTGTACCACCGAAACGTGGGAGGTGGACCAAGGAACCCCTCCAGATCACGGTCGGGTCTATGGACCTTGATAGAAGCTTTCCCACGATCGCTACGCCTCCGGTTTCGGAAAGCCCGCACAACTATGATCTCAATGGGCTCAGGGTAAAGGCCTGGGCACCACACCAGTGACGTGCACTTTGTTACAACTTATTAAATAAGCTACGTTCGCTTCAATCACAAGTACTGTTATCCCAGAACTTCTCCGTTTCCCTCTCCTGCTCTAGATCCCGCCCCCAGGATCGTACTTCGGGGTGGCGTAAAAATGGTAGACTACTATCGAAAAATGGTTGGAGGGATGCAACTCCGCTGGATCGTTCATACTCAAACGCTGGACAGCGTGGTCAGCGACCTGAATTAAGTCCTGAGTTCACCAATCACCTTGACTGGCCATCTCGAAACGATCCAAGTCTGAGACGCATCCTCTGTCAGAACATGGCAAAACCAAACAACCAACGGCTCATACCTTTCACAAACCGGGCTTCTGGGGTCAATTGGTCCTCATACTCCTGGGGAAAAGGACGTGAGTTTCAGAGTTGCCAGAGTGTGGGATACGCTTGCCTGCCAAAGGGCTTCTATCCGCCGAGCGGCGGAGCTGTTATGGAGCATCTCGTGAACGAAGTTGTGCATTGCTTCCTATTGTTCAAGGAAGCGTTAAATCCCGTTCCCAAATGATAGGACTGACACAACTTACTGCTTCTAGTCTCCGCTTCTCTTCTTTTGGGATGCCCTCTCGCGGGGCGATATCTCCGACTTCAATCGCTTGTCGGTCCCCGGTACCTGAGGACGCGAGCCGATAGGCGACTCACCCTGGGCCTCAGCGAGGTCATGGACGACCGCCAACATTACGCATCTTCCCGGTGAGCGTCATCAGCTAGGCTTGGAGGAATTGAGTGGGGGCCAAGCACGAACTTGGGGATATCAAGCGTCTCGTCCGTACAACACAAGGCCAATACGGCCATCCTGTGCATGTGATCTGAAATGCTATCGGGTGGTTGTTAACCAATTACCACCTTTCAGCGGACCCACAGCGTCGAACCTTTCCGGGTTTGGGATCTAATGAGCGTCAGCTTCTTCCTATGTGATGAAAAACCGCACATACTTGGTGATCTACCCAGCCTGTACGCCTTTGAGTCTACTGGTGATAATCGGTGGACGCTGAGCCCGTGACGAATTTTGGGACGAAATCAGAAACCCTGCCTTTAGTCTTTCGAGAATATGGAAAAAAGCGAGGCGATCCTTGGGCTCATTCCCTGCAGATTTATACAACGGGGAAAAGGTCCGTTGTTTTTCCGTGTGGGACTCTGTACCGGACATTGTCAGACGGAAGGTATGAAGGTAGAGAGGCCTGGTGATCGATCAACCGCCCAGACTTCCACAGATCAATCACAGGTGCCGCTTGTCCCACGGGTATTTGGGACACGGGCCGACGCAGATTTTCAAAGTAAAATATCGGTTTCAAGCTATAGCGGGCGTTCATCTCTGGGGAGCCGTCACTGCATAGAGCCGGGGGGAGTTACCAGGTGCTCTCCAAGGCCATTCGCTGGCCGGGTGTTTTCCAACAATTGAAAGGCGGCCATATCTGCTCAGCGAGAATCTACGCCTCGCCCCGGCGCTCTCGGGGTTATCCCGGTGTAGTGTAACCAATGTGAAAAAGTGTCATAACAAGCAGATTTCCAGTACGCCCTCCAACATGGACATCTTGTGTCGCCTCGTTAGTTGTATGCCTACGTTGTATAGACCACAGCCACCGCTTTTACAAAGGGTTTACGTCGGGTTTATCGACCCTCGGAACGATTGCTCCGAGTTCGTGATGCGTTCCTTTGTTTTCCAACCGCTTCGAAGTAGGGTTTTTCGTCTTGGCATTCACAGAATACTAGATGACAATACCTCGCTCCGTCATCACCCACCTGGCACTGTGTTTTGGACAACGGTGACCCCGCGCTGCCCGCTTCACCCCTGAGGGCTGAGTGGGTACTTGGAACAGTTCGGGCGCGTCCACCAATACAGACAAGATAGACAAGAGGATGTGATCCAGTGGCGGTTTCTTCAAGACCACGTAATACCACCGAAGATCGCTAATTAGGGATGCAGTGGGTACACTGGTGGGGGAACAACGACGACCCTCACCGCAGCGGTTAACTGACAACGGGATAGCCTCTATCCCCAGCGACACAATATAAACACACAGCACCGTGATCATCACTACAGATACGAGCCTCGCAAAAACGGCCAAACGCCCCCCCCAAAAAAAAAAGGAACCACAAACCCGTACATATTTTTGCTCCCAGGGTGTATACGGCCTTTCGAAGGGGTGTCACCAAACGCAAAAATCATCACGGGCACCAAACTGCGATGTGGGGACAAAGGCGCAATGAATCAAACGGCAAGTTGTTGCACGAGGCAGTACGGTGTAGAAATGAAACCGATGACATACACGGCACGCCCTCCCGCTGATCCGCCTCCCAACGAGGACGCCAATGGAGCGTATCTCTGACACGAAACGGCAGTCGGAGATATCGGGGGGGGGGATTACGTGGATTAACAATAATTGTGCCGTCCTCCCCGTCCAGTCTCACCTCTTGGTATTTGCCTGGCATTCTCGGAAGCTCCGGCAAACCCAGTTTGGAGAAACAAGTAATCAGGATCAGGGGTTGGAAGCGGTCGCCCACAGTGTTACGAAAATTGAAGGTTTTGATGTGGGGAGATCGTGGCCTGCCCTCCAACCCGTTATGAAGTAGCATTGACTGCGCTTCACCGTACGTCAGGCAGCGAAGCAAGAGGGTCCCGATTTCGAGGCTGGGGTGGGAAACCATCAGGACGGGTGTCAACCCCCGTGTTGCCAACCCAGCTGGGAGCCCTTCGGGCCACGTAATGTTATAATAACAATGGGTACAGCACGACAAGGAATCAAGGTTACCGGTCACCCCGTATAAGAGGTAACGAGGGGCGGAACTTTTGGCCTTCACGTTTCCGAGTAAGAACTCGGGGGATTGAGACGGGAGGACTGTCTCGAGTCCTCACGGGAAAACGGCCAGAACGGAATTAGGGGGGTGGCGGAGGCGCAAAGTTCATCATCTCATGTCCACCACTCTCCGCTGAGGTGAAGTGGTCCCCGTCCCAAACCTGGACGACCGAAGTATCTGCGGCCTTTCGAAGAGACACCACCAAACGCGAAATCATCACAGGTATCAAACTGGAGGGCCCGAATTAGCCACTAAACCCAACGGGAGCGGCGAAACATGTACACTGTCGTCGCAGCCGGCGCGAAACTTCGAACGGAAGGCTTGGGGGATACCAGAGTCGTCAGGATGGACCTTTCGACGAGGGGAAGGCGAGCGTAATTACCCTGCCGAAGAAAGCGAAAAACACCATTGCGATGTGGAACGCCGCCATGACGAAAAAATAGAGAACGCCGTCTTGGAGAATCGTTCGCATCAACCGGTTCAAGCGAGACTGGCCGTAACCAGCTTTGAGTTTCAAGACGAAGACGACGACGCAAATGAAAGTAATGAGGTCTGTGGGGATGCTGAGCTTTCCAA
>Ga0307509_10003161_pt1 | contig 25509 bp, 25 predicted proteins | sample 10_EM_MG_FD_202245 | JGI IMG/M metagenome (GOLD analysis project Ga0307509, IMG submission 202245) | Populus trichocarpa ectomycorrhiza microbial communities from riparian zone in the Pacific Northwest, United States - 10_EM | ecosystem: Host-associated > Plants > Roots > Unclassified | place... | reverse complement strand
CCGCGGCGCTGCGCGCGTGGCAGGCGAACATCGATGTCGTGCCGCTCGCCGGCGGCGGCTGGGGCCGGGTCCCGAAGGAGTGGTTCGACAAGCACGGCGAGCGGCTCGCCGACCTCCTCGCGGCGCGCACGAGCGACAAGCGGGTCCCGATCTACGCGCTGCCCGATCTCGCGAAGCTCGCGGCCGAGCTCGATCAACCGCCGCCGCCCGAGCTCGAGCGGTTGCGCCCGCTGCTCGCCGGGTTCGCGGGCATCCCGCACGCCGAGCCGGCGACGGGCTTCGTCGGTGAGCTCCGCCCGTACCAGCAGCACGGCATCGACTGGCTCGCGTTCTGTCGCGAGGCCGGCCTCGGCTGTGTGCTCGCCGATGACATGGGCCTCGGGAAGACGATCCAGGCGCTCGCGGTGATCCGCAAGGATCACAAGACGCTCGTCGTGTGCCCGAAGAGCGTGCTGTTCAACTGGCTCGCCGAGATCTCGAAGTTCCGGCCCGATCTGCGCGTCAGCATGTACGCCGGCACGCGCCGCGCGCTCGACACGTCGGCGGATCTCGTCGTCACGAGCTATCCGATCCTGCGCAACGACATCGACGCGATCGGCGGCGTCGCGTGGGACGCGATCGTGCTCGACGAGTCGCAGACGATCAAGAACCCCGACTCGCAGGTCGCGCGCGCGGCGTACAAGCTGCGCGGCGCGTGGAAGATCACGCTGTCGGGCACGCCGGTCGAGAACCGGCTCGACGAGCTGTGGAGCCAGCTCCACTTCACGAACCCGGGCCTGCTCGGCGGCCGCGCCGACTTCCTCGAGCGCTGGGCCGAGCCGATCAACCTCGGCGACGCGAGCGCCGCGGCGCGCTTGCGCGAGCGGATCCGGCCGTTCGTGTTGCGCCGGCTCAAGAAGGACGTCGCGAAGGAGCTGCCGCCGCGCACCGACGCGATCATGTACGTCGAGCTCGAGGAGCCCGAGCGGATCACGTACGACGCGATCCGCGCGGCGACCCAGCAGGAGATCGTGAAGCTCCTGCAGTCCGGCGGCGGCGTGATGCAGGCGCTCGAGGCGCTGCTCCGGCTGCGCCAGGCCGCCTGTCACCCCGCGCTGCTCCCCGGCGGGCTGCGCGGTGGTCCCGCGCCGCAATCGTCGTCGAAGCTCGAGCGCTTGATGGAGGCGCTCGCCGACGCGGTCGCGGATGGTCACCGCGCGCTCGTGTTCTCGCAGTGGACGTCGTTGCTCGATCTCATCGAGCCGCACCTCCACGAGGCGAACACGAAGTTCGTCCGCCTCGACGGCTCGACCACCGATCGCGCGAGCGTGGTCAACCAGTTCCAGGCCGAGGACGGCCCGCCGGTGATGCTGCTCTCGCTCAAGGCCGGCGGCACCGGGTTGAATCTCACCGCCGCCGATCACGTGTTTCTCGTCGATCCGTGGTGGAACCCCGCAGTCGAGGATCAGGCCGCCGATCGCGCCCACCGCATCGGCCAGGACAAGCCGGTGATGGTCTACCGGATGGTCGCGCGCGACACCGTCGAGGAGCGCATCCTCGAGCTCCAGGCCCGGAAGCGCGGCCTCGCCGACGCCGCCCTCTCCGAGGCCGGCGGCGCGCTCGCGATCACGCGCGACGACCTGCTAGCCTTGCTCGCGTGAGACGCGCTCAGTATGTTCCGGTGACGGTGATCAACAGATGCACCGCCGGATACGTCGCGGACACCGAGCTGATGTTCGTCGGTACGTTGATGCTGCACGCCGGCGCCATGATGTAGCCGGGCGCGCTCTCGCCCGCGCTGTTGGCGCCCATGTAGAGCGTGCCGCCGGCGGGGGAGTCGATCTCGACGTAGAGCTTCTTGCTGCCCTGGATCACCGCGTTCGTGATCGGCGCGGTGACCGAGGCACCGGTCGTCGTCGACGGCACGGTGACCGTGAGGTTCGAACCCGCGACTGCCATGCTGCCGGTGGCGAGTGTGGTACCCGGCGTGCCGTTGTACGTGCCGACCTTGACCTGCACGGTCTGGCCGCCGGAAGCGTCGACCTGGAACGCGACCTGGGTGACATGAAAGTCGGTCGTGATCCCGTTCGTGGCGAGATCGAACACCCGGTAATACGTGTTGACGTCGGTGCCCGCCGCATTGCCACACGCGGGCGCGGTGTTCTGGACCAGGGTGTCGCTCGTGTTTTCGTCGAGCGTCTTGGTCTGCATCCCCGGCGGGGCGTCGATGTGACTCTCGAACGCGTCGATCGGCGGTGCGTTCGAGCCCGACGAATCGGCGACGGTGATGTTCCCGTCAGGACGCCCGCCGATGCTGGCCTTACCGGCCTCCGCGCAGGCTCCCAGTGCGAGGAACAGGAACAACAGCCTCATCACTCGGATGGTGCCCGAGTGACATCTGCGAAAACAACCCGCAACCTATGAGTTCAGAAAACAGGACTTGATGAGCCGGGTCATCAAGTTGTTCCGAACGGTTACACCGCGAGGCGCACCGCGTCGACGCGGACGTCGAACGTGGGGCGCTGCGCGAGTCGGGCGTTGGCGGCGAGCAGGTCGTCGATGGTGTCGATCTCGGTCGCGTACATCGAGCCGATGTCGACGCCGTACAGCGTCGAGCCCTCGTCGATGATCTGCTGGAACGCGGCCTCGTAGTACTCGTTGACGAGGCCCTGGACGGCGACGCGCTGGTGGAGCGCATCGAACAGGCGCTTGCTCGAGGCGGCCGAGAACAGCTCGATGCCGACCGACTCGCCCATCGCGGAGCGGACGGGCACGTGCTTGCCGATCGCGAGGACGCGGTCGTAGCTGTCGGCGGTGATCTTGACCTCTTCGAGGCCGATCTCGCCGACCGAGCGGACCGCGAGGCAGTCGGGGCCGCGGTCGACGAGCTCCTCGATCACGTCGACGTCGAACACGACGTCGCCGTCGAGGAGCATGAACGCGTCGTGGGCCACGGCGTCGCGGCAGAGCAGCAGCGACGCCGCGTTGTTCGTGGTGCGGAAGTCGGGGTTCGAGACGAACGTGACGTCGAGCTGCGGGAACCACGCGGCGACCGACTCGCGGACCATGTGCTCGAGGTAGCCGGTACCGATCACGAACTGATCGAAGCCGCAGCGGAGAAGGCTGGTAATCGTGCGGCGCAGGATCGGAACGCCACCGACGGGGAGCAGCGTTTTCGGCGTATCGTCGGAATGAGGACGAAGCCGAGTCGCGCAACCAGCAGCCAGGATAACAGCCTTCATAGAGCGGACGGCCTCTTGCAATCCGTGTGCGACAGTCTGCGACTCCGGAATGCCACGCTGTTGCCGCACACTTGGCACGTTCAGGCCATGGCACCTGTCAGGGTTTCACCAGTCGTAGCCATTCGAACGCCTTGCGTGCGATGAAATCCTGTCACTGGCGTTCGCCGCGGCGGTTCTGTAGATACAAGGCGCGTTGCCCGAGCTCGACGCGCTCATCCTGGCTGTAGACCCGCTGGCCGGCGTCCGGATCGCCGGGCTCACGGCGAAGGAGCGCGCGCTCCGGGTCGCGAAGCGCGTGGGCGCGACGCGGGTCCTGGTGATGGAAGGTCCGACCGATCTGGTCGCGTGGCGCGCCGGATCGACCGCACCGCTCCTCGTGATCCGCGCAAACCAGCTGGTTCACACGCCGCTGGTCGCTCCGCTTATCGAAGCAGGGCTGCCGGGTGACGGGATCGTCGCAGCCGTCGTCCCCGAATATCCGGTTGTTCAGGATCTGACGCCGGGGAGCTTCGCAGGCGCGCTCGTCGCCACCGGGGCCGCCGCGGAGGCGATGGTTGCAGCGGTCGTAGCCGGGGATACGTCGCTTGCGCTGCCGGCGAACGCTACGAAGGTTCCCCACGGAAAGATCGCACGCGCGCCGATCGCGACCCCGACCGAGCGCCGCGTCGCGCATCGCGTCCTCTACCAGATCCTGGTCAAGCCGCAGGACAACGCGATCACGCGCTACCTCTACCGGCCGGTGTCGTTTCCGCTGACCCGGCTCCTCGTGTGGACGCCGATCACGCCGAACCAGATCTCGTACGTCGTCGCGATCCTCGTCGCGATCGGCTGCTGGGTCACCGCGCACGCGTCGTACTCGATGGCGCTGCTCGGCACGGTGATCATCCTCGTCGCGTCGTACGTCGACTGCTGCGACGGCGAGGTCGCGCGCGTGAAGCTGCTGTCGTCGCGGTTCGGGGCGTGGATCGACACCATCGTCGACGAGCTCTCGTCGGTCGGCTACACGATCGCGCTCGGCTGGCACTGCCACCTCGCGTTCGGTCCGAAGTATCTCGGCGACCTGCCGTTCGATCCGTGGCTCGTCGGCACCGCCGTCACCACCGCGACGATGTTCGTCACGATCTACTGCATCTACTACAACATCATCGTCGCGGTCGGCTCCGCGAACAGCCAGGACTACGTCGGCGCGTTCGACGTCGTCCCGGGAACCCGTGCCAATGCGGTGCGCCTGGTGCCCGCCGCCGCGAAGGCGATCGTCACGAAGCGGCCTCTGCCCGGCTGGCTCGAGTGGCTCGCGACCTACGCGCCGTACATCGTGCGCCGCGACTTCATCTCGTGGGGCGCTGTGGTGCTCGCCGCGCTGCACTGGACGCAGGTCGCGTTCGCCGGGCTCGCGCTCGGCGGGCTCGTGACCGCGGTGATCGTCACGATCGATCACGTCAAGTTGCGGTCCTTGCGACGATCTCTGGTCCGCCGCGGCCTGGTGCTCGAAGGCCCGTAGCGAACGTCGGGCACCACTGCGACAACCCGTGTCAGCGACACGCGTTGACAGGCCTCGGCGGGTCTGTCCAAATGGAATCGTGAAGATCCGCCGGATCGCGACCGCCGCCGCCACCGTCTGGGTGGCGTTCGTCGTCGCGCTCGCGTTGCCGGTCTCGCAGCTGCGCACGGTCACGACGGTGACCGAGAAGTGCTGCTGCCCGGATCCCGCGAAGTGCCATTGCCCGCCGCCGACGAAGGACACCGGCTGTCCGCAGATGAAGAACTGCCACCGCGTCTCGCACGACGTGGTCGCGCCGCAGCTGCCCGCGTTCGCGTCGCCCAGCGTCGCGATCGCGCCGGCACCGGCGAAGATCGTCGCGCTCGCCGCGACGCCGCTGCTCGCACCGCACGCCAGCCCGCTCGCCCGCCGTCCCGACGCGCCGTCCTAGCGCCGCGTCACGAGCTCGGGCCACGGATCCGTCCACCGCGCGCGCGGCTGGTCGCGCGTGCTTTTTCATCTCATTCGCAAGGAAGTTTCATGCTCGTTCACTTCGCTCGTCTCGCACTCGTCGTGTCGCTGTTCGGCCTCCCGCTCGTCTCTGCCTGTGGCGATGGCGGCGGCGGCGGCGATGCCGATCCGTTCGACACGCTCCAGGACTGCTTCGACGATCACCACATCACCGAGGGCTTCTCGGTCGAGAAGGCGATCACGATCTGCTGTCTCGACCACCCGATCGGCGGCCACGAGGCCGGCATGGTGTGCGGCCCGACGGCCGATACCTGCACCACCTACGTCGACGCGCAGATCGACCCCGCCGACGCCACCACCGACGAGATCGACGCTGCCTGCGCCGACTACGTCGTCCAGTCGGGCATGTGAGTCGTACGATCCCCATGCTCGTTCGGATCGCGCTCGCGTCGGGGCTGCTCGCCTCGACCGCAAGTGCCGATCATCACCACGACGAGATGGCGACCGTCGCCGAGACCCCGCGTGAATTCGACGCGAGCGTCTCGCTGATCGCCGCCTCGTACGGGAGCCCGACGACGACCTACGCGGGCGACTACGAGGGCGTCATCCCGGCGCTGTCGTGGTCGCGCGATCGCTACAGCGTCGGAGCGAGCGCGGGCCTCTACCGGATCCTCCTCAACGGGCTCGACGACGTCGGCCTCGGCGACGTGACCGCACACGCGAGCCTGCGACTTCACGCCGATGATCACCTCTACGCGGGTGTGATGCTGATGGTCACCGCCCCGACCGGCGACGAGATCCACGGTCTCGGCATGGGTCACACCATGGCGATGCCGATGGCGTACGGCGCATGGACGACGGGCCGCTTCACGTTCGCGGCGACCGGCGGCTACTCGCGCGCGCTCGTGCAGATGGAAGCGAACCACGACCACGGCGTGTGGCCGCTCGTCGATCCGATGAACATGTCGGAGCTGACGTGGGCCGCGAGCGCCTCGTACGCGATCGGCCACGACCTGCGCGGTACCGCGCGCGTCGCCGGCGGCATCCCGATCGAGCTCGAAGGTCACACCCGCGTGATCGGGGCGGCCCGCCTCGGCTGGGGCGCACGTCGCCTCGACACGGCCGTCGAGATCCAGACCGGGCTCGTCGGCGATCCCTTCACCATTCGCGGCCTCGTCGAGACCGCCCTACACTTCTAGGAGTACCCCGATGCGCACCATCGTCTTGTTTTGTCTCCTCGCCGGTTGCACGGACAAGCCGACCCCGACGGGGACGACCTGCGCCGATCCGGATCCGATCACGGGCACGACGACGCTGACCTACGACAACTTCGGGCAGGCGTTCATGACGAAGTACTGCACGAACTGCCACTCGAGCGATCTCCCTCACTCCGAGCGCAACGGCGCGCCGATCTATCACGACTTCGACACGCTGCTCGGCGTGCTCGAGGTTCCGGATCACATCGACGAGCAGACCGGCTGGGGCCCGAACGCGCACAACAACTTCATGCCCGGCGACGGCACCGGCGGGCGCTGCCCGAGCGTGAAGGGTGGCCAGCTCGACGAGGCCTGTCCCGAGCCGACCGCCGAGGAGCGGACCAACCTCGCGCAGTGGATCGCGTGCGAGGTCAAGCGACCGCACTGAGCTATTCGGTGCGCTTCATGATGTGGAAGCCGAAGTCCGACTGGACGACGCCCACTTCCCCGACCTTCAGGCGCGTGCCGAGCTGCTTGAACTCGATCACGAGCTGCGCGTCCGGCGTCACCGGGTAGGCGCGCGCGGAGCCGGCGCTCCCCGGATCCTCGGAGTACTGCTTCATCAGCGCGTCGAAGTCGGCGCCGCCTTTGATCTGGGTCATCAGCGCGCGGACCTGATCCTCGGCATCCTTCTTCGTCCGCTTCTGTGCGCGCGGGTCCTTGGCCTCGCCGCCGTCGTTCCAGCCGATCAGGATGTGCTTGACCATCGCCGAGTTCGCGACGGGTTCGCGCGCGAGGATGTCGGCGCTGATCACGTCGGAGCTCTGCGGTACGGGCTCGCTGCCACCGCCCATCGAGTTGTTCATCGACGGGCCGCCCTTCGCGCCGGAGCACGAGGCGAACAGCATCACAGCGAGGAGGACGCGCAGCATGGGCGGACGCTATCAGGTCTCGGGGATCGTGTCGTCGAACTTGGTGACGTCGAGGAGCATGTCCCCGTTGTCGAGGATCGTGAGCGTGTCGACGAACTTGGTGTCGTGCAGGATGTCCTTGTCGCTGTACTGCCACATCGCGTGGACGGTCTGGACGGTGACGTCGTCGAAGCCGAGGATCGCGATCTCGAGCTCGACCTCGGCCTTCGCCATCGCAGCGGCGTCCATCCCGTAGAACGGGCTCGTCTCGTCGATCACGTGCATGAGGAGCCAGCCGCGGCGGAGCCCGCCGATCCGGTCGCGTATCAACTTCAGATCGGTGAGCTTGTAAAAGGGTTTGCTGGGCTCGGTGCTCTTGACGACCGAAGCGACGACGTGGATCTTCGCCTCGACGATCACGTTCGAGCGCTGGTTGCCGCAGCGGAACATCAGGGTCCGCTGGCCGTCGTGATCGCAGATCACGCAATTGCGCGAGAACCGGATCCGCGCGACCGCGCGCGAGAACTTCGCGAACATCAGGCCGGTGATCAGCGCGGCGGTGATGATGCCCGCGATCGACTCGACGATCACGACGACGCTCGCCGCGCCCGACTCCGGGTGCATCACGCCGTAGCCGATCGTGCCGAGCGTCTCGACGCTGAACATCAGCGCGTCGAAGAACGAGTGCGGAGCGACGCCGCCGACCCCGCCGACGACGTAGTAGACGATGGCGAATGCGACGTTGATCAGGAAGAACCCGCCCGCGAGCAAGAGGATCGCGGCAGACCAGCGGATCCGCAGGAACGTGTGATAGGCGTCGCGCAGGCGCGCGGGTTCGGCGCCGTTGACCCAGATCTGGTAACCGACCTGGGTCGTCGTGGCGCGCGCACCGGGTGGAACTCCGTTCGGACGTTCGGGCACGGTCCGCGTTATAGGCCGGCGGGCCGGCCTCTGCTAGGTTGCCGCCATGGCGGAAGTCGACGTCACGATGGAGCAGCTGGTGAAGACCCTCCCGCCGAGGATCTGGTACCTCACGTCGAACGGCACCGATATGTGGTGCCGGCGGCCGTACGGCTTTCTGTTCTCGACCGGTCAGCTCGCGGAGGCGTTCGCGAAGGAGATGGGCACCGGCGAGGATCTGTTCGCGGTCGGGCTCGACGCGGGCAATCTGCTGTCGGACGAGATCCTCGACGGCTTCCGCGCGACCGCGGTGACCCGGCTGTTCATCGATCCGACGATCGATCCCGCGAACGGCGACGTGTTCGGCAACATCCTTCGGCTGTCACCGATCACTTGATCCCGACGCGCGCGTAGCTCTCGGCGCGATCGGCCTGGATGCTCGCGAGCGTCGCTTCGAACGCCTGTTCGTCGACCCGCGCGTGATTCGCGACGGCGATCCGGTCGGCGATCGGCGGCTTGACCGCCTGGATGCCCCCGGCCTTGACGAGCATCGCGATCTGCTCGCTGCGGGTGACGTCGAGCGACGGCCCGCGGACCTGATCGAGCAGCGCGAGCGGCACGCACTGGAGCAGCGGATCGGGCGAGCGGCGCAGGAACGGGACGAGCCTCGCCGGGGTCTTCGCGTCGTACCGCGCGTCGGGGTGGAACTCGGCGATGCCCAGGCTACCGGCGCGCTTCGCGAGCTCGTCGCGAACGGTGTGGAACGCGGTCCGCTCGATCACGAGCTCCGGCGCGACCAGCATCGCGATCTTGATCCCCGGATCCGTGAAGGCGCGGGTCGCGGCGGCGAGCCAGGCCTCGCTCGTCGGCTGGCCCCACAGGATCTCGACGGCGAGCTCGCCGCCGGTCCGCGAGGTCTTCGCCCAGGGACAGAGCTCGTACGCCTCGACGATCTCGACCAGATAGCGGTCGAGTAACCGTCGGACTTCCCGGGACCTCGGGTCCACCGCAACCATTCTAGGCCGAGCGTGTCATCTTCTCGAACGTGAAGCTCGCGATCGCGACGGTGCTGGCTCTGGCGGGGACGGTGCACGCCGACCCCGACCCGGCGCGCTGTGCGCAGGGCGTCGAGCTCGCGAGGTCCGACCTCGCCCGCGCCGCGCTCTACCTCGAGGGCTGCACCGGCGACGCCGAGGTGCGCGCCGCGGCCGACGTCGCGACGAAGCTGCGGGCGAGCCAGCTGTCGACGCTGACGGTCAGCGCCGGCGCCGAGCCGGTCGCGTTCGAGACCGATGCGATGCCCGGCGAGGCGCTCGCGACGCCGGCGACGATCTGGGTCAAGGCCGGGACCTACAAGATCCGCGCGAATGGCGGCGAGCTCGCCGCGACAGTCGCCGCGCACTCGCGCTCGATGATCGTGCTGAGCCCGGCGGCCAAGCCGGTGACCACCGATCCCAACAAGGTCGGGGTCGCGAACTTCAACGACGAGCCGACCGATCCACCCGTCGTCGGTCCACCGCCCGCGCAGAAGCACCCGAGCCTGTTGCCCTGCAAGTACGACGGTTGTGAAACCCACGATGGCGAACAGCTCGTCGATCCGCTCGCGTACGTCGAGGATCGCGGGCCGCAGCACCCGGCGACGATGCGGTTCGGCGTGCGGCTCGGCATCGCGAGCAGCGGGAGCCTGTCGCCGTCGTTCGCCGCGGCGGCGCGCCTGGCCCTACCGTGGGACGCGTTCGCCCTCGCGCTCCGGCTCGACGGTAGCGAACGCGGCGCGAGCGACGCGGCGTACAAGGAGCTCGGCTTCTCGGCCGGCGTCGCGCGCGCGATCGCCGCGCCCGACGCGGGCTGGCTCTCGCTCGCGGCGGCGATCCGCGGCGACGCCCGCACCGGCATGCCGATGGACGTCCCGCGCGCCGGGATCGGAGCGACCGCCGAGCTCGAGCTCGCGCTGCGGAGGGTGCCGGTCACGCTCGGCGCGCGCTACGAGCAGGGCCTGAGCGAGCTCCACGATCACGCGATCGTCGTCGAGCTCGGCGTCGACTGGCGCCTGTTCAACTGATCGCGAGCGTACGGCCGTCCCAGCGCGCGACCTTGTCCTCGCGCGGCACGCGGTCCCACGAGAACCCCGCGAGGAGCGCCTCGAGGGTGTCGCCCTCGAGGTTCGCGGCGCGGCCGAGGAGCGCGAGCAGCTCGTCGGGTTCGTAGCGATCGCCGAGCTCGCTCCACGGGATCGAGCCATGCAGCTTCGCGAGCTTGTTGCCTTGCGGTTCGAGCAGCAGGAAGTGATGGCGATAGCGCGGCGGTGCGAGCCCGAGCAGGCGCGCGATCAACACCTGGGTCGCCGTGCTCGGCGCGATGTCGCGGCCGCGGATCACGTCGGTGATGTGCTCGTCGCCATCGTCGACGACGACCGCGAGCTGATACGCGATCGCGCCGTCGCGGCGTCGCACGATCGGATCGCCGAGGTCGCGCGCGGGCGTCTGCGACAGATCGAGGCCGCCGTCGTCGATCAGCTCGACTCGATCGTCGGGCAGCTGGACCCGAACCGCGACGTCGCCGACCTCGCGCCAGCCGGCCGCCGGCAGCGGCGTGCCGCGACACGTGTTCTCGTACGCCCAGCCACCGTCGGGAGCGCGCCGGCCGCCGCTGCGCTGCGAGCGCGAACAGGTGCACGGGTACAACCGGCCCTGGCCGGCGAGCTGATCGAGCGCGGCGTGATGGCGCGACGCGCGATCGCTCTGGACGATCGTCTCGTCCCAGGTCAGGCCGAGCCAGGCCAGCGCCTCGACCATCTGCTCGCTCCACGCGGCCTTCACGCGACCGACGTCGAGATCCTCGAGCCGGAGGATCGCCGTGCCACCGCGCGAGCGCACGTCGAGCCAGACCAGCAGCGCCGAGAGCAGCGTGCCGGGGTGCGCCTCACCCGTCGTCGACGGGGCGAATCTGGAGATCAAGAACCGGCGCGGTGCTCGTGCGTGACGGCGACCTGCGGGCGCTTCGCCGACTCCGCCCAGTACGGGTGGTAGTGGTTGTCGCCGTTGAGGAACGTCCACGCGGTATCGTGGATCTGCGGGCGCGTATCGATGTGGACGAACTGCTCCTGCGGGTACCAGCCGACGCCGACGTCGCTGTAGGTCTTCCACACGTAGTCGCGGATCGCGCTGAGCGCGACGCCGCGAATCCGGAAGTCGAGCGCCGTGCCCGCGCGGTGGGGGGACGTCGGCGATTCACTTCCACCGGCGCGGTACGCCGACACGTACTCGATCACCTTACCCGGGTAGTGGTCCGAGATGTCCGCGAGCATCGCGAGCGTCTTCTGCGCCATCAATTTCTGGCGGTACGTCTTCCGGCAGTGGAACAGCTTCTTGACGATCGTCTTGGTCGCCGCGTCGGTCGAGCCGTCGCGCCAGATCGCGATCGTGCCGGTCTGATGCTCGTTCTCGTCGAACAGGTTGACGGCCACCGGGCTTACGATTTCCGCGTGCACGATGGTCGCGACTGCTTGCGCCGGCATCGGCGCGGGCGCCACGGCGGCGGTCCAGCCCGCCATGGCCGTGGCCATCAGCTTTACCTTGATCAGGATTCCCACCATGAGACGGATCGAACGGTCTCATAAATCGCTTGGTGTTCAAATCGCTTTTTGCTCCCGTAACTTCCGTACGAATTTCGTACAGATTCACGTTCAGATGACAGCCTCTTACATATCGAGTTAGCGTCACCGCGAGATGAAATTCACCGAGGAACACCTACAGCTGCGCCGTACGGTCCGCGATTTTGTCGAGAAGGAGATCAATCCGCACATCGACGCGTGGGAGAAGGCCGGCGCGTTTCCCGCGCACGAGCTGTTCAAGAAAGCGGGACGCCTCGGTCTCCTCGGGATCAACAAGCCCGAGCAATACGGTGGTCAGGGTCTCGACTACTCGTATCAAGCCGTCGCGACCGAGGAGCTCGGCACGTGCGGCGGTGGCGCGATCCCGATGGCGATCGGCGTCCAGACCGACATGGCGACGCCCGCACTCGCGCGCTGGGGCACGCACGAGCTCAAGCAAGAGTTCCTCGCTCCCGCGATCGCCGGCGAGGTCGTGTGCTCGATCGCGGTGTCCGAGGCGTCGGGCGGGAGCGACGTCGCCGCGATCAAGACGGTCGCGAAGAAGGACGGCAGCGACTACGTGATCAACGGTTCGAAGATGTGGATCACGAACGCCGCACAGGCCGATTGGCTGTGCCTGCTCGTCAACACGGGCGACGGTCCGGTCCACATGAACAAGACGCTCGTGATCGTGCCGACGGCGCTGAAGGGCATCCAGGTCGGCGCGAAGATCGACAAGCTCGGCATGCGCGCGAGCGACACCTGCCCCGTGTTCTTCGAGGATGTGCGCGTGCCGCAGCGCAACCGCATCGGTGAAGAGGGCATGGGCTTCATGATGCAGATGGTCCAGTTCCAGGAGGAACGGCTGTGCGGTGCGCTGTCCACCCTGCGCGGGATGGAGGGCGTGATCGATGCCACGATCGGCTACACGAAGGAGCGCCACACGTTCGGCCAGCCGCTGATCGACAACCAGGTCATCCACTTCCGGTTCGCGGAGCTGAAGACCGAGGTCGAGGCGCTGCGCTCGCTCGTCTACCGCGCCGTCGAGGAGTATCAGGGTGGCGCGGACGTCACGATGCTCGCCTCGATGGCGAAGCTGAAGGCCGGCCGCCTCGCCCGCGAGGTCGCCGATTCGTGCCTCCAGTACTGGGGGGGCATGGGGTTCACCTGGGAAAACGTCGCAGCGCGTGCGTTTCGCGACACGCGGCTTCTGTCCATCGGCGGTGGCGCCGACGAGATCATGCTCGGTATCATCTGCAAGCTGATGGGGATCCTCCCGGGCAAGAAGAAGAAACCGCAGTAGGCACGTGCTCGTTCGCGCGATCGTTCTGCTTGGCTTGATCCTGGTCGCGCGTACCGCCCTGGCGGACACGACGCCGCGGCCGATCGTCGGTTTTCGCGTGCGCGGCGCGTCGAAGCTGACCGAGGTCACGCTGAGCTGGCTCGCGCACGTCGATCAGGGAGAGCTGATCTCCGACGACAAGATCGGCGAGCTCGAGGCCGCGCTGATGTCGAGCGAGCTGTTCGAGTCGGCGGTGGTCACGCTCGAGCCGACCGAGGGCGGCGTGCTCGTGGTCGCGACGCTGAAGGACAAGATGTCCTGGATCGCCGCGCCGACCCTGTTCATCCTGCCGAGCCACTACTCCGTCGGTGCCGGCTACGCCGAGAGCAACCTCGGCGGCGAGAACAAGAAGATGTTGCTGTACGCGCAGTACGGCAACGCGACGTCGATGATCCTCGGCACGTTCTTGAATCCGTCGGTGCGGGGGACCAAGTGGGAGACCCGCTTCGATCTGTACCTGCTCCACCAGCTGACGTCCGAGTACGCGAACCTCACGAACGCGCCGACCTCCTTCGCGGTCGAGCGCGTGTCGACCGAGACCTTCCTCGATGCCGGTGCGCTCGTCGGTTACCGGTTCGCGTGGTGGCTCGTCGGCGAGTTCCGCCTGCGCGGCGCGTACGTTTACTTCCGCGACTCGAACGCCGGCGACGACGCGAAGACGCCGGTCGCCGCGCCGCAGGAGGACGGCTGGGACATCAGCGCCCAGGCGATCATGACGCTCGATCACCGCAGTCACCGCTACGGCGTGACCTGGGGCCCGTATGCACAGGTCCAGCTCGAGAGTGCGGTTCCAGGGCTCGACTCGTTCGGCTACCAGAGCTTCAAGATGCGCGCGTACTACTCGTGGCGCCTGTTCGGCGAGCACGAGCTCGAGTTTCGCACCCGGTTCCAGGTCGGCCGCCGTCTGCCGTTCCACGAGGACATGACGCTCGGCGGTGCGAGCGATCTGCGCGGCTACAGCGTCGACCAGTTTCGCGGCTCGCTCGCGACGATGCTCCGCGCCGAGTACTCGGTCCCGATCTACAAGTACAAGCTGTTCGCGTTCCGCGCGATCGGGTTCTACGACGTGGGCTACGTCCGGGTCGGCAGCCACGACCAACCGGACAAGAACTACCTGCCCGACCAGCCCGTCGGCACGTCGTGGCTGCGCAGCGACGTCGGCGCCGGGATCCGGCTCTACGTCTCGACGATCGTGCTGCCGCTGCTCGGGCTCGATGTCGCGCGCGGGATCGAAGGCAAGTCGACCGAGATCTACTTCGAGCTCGGCCTGACCGACTTCTGACGTCGTCCTCGTACTCGTGCTCGTCACGTGAACGAGTACGTGGCTAGCTCTTCATCACCTTCAGCTCGAGATCGATCGTCTTCTTCTTCGGATCGATGTTCGTGATCGGCTCGACCTGGGCCTGGACCGCTTCCTGGATCTTGATGATGCCCTGCTGCACCGCCGAGCGACTGAACACGTCGCCCTTCCTTGCGGTGACCAGCGCGAGGTACTTCTTCGCGTCGGCCTCGGGCACACCGCTGACGCTGATCTTGCCGATCCGGAACTGATCGCCCTCGGTGATCGCGAACGTCGCGGGCGCGGCATTGCCCGATGGCTTCGGCGCGTCGATCGCGACGTTGATGTAGCCGTGGTCGTAGTAGTACGAGCTGAGCAGCAGCGTCGCGCGGTCGACGTGATCGGTACTCCACGGCGAGCTCGCCGCGAGCGTGCCGTCGAGCGCCTTCAGGAGGTCGGCCTTCTTCGCGTGCGCGTTGCCCTTGAACTCGATCGTCGTGATCGTCGTCGCCTTGCCCGGCGCGATCGCGATCGCGACATCGACCTGGTTCGTGCCCGCATCGGCCTGGTTCCAGGTGACGGCGACGTCGGTGAAGCCCTTCGCGAGGTACTGCTCGCGCAGCTGCGCGACGACCGCGGCGAGCAGCTTCGGATCGAGGGGCAGGCCGGTCGCGGTCGCGAGCTGACCCGGCAGCGGCACGTCGCCACCACCGATCTCCTTCGCGGTCAACGCGTGGAGTGCGCGCGCCGGGGCGAGCGTGATCACGAGCTCGATGCCATCGGCGAGCTGGACCGCACCCGCGGTCGCATCGCCGACGCCCTTGATCTGGAGGACCGACGCCAGCTCCTCGCGGAGGCGTGCGCGATCGAGCGGCTTGCCGAGCTCGGGCGCGAGCATCTGCTTCGCCGCCGCGACCTGGGTCTGATCGTCGCTCTTCACGGTGAGCGTCTTGACGTTGCCCTCGAGCTCCTTCCACGCGACCTCGGGTGCCGGACCACCGGAGCCGGTCGTCGGCAGCGTCGGCGTCAGCTGACCGCCACCACCACCACCGCCGCACGCGGCGAGCAACACGAACAGGACGCGCTTCACGGGTGCCTCTCGACGTGCGCGCCGGAGCGCAGCTTCTTGACCCACTCGCCCTGCGCCGCCTGCGCCTTCTCGCTGTAGATCGCCTCGCGCACGGCGTCCTTCACCTTCTCGAAGTCACCGAGATCGGGCTTCTGCTTCTTCGCCTCGTCGTAGCGCTGCTTGACCTCGGTGTCGCTGACCTGGACGTGCGCGCCCGCGAAGTCGGCGTTGAACGCGCGCTGCAGCCGGATCTGGCGCGCGAGCTCCTTGCGGTACGCCGCGCGCGTGAAGTGCTGGTCGGCGAGCGCCTTGTCGAGCGCGGCATCGTCGATGTGGTTCTGCTGCTTGATCATCTGCTCGGCGGCGGCGATCTCGCTGTCGGTGACGTCGACGTGGAGGCGCGTCGCGGCGTTGTCGATCAGCGCGCCGTCGATCAGCACCTCGATCGCCTGCTGGGTCTGATCGAAGGTCGGCTTGTCGACCGCGCCGCGCTCGAACAGCTCGTCGATCTCGGTGCGCCAGATCGGGCGACCATCGACGGTGGCGACGACACGATCGAGCTTCGCAGTGGCGCCGTCGGGAGGCCGAGCAAGCGCGAGAGTCGGGACTAGCAGCAGCAGTAGTGATTTCATGTTCAATCGTGCGGTACGACGCCGGTCACCGGCACCCAGATGGTCTCGCCCGAGGCGCCGACCTCGAGCTCGTAGTAACCCTGCAAGAGCTGGCGGACCGTGGCGGATTGCATGAGCCCGTTCGGCCCGGGCACGAGCACGCGAGCGCCCGGCGCGACCTTGTTCGAGATCTCGCCGGAAGCGACCTGCGACGAGCCGATGTGCGAGACGCCGATGCCGAGGATCGATCCGCGCGGCTGCTCGGGCTCGGCGATGCCGATCCGCATCGCGCCGGGGACCGGCGTCGGCACGCCGGGCTGGGTGATGTCGTCGGTCGAGCGCGGCATCTCGATCGGGAGGATCGACTTCGCGGCGAGGCCGCCGGGCTCGGTCACGCGCGGTGGCGTACGCGGTGGCGGCACGCTCGGCATCAGGCGCGGCGTGGGATGACCGCCGAGCTCGGACATGGGCTTCGACGGCGGCGGGATCGGGGTGCCGTCGGCGATCTTCGGCAGGTTCGGCGGCGGCGTCGAGGTCGGCTTCGGCCGCACGACGATCTCGCCCGACGCCTGCTGCGATGGCTGGCTCGACGCGCGCACCGCCTTGATCGGCGGCAGCGCCGGCGGCTCGACGACGATCGGAGTCATCGGCGGCGGCATCGTCTTCGCGAGCGTGCGGTTGTCGGCGGGCTTGGTGAGCGACGGCGGGACGATCGGGACCGCGAGCGGAGGCGTCGGCTTGCGCGTCTCGCGAAGCGTGTCTCCGACCGGTGGCTTCGACGGCGGCCCTTCCCGTTCCTGGCGCTGGGTATCGCCGTTGATCCGGTGATGCCCCGACCACTCCTGCGATGGCACGAGCTCGTCGAGCGGCCGCGAACCATCGTCGGCGAGCACCGCGAGGTGCCCCATCCGCACGAGCTCGACGCCGAACACCGCGCCCGCGGCCGGGTTGTAGGCGACGAGCTCCTCGACGATGTGCGGCTGCATCTGCACGTCGGTCACCGCGTTCGGCGTCCCCGCCATCACGACGCGGCGGGTGAGCAGGCGCGCGAGCATGCGCTCGACCGAGCGCGACACCGAGCGGAGGATGCCGTCGTTGACGACATCGAACGGCAGACCGACGAACTGCGCGATCAACAGGCTCGGATCGGTGCAGCGAACCTGGAGCGAGCCGGTCGCCCGCAACCGCACGCCTTCGCCGGTGGTCGGCACGATGAACATCGTCACCATGTCGAACGACACCTCGACCGGCGCGGTGAGGACGAAGAACGCGTGGACCGGGCGCATCGGATCCGAGGTGCGCCAGCGATGGCGTCCCGCGTTCAACAGGTTGCCGACGATCCACGCAGGACACATCACGACCTGCTCGTCGTCCGCGCAGACCACCTCCTGCTCTTCCGGGCCGATCGGAAACGGCCAGGCGTACACGAGATGGTCAGACGCGACAGCGTCGCGCGCGATGACCGGCATCAACGCGATACTACAGGATCTCGCCGAGGAAGTTTCCGCGGTCTCGGCCGTAAAAAGCTCGTCAAGGGGAGGGTCAGTCCTCGTCGCTGGCGGGCAGCTCGTCGGACTGTGCGATGGGGTGGATACGTACGCGCCGAACGCGCCTCGGTGACGCCTCGATCACCTCGAGGACGGTCCCGTTGTCGGTGGTGAGGCGTTCTCCCGCCTGGGGAATGGCCTGCGCCAGGGCCATGCACAGACCGGCGATGGTCGTCCGGTCGCGGCCGACCGGCAGGTCGAGGTGGAGGTCGCGGTTGACCTTGCGGACCGCCGCCCAGCCCTGAACCAGGATCGTCCCGGCCGGCTCGCGCGTGAAGTACTGCTCGGGGACATCGTCCTCACTCATGATGTCGCCGACCAGCTCCTCGATCAGGTCCTCGGTCGTCACGAGGCCCGAGATCCCGCCGCCATCGTCCATCACGATCGCCATCTGGGTCCGCCGGCGCTGCATCTCGCGGAGGAGATCGAGGGCGCGGGTGGTCTCGGGCACCTTGTGCGCCGGGCGCAGGATGTCCTCGAGCACGACCAGGCCCTTCTCCCAGGTCAGCGACAGGACGTCGCGCGCGACCACGAACCCGACGATGTTGTCGATGTTGTTGTCGTAGACCGGCATCCGGCTGTGGCCCTCCTCGAGCAGGACCCGCTGGACCTCCTCGGGCGGCGCGCCGCGGCGAAGGGCGACCACGCGGTTGCGCGGCACCATGACCTCGGCGACGGTGACCTCGCCGAACCCGAGGGCGCGCGAGGCAATCTCCGACGCGCGCGGATCGACGGAGCCGGTCTTCGCCGCCTCCTCGACGAGCTGCTGGAGCTCGTCGCGCGACAGCCGGGCCTCGGTGAACGTCGTCTTGTCGCCGAAGAACCGGAGGAACAGGTTCGAGACGCCGGTCAAGAGCCACACGACCGGGCGGACGATCCGCGACATCGTGCGCAGCGGGCGCGCGACGAAGAACGAGTAGCGATCCGCGTAGCGCAGCGCGAGCGATTTCGGCACGAGCTCGCCGACGACGAGCTCGGTGAACGCGACGATCGCGACGACGGTGATCAGCGAGATCGTCGGCGACCAGGTCCCGAGCCCGATGTTGCGGTAGGTCGGCTCGAGCCCGGCCTCGAGGCGCGCACCGCCGAACGCGGCGGCCGCGGTGCCGGCGATCGTCATGCCGATCTGGACGGTCGCGAGGAATCGCTCGGGCTGATCGCGAAGATGCTTGAGCGCGAGCGCACGGCGATCTTTGCGCCGGATGAACTCGCGCAACCGGGTCTTGCGCACGGTCAGCACGGCGATCTCCGACCCCGAGAACAGACCGTGGATCATCAGCAAGCCCACCACGATCAGCAACTCGGAGATCATGCGTCAAAGATCGATCGGGCCAGTCCGCGACCCCGCGCAGCATACGCTATAAGCTCGGCCGCATGTCGCCCCGGCCACCGCCGACGACACCCCCCAAGAAGTCGTACATCACACCGGACGGTGCGAAGAAGCTTCGTACGGAGCTCGACTGGTTGTGGACCGTGGAACGCCCGCGGGTGACGCAGGCTGTCTCGGATGCCGCCGCGCTCGGCGACCGCTCGGAGAACGCCGACTACATCTACGGCAAGCGCCGGCTACGCGAGATCGATCGCCGGGTCCGGTTCCTGCGCAAGCGGCTCGACGTGGTCACGGTGGTCCACGAGACGCCGACCGATGCGAGCCGCGTGTTTTTCGGCGCGTGGGTCACGCTCGAAGATGAGGACGGCGAGGAGGTCACATACCGGATCGTCGGGCCCGACGAGTCGAACGTCGAGCTCGGATGGATCAGCATGGAAGCTCCGGTCGGGATGGCGCTGCTCGGCAAGCGCGACGGCGACGACGTCCGGGTCCAGCGGCCGAAGGGCAACATCACGTACACGATCGTGGGAATTCGTTACTCGCCGAGCAGCGCATGACCGCCGCGCCGTACGAGCCGCGGCCGACCTCCGACGGCGTGCCGCGCGCGATCTACGACGACGTCCCCTCGCGCGCGATCGCGATCCAGCTCCCCGCGGTGATGACGCCGTACGCGCGCTCGCTCGTGCGCTGGCGCCCGACGTGCGAGATCACGGTGCTGCGCGAAGGCGCCGAGACGTTCCCCGCGATGCTCGAGGCGCTCGCGGCGGCGACGAAGTCGATCCTGCTCGAGGTCTACATCCTCGCCGGCGACGCCGCCGGCGAGCAGTTCCGGAAGGTCCTGCTCGAGCGCGCCCGCGCCGGCATCGCCGTGCGCGTGATGTACGACGCGGTCGGATCGTTCGGGATCGCGAATGCCTGGTTCGACGAGCTGCGCGAGGCCGGCGTCGAGGTCCATGCGTTCAACCCGATCGCGATCTGGCGCCGCAAGTACCGGCTGTCGCATCGCGACCACCGCAAGATCCTGGTCGTCGACGATTCCGTCGCATTCACCGGCGGGCTCAACATCGCGGACGACTACGCGCCCGCCGAGCAGGGCGGAAAGGGCTGGCACGACATGCACTGCCGGGTGCGCGGCCCGGCGGTGCTCGATCTGTCGCGGCTGTTCCGCCGGACCTGGCTCGCGATCGGTGGCAAGACCTACGCCGCCCCGCCACGCGCGAGCGATGCGCCCCCCGGTCCGGGCACGAGCTACGCGCGCGTGATCGAGAATACGAAGCGACGCCAGCGCGGCGCGTTCCGCCGCACCTACCTACACGTGATCAAGCAGGCACGTGACGCGGTCCTGATCGAGAACGCATACTTCTTGCCCGAGCGTTCGGTCCGCCGCGCGCTCGCACGCGCGGTTCGTCGCGGCGTGAAGGTCAGCATCATCGTGCCCGGTCACTCCGACGTGAAGATGGTCGAGTACGCGAGCGACTACGTACTCCGCCGGCTCGCGAAGCGCGGCGTCGAGATCCTGCGCTGGCAGGGTTCGATGATGCACGCGAAGACCGCGGTCGTGGACGGGATGTGGTCGACGATCGGCAGCTACAACTTCGACGCGCAGAGCCGGCTCAATAACCTCGAGGTCACGGTCGAGATCCTCGATCCTGCGGTCGGTAACGAGATGGTCGCGGAGTTCGCCGAGTCGCGCGTCAACTGCGTGCAGTACGACGAGGCCGCGTGGCTGCGCCTGCCGTGGTACCGCAAGGTGCTCGCATGGGTCGGTTATCGGCTGCGCCGCTTCCTGTAGCAGGCGCTGCTCTGTTTCGGAGCAGCCGCGGTCCGGATCGGAGCACATCGGCTGGCGTATCGCGGACTTGGCGCTGGCATCGAAGCTGCTTTCGTCTCCCTCCGAAGGAGACCTGCATATGACCCACGATCTCACCGTTCGTTTTCTCGGCGTGCGCGGCTCGATCGCCGTTCCCGGGATGGCCGCGGGCGGCAACACCAGCTGCGTCGAGGTCGTCGCCGGAGACACCCGGATCATCCTCGACGCCGGCACCGGGCTGCGCACGCTCGGCAACGAGCGAATGGCCCATGGCCCGCGCCACTCGACGATCTTGCTCTCGCACCTCCACTGGGATCACGTCGCCGGCCTGCAGTTCTTCACGCCGGTCTACGTGCCCGGCCATCGCGTCGAGATCGCGAGTGGTCCGAACGGCGTGATGAGTCACGACGCGGCGATCCGCTCGTTGTTCAAGGCCCCGTTCTTCCCGGTCGACTTCGACGACCTCGGCGGCGCCGTGACCACGCGCGAGCTCAAGCCGAACGATCGCTTCGAGATCGGCGACATCACCGTGACGATGGCGCGGCTCAATCATCCGGATCCGGTCTACGGCTATCGCCTCGAGCATGCGGGGCAGTCGATCGTGTACGCGACCGACACCGAGCACTTCGCGTGCGTCGATCCGACCCTCGAGAAGCTCGCGTCGGGTGCGGACATCCTGATCTACGACGCGCAGTACACGCCCGAGGAGTATCCGCAGAAGGTCGGCTGGGGTCACTCGACGTGGGCCGCGGGCGTCGAGCTCGCGCGCGCCGCGGCGGTGCCGCAGCTCGTGCTGTTCCATCACGATCCGGGGCGGACCGACGAGCAACTCGCGAAGCTCGAGGCCGACGCGCGGGCGGTGCTGCCGGGCACGATCGCCGCGCGCGAGGGGCTCGTGCTATCGGCGCGCGATGCCGAGAAGGCCGCGGCCGCTGCGTGAACGCAGTCCGTGAGATGCTCGCCGAGCGGATGGAGCACGATCAGCGGTTCGAGCTGCTCGCCGACCTCGGCGCGATGATCGCGGGTGAGGTCGAGCTCGACGATCTGCTCCGCACGTTCGCGACCCGGGTCGCGCGCGCGCTCGGCGCCGATCGCGCCACGCTGTGGTTGATCGACGCCGCGTCGGGGGACCTGCGCTCGCGCGTCGCGACGCTGCCGGAGCTGACCGAGCTGCGGGTGCCGGCCGGCGCCGGCCTCGTCGGTCACGTCGCGACGACCGGCGAGCTGGTCAACGTGCGCGACGCCGGCGCGGATCCCCGCTGGGGCGGCGAGCAGCTCGCACAGCAGATCGGCTATCACACGACGTCGATCCTGACCGCGCCGATCGTGCGCCGCGATCAGATCCGCGGCGTGCTGCAGGTGTTGAACAAGCGCGCGGGCGCGCCTGGGGCTGGATTCACCGCGAAGGACGAGGACTACGCACGGCAGCTCGCCGAGCAGATCGGCCGCGCGCTCGACTACACGACGCTGCGCGGTGACGACGCCCAGCGCGGCATGACCGTGCGCGGCCGGTTCAACCACGTGATCGGCCGGTCCTCGGCGATGGCCGCGGTCTACGACATGATCGGCAAGGCCGCGCAGACCGACGCGACCGTCCTGCTCCACGGCGAGACCGGCACCGGCAAGGGCCTGCTCGCGCGCGCGATCCATGTCAATTCGACACGGCGCGAGAGCCCGTTCGTCCACGTCGATTGCACGACGCTGCCGGCCGCGCTCGTCGAGAGCGAGCTGTTCGGCCACGAGCGCGGCGCGTACACCGGTGCCGACTCGCGCGTGATCGGCAAGGTCGAGGCCGCGAACGGCGGCACCCTGTTCCTCGACGAGATCGGCGAGCTGCCGCTGCCGCTCCAGGGCAAGCTGCTCCGGTTCGTCCAGGAGCGCCAGTTCGAGCGGATCGGCGGCCGCGAGACGCTGACGGCAGATGTTCGGTTGGTGGCCGCGACGAACCGCGACCTCGAGGCGATGGCCGCGCAGGGCCAGTTCCGCAGCGATCTGTTCTTCCGGCTCCGCGTCGTCGAGATCGTGATCCCCGCGCTGCGCGAGCGCGGCGACGACGACATCACCGATCTCGCCGAGCACTTCGTCCAGCAGCTGGCGCGGCGCTACCGCAAGGGCACGCTCCGCCTGTCGGAGGGTGCACGTCACGCGCTGACCACGTACGCGTGGCCGGGCAACGTGCGCGAGCTCGAGAACACGATCGAGCGCGCCGTCGTCCTCACGTCGGGGCCCACGATCGGCAGCAAGGACCTCGCCCTCGAAGCGCGCCGGACGACCACGCAGATCGGCATCCCCGCGGTGAGCCAGAGCAGCGTCGGCATCCCGATCGCACCGCCCGACAACTCGATCATCCTGCCGCCCGACCTCTCGCTCGAGGAGGCCGAGCGGCGCTACGCGCGCGCCGTGCTCGAGCGCGAGGAGGGCAACCAGTCCGCGGCCGCCCGCGCGCTCGGGATCAGCCGCAACAAGCTCGCGCGCCTGCTCCGCGGCTGAGCCGGGCCAAGCCGCGCTCGACTCGTTGAAGGAGGCGCGCTGGACCCGTAATTTGCGCGCGATGGCGCCGGCGGTTTAGGGTCATGCCATGCGCTCCTCGCTCGCGGTTCTGGCTCTCCTCGCGATGGCATCGCCGGCGCTCGCCGACGACGACGAGGCGAAGGGCGAGAAGGGCCGCCCCGCCGAGAAGGGCACGCTCGGCGTCGGCATCATCGTCGGCGAGCCGACGGGCATCTGCGCGAAGATCTATCTGTCGCAGGATCGCGCGCTCCAGGTCGCGGCCGGCTCGGCGTTCATCTCGAACGGCCTCCAGCTCCATGCCGACTACGTGTTCCACCCGTGGATCCTCCAGGACCGCGACTCGTTCGTGCTGCCGGTCTACCTCGGCCCGGGTTTTCGCGTGATCGACTACAGCGGCGGGTCGAACGGCTCGAGCCACTTCGCGGCCGGTCTGCGCGGCGTGATCGGCCTCTTGTTCGACTTCAAGTCGGTGCCGCTCGATGCATTCATCGAGATCGCCGGCATCGTCGAGTACGACTTCAAGTCGGGCAACGGCGCCGGCGCCGCGCTCAACTTCGGCGGCGGCATGCGCTACTACTTCTAGCTGCGCAGCGCGGTGAACGCCGCGATGTCGGCCTCGGTCTCCGCGGCGAGCGCGCTCTCCTCGGGCGTCACGCCGCGCGCGCGATCGAGCCCCGCGATCAACGCGTCGGTCGTGATCAGCGTGAGCAACAGGATGTTCGCGCCCATGCTGAGGCCGAAGCTCGCCAGTGACACCGGCGACGCCTTCGAGATCAGCTCCCACAGCCCACCGATGATGAAGCCGATGCCGGCGACGAGCAGCGTCATCCAGATCGTCTGCGCGCGCTGGGTCGCGCGCCGCGCATCGGTGTCGGACATCGGCCGGGTGAGCCGCAGGCCGGCGCGCACGAGCGAGCCTTTCGCCGCGAGCACGAGCAGCGTGCCGACCACGACCAGCGCGCTGCCGGTGAAGTGATAGGGCAGCAGCACGAACACGTAGAAGATGATCATGTAGAGCGGCGCCGCGATCACCATCATCCACCCGGGTGCAGCCGAGCCCGGGAACAAGGTCTTCGTCGCGATCGACGCGCGGATCAGGCCCTGGAGCAGCGAGATGATCTTCGGTGCGAGGGACAGGAAGGCCTGCGCGCCGATCGCCATGCCGATCGCGACCTTCGCCGCGTGCGACGACTCCGCATCGAGCCCGCCGTAGTCGATCGCCGACGCGAGCGGATACAGGAACACGAGGAACGGCGTCAGGAAGTAAATCAACCAGCCCCACGCGAGCCGGCGCGACTGGGTGCGCCACGCGCGCCACTTGCCGACCTGGGTCCACAGGAACAGCGCGAACCCGGACTCGACGACCACCGAGACGTACGACAGCTGCTTCCAGATCTCCGGCGTGCCCTCGTCGAACTTCAAGTTGTCGATCGCGTGAAAGATCGCGACGGGGATCATCAGCAGCGCCGCGACGAACAGCACCGAGCGCCGCCACGCGAGGAACGCCTGCTGGCTCTCGTCGGTGATCGCGGGCTGTGCCGCGAGCATGGCGGTGCGCTCGTCGTCGAGGACCTCGTTCGCGTCGATCCGCAGGCGGAACGCGCGGCGCAGCGACAGGAACGCCATCGCGGCGGCGCCGGTGCCGCGCGGTGGCTGCACGGCCTGTGCGAGATGGGTCCGGCGCGGCGTCGTGATGGCCTGCGCGTACGGCAGCTGCGCCGGCGCCGGTTGCACGTGAGGCGGCTGCTGCGCGTGCGGCGGCTGTCCGTACGGCGCCTGCGCGTTCGCTTGCTGCGGCTGCTGCGCATGCGGTTGCTGAACCTGAGGTTGCTGCGCGTACGGTTGCTGCGCGTACGGCTGCTGCGCGTACGGCTGCTGCGCGTACGGCTGCTGTGCGTACGGCTGCTGCGCGTGAGGCGACTGCGCATGCGGCTGCTGCGCATGCGGCTGCTGAGCGTAGGGCGGCTGAGCGTACGGCTGCTGCGCGTACGGAGACGGCGCGTGCGGTTGCGCATACGGCGAGGGCTGCTGCCCGTACGAGCTCGGACCCGGATTCGGATACGGGTTCGGATTCGGGTTCGGGTTCGGATTCGGATTCGGATTCGGATTCGGATTCGGATTCGGATTCGGATTCGGCTGCGCGTACGGCTGCTGTCCATACGGCGCCTGTGCGGGCGGCTGCCCGTACGGTGGTTGCCCGTACGGTTGCGCCGGCGGCGCCGGCGCCGCAGCCTGCTGC
>Ga0307509_10003160_pt1 | contig 25512 bp, 21 predicted proteins | sample 10_EM_MG_FD_202245 | JGI IMG/M metagenome (GOLD analysis project Ga0307509, IMG submission 202245) | Populus trichocarpa ectomycorrhiza microbial communities from riparian zone in the Pacific Northwest, United States - 10_EM | ecosystem: Host-associated > Plants > Roots > Unclassified | place... | reverse complement strand
CGGCTCGAGCCCTCGAGTCCACGGGTCCCACGAGCCGAGCCGGCTCGAGCCCAGGTCTGGACTCGGCTCGAGCCGGCTCGTGAACAACACTAGCGGTGAGGATACTATTGGGACGGGACAAGGCCGATCCCAACATAGGCGACCAAGATGGCAGAACACCACTCTCGTGGGCGGCCGAGAATGGGCATGAGGAGGTTGTGAGGATACTGCTGGAGGGCCACGACACCAACCCCAGCCTAGCTGACACCCAACATCGAACTCCGCTCTTGTTCGCTGCCAAGAATGGCTATGAGGGCATCGTGAGGTTGCTGCTCGAACGGGATGACGTCAATCCAAACATAAATGATACCCAATTTGGCAGAACCCCACTCTCATTTGCAGCCGAAAATGGGCATGAGGGGGTCGTGAGAATACTACTGAAACGAAATGACACCAATCCCAATATAGCCGATACCCAAACTGGCAAAACTCCGCTCTGGTGGGCCGCCCATAAGAACTGTCAGGGGGTTCTCAGGTTGCTGCTAGAACGCTGTGACACTAATCCCAACACGGCTGACACCAAATATGGCAGAACCCCACTCTCTTTGGCTGCTAATCATAGGTGGTGTGAGGAGGCTGTGAGGTTGCTGCTAGCACGGAATGACCTCGATCCCAACATACCCGACATCAACTCCCGCATTGCCCCGCTCTCGTGGGCCGCCAGCCAGGGAAGAAAGGGGGTAGTGAGGTTACTGTTGGAGCGCTGTGACATCAATCCCAACATAGCGGACACCGAACTTGGCAGAACTCCACTCTCGTTGGCTGCTGAGAATGGGCGAGAGGGGGTTGTGAGGATACTGGTGGAACGGAACGACATCAATCCCAACATAGCTGACGCCAAATCTCGCAAAACTCCACTTGTACTGGCTGCCCAGAAAGGGCATGAGGAGGTGGTGAGGGTACTTTTGAAACGGCACGACATTGATCCCAACACAGCTCACACTAGATGTGGCAGAACTCCACTCTCGTTTGCGACCGAAATCGGGCATAAAAGGATTGTGATGATGCTGCTGGAACACCGTGATACCAATCCCAACATAGCTGACACCAAGTGTGGACAAACCCCGCTCTGGCTGGCTTGCACGAAGGGCTATAGGGGGATAGTGAGGTTACTGTTGGAACGTTGTGACACCAATCCCAACATAGCGGACACCGAACTTGGCAGAACTCCACTCTCGTTGGCTGTTGAGAATGGGCGAGAGGGGGTTGTGAGGATACTGCTGGAACGGAACGACATCAATCCCAACATAGCTGACGCCAAATCTCGCAAAACTCCACTCGTACTGGCTGCCCAGAAAGGGCATGAGGAGGTGGTGAGGGTACTGTTGAAACAGAGTGATGTCGATCCCAACCTGGCCGATGGCCGATATGGCAAAACTCCACTCTGGTGGGCTGCTAGGAGCACGCATAAGGGGGTTGTGAGGATACTGCTCGAACGGGGAGATGTCAATCCCAACACAGCTGATGCCCAATCTGGAAGAAGTCCACTCTCTTTGGCTGCTGAGAATGGGCGAGAGGGAGTTGTGAGGATACTACTGGAGCGGAATGACACGGATCCTAACATAGCTAACACCCAATCTCGCAGAACTCCCCTCTCGTTGGCTTCCCAGAAAGGGCGTGAGGGGGTTGTGAGAATACTGCTAGAGCGAAATGACACGGATCCTAACATAGCTGATGCCCCAATTCGCAGAACTCCACTCTCGTTGGCCGCCCAGAGAGGGCATGAGGGGGTGGTGCGAGTACTGCTGAAACGGAGAGACGTCAATCCCAACCTAGCTGACGCCCAATCTGGTAGAACTCCGCTCTCGTGGGCTGCCGAGAATGGGCATCTGGAGGTTGTGAGGATGCTGCTAGAGCGGAACGATACCAATCCCAACATAGCTGACACCCAATATTATAGAACTCCGCTCTCATGGGCTACTGGGCGTGGCCATGACGAGATCGTGAAGTTGTTGCTAGAACGCTATGACACCGGCCCCAACACAATTGACATCCAGCATGGACAACCTCCGCCCTCGTTCGCTACTGAGAATTGCTGCTATGAGGGCATCGCGAGGTTGCTGCAGGAACCAGATGATGCCAATCCCAACACGGACGCAGCCAATCTGGCACAACCCCACTCACGCGGGCTACTAAGAGTGGGTATGAGGGGATTGTAGAGACACTACTTGAATAGAACGGCGCCAATCTCAATATAATCGATATCCTTCGTTGCCGAACACCGCTCCAATGTTCTGTTGGGAACAGATACCAGAGAATTGCAAATCTTACGAAAAAAAGTCTTAAGCCCACCTCCGACAGCTCCTTATATCCTGATTGACAAGTCACTACAGATGTCAAACCTCTTGATCATTCATCGAAAATATCGGGTCAACTCGTCCCCCTCCCCAATTCACCTTGTCTCCTTTCGCTCCTCTTGTATCGTTTGGGCTTCAGTTGGCCAATTTGTATATATTCATTGTGAATCGGCGCTTTCCAATACTTTCTTTCTTTCCTCCTTTGTTAAACCATTGAGTTATTTGGCTATGCAGCTCCGATCACAACCACTAGCTTAGGACATAAAAGCCCATCGGTGTCTTCCTATATATTATCCACCTATTTTACCTGTATTTTGTCCCCATTCCCATTAGGTTAAGCTGTTCCATCTCTCTCAGTGACTGATTTCGTACTTGTGCTCTTGCTTAACTTGGCTAGCGACAGTGTTGTAGTGTAGGAGGGGTAGATTGCAGCTTCACAGATACCAACATCAATCAGATATAGAAACGCATACTCTACAAACGAGACCAGGTGCACCGCAGGAACCAATGGGGGAGACACTAGTGCGTGATTAACCGAGTCTAGCCTATGAACCATACTCTGGGCTAAGCCTTTCTCCCCGCTCATACTAAAGCTATCGAAACTTTTTGATCTTCTATCTCTTTCAAACACCACAATTAACAGACTGCACCCCTGCCATAAACCCAACTCCCTCTCCACTTGCCTTGCCTAGCGGATTTTGTAAGCATCTCCCGAGTAGAGAAAATCCCTGCGGCCTTTTTATACTATGGGAGGCATAGCAAAAGGAGGACCTTCAAGTTAACAGTTGGAAATTAGGCTGGGAACTGGTTCCAAAATTGAATTTACCATCATACCCACAACGCCAGCCGCAGCGCCAGAGAAATGTGCGTAATAAAGCTAGTTAAGTCCCCAACCCCATACTAACACTGTGTGCGATTTTTTACCCCTTACCTTTTTTGTCAAGTCCTTTAATCTATTAGCGGGGTGCTGGAAGATCAATTACAAGCGCCCATGAATTAGGGTTAGAAAATCCTAGAAGACACTAGAAATCTCAACCGCTCCCAAAATAGTAGTAGATGGAGGGCGATGTGTCAGAGCTATGAGTCATATAATCAAAATCAGGGCGGCGACAATTTAAGATCTCAAATAACATCATTATATCATGGAGCCATTGATCATGTAATGCACATGAATAGCTCCGCCCTTGGGTTCCAGTACTATTGGAATCGCTCGGTACTGCCAGAGACACCATTACCGGGTATGGGGGTTTGTTGTGGGGAATACTATTTCCCTGTACCGTGCCTTGCGGTTGTGATTTATGGTGTACAATAGGGTAACGCACTCTGAGAGACTGCACTTGTACGGCGCTGAGGGGAGTGTCCTTCTCTGCTGGCTTTTATGGCGAGTAGAATCTATAAGCACCGAGAGAGACTTACCGTAAAAACTCAAATAATAGAACCGTGTGCTATGTAGTTGGTAGTTCCCTGCTTTACAATAGGGGGGCGAAAAACATAGCCCTTCTGAGAGCCATAAAAAAAAACACTAGACCTTCCCAGAGATGGCAACTCCAACGACATAGCACATAGTTCGATTACTTGAGTTTGTACGGTATTAGCAATTTTTCACGAGAGTTGCCGATGCAATTGGTGCTGATGCACTCCCCCGCCATTTAAGCGTCTCGCTGTGGGGGCTCATGCGATAGAAAGTGTTTATTAAGCTTCCTCATACATAAAGGGGGAATTTTTGGATAAGCAGACTGCGGAGATTGGGTGACGGCTGAACAACGGGCCAAAGATGAGGGTTTTGAAGCATACGAGAAGGTGTGTAGCTCTATTCAGGAGGATGTTACTAAGGAAGAGTTGTGCTGGATCCACCATATTCCTATCATCAATGCTACGGGTTTGTCGTATGTTTGGAACCCAGGTTCGGGTTTCCCCTCCTTCACTGCGGGCCCTAGGTACTCGTCCCAGGCAAGAAGTACCCGGAAACAGGGATTAGATTTTTGTATGATAAACCCCCTGCAATTATCTGAGCGCTCAAACAAAATTGACCCCCCCTGTTTCCGGGTACTTCTTGCCTGGGACGAGTACGTGCACCCTCTCACATCCCCATTGAGATCCGAAGTGCTTGCCCGGCTAACAACATCTAGTAAGTCTAAGGTAAATTGGCGGAATCGTTTCATATCGCAAACGATATAACCTTATTGCCAGACGAGTGATGAGCTGTGACGCATCTAGGGCGGAGGATTAGATTGGGAGATGAAAAATTTTGGAACTTTATATTTTGGAGCGTGTGATGGCAGGGGTGTTTGAGAACCGAAAATTCTGTTCGTATAATTCCTGGAGAATCCCGGGCCATATACGGGAGGGTTTTCAGAATGCGAGAAGAGGACTTGGACACCTCGCCCCCGGCTTCCCGATCATGTAGGAACCCCGAAGAAGACTATTACGCCGGTGCCCAGGTGTTTGTATGCATCGATCCTCCGAATGAACCCCCCCCCCCCCCTGAAGCACCCATAGGAGCTCCTCGCGTCACTACGGGAAATTGTTTGACTATCACCATAAGCGGGCTCTTGCTAACCAGGAGGTACAAGATGGAGGATCAAACCGTGAGATACCTTAGCAAGACGGCTGCGACACCTGTTCGTCCTACACGCGGTGATATTAAGGGTGATCTGGAAATGAAGTTGGGAAGTGACAGTGGCTCCGAGGCAACGAACGAACTGCCAGCAGATATTGTACCCTGAGAATCATTCTGGGGAAGATCGTTAAATACTTTCCTAGTACAAGGGAGTTATTATTTACTAACAATGATGTCTAGTTTACTTGTCGTTTCCCTAAAGTTGGTGCAATCCTGGGGGATATTACTCTCCATTAAAGGGAAAGTTGACAATATGACTAAAGTGAAGGGTCTAGGTAGCGCTTACACGGTAACCTTATCAAGAATGGAGGCATAACAAAGAAGTAGATCAAAACTCGGCATGGAGGTCTCAACATGGGTATCACATTGGGAGAAGCCATTACATCTCGGTGAATTATGGCACATAGTGAGGTAGTGGGAGGATCTACCCATTTGGATATTTAGAGCATTCCTCCAATAGAAACACTATTAGTAGCATCTCTAGGGATTGTTGCGGCCGAGAAGTTCTCGCCTACAGTCCACCTATCCTCCCTCACAACACTCAGCAAGAGTGCATTCCCGCAATTGCACCTTATTCCTAGCTCACTCCATGATTTCTGAGAAGTTTCCGAGTTTCCTCAACTTGTGTCTTGTCAAAGGCTTTTCGCTTGCTCTTAGTTATGTTGTGTGTGAGAGGTGTGATGTTCATTAATACCTAGTCGAACAAGAGAAGGAGCCATCAGTAGGGAACCCACATGCCAAGCTCGCTCCCACACAACCAATGACTGACCTCAACCCAAACGCGGACATCCTGGTCTTACCCAAAGACATGACCTAGGTGGGTAGCCGTATCTCCGCATATATCCAACGGGTTTTACCTCGCGAGCTGTCCCTTTCGCCGAGTATGCTTCTTGTCACTAGAGCGCCTGGCTATGCAAGAAAGCACATCAATCCCGGCACAGCCAACGCCTTAAATGGCTGAACACAGCCCTAGTTGGGTGCTAGGAGTGGGAGTGGGTACGGCAGCTGAAAGAAAGCAAACCAATTCAGCAACCAGGGTTCCCATATGGTCACCCAATGTAGTGCTAGCTAGTCTATGCGGTGCGTGTCTACCCCAGAGCTTGCGGGGTCCGAAATTTCCATTGTTCCGTACTTGAAGATGCTATATTAGTATGTTTTAGGTTTTCTCCCTTGTAAATATCGGTTGTTCCCAAAGCTATCATAAGGGAACATCAGTAGGACGGAAAGTTGTGGTGAAACTGCTTCGGCGGGTTTGAGTATAGGTGACTTCGCGAAGGTGCAAAAGCGTTTTTTGGAAGCAGCGGACCCTAAACCCCTGGCACCATACCAACAAAACACCGCACAATGAGCACAAGGAACAAATCTGATGACTTTGGCCGGGAACAATTGGCTTGTTTGGATTCAGCTGCCCGAGTGCGGGGGTGTCCGGGCGACCAGGGAGGCCACCCATCAAGGTGCCTCTTTGCCTTCCAGCCTAGAAGAATAATCCATAGGTGTTGCACACTTAGCCCCACGCTTGCTCCTTGGGCTAAACTCGGAATCAACCTAGTTCTGGCTTAAGTTAATATCTCTAAAGTTCAATTTGTAAATCTCTAGAATCATATCAAAATATTTACAGATGATTTCAAGTGTAGCGGGTGTTGCTGTTCGGCGACACAGGTTTGGGGTTGGTGGTATTCTGGTTGAGGTGACTTGCTGTGCCCGGAACCATACCTGAATGAAAGTTTATCCCTTAGGCAGCTGAGACCTTCCAGTCCGCAATTGGAACTACCGTAACCTATTATAATACCGCATTAGTCCAATCGGGATAGGAAAATCTCCATGGTTCGGGATGGTCGTAGCGCTTAGAACACTCATAGCAATGAAAGAAATAGCTTACTAGTAGTGGGGCGTTTCTAGTATAAGTACAAGTATCATACCGGTACTCGAGTAGAGATGGTCACGGCTGGCTAGTCCTGGATTGCAAAATGGACTGGAAAGTCACCAAGCATGCGGCTCTGCGGTTACTTCCGTGATGACTAACTGACCTAGATCGTCACTACGAACCAAAGGTCAACCTCCCACGTCAATAATGTCCTCCGGATTTGTCTCTGCCGGCACCGCCATTCCCGAAGACACGTCTAGCGAGCCACCCCGCCTTGATCCATGGAGTGTCGCCCAGGCAGCTGTCGAAGCGGCTAGGAAGCCGAAGGAGGAGGAGGAAGCGCAGGACGACCGAAGTTTGTACGAGATCCTACAAGCGAATAAAGGTATTACATTATATCCACATAAAAGGAGAGTTGCTAATCGTGGCGGATCGACAGCAAAGAAGCAGGAAGAGTTTGAAGAAAAGTTGAAGTTTAAGAACCAATTCAAGACGCTTGACGAGGATGATGTAGACTATCTTGTAGGCCCTCCCTCTTGCGGTTCTTTGAGCGTTCCCGGGATTAATTCACTCAGGACTCAATTCTAAAAACGGAAAAGGCGGCTGAAGACGCGCGGAAGGATGAACTCGAGAGTCGACTTGATGATTTTCGGAGACAGCAGTCAGAGGCTGATAAGTCTGGTGGTGGAGAGGGTGGCGATCAGGATACGGCTGCGTGGGCCGCTGGGAAAAAGAGGAGAAGGAAGGAGGTGGGAGGTAAAGCTCTGGGAGTTAAAGTCAGAAGGAGGAGCTCTACGACTGGAGAGAAGCCGTTGGAGAGGGACGGCGGAGAAGGCAAGGAGGAGTCGCTCGTTCTAAATCCGAAAGGGGGAGAGAAGGCAGGAGACAAGGATATCGGGGTGATGGGCCTTGTAGCTTACGGGAGCGACGAAGATAGCGATTGGTGATCAGGACAAGATCCTAGCATTATAGTAATGAAATTGTAGCTGTGTTGGATGTGAAGATATTTTCTGGTTCTTGGAACTTACGGCATGGTACCGGTACCGCAGCTCTATTCTCAGAGCCCCTGATGCGTTACCCTAGAAGCCCCTTGTCTCCCGCCTTAATTATACAACACTGACCGCAATTATTACTATGTGCTCTGTGAAAATCCTGCCGAGCAAATACCGGTAATGTACGACATCCTGTTGCAATTCTTGGAAACCAGATGTCACATGATATCGAGTATCGCTGCCAAGAGAAATGGTGGCTGCATCTCGCTAATGCACCAAGCTTGCACGCAATAAGCGCAAAGTTAGCTCAGTCTCCAACCTCTGTTGAAAGTTACTTCGCTAAAACTCCACCCACGATTGGACCATGTGGCGATCACCACCACTTTTCCATCAATGCCATCCATTGTTTCAATACTACTATCGAACGCAACGTCGAGTAAGGGTCGGCTGGAACCCAGCAAGAGGACTTGGGATTCAGCGGTCGCTTCGGAACTCCCAAATGGAGCAAGCAGATCTGTAGGCTCTCATCTCGGTTATTCCTGTTTCCTTTGATTTCTGGTTTTTTTTTCCGACGAAATTAATCTTGCAGATGCGAGGATACGGAACCGGTGTCGGAGCCTGAGGGTAATTTAGACGAGGAACAGGGACGTGCATTGGGATATGTGAAACAAGGGCACAATGTTTTCCTAACGGGCGAAGCTGGTACCGGAAAGTCATACGCCCTGAGACACATTATACAATATCTAAAACACAAATACAGGAAGGATGGGAATAAGAGCGTAGCTGTCACAGCACCCACAGGAGTAGCAGCCCACAATATCGCGGGACAGACACTTCACTCTTGGGCTGGTATTGGACCCGGCGACGATACGATCGATAATTACTTAAAGGATGAAGGACCGTGGCTAGAAACAAAAGTTTTGGTCGTGGATGAAATATCTATGGTTGGTCTCCCGCTCGCAGGTGAATTCTTTGCCCCCTAGTTCCTAGTTACCGAGAGCCAGCCCAGGTTTCTTGGGACGGGGGTAACGGTTATGGGAGAGGAAGACGATCGCCATCAAATGTGATGGCGTCTCTCTTAGCTTCGCTCTATTATACTTCTAGCCAGTCGCCCCGTCTCGTCCCACCTTTACGGTTCTATAAAATATTTTATAAAACAGGCATCAACTAAGTTTACTCTCGAGATTCGAAGTAATACGTCTATCCCGATACTTTACCCCTGTTCCGGAAGCAAAAAGACCCGGTGTTGCTAGGACCATTCTCCTTACTAGAGTGGCTAACTTTCTTACCCTCTGTAGGTTCATCCTACTTTATTTGACATGCTGGCTGAAATGGGGCGCCGAGCTCGCAAAGATCCGCGGCCTTTTGGTAGGTTAAGTCATCTCTTTGCAGTACCGTAACTTCCTGACTTTATGGGGTAACTACAGGTGGGATACAACTGGTCTTTTGTGGGGATTTCTGTCAGCTACCCCCTGTTGATAGACAGGCGGATGCGAACTGCCCCGAATGCGGTAATACCCTCGGGTTTTAGGATTCAAGAATATGCAGCTAAATTGCCTTCTCGGACAGGCTATAGGCTAGTGACCGACGTATGTCGCCGGTACCTCAGCCCCTCAAACCGCCTTCTTGCAGATGTACCACATAAACGGGATATGTACTTGCACGGTCTGGACCCAAAGCGGTGGTTGCGATGCACCAACCATCTGGATCGGGGGCGGAACACATGCGGCTTTTTGTGGAATGACACTGCAAAATATGCCTTCCAAACCACCTCTTGGCCAAGATGTAGATTGAAAGCGGTGTCGCTGAGGATTCCACATCGACATGAGGGCGATGAGGGGTGGTTTGATATGCTATCAGAAATCCGGAGAGGTATTGTGTCACCTACAACACTGGAATATTTGAAGACGCTCGATCGAGCACCGAATGTTAGCAATAGTGGCTCTATAAAACCCCTTTTATTGCATACTAGGCGCAATGGTGTAGCCTCCCACAACGAAGAAGAGCTAGTTCAGCTGCCTGGGCGTTCCCATGATTATGTCGCACTAAATGTGATAAGAGGGCCGGCTACAAAATATTCTGGTATGTTTCGACAGTCAAACCTGTACTATCCGGTCGACTCGGGCTAAGCGATTAATCTGTTAGGGGCCCTTGAGGAATTCTTCGGGAGTCTCCAAAGTGCAAAACGGATTCAGCTGAAAGTAGGAGCGCAAGTAATGCTTTTACGGAACTTAGATGTACAAAAGGGGTTAGTAAACGGCGCGAGAGGAAGAATCGTCGATTTCAGACCATGCACGTACGCACAGCACCAAGAGGAAGGCAGGGTTCCGCACGATCAGGACATGCAAGTGTACTTTAGGAGAAATGCACACGAGGACGAACTACCTATACCAATAGTAGACTTCGGGAATGAACGTACCCCAATATTTCCTTCCAGACAGGGCAAGATTTTGTCTGGCTTGCGGGGGGAAGCCGCAGCAAATTGGGTGTTTCGCATACAAATACCCTTGGTGCCAGCATGGGCTTTTACAATACACAAGGCACAGGGACAGACTCTAGACTCCGCCAAAATCGACCTCGATGACCCTTTTGCCCCGGGACAAGCTTACGTCGGCCTCAGCCGTACTAAAGTATCTCAAAGTCTACAAATCTTAAACTACGCTTACATACCCTCTGGTGTTTTTGCGGCCAATGAAGTCCTCAAGTTTTCCAACAGACTCGAGCGCCCTCCGATCAGATATGTGAGTTGACCTAATCACCAAGTTATAAGCACAGTCTAAACCCAATAGGTCTCGACACTCCGCAGGCGCAGGCGACCTAGAATCTTAAAATACGCTTACACACCCTCTAGTGTTTTTGCGGCCGATGGGGTCCTCAAGTTTTCCAACAGACTCGAGCGCCCTCCGATCAGATATGTGAGTTGACCTAATCACCAAGTTATAAGCGCAGTCTAAACCCAATAGGTCTTGACACTCCGCAGGCGCGGGCGACTTAGAATCTTAAAATACGCTTACACACCCTCTAGTGTTTTTGCGGCCGATGAGGTCCTCAAGTTTTCCAACAGACTCGAGAGCCCTCCGATCAGATATGTGAGTTGACCTAATCACCAAGTTATAAGCGCAGTCTAAACCCAAAAGGTCATGACACTCCGCAGGCGCAGGCGACCCAGGCCGTTTCTAACTCTACATGCGGCATGTAGTCGGTTAAATAGCCGCTATGGCTACCGTCGCGGTCTTATCCGCAGGCGGCTTACGGACAGTGTAATGCTGTCACGCAATATTTCTCGGCACAAGCGAGGCTCCGATCAGGTTAATTCTAGGGATAACTGGGCTATAGGGCGATTGCTAAGATGGCTTTGGGTTAAAATGTACTATCTCTTATCCCAAGCCAGAAGGGTCTTGTAAATACCTAGTGGATTCTAGGAGTTTCCTTGACCTCAAATGTGTATATAAAGGGGGTGGCTTTCCTTTTCACTTTGAGAGTGCGCAAGCTTAGAATAAACTTCTACAGTCTTAAACTATATTCTGCTCACCTATTGTTACCAACCCGTTACATGATAAGTGCAATAGCTATAAATATTTTCACTTTGAGACTAAGTTAGTTCTTGCAAGACGGGTATTGTAGATAGTTAAGATAGCATTTTGGATAACTCAGCTGCGGTGTTTTAGAGGCATTAACTTGCGACTGCCCGGATCTACGCAAAACGGCTGGGTAATGGTGGCACGCGGGATACCGGTATCGGTACCATAATATTATACACTCAGGAGTTGTATAATACCATCCATAAACTGCGCACGATTCAGCCCCTACGCAAAGCCAAAGCCATGATCGCTCCCACTCCACACTCGTCCTTTGAAATATCAGAGCGCTGCCCGGGGGGATGCGGCCAATAGCGGCCCCCTTGGGGTGGTCTGAGACACCCGAATTCGTTACCAGCGCACCAGGACTATTTCTGAGCAATTTTGAGCGTCTGGGAACATCCAAGCTAATTCCGAGAGCTGAGCCATTTGAGCCCTGAAGCGACCGAAAAATCCTCTTTCCTGACCAAGCAACCGCTGGCGGCTGCCCAAATCTATAGTACCGTAAAAAAAAACTGGAATAATCGAGTGCTTTGCAGTCAGAGTTGCCCCCTCTGGTAAGGTCTAATGTTTTTTTGTTTTTCTATGTCTCTCGGAGGTGCTGAAGCCGCTCTTCTTTTTGCTGGTGTTTTTCGCCCCCTCTTCTAAAGTAGGAAATTCTCAACGACATAGCACACGACTCGATTATTCCAGTTTTCACGGTAGCCTCAGCGTGCCGGCAACCAATTCTAGTTGTTTCAGACCGCCCAAGGGAACGCAGAATCCCAACCCAACCACCCACCTTCCGACTTCTAAATATCATGCTGGTATTATGCCCACCAATTACCCCTCCCCACCGCTTCAAGTAAAACACTACCACAACGTCGCCCTTCTATACCGGTCCCTCGTCTTCCGAAAGCGTAGATACGGTATTATATCATAATATTATGATAAGGTTCCAGGCACGACAAGCGTCTCCATCAAACAGTCGATCATTCCCTAATCTAGTAGTAACACGCGCCCCCGCCCCCCAACCGGGAAGGATACCGCCAAGATATTATCTTCCCCATTTACCGGTTATGCCAGCAAATGCAAACTCGAAAAATCGGTCTGTTGTAAGTTAGCTCCTGCTCGAGTCAACACACCCCTTCCGTGAATCCTCGGGGAGCAATCAATCGATCTTAGATGTGGAGGTTTGTATGATACCGGTAGCCCGTTTGAACTAATGCGATATCCCGCGTTGGGTTGGAATCGAGGTTGTGGCTTTGTTTTAGCGTCCGGAACCGGCTGGTAAAACTTTATTTTATCATACAGGGACGGACACAGCGAACGGTTCGGTACTGCGCAGTACTGGTACGATACAGCACATCCTGCGCCCTTCTGGAATGTTCTGGAATATATGCGCTGTGACTCCATGTACTGTACCGTAACTGTGCTGTACTGTACCTGCGTGCGGGTGACTGTGCAGACTGGAGTGTGTGTTGTCGGGGTATTCGCTGGTTGATAAATTTACCATACTGAAACACTTTTCTGTTTCGCCCATCTGCTCTATTTCCTTGCTTCCCAACAGCACCAGAATCCCCTACAGAATCATACCGCTCTATAGGAGAGTTGTAGTCTGATTATTTCCCTGTTTATTGACTGTAGTAGCGCTCGCTTTTAGGTAATCTGAGTATTGTACACGGGGTATCACTCGAATGTAGGAAGAGCTCGCCTAGGTAACCATGACCTGGTGGGGTGGAGAGGTGAAGGGATGATGGGGTTTTATTAATCTCAAGGAATCTACTGCTAAATTTCAACGTGTGTGCTCCATAGGAAGGGGGTAAAGCCAAGGTTAGGCTTACCTGTTTATTCTTGTTCAAGACAGTTGACATAGAGGGCAGACACTTTATCTTAATGGAGTAAATTTATAATTTAACAAACGGTGATAAGGTGCCAAGTTTGCACACTTCGCCCCCACCCTCCGCACTATGGACACACCTTCGACCTTCCCCCTTCTAACGAGCGAATCCAATGCCACAAACTACCTTCACACTAATTTCCACCCGAAGAGTCCCACAGCCCGGTATCCTGATAACGATATGGTACGCTAGTGAGGCTTTCGTTTTAACCTTTTGGACGATTATACCACCTCCCCGAGTAAAGCCTTTGAAGGAGGAAGAGGAATGGGGAGGATTGTGGGGCGGTTAGATGTTTGTATGTTATCAACGGCTGAGACATCATGTTTGGCGGAATTTATGATCGTGCGGTTTTCAATACACGAGGGGAAGAACAAGCAACTTTTAGTATCATAGATATTATATCTGAAAATACAATTATGGAGAAAAGACAAAGCAGAAAGGGTTGTATAGTGTGGCCTGGGTACGGATATGACGAAGGAAATAAGGAAGCGACGAAACCTATTTTCGCGAGTGGGAGAAAGAGAGAGCAGGAGCAAAAAAAAGAAGCCTCCGTAACATGCCCCCGATTACAAGCAATTATCCAGATCCGCAGAGTTCCGGCACTATAGCACCATCCCATATATCGCTTATGCAAACAAACTAGTGACCTTTGTGATGACTTTTCTGATGGGGCTCTTCTTCCACAACCCACCCTTCTTCGCAGTGCCGGCTTCACCCTGTTCACCCCCTTCAGCCATGAGTGCATCTTCGGTAGCAGGAGCGGTGGTAGTGGCGATCTCCTTCTCCTTCTCCTTGCCAATGGCTTTATCCTTCCCCTTATTCTTTCCAAACAAAGGGGAGAGAGAGTTGAGTTTTAGCTTTGTAGTGAGGCTGCGGGCTGGAGCTATATCCACCAAGAATACTGATTAGCAATCCGTTCAGAAAGATTGTTTGAAGGAGAGGATTGGAAAGTAGCCACATTTCACAACAGGAGCCGTGGCAGGGGCAGAAGAGGAATTAGTCTCGGTGATGATGTCGGGAGAGTGCTGGTCGGATGAGGGCATAGCCGGGGTAGCAGCTTCATTGAGCCTGGAAGATGGCTCGGAGGCTGAGGTGGCGGTAGTTGCATCCATGTTTGTTGAGGTTGGTTTGCCTGGTAAAAGATGGAATGAGGGGATTAGGATTTTTCTCAAAAGGATCGAACCGGATGGAGGAAGGGGAATGTACTTTGTCAATGTTTGTTTGTTTGTTGGTGATGGGTGTTTGTTTGTCGCTTATGGTAAAGGAGGGGACGGAAGGAGGGGGAGAGGTGGGGAGGAATTTTGGAGGGAAGGAGGGAGGAGGAAGGGAGGGGAAGGGAAAGGAATTTGCGAGTAGAAGGTGGAGGGTGCTGTGCAAGCTTGCGTGGCTGCATAGTATGCCCCGATGACTGCAGCCCAGGGTATTGGGCTACGGGCACAAAATCAAGCTTCTTGTGCGGCACCCTCCCTTTCAATTCTAAGAGATGATAGCTTTGACTGGCCGCTGAACTCCATCCTGGTATGATGCCCGTAAAAAACTCCTTGCAGCTTTTGACATCTGGCTCGAGACAATAGGGTTTGTTGGAAACTCTCCGATTGGTCAAGAGGTATTATTGGTGGGAGCGAGCCCAAGATTGGGATCGGGTACTGTGATAACGGTGGCTCCTTAGCTTGACAGTATTTTTTCTATTGGAAGTTTGTGCTCTATGTTTTTTCAATTTGGCGCCTTCACCTTGTGATCGACGGGAACTTTGGTTTGCTTGTGTTGGTATCATGGGTTATGGTTCGTTAGAGTCCTTAGTAATTTAGTGGAAGCCTTAGCTACCCAGTCTGTAGTTCGGAGCGCCGAGACTGTAGTTTATTAAACCAACGCCTAGGTTGCCTAATGGGCCAGTAAGTGTCATAATATTATCACTAAAAGTAATATTTTGTGAGTAGATCCAGTTCCATTACTACGAACAAAGCTTGCCCTCTATACAAAAAATCCCACAAAAAAGTCCCAGAAACTTCAAAAAGGAGAAAAATACTGTACAGGAACTTCTACACCCATTTTTTACAAACAAACACCATATGTATAGCAACAGCCCGCAAGGCCTCCAGTGCCACATGGGTAAACCGGGTACCCCACCGGTGTTGTACAATAATTGGCTAAACAGCAGCCCCCTCCATCCCAATGGTGTCATCAAGCGGCCCACCAGCCCTACGCTTAAAGGCGACCTTGACCCCATCAAGAACAACAAGCAATAGGAACACCGCGCGAATTTTGTGCTCGTCAACAAGCTCAAACTCAAAGTTGAGAAGAATTTGCGCAGTGACCTTGATAATATAATCAGCCGCCATTCCCTCAGAAAACTGAGAGAAAACCTCTTGAAGGCAACAAAGAAAGACAAACCTTAACCAGCTGAACCATCGCGATGTTCTTTCCCAAGCACGCTCTAGCACCCTGGCCGAAGCTGAGTCCGTAGCGGTCGAGTTTGAATGCGCTCTCAGAGTCCAACCAGCGTTCGGGCCTAAATTCCAATGTATCCTTACCCCAGAAACCCTCATTTGCGTGGACACACCAAGCGCTCATTCCGACAGTGGTTCCCTCGGGAAGGAAGTGACCGCAAACAGTACGACCACCGGCAGGGACTGCGCGAGGAAGGTTGAAGCCTGCTGGAGGATGAAGACGAAGGGTCTCCTTGACAATTGCGTGGAGGAGGGGCGCCCCTTCGAGTTCCTTCCAGGTTGCTTGGTTAGAGAGCTTTAAGCAGGTCAATTCCTCCATCACTGCATTGTAGACCTCTCTATTACGGACAAGGTTGATCAAAATCGCGCGAAGAGCCACCGAGGCAGTGTCTGGGGCGGCGAGACTGGAAATGTTGGTTCTAGGAAAAAGAGAAATGGAAGAAAGGTGCCTTACATAAAGATGTAGGCATGATTTCTGACCAGTAAAAATTAGTTGCGATTGATTGAAAATGAGGGAACATGTGAGCATACCCAATCTCTCCCAAGGGAAGAGTATGTCCATCTCTATACCGCGATTTAAGTAGCCCGTCCAAAAGATCGCTGCGACCGGAAAAGTTTCCATAGTTCAAACGCTTCATAATATTTGCCTTGATATTCTGTTCTCATTGTCAGTCCACCCATTTCCAAAGTGACATCAAGTCAACCGGTATATGACAAACCCTAGCGTAATGATCCATCCCTGTCTTCTTCACCCATTCGTTTTGTGTAACCGGCCAAATCCAGGGGAGGTAAGACCTATCCTGTCAGAGGTTTCTCAGCTAGCCAGGGAGCTCGAGGGGCCTACAAAAACGGACTCAAGAGCAACATCTGTCTCAAGTCCCTGAGACTCCCGTCGACATCAAGACCAGTCTTACAAAACCCGTACGCCTCTCCAAAAACCAAGTCTGTGATCATATCATAGGTGAAGTACTCGCTCCAAATTGTAAAGTCACAGACACTCTCTTTCTGCGCAAAGTTCCTGTCAAGCGCAAGTATGAAGTCATTAATAATAGTGTCAAAATGGGCCTCCGCCGCGAGGGTTGTAGTCATGTTGTAGTCTTTAGCAATTGCGCGACGGCCTTCGGCGTGGGTTTGGATGTCACGTTCGACAGCAAGGTTGAAAAAGCCATTTGGAAGGGCAATATCGTACCTAAGCAATATAAGCAATGATCGAGGTAGTGAGAGATGACAAACTTACATATCACATTTTGCATAACCTCTATCTCCATGCGCATATATCTCGCTCACGGCACGAGGATCCCATATGGACACTTCATTTGGGGCAATACGTACAACATTACCGTACCTGCGATGGAGGTCTGTCAAGTCGTTATGAAAGTTCCCCTTCACAACCGCGTACCAAAAGCGATAGAGTGGAGAACAGGACGCAAGCCATGGGCCAGGAACGCCCTTCAAAGGAGTACCATTACGGGTCTTGTGAATGCGAAGACCAAGCTTTACCAAAATGTAAATAAAAACAGCTCCCAGAATGCCGGGCATAACCGAGAGTAAGTAATTCCACTGAGACTCTGTGGGTCCAATAAGGTACTCGGCCGTGGTGTTTCCAGTCTCCATTTCCTGAGCCGCAGCCTCCAGGCGCAGGTCCTGGAGATTAGCTTCAGTAGAGTAGATAACCTTGGCCATTATTATCCAAAATCTTATCCGGAAGAGACATCGGTCAGCACAGTATTGCCAAAATGAGAGTAAGGAGGAGATATGGTGTAGGGGAGTTACCGTTGCGAGAGTATGGGGTTTGAATTCACAGAACAGGTGTGTCTGTGGGGAAGGTGGGAACGGTGGGGGAGAAAGGTTGAGGAGAAAACTCATATTTAAGGTACAGTAGTTAGAGGAGTGACTGGTGAAAAGGAACCCTAAACGTTTCGTTCTTGGTGTGGCATCGAGCGGGAGCTTTGTCACGAACTTCTCTTCACCGTAATTAAGGTTTGTATTGTAACCTAGGAGGGCAATTGGCTTCATTCAACGGGCCCTAGGTCGCGTCTTTGTTAGTTGGAACGAAACCTACAAAATAGGCAGGGGATATATGCAAGTAGGCGGTTGAAGAACCCCTACTTGGGATGGCTTCAACTAACTTGGGTTTTTACAAACTTTCGCACATAATCCTTAGAGCACATCATAAAAACTTTAGAGCTAGAATAATGAATGAAGTATGGGTTCAAGAAGGGAAGACTGTCAACCATGTGGCACAGCGAAATGCAACAGTGGCTGTGCAAAATAATTGCCAACACTGTTAGTGATTCACTATGAACAAGTGTAAACCATCATAAGAAATAAGACTCTGATGATATTAATTAATTAAATACAACAGTTTGAAAGTCTAAGACTCTACAATGGCTTTTGTGTGTTTTTGTAATCTTCTCTTTAAAGTCTAACGTTAGAGCACTATAAGCAATACCTTTATGGTATGCTCTTATCATTCTCTCAGTATGTGCCAACAACTTTCAAATCAATGTTGGTTTTACTGCCAGTGAATTCAAGCATGCACACACCATTTTGTACAATGCTTGAATATTGTATCTACATATTATTCAATAAGTATAGTACTTTGAACCCCTCCAATAATTCCCAATAAAATTGAGTTTACAATAATAAATATAGAAAAAACAAACTGTGTATCCTTTTAATTCAATCTTTTCTTCAAGTAACTTCTTTGAGCATTAAAGGTACCTCTATAGTGGCATACTTTGGTTTTTTTTTTCATCTCACCTCTAAATTATATGATTACTCAGCAATGTTATGTTGCATTTTGATGCCAAGACCTGAGATTCACACCAAATATTGAAGTTTTGAAACCCAGATGCCACTCCCTCTACTTGCCTCTACTAAATTAAAAAACCGTACTTTTATTCTGCTTCACTTGATCTACATTTGTACGGTTTTTTTATATTATTTGAACCACTGTAGGGTGGGTTATGTTCGATTGAAAACCCCTCTAAATGAGGTTGACGCTTATCCATTCTTGCACTATAGTAGAGCTACTCACGAAGCGGGGTTAATAATATCAAAGGGAGGGAAAGTGGTGGGCGAAGGGTAAGGCATTTAGTCACCTTTAGCGAATAAGCTATGATATGTCTTAGTAAATGGAATACCCTTGTGAATGTAATGTCCCGCGAATCACAGTTTTCCCCCACCAGCTGAGATTAATAAGCAGGACTATCCCGAGTATCATAATTATAACTGTCTCAAAGACATCTCTCGTGAAACCGAATATTGCTTCAACATTCAGAGAGCCGAGTGTGTTCCAGACACTTAACCATATGTTTATAGCACCACGAAGTGCTAATCAATCACGAAACCAAGAACTCTCTTAAAGGGTAAAAGTGACATGTAAACTAAAGAACCCGTATCGGTATCATACTAATCCCAGAGCATCAATGTGTAGCTACAGCTCCAAAAAGTGTTAGTCACAGAAGGAGTGATATTCTGTGGTTCCTTTCTCTCAACAACAAAAAATAACTCGGATGAGCCAAAGCAGTAGTGCGGCTCAAATATGTGACTGGCCATCGTGCCCTGGCATCATTTGAACCCTTTCTCCTATTTTATATATAAGATATTTAAGGAAATTTAGTTTACCTTCTTGAGAATACTTCCCTCCCTTCCCTTGCTCCCCCCTTCCCGCACCTCCTTTCCTGCGCCTCCCTTCTCCCACTTCTTTCCCCATCCTCACCCCCACTCACCTCACTTTCTACAGACTTTTTTAACTTAACTATGACTAAATGTTCAAGTTAGCCAAAGGTAGTAATACAAATAGCTTCAACCCCATCAGAGAATTCAGATTGTGCTAACACTCAGGCCTCTGCTACAAAGGCCCTGTTGATTCGCCGCCACCATCAGTAGCAGAACCTGTTGCTACCAGTGGGAGGTCAGTACTACTAAGCTCAATTCAACCCTTCCTCCAGGCAAATCCACGGCTACTTACAGAAAACAAATTAGATAAACTCCATATAACATTTATAGATTTTTTGACTGTCCTTAAAAACATCAATATTGTTCTAAGAGAAAGGGCTTTCCAATAATCTCTGATCTTATCGGGGCCAATGTTCAGGTACAGGAGTTGCTTAAGATTGAATGGCAGATGGTGATTATTCAGCCAATCAAGTACCCAAAAGGTTTGCCCAAATGGGCCTGAGTGCTCAATCTAGCCTACTTCTTTAGGGCTCTTCAGTGTGTGGTAAGAGCCTGCTTGCCAAGGCAGTTGCACATGAGAGCCTGAGTGAGGCAAATTTCATTAGCATCAATGGTACCAAATTACTTAACAAGGTATTATTCCAATTCTAATCTGAATTTCCAACAATCATAAGGTCATTTACTAATCAGTATAGTGTATGAGAGAATCAGACCAGGCTGTCTACCGGATTTTCTTGCAAGCTGCGGCTTCCATTCCATGTGTTGTATTCTTTGATGAATTTGAGGTGCCTATTCCTATTCAAGTCTTCTAGTAACAACAATCCTTGTAAATTGTCTGCACAGCTTTTCCATACACTTGTCAACCATTTTGACTAGAATTACTATACAATATACATTATAGCTGCCAGTACCAGACCTGATAGGGTTAATCACATAATTCTCCAACCTGACAGAATAAATAACCTTGTTTGTTGACTATCCAAACTCCCAAACTAGGTTTGATCTTAAAATCCTTTGAAAGAAGTATCTCTTTCCAATACTGATCTACTAGTATAGACTGTTGTGTATGATAATCACTGCAAAAATCTCAAGTTGGTCTTACCTCGCACATCTTAGTGCATTGTTAGTACTAATTTGGGGTGAGTGAGAGGGATCTATCTCTATTAGTAGGGAGGCCTGGCTCACATGCTATTCAACAGTCCATTTTTAATAGAGTGGACCTTGACATCACAAGGCAGCATTTTGAGATACAATGCGAAAAGCTCACACCATCTAGCTTTGAAGACTCTAAAGAGCTCTATGAGTACTGGGTGGCTAGATTTGGTACTTAGACCTGGAAGGGGATAGGTCTTGATTTCCAGTCCAGTGGATGTATTTCTAGCGCTGTCTTTTTTCTATTAGAGATGGTACTTTCTTGTTTGGCAGATCTGTTTTCAGTTCTTTCATTTTCTGAGATGTGGGTCTTTTACTCTTGTCTGGTGGGTGTGTAGGTGTAACAATTTCTATCCACCCTAGAGGATTGGTCCTTATTTGTGCTATATTGATAATATACTATCTTGTTTAGCAGGTGACAAGTCTTCTTTCTAACTATCTCTTAGTTAGATAATATAGAGACTGTTCTCCTATTAGATAATAATGCACACTGTAGAACTACTTGGTTGTTCTTGTTGTCAATGTGTTTGATAGGCTTGTATTGATCACCAAATCAATCAGAAGTGAAAACCAATTGTGAGTAAAAGATTATAAAGTAATCTTTTATTCATAAAAAAATAGGTAGGAAAGTACTAAGATGATAGCATGAAGATTACCTTTCTATGATGACAGAAAAACCCTCGATTTATACCCAATCTTTACTCTACCCTTACACTAATGACTTATTTATATTACCTATTCAAACCATGGTAGTACGACTCATAAGAAAGTCATAGTGTAAAATCTATCAGCTGACTCCTGAGTCAACTACAGTAAGAAGTTTATTCCTGTGTAAGGAAAGTACAGTAGGATTGGAGATACACCTGCTAGCCCAGGTACTAAGGGAGGCTTCAAGGGACCGGTATCTAAACACTGGCAGATAATAGTTGAAGAACCAATTGGACACCAGGATCGCCATTCAACCAAGTGTATTCTTAGACTGAATGTGTGTCGAAGTCTGCTGTCTCCTGCTAGTTAGCTGACTGGTTTAAATACATAAATCTACAGCGATAGCCTTCTTGAAATTACCATCATTACTAGTGGCTATGTACATACCAGAATCCCGTAATACTGCAAGAACAAAGAGTCAAAGCTCTGCCTTTACCAGTATTACATGACCATTCCATACCCGGAATCCTAAATATAAACTTCCAGTATCGCTGTAACAGGTTTATTCCTGTCTAACGAAAATACAATAGGACCGGCGATAGACCTGCTAGCGCTGTTGCTAAGGGAGGCTTCAGGGGACCAGAAGTAAGAGATAATAGTTGAAGGACAAATGGGACTCAGGGATTGCCATTCAACCAAGTGTATTCTTAGACTGAAGGTCTGTCGAAGTCTGCTTTCTCCTGCTAGCCAGGAGACTGGTTTAAATACAAAACCCAAGAGCGATAGCCTTCCTGCAATCACGATCATTACGAGTAGCTGCGCACATACCGGAATCCTGTAATCCTGCAAGACCAAAGAGAGAAACAAACAATGCTCAGCCTTCACCAGTGTTACATGACCATTCCATGCCCGGAATCCTAATTATAAACTTCCAGCAAAGCAAACTAAACATAGCAATACGATAGCATAGTCTATCTGACTCAGAGACAGTGGCGGAGCTGAAATGAAATCAAATAAACCAAATATAAATCAAACTAAACATAGGAGATCCTGCACTGCCCTCTCCTGTGTACCGTTACCGGAACATGTACACATGTTACAATCGCAAACTAAACATAACATAATACCATAGCCTATCTGCCTCAGGGACAGTGTTTGAGCTGGAATCAAATCAAATAAACTACACATAAATCAAACCAAACATAGAAGATCCTGCACTGCCTCTATGTACTCTTACCGGAATATGTACCTATATTACAACTGCACAACTTGAACCTTCTTTCAGCCAATCAATACTCATAAAACAAGTCATGTATTCAACTGGATCTATAACTACCCTACAAAAAGGTAGCGCCAGTAGACTAGACTCCAGCCCATATGGGATACCAAGAGGTAACTAGAGAGAGGCTAGGCCAGTATACATAGTATACAGACAGTAGGCATGAGTTCGTAAAACTTCAAGTGTCTACAAAGTGGCTTGGTGATATAGGGTAGGACAGGATAACCTTCAGGGAACATGTTCATAGAAAGTTAAGTAAACTTGAACATATTAAACGTTGCACTGGGCTCCCGGGTTATATTAGTAACATGTGTATATGTCCTAGTAATCGTATCCAGAAGCAGGCAGTGCAGAACTTCCTATGTGTAATTTGAGTTATATTTGGTTTATTTGATTGGATTTCAGCTCGGCCACAGTTTCTGAGTCAGAGAGGCTATGCCATCATATCTTAAGTTTAGTTTGCTTTGCCGAAAGTTTATAGTTAGGATTCTAGGTGTGTGAATCGTCAGGTAACATGGATGGAGACTTAGCTTTGACTGTTTGTTCTTGCATGATTTCAGGATTCCGGTGTGTGGGCAGCTACTGGTAATGATTGTGATTGCAGGAAGGGTATCGCTGTGAATTTAGGTATTTAAAGCAGTCTCCTGGCTAGCAGGAGACAGGAGACTTTGAGAGACCTTCAGTCTAAGAATACACTTGGTTGAACAGTGATCCCAGAGTCCAATCTGTCCTTCAACTATTATATCTTTAAAGTACTAGTCCCTTGAAGCCTCCCTTAGCACCAGGACTAGCATGTTTATCCCCTGTCAAACTGTATTTCGTTAGACAGGAATAACTATGTTGCAATCTTAGATGTGGTCACGCCAACTTCTGAAGAGAATGAAGACATCAAAAGGCAAGGTTACCCTACTGAGGAACCCCTGTTACCCTACTTTCACCAACAAAGTCATCTGCTGAGTTAGGGAAATGATATGCAAAAATAGTAGGGCTCTTGAATTGTTATAAGGCTGCTTTGTATGGTACGAAATGGGCCACTGACAGGGGAGGCATTTTCTGAACCTCCATTAACTTTGAGGGAATATTCCTAACACCACACTCCTGCCCACGAATTCCTAAGACCCGACGGCATAGTCTGACAGTATTGTTATGAGCTTCATAGTGTAACCAGGGCATTCTGTAGGAAGACAGATCCCAAGATTGCGACCGCACTGAAGACTCAAAGTAGAAGTAAGGATCAAAATAAAAATAAAGATAATTCAAAGTAGAATCAAGCGGTAAAACTTAATATTGTTAAGCCTAAAAGCTTCACTCAATAAGTTCTGTCAAGGATCGTTGGTTATCAGAATAGGGTGTCTCACACTTTAGTTATGTAGAATAATATTAAGCCAGAGGACACCTGTCAACCATTTCTGACCTTTTGCGAGCACCATACTGAGCTCAGGGCTGTCCAACTCACCCGCCTAAAGTGAGGTAACACTCGGAGCCAGTTTGACTGCTCGGATATTAACTATCTCCACAAATAGGAAGTGCTCTCGGTGATGTCTCTCCAGCTATATCTGCATGAGGGAAAACTCTTTCCTATCAGTAGCATGTTAGTGGCTGACCCACATGCCCACCGTAGAGATAATATCCATTGGGACTCACTAGCCCAGTGGTGGTTTCGTCTATACAAGCTAGGCAGCCCATCGGCAAATCAACTTGGCTATACTAAGCTTCTAAACCTGCCCGCCGCCTCCCATGATAAGAAATTTCCTGCTGCCTGACTGCATGAGTACTCCCCACAGCCAATCGTGCGGGAACCTCTTAAATCATAACAAGACTCACACCTCTAGAGTTCACTAATAACCCATGGTAATGCTACAGTTGACGAGGTAGCCTAGCACTGGCATTGGGGTAGTTGGCCTGTGTAACATGTGTACATGTTCCGTTAACGGTACACAGGAGCTGTTACGGGGTAGCTAACACGGTAGGATTCCGAGCTAACTAGGCCGAGGATATTCGAGACAACGGATTATAGGTCAGGAAGGCTCAAGATAAATTTTGCGGTAAAGTAATAAAAGAATATCTTTAATAACTTATAATATTGTTAAGGTCTCTTCTCCGTTGCTTGATGATATTCTCAACCATCGGGGAGAGCCCTACTATTTATACTAATGTTCACGCTACTTTGACTTCTCTAGTAAAGAAGTATCTTCTTAAGAATTCAGTTCGTCAGAACAAAGTGCGAACACTGTTTGACCCTGAAAACTTGCCTAGCTCGACTCTGAGAATCCCCTGACTGCTATTTCCTCTGAGGGTGTCCCCACTCCACCAGTAGTCAGTCTTCGATCTCTTCGTCCTGATAGACTATAATGGAATATGCAGTCCAAATGTCTACATACCAATAGTATTATGAAGATAGAGTGATCAGTTCCTATATTCATCTATCAATGCATAATGCGTATGCATTATTAAGAGTAGAGAACTGGTTCTCTCATCATCGTTCCAATCAGTTAGCCATATCTTGAAACGTGAACTCTTTGAGGTTCCTGAGTACTCTCCCAGATGCCTCCGGGAAGTCCCTACTCAGGGAGCTTGGGTTTGGATATATGCTCTCCCTTATAGTGGCCTATACCTCCCGCATAATAATGCAAGCTATTCCCGCTAGGGTAATAGGAGCGGGAAGTGCAGGATCTTCTATGTTTAGTTATTTATATTTGGTTTGTTTTATTTGATTTCAGCTCCGCCACTGCCTCTGAATCAGATAGGCTATGCTATCGTATTGCTATGTTTAGTTTGCTTCGCTGGAAGTTTATATTTAGGATTCAGGGTATGGAATGGTCATGTAAGAGGCTGAGTTATGTTTCTTTCTTTGGTCTTGCAGGATTACAGGATTCCGGTATGTGCGCAGCTACTGGTAATGATTGTGATTGCAGGGAGGCTATCGCTCTTGGGTTTTGTATTTAAACCAGTCTCCTGGCTAGCAGGAGACAGCAGACTTCGACAGACCTTCAGTCTAAGAATACACTTGGTTGAACGGCAATCCCTGAGTC
>Ga0307509_10003159_pt1 | contig 25515 bp, 21 predicted proteins | sample 10_EM_MG_FD_202245 | JGI IMG/M metagenome (GOLD analysis project Ga0307509, IMG submission 202245) | Populus trichocarpa ectomycorrhiza microbial communities from riparian zone in the Pacific Northwest, United States - 10_EM | ecosystem: Host-associated > Plants > Roots > Unclassified | place... | reverse complement strand
CGTCACTTGCCCCGCGGCAACCGTAATCTCGCTCGCGGGTACTTTCCAACGCGCCGCGGCGGCGCTCACTAGCATGGCGCGCGCGGTCGCGCCGGCCTGGCGCAGCTGGACAAAGGAATTCGCGATGGACGAACTGCCGCCCGTGCCCTGCACCGGCGCTCCGAAGTTCAAGTTGTTGTAGCGCGAGGCATCGGCCGGTGCGCCTTCGACGCGGATCTGCTGCCAGTCGGCGTCAAGCTCTTCGGCCACCAGCGTCGCGAGGCCGGTGTACGCGCCCTGCCCCATCTCGATGTGTTTGGCGATCACGGTCACGGTGCCGTCAGTACCAATACGCACGAACGCATTGGGCGCAAGCGTGGCGCCGGACGGGGCAGTGGCGGCGGCTGCGCCGCGACCCGGCAACCAGAATGCGATCGTCAGCGCCGCGCCTGCCTTGAGCACGTCGCGGCGGCTGGCTTGCAGGGAATTCTTGTCGGGAACTGCGTTCATGTAGATTCCTCGGAAAATCGATCAGGCCAGCGACTGCGCGGCACGCTTGATGGCGGCGCGAATGCGCACATAGGTGGCGCAGCGGCAGATGTTGCCGCTCATCGCCGCATCGATGTCGGCATCGGTGGGGTTCTTGTTGGTGCTCAACAGCCCCGCCGCGCTCATCACCTGGCCCGATTGGCAGTAGCCGCACTGGGGCACGTCTTCGGCGATCCACGCCGCCTGCACCGCCTTGCCGACGGGCGAATCGCCCACCGCCTCGATAGTGGTGATCTTCAGGCTGGTCGCAGCCGCAACCGGCAACACGCAGCTGCGCGTCGGCGATCCGTTCACATGCACGGTGCACGCGCCGCACAAAGCCTTGCCGCAGCCGAACTTGCTGCCCGTCATGCCCAAATGATCTCGCAGTACCCACAGCAGTGGCGTGGTGGGCGCAGCGTCGGTCTCGAATTTCTTACCGTTGATGTCCAGCGTCAGCATGGGGAAAGCCTCGATAGATTCTGCGCCGCCAAGCGTGCCCGCGGGCATTCCCGTTGGTCATGGCGGGTTGGTTTTCGCAGCGAAGATTCTACAACGTTAAGTCCCGCACGCCGCTCACAAATAAAAAGGATTCACGATTGCCGCGCCGGACCGGGCTGCGTACAGTCGATTCCCTCCTTAAACTTCCCCAGGAAGATCGACCTCAATTCGCTGATCACGCACCGGCTGCCTCCGGAGAAGATCAACGAACGCATCGCTCTTATGACGAGCGGCGAATCCATCCGTACCTTCATCGTGCAGTGAGACTCGACATGCCATTCCCCTACTGGTGCATTCTGATCGCCGGCCTGCTTCCCTACGTCGCGTCGATCATCGCCAAGAGCCGCAAGGATTTCGACAACGCGAACCCGCGCGCATGGCTGGCGAAGCTGGAAGGCTACCGGGGACGCGCGCACGCGGCGCAGCTCAATTCCTTCGAGGCGTTTCCGTTCTTCGCAGTGGCCGTGATCACGGCCCAGTTGCGTGGTGCTCCACACGACGCGATCAATGTGCTCGCGGTGGTCTTCATCGTCGCGCGGGTGCTATACATCGGATTGTATCTCGCGAACCTTGCAAGCCTGCGCAGCCTCGTCTGGCTCACCGGCATCGGCTGCGTGGTGGCGATGTTTCTCGTCTGAATCATTCCAGCGCCAGCCGGGAAACGTACATGCGCGGCGCCGTCGAATCGGCGAGACGGAAGAGCATCACGGCAGCCACATTCCGCAGTTCCAGAGTACGCGCCAGCGGTGCCGCTGCGATCTCGGTGAGCGGGACGCGCACCACCATGCGAGTGCGCGGCGCTACGCTCAGGTCGCGATTGAAGCGATCCGTCATCGTCCAGTTATGCCGCCTGTCGTGGACGCGAAAGCCCAGATGCAGCGCCTCGTCCGTGGGGTTGGTGATATCGAGCACCAGCGTGGCATGGCCCCGCCAGTCGGGGGCGGGCTCGAAGAAATTCAAGCCGGGCCACGCGCCCGCACCGAAGCTGACCTGCAAAGCTCTTTCATCGGGCGATCTCGCCCATTCGGCAGGCATCGATACCAGTTGAGCAGCGCTGCGCTGCTGCTCAACGAAGTACAGGTCCGCTGCCCGGGTGTAGTCAGCAAGGACCGGAAAGGCGTCGGCGCGCCGTTCATAAGCGAGCCATGCGATAGCCAGCGGCAGCGAGTGCAGCACGAGCAGCGCCACGCCGACAAACACGCCCGCAACGCGAATCGACGCGCGGCGAATGCGCGGATCGAACAATGAGAACAGCGCCAGGAAAGCGGCAGCCCCCATGACGTCGCTGCGCAGATCCAGCCACGACGAATCCCGGCCAGCGGGAATCTGCGCCAGCTCCGTCAGACCACCAAGTACGCTCGCGACGATGCAGGTAAGAGAATAGTGACGCTGCCACGGCAGGCGGTCGAGGCGCGGAATTGAGCGCAGTGCGAGCAGCAATAGCAGGGCGATGCAGCCGAAGATCGGCGCGTGCGCGAAATCGTGGAGCGTCCTGATGCCCACCGTCGAGCCGGGCAATGGAGCGAAGACGACTGCCAACAGCAGGATGCAGACCAGCCCGAGGGCTGCCGTGCTGGTTCGATTCATGGAGCGACGCGGTCCGACGATGGCGGGCCTGAAGATTACCGCGCCCGATGCCGCCGCGCCGCAGATTGACGCAACTTCAGGGGCGTTTTCAATGCCGCGTTTTTTTAATGCCCGAGCGGGTAACGCGCGTCGGCGAACTTGCGCTCTGCAAAGCGCAGCCAGGTCGCGTTCAAAGCATTCGCCCGATGACGCGCGGCGTTGGTGTTGCGCAGCGTCTGCAGCGGCGTCTCGCCGTAGAGCGCTTTGTAGTTGCGCGCGAACAAACTGTAGTCCCACACCCCGAAGCGCGCCGCAATCTTGGTCACGGTCGACTCGGCCGCATCGGCGGCCATCAATGCCGAGCGAATCTCGCGCAGTTGCCGCGCCTTGAGCAGGCGCATCGGACCGACACCGAAGTGCTCCTGGAAAATGCTGCGCAGCGTGCGCTCGCTGACTTGAGTGGCGCCGCATAGATCCTGAATCAGCAGCGCTTCGCCCCGGTGGTCCTCGATGTATGACAGCGCCTTCGCGATCACGCGGTCGCGCGAGAATTGCGGCCGGCCAATGCGCTTGGGCGCGACGCGGCTGCTGGCTTCAAGCACGTGCGTCGTGATCAGCATGAGCTCTTCTTCGGCCGAGCGAGACGCGGCTGCGTCGAGAAAACCCGTGCTGCCATCGATGTTGCACAGCCGCGTAACCAGCGACCTGGCGCGCGATACCTGTTCGAGGTGAGCGCGCGTGTGGGTGGCGCTCATGCTGCCCGCAGAACGACTGTTCAGTGAAGTCAGCAATTCCGGCGCCAAGGACTCGTGGTCGATGGGCACCGTGATGCCGGCCCACACTGTGGGCTGCTTCGCGGCGAATGTGAATGGCTGGCCTTCCTTGACCAGGATGAAGGAATTGTCGTCGAGCGACTGGCCATCGATGCGGATGCGTTTGGATGCGGCCAGCGGGATACCGATAGTGAGAGCATTGTCAGTGCCGTCGCCGGCAAAGGTGGAGGCACCCCCGATCTGCACCTGCTGCATTGCCACGCGTCCCACAGGAATCACTTGCACCCACCAGTCCGCCTCGGAGCGGGCAGTGGGGACGAACCGACCGGCAATGCCGTTGATGGCGTCGGCGAATTCGTCGAAGTCCCTGAAGGTAATTTTCGTCATGGCTGCATTCCATTCCCGGCCAGTGAAAGCGTCAGGAAGCTACTGGATCACCAACGCAGGGGGCATACGCATAGTTGCCCACTACACACTGCTCACGTCGTGCTGTAGCGACATCAAATATGTGCAACTGCTTATATTCACTGGCTTTATCAAGGCAGCACTGCGGAGAATACATAGCTCAAAACCCGCAGACTGCCGCAGGGTGATTCCCTAGAGGTAGTGCCGGGAATCATCTAGCACAGCGCCGCAGAGGACTGGCAGCCTGATTCGCGCAAACAGCGTTCCAAGCCGGCGCATCGAACCTACTGACAATCTTGTCGATAACGCGCGCGGCGGCTGGGCGGCACGTGGCCTTGACGGCGGCGGCGAACACCGTGGTAAGGTTCGCGCCGGCGCCGATTTGAGTTCAGCTTGCGGGCGCATAAGAAATACGGCTAAAGCGGCAGCGGGTAACCTGCGTCGGCTAGGCTGGGCAGGTTTTTTTCTGCCCGCCGTTCCCGACGTCCCGCGGCCTTCAATGCAAGGAGTGGGGCGTGGCGGGCGACATCATCGTTTTGAAATTCGGCAGCTCCGTGCTGCGCAGCCGCGCGCACCTGCCCACGGCAGTGCACGAGATCTACCACTGGTACCGCGCCGGCTGGCGCGTCGTCGCCATCGTTTCGGCCATCGGCAACGCGACAGAAACGCTGCTCAGCGAGGCGCGCGCGCTTGCCACCGACCCCGAGCCCGACGCCACCGCCGAATTGCTCGCGACCGGCGAACGCCACAGCGCCGCCCTGCTCGGCATCGCGCTGGATCGCGCGGGCGTCAAGGCAAAGGTCGTCGATCCGCGCGAGATCGGGCTGACCACCGCGGGCAGCGCTCTGGACAGTGAGCCCGTCGCGGTCGACCGCGCTTGCCTGCACAAGCTGCTCGACAAGACAGCCGTGCTCGTCGTGCCCGGCTTTTTCGGCTACGGCGATCATGGCCAGTTGCAACTGCTCGGGCGCGGCGGCTCGGACCTGTCCGCCGTGTATCTCGCCAACGAACTGGGCGCGCGCCGCTGCCGCCTGGTGAAGGACGTGGACGGCGTTTACGAAAGCGATCCCGCGCTCGCCGCGGCCTCGCCAACGCGCCGCTTCGTCACGTTGGGATACGACGAGGCGATCGAACGCGCCGGCAAACTCATCCAGCCCAAAGCCGTGCGCTTCCTGGAGCGTCACGGCGGCAGCGCCGAGGTGGCGGGTATCGCGCGAGCTTACGAATCCACCGTCGGCATAAAAGAACGCGCACTCGTGCCCGCGGTGAAGGTGCCGCCGCTGGCGGTGCTGATTCTCGGCATGGGAACGGTGGGCTTCGGCGTATATCAGCGCCTCCATGCAATGCGCGAACAATTTCGCATCAAGGGTGCGCTGGTGCGCAATCGCGACAAGCATTCGGGCGAAGTACCGCTGGAACTGCTGCACGATTCGCAGAGTGAAGTGAGCGGATTAAGTCCCGACGTGGTCGTGGATGCACTGCCGGGGCTTGAACCTTCGCTCACGCTGGTGCGGCACTTCCTGAGCCGCGGTGTGCACGTCGTGTCAGCGAACAAGACGCTGATCGCGCACGCGGGCGTCGAACTCGACGCACTCGCCGCACGTCATGGCGCCAGCCTGGTGTATTCGGCGGCGGTTGGCGGCAGCGTGCCGATGATCGAGACATTGAACCGTGACAAGGCTAGCGGCGGCATTCTCGCAATTGCCGGTGTGCTCAACGGCACTTGCAACTACGTGCTGGACCGGTGCGCCGCGGGGTTGTCGCTCGATGATGCCGTGCGCGAGGCGCAGCAGTGCGGCTTCGCCGAAGCCGATCCCAGCGAAGATCTGTCAGGCCGCGACGCCGCCCGCAAGCTTGGCATTCTCGCGCGTCAGGCATTTCAGCAAGAGCTCACCGCCATCGAACTGGAGGCGCTCGACAACGTCGCCCTTGCGCGTGCGCGCGCCAGGCTGCGTGAGAATGAATCGCTGCGCATCATCGCGCGGGCACGCCGGGTCGGCGACAAGCTGCTTGGCCAGATTCGGTTGGAAGCCGTCCCCGCCGACGATGCATTCGCTCAAACGCGCAACGAATGGAACAGGCTGTCGATAAGTTACGAGAACGGCGCGGAGCTTGTCGTCAGCGGCCGCGGCGCGGGGCGTTGGCCGACGACCGAAGCCGTCATGGCGGACTTGCTGGATCTTAGCGAGAGCATGCCGCCCATCGAAGCAGTCGCGCAAAAGTGCAGCACAGAGGCAAGCGTTGCCTGATCGCTGCCCTCGCTACATGCCGGATCACTGGCAGGATCACCGAGCTGGCGGTCGACCCGCCCGCGGCGCACCTGGGGGAGCAGCACGTGCACCGGGAGCACCCGCACCTGGGCCGCGACCCGGCCCTGGCGCAGCATCGGTCTGCGCAACTGCGATCGTATTCGGCTTGCCCGGCGGTCCCCCCAGTTTCCGAATCAGCGCCAGCGTCGTCGGCTTAGCTTCCGGCGTATTGGTGGCGAGAAAAACGCCCTCGGCCCAATTCAGCGGCGTGCGGCCTTCGTTGTCCATGACATCGAGCTTCGCGCCGTGGTCCACCAGGTATTGAATGATGACATCGGAGCCACGATTGGCGGCGCCATGCACGGCCTGCAGGCCCATCGAGTTCTTGGCGTTGACGTCCATATGCAGCTCTTCCACGCACATCTTGACCGCCGCGAGCAATTGCTCCGGGCCCTCATCGTAGGTCTGGTTGAACACCCAGTTGATGCCGGCCGCCGCCATCAGCGGCGTCGTGCCTTGAAACGTGGCTATGTTCGGATCGGCCTTGTGCTGGAGCAGCAGGCGCATGACTTTCACGTCGCCCGACAGCGCAGCGAGCAGGAATGGCGTCTGTCCGGTGAAGTCCACCCACGCCAACGAACCCAGGCCCGTGCGGAAGCGGCGCACCGGCGGCGATTCCTTCACGCGCGCATTCGGATCGGCGCCGCGCGCGAGCAGCTCTTCGATCAGCTTGTACACCGGTGCGCGGTCGATGGCGTTGAACGGCGTCGTGCCATCCATGTTGCGGGTTTCGACTGCCGACCACAGTGGCGCGCGGCCATACCAGTCGGCCGTGTTGACGTTCGCCTTGCGTTCGATCAGCAGATGCGCGAATTCCATCTGGTCGTTCTGCACCGCCATCAGCAGCGGGGTGATACCGTTGGCTTCGGCTTTATTGACGTCGGCCTGCGCATCGAGCAGCGCCTTGGCGCTTTCCAGGAAGCCGTCGCGCGCCGCAAACAGCAACGGCGTCATGCCGCCGGGTTGCGTGTTGCGATAGCCCTGCTTGGGCCAACCGCCCCGCACGATGCCGATGCCGTGTGAACCGCCGCCCGCACCCGGCGGCCGGAATTCGGGCGCCTTGTCGATGCGCGTCTGCGCGTTGACGTCGGCGCCTTGCTTGATAAGCAGCTGCACCACGTCCGGATGATTCCTGCGCACCGCGAACATCAGCGCCGTCTGCTGGAAGGCCGGCTCCTTTGCCTCGATCCGCGCGCCGCGGTCCAGCAGCGTTTTTACAGCAGCTACGTTGCCGCTGCCCGCGACCGTCATCAGCATGGTCTCGCCCGTGCGGTCGGTCGAGTTTGCATCGGTGCCCGCGTCGAGCAGCAGCTTGATAATCGCGGCGTTGCCGTTGGTGCACGCGAGTGAAAGCGCGGTTACGCCCAGACTGTTCGCATGATTGACGTCGGCGCCCGCCTTGATCAACTGCTTCGCAGTTTCGACGTCATCGCGACGCACGGCCCAGTGCAGCACCGACGTGCCGTCCGCGCTCGCTGCATTCACGTCGGCCTTCTGCTTCAGCAGCGACTTCACCGTCGCGCTGTCGCCCTGCATCGCTGCATCGAGCAGCGGATCCGGCTTCGCTATGGCAAAACCGGTGACCGGCAACACAGCTCCAGCCACGCAAGCCACGAGCACCGACAGAACGCGCAAGCTGGGCTTCGACATCATCAGACCTCCAGCGAGCCCGTGCTGTCGCCGAAGCTGTCCACGGGCACATCGAGCTTGTGCAACAGGGTCAGCAGCAGATTCGACAGCGTGGTCTTGCGCTCGAACACCAGGTGGCGGTTGCCCTGCAGGCGCCCCGATGCGCCGCCCGCCAACACCACCGGGATCGGATCGTGATTGTGCTGGTTGCCATCGCTGATGCCGCTGCCGTAAAGGATCATGGAGTGATCGAGCAGGTTGCCGTCGCCGTCAGGCGTGACCTTCAGCTTCTGGAACAGGTATGCCAGCATGCTGACGTGGTAACGATTCAGCACGGCGAAGCGGTCCATGTTCTCGCGGCTGTTGGAGTGATGCGAAAGATTGTGGAATGGATCGCGCACACCGCTGCCTGGATAGACGGCGCCGCTGACTTCCTTCGCCAGCATCAGCGTGGCGATGCGCGTGATATCCGCCTGCCATGCCAGCACCTGCAGATCGAACATGAGCTTGATGTGCTGTTCGAAATCGGTGGGAATGCCCACCGGCGCGGCCGGCACGTTCAGATCGGCCGTCACCTGCTGTTCGGACTTCTGGATGCGGCGCTCGATTTCGCGCACGTCGCTCAGATACTGATCGAGGCGCGAGCGGTCCGCGGCCGGCAGCCCCTTCTGCAAGGAACTGACTTCCCCGGTGACGGAATCGAGCAGGCTGCGCGATTGCTGGCGGCGCGCGCGGCGTTCAGCGTCGGTGCTGCCGTCGCCGAACAGGCGCTCGAACACGACTTGCGGATTATTCTCCATCGGCAGCGGCGCAGTCGCCGATTGCCAGGCAATGGTATTGCGGTACGCGCAGCTGAAACCAGTGCCACAGTTCAAGCCCCCATCCTCGATGCACAGCTCGATCGACGGCAGCGGCGTGTCCTGGCCCATGTGCCGCGCCGCTACCTGGTCGACAGTGGTGCCGAGCTGCGCTTGCGCGCCCGTCACCGGACTCGCACCGCTGATGAACACAGCCGACGACCGCGTGTGGTTCGCGCCCGCCGAACCATCGGTTCCATAAGCCAAGGGCAGCCCGAGGCCGCTGATGATGTTCACGCGGTCGCGGAACGGCTCAAGCGGCTTGAGGATTTCCGAGAATGCGAAGTTCGCGCCGACCGTGCCGGGCGTCCACTTGTCCATCGTCGCGCCGTGCGGAAAATAAATGCACGACAACCGCGTCTTCGGCCGCGCTGCTGCGTTGGCGAGCGACTGGAACGCCGGCACCATGGATTCCAGCAGCGGCAGCGAGAGCGCCACGCCGGCGCCGCGCAGCAGAGTGCGGCGGGAGATGTGCTTGCGGGTGATGAACGTCATGTGCGTCTTCCTCGAACTTAACCGTGCGGATCACCTTGCGGGAAACTCAGTTCGGCGCCGCCGCCGCGGCAAGCTGGGCCTTGGCAGGCTCGCCGTCCGACTTCTTGACCTTCATCTGGAACGGTGTGCTCTGCGCAATGCCCAGCACCAGCGAGGAGAACTTGTAGTCGTTGTCCTCGGCCTTCGCGACTATGCTGCGCACCGTCGGCATGTCGTACGGCTGCACGCCACGGCCGAGTGCGTAGGTCAGCAGCTTTTCTGTCAGCGTGACGACAAACTCATCGGAACGCGTCAGCAGCGCCTTGCGCAAACTCAACGGCCCGTTCAGCGACGTGCCGTCGACAAGTACGCCGGTGGCATCGATGGGTTCACCGTTATCCAGTTCGCGCCATTTGCCGACAAGGTCGAAGTTCTCCATCGCGAAGCCGATGGGGTCCATGATCTTGTGGCACGACGCGCACACCGGGTCGGTGCGATGCTGCTCGAGACGGCCGCGCAGCGTGACCGTCTTCACTTCGTGCGGCTTCGCATCCAGGTTGGTTTCCACACCCGGCGGCGGCTTCGGTGGCGGCACGCCGAGCACGTTCTCGAGGATCCAGGCGCCGCGCAAGACCGGTGAAGTTCGATTCGCGGCCGAAGTCACCGTCAGAACGCTGCCATGACCCAGCACACCGCGACGCGGGCTGTCTTCAGGCAGCTGCACACGACGGATGTAGCTGCCATGGACGTCGGGAATGCCGTAGTGCTTCGCCAGACGCTCATCGAGGAACGTGTAGTCGGCATCGAGCAAGTCGATGACGCTGCGGTCTTCGCGCACCACCGTGTCGACGAGCATCTCGGTTTCCCGCAGGAAGGAATGGCGCAGGTTCGCGTCAAAATCCTTCGACTCGGGAGTGGCGTTCGCCAGCTCGCGCAGGTGCAGCCACTGGCCCGCAAAATTCTGCACCAGCGCTTCCGAGCGCTGATCCGTGAGCATGCGGCGGATCTGCCGATCCAGAATCTTCGGGTCGTGCAGGCCGCCCGTGCCGGCGACCTCCAGCAATTCATCGTCCGGGATGCTGCTCCACAGGAAGAACGAGAGCCGCGACGCCAGATCGAAATCGTTCACGCGGTAGGTCGCGCCTGCCTTCAACTCGGCCGGCTCCTCTTCGATACGGAACAGGAAGCGGGGGTCGACGAGCACGCGGGCCAGCGCCTTCTCGATGCCTGTCTCGAAGTCGCCTGCGCTGCGGCCCTGTTCGTAGAAGCTCATCAGCGTTGCCAACGACGGGTCGCTGTCGCCAACGGGATGGCGGAAGGCGCGCGTCGCCAACGTCGTGACGATCTTGCGCGCGCAGGGCGTTTCTTCGCCTGCCGACTTCGGCTTGCAGGTGAAGATGCGTTGGCGGCTGGCGGTCTCGCCTGGGCCAACCGGATTGAATGGGCCGGTGATCACGATGCTCTGCACGCCGCCCGCATTGCCGAACGTCGAGAAGATCTCATCGACGCCGGTGGAACGCTGGTAGTCCGCCAGCGCAATGCCGACCGTCTGCGCGCCCGCTTTCAGCTGCAGCTTGAAGTTGCGCGGGTTATCGACTGCCACCGGCACGCCATCCAGAGTCAGGATCACATCCGCCGGCTTGCCGCTGCCGCGACCGCCGCCAAGACCGATGCCGCCGCCGCCCGCGGCGATGGCGAATTCATACCCGGCGTCCAGCGGAAAGGTGTGACGCACCAACATGCCGCCGCGTGTACCCAGCGGCAGCCCTTCGATATGACTGTCCTGAGCCAGACCAGGCGCGACGCGATATTCATGGCGCGACGCGATCATGCTGCGATCGCCGACCGCAAGGCGGCTGATCTTCATTGCGGCCGACACGTAGCCTTCGATCAACGACGGCGACACGCCGAGCACGTCGGCGATATTGTCGAAGCCTTCGGCGGAGTCGTCGCCGGGCAGCATCGTCGGCGCATCCACTTCCACTGCAAGCAGGTCGTGAATGACGTTCGCGTACTCGGTGCGGTTGAGGCGATGCAGCGCCGGCGCGCCGGGATTCGGCGCAGCCGCGGCCAACGTATCCAGGCGCGCTTCCAGACCTGCGGCGAACGAATCCAGCACCGCGCGCCGCGGCCGGGGTTCGCCGGCCGGCGGCATCATCCCGGTGCGCACCTTGCGAACCACTTTCTCCCAGAGTTGCGCATCTTCGCTCAGCCGGTTGAAGTCGACGGTATCCAATGCCAGGCCGCCCTTCTTCTCCGCCTGGTCATGGCAACTGATGCAATAGTCGCTCAGTACTTCCGCTTGCGGCGTGGCCCAGTGCGGCACCGATGCACCCAGCAGATGCCTGCGGACCGGCAGCACGACGGCGAGGCCCGCGAGAACTACGGCTACAACGCCGACGACATAAAATCGATTGAATCGCATTCGACTTGGTTCACCTTGAAAAACGTCTCGACGCGGCATCCGCGAGTGCTTGCCTGCCATGAGCCGGAACTTCTAGGTTGATCGGTCAACTAACGTTCCGCAGCGCCGCCGTCTCGCGCGCAATCGCCACCAAACTTTACCGACCTTTGAGATCTTGCACACAGTTGCTGCAGCACAGCTGCCAAAGAGAGTGGCTACACTGGAACGGAGACGCTACTTTACGCCGAAGAATCACCATTTAGTATCGGCGCGTGCTTGTGCAACGGTTGCATTGTCAATAGTTAACGTAAGATCGATGGCAAATGCAGACACTAACTCAGCAGCCTGTTCAGACTATCCCTGAACAAGGCCGGATCGGACGCGCCTGAGCCGCACGCGGCATGCCATTTTTCACTCACGCGAAAATCACAATGACCGATTTCATGTACTTTCTCGGGCGCTTCCACGTGCTGGCGCTGCACTTGCCGATCGGCATACTGCTGCTCGCCGTGCTGCTGGAAATACTGTCGCGGCGGCCCCGCTTGCGTGCGCTCGAAGGCAGCATGCAGATGGTGTGGCTGGTCGGCGCGATCAGCGCGCTCGCAACAGTCGTGCTCGGTTACATGCATGCGGCCGAGGGCGGCTTCGACGGCCCCGTCGTCAACATGCATCGCTGGAGCGGCACGCTGCTCGCTCTATTCGCATTCCTGGTATGGGCCTGCCGCGCCGAGTTCCCCCGCGCTTACGCGAAGGGCTGGATGGTTGCAGTTCTGGGTACGACGCTGCTGCTGTTCGCCACCGGCCACTACGGCGGCAACCTGACGCACGGCTCGGCCTATCTCGCCCAGTTCGCGCCCGGCCCATTGCGTACATGGGCGGGGCTGCCGGAAGAATCGGGGCCGCGCCGTCCCGTCACCGAACTCGCCAACGCGGACATCTATCTCGACGTGGTTTCGCCGGCGCTGGCCAAGCGCTGCGGCTCCTGCCACAACGACGACAAGCGCCGCGGCCGGCTGACGCTCACCAGCCACGGCAAGATCATGAAGGGCGGCGAAGGCGGCCCGGTGATCGTGCCGGGCGCACCGGCCAAGAGCGATCTGTTCCGCCGCATCAGCCTGCCCCACGACAACATCGACTTCATGCCCAAGGACGGCAAGACGCCGCTGGACGCGCAGGAAATCGTCGCCATCGAATGGTGGATCTCGGTGGGCGCCCCCAAAGCCGGCACGTTGGGCGCGCTCAAGGCGCCGCCGCAAATCCAGGCCACCGTGGCGGGTATTCTCGGACTGAAGGCTGGCGATCCCGCACAGGCCACAGCCTCGAACCAGGCGGTGCTCGGACCAGCGCAGAGCAACCGGTTCTGATTTCACGCCGGCGAGGTTTATTTACCGGCTTGCATACAGGATGGTGGCCATGATCGCGCTACAGCCGCGCTATCATGGCCAGCATGGCCGTCAGCGCACTCGATCTCTTCAAAATCAGCATCGGACCGTCCAGCTCGCACACCGTCGGACCCAGGCGTGCCGCGCGCATGGCTGCAGCCCAACTGGCGAATGAGGATCTGCTGAACACCACCACGCGCATCCACGTCGAACTGTTCGGTTCGCTCGGCGCCACGCCGCAGCAGGCGGAGAACGGCGCCGCGATCGGCATGGAACACCGCCTGGGACTAACTTGCGATCCGGTCGGCGGTCTGGCCGTCAACGTGATCGAATGCTGACGCCGCCGCGCTCTGCACCCGGCCTTCGCCACGCCGCGACGATCATGCTGCTGCGCGAGGCAAGCAGCGGCATCGAAGTGCTGATGACCCGGCGTCACGAGAAGCTGGCCTTCATGGGGGGTTTGTGGGTGTTCCCCGGCGGCACGCTGCGCCCCGAAGACGCATCGCAGCGCACGCTCGCACGAATCGCCGATCATGCCGACGCGCCCTGCCTGCGGCTGCGTACCTTGAACGGCGCAAGCCTGACGACACAGGAATGTCTTGGACTTATGGTCGCAGCATGCCGCGAAACGTTCGAGGAGACGGGAGTGCTGCTGGCCGTCGATGCCCGTGGCCACTCGTGTCCGGTCGAAACCTTCGCGCGACTTCAATCCGAACGGGCGAGCGTGGCGGCCGACCCGCAGCATTTTGCGATCATGCTGGAGCGCGAGCAGCTCTGGCTCGACGCTGGACGACTGGTGTATTGGGCGCACTGGATCACGCCTTCCAGCGCGCCGCGCAGGTTCGACACGCGCTTTTTCGCGCTCGCGCTGGGACCGGGCCAAGCGATCGCGGCGGACACGACCGAAACGACGGAATGTCGCTGGATGCGTCCTGACGAAGTGGTGTCCCTGGCGCGTAACGGCGAACTGCCGCTTGCCCAACCCACGCTCTGTACGCTCATCGATCTGCTGGATAGCCAGACCCGCAACGGGCCGTTGCAGGCTCTGCTAGCAGCGGAAGCCCAACGCGTCGTGCCGGCCATCCTGCCGAAGGTGTTTAGTGACGGACTGCTCAACACCATCATCATGCCGTGGGACGAAGGCTATGCCGCGGCGCAGGGAGAGAGCGCGCCGACCAGCGTCGAATATTCGAGCTTCCTCCTGAGCCAACCTTCGCGGCGCACGGTGCGGCGCCGCTAGAAGAAACCCAACTGCGGCCTGCGTCGCTGCGGTATCAAGCGCTCGGAACGTCGAGGGTCAAGCGGAGTCAGGACTCGTCCTGCTCCGCCCGCCCTGCTTTCAATGTCCTTATCGAACCCTACGCCATCGCTCCTCGTTCTTCGCCCCAGTTCCGCCGCCCTTCTTCCATCCCAGAGCCTTCGCCGTCCGGCACCCGGAAACTGCTCGACCCCAGCGGCACCATGTAGTGCAGCGCCGTGAGCTTGAACAGCTCCGGTCGGCAGACCCGATAGCGGCTGATCGCCACCGACAACGTCGATGGATCGCGCCGCAACTGCCGCGCCACTTCGCTGAGCGTCGCCACGTGGCGTTCCGTCGCGAACCAGGCGATGAGCGCGCGGGCCATCGCAAGTTCGCGCTTGCGCGAAGCGGACAGCACATGCTCACGATCCACACCCAACGCGGAAGTCACGGTGTAGATGATCTGCTCGAGCGTGACCTTGCTGCGGTAAGTGCGCGAGCGCCGCGGCAGGTTGGACAGAAAATCCGCGCCGCCGATGACACGCAGATCATTCGGGCCACCCTTCTCGAACAACTTGATGGCCTGCGGTGAAGGTGGGCTCGACATCAGCTCGACGTACACCCGCGCCGCATCGTCGTTCAACGAACGCAGTGCCGAGCGGGTGTTGAGCCAAGGTATTTCGGCCACGCCGAGATAGGCGCCATGGCTGCTATGAGTGAACGCGCCGGGATCGCGCGCCAGACCGCCGAGCACAGGAAGGTAGTGCATGTAATGGATCAGCTTGAGCAGGTACTCATCCGGATCTACCAACAAGGCCCTGTAGCGCTGTTGAAAGAAATGTCCGGAAGCGCCATCGCGCTGATGGATGTTGCGTGCATAGCGACCGGTCAATCCCTGCATGAAGCGACCGACCGAAATCTCGTCGATCTGCACGGCCATGTGAATCGCATTCGGCGTCCAGCAGAAGGCGTGCAAGCGCGAGTCGGTTCTGTTCAGCGCGGCTGCCAGCAGCCGCTCGAACAACTCGTAGTCCTCAGCGCGTGAAAAGATGGGCTGGTGAGCGCTCCCTTGTTGAACGATGTAGTACGTTCCACCGGGAACATGAAGTCGTTGACGACGTGACATCCTGCGATCTCCTTGTCAGTTCAGACGCAATCGGATGATTGCCGTCTCTATCCCCTTTACACACCGGGTTACACAGTGCGTTTCCTATTTACGCAAAGACTGTAACGTGCGAATTAAACGCATTCATCCATATATTCCAGCTGTAGGAGGCTATGTGCGGCACCGTACGTAAATAACGAACCCGACAATTTCATTGCGATCACAAAATAAAATTATCTCCAAGCACGATAGCGAGTGACTCCGTACGCAGACTCGCATGCGATTCAAGACACGCATAGTGAAACTCATGACCGCCGACAAATGCCGTAAATACCAGCACTAAACGCGGTTCTACGCCAACACGTGAAATCCCGCCACGGCATCCGTCGAACGACTCTTGCGTCATAGCGTGAGTCGTCTTCGGCAATAAGGAGCCGACGTGAAAATGAATCACTCATCCATCGCGCGGAGATTCATCGCCGCGTATGCGGTGAATACTTAGTCCGCTTTCGCGCGCCGTCGGAGGAGCGACAGACGCCACGGATCACATCTTCATTGCAAACAGATGATGCGTCAGTCCCGCCTTCTACCGCCCATGAACAAGAATGGTGCATGCGCGGCGATGAGAATGATTGCAAACGCCAGACGGCGCTCGACGTACTTATCCGCAACCCACTAGAAGAGCTGCATCGCCTCGCGCATCGTCTGCGCATTGCTTGCGCCTCGCGGCCCTCGGCATGCTGCAGGGATAACTACTTTCCCTGCTGGCCGATTCCGGTCACCGCCGCAGCGTTGGAGAACGTCGTCACTTCGCCCCTGGGAGTGCCATGGGCATGAACGAACGCGACGTTCAGCTTGAACGTCTCGGCATCGTTGCGGATCTTGAGCTTCTTGTCGTCGTGGTGGACCGCGTCGCACATGGTGCTGTGAAACTCCTCTGGATTCAGTTCCTGCAGGACGCACAACGGACGTGCAAGCGCGCGGCGTACGGACCGCGACTCCATCCTTCCCGGCACATTGGCGACCAGGCGCTCCGCTGCAATAGTCATGGCAACCTCCGTTGTTGCGAGCGTCATGCTATACCTGCTGACTCGGCAACGAACGGAGCTATTCAACCTAGGCAAGGGATTCGCAGCACCCCATGGAATCAGGTGCGTCACCCACGGTCATCGCATCGCTAGCAGCGGCGGTTAGTGTGGCAAGTGTGCGAATCAAAGCGCCGCCACAGAAGCGCAGCGCGGGAAGGTGACAGGCTCGGGCGTATTTGCTTAACGTTTTGCCTGCTTCAGCGCCCCTTCTCCAGTCGGTACACCGGATACATTCCGAAGCGCTCGTCCCACGACGCATGTCGCCGCTGAAAAAACTCCAGGCGCGCGGCGCCATTCGCGGCGAAGGCGGGATCCTCGGCGAGCTTGCGATTGAAGGCCACGGCCAGCTGCGGATCCCGATTCAGTATCTCCAGCGCGACGATCTCGGCGACGTAGGGTTCCATATACTCCTTCTGCTCGAAGCAGCCGTTGAAGAAGCCCCAGGCCGCAAACGAATCGGGCGCCTGCGGTTCGAACAGAGCCATGACGAGCCGCGCACGCGCCTGGCGAATCGGAATGAACAGCGAGCTGGGCGGCACATCGCGCGCTTCCGATTTCCATGCACCCTCCAACGTCACGCGCATCCTCCCTTCGAAAGGCGCACTGGAAAAGTCGGCGCGCGTAGCGCGAAAGACCTCGACGAGCATGCGCTCGCCGCCGGCCGTGAACCGTTCGAAACGCAAGTTGTGCAGCTTGAGCTTCTGCAGGATCTCAGTTGCGAATCCCGCGGGCACGATGTACCCGCTGCGCGGCGCGATCACTTTCAGCGATGGCTCCACATCGCGGCGGAACGGTACATGCCAGATCTGCGGCGTCGCGGGATCGTACGTCGTCACCATTTCGCCGGAGAGCGGCGACTGCTTGCGGGTGTACGCGTAGCCGCGGAAATCGATCATCGTCGTATTCTCAGCAGGCTCTGCAGCGGGCTTCGCGCCGGCGTCGGGAAGCTCATCAGCCAGCGTTCTAGCGCCGGGTTCGCGCCAGCTCGAGGAAAAATCCAACGCCACTTCGCTCCCGCTGAGCTGTACTGCGGCAACGTCCGCGCGGTGCACCTCTTCCAGCCACTCTCTGCCATGCGCGGCAACCAGTTCCGCCAGGCCGACGATGGTGTTGCGCGTGACTCGTACGCGGGTGGCGTAATTCTTCCAGGAATGCGTCTCGACCAGCACCGTGAACCGGTTGCGGGCAGGAAAATAGCCGGTGGAGAAGCGCGGCGAATAGACCGTGAGCTTGAATCCCGACTGCGGATTGTCCGTTTCCACCAGGTCCGGATAGAACGGCAAGGGCAGCGAGCCTTGCGCTGCGAGCTTGTCGATCAACTCGTCACGCAAGCGCGTGCCCGCGGTGAACAGCCGCGGATCGCCTTGGTTGATCGGTTCCACCTGAATGGAAATGTCGGGCTCGAAATCCGCGCCGTCCGTCACATGCAGGTCGGCGCACACCAGCGGATCCCATTCGTTCAACAGGCGCAGCATCGCCTGCATTTCGGGTGAATCGGCCTTGGTGTAGTCGCGATTCAGGTTCAGATTCTGAGCCGTCGCCCGCCAGCCCGTTTCCTCCGGACCGACCTGGTTCGGCCGGTTCCAGCGGCCGCAGCGCTCATGGCCATCAGTGTTGAACGCCGGCACGAACAAAATGGCGATGCGATCCAGCACGTCGGGCGCAGCGGCGCCGCTCAGCAGCTCGCGCAGCGCGATGAAGCCGGCGTCCTTGCCGTCGCTTTCGCCCGGATGAATGCCTGCCTGGATCATCAGAATGGGAACGCCACGGCGCTGCAGCTCGTCGGGCGACAATGAGCCCACGCGCGAGACGATCAAAGCACGCATCGGACGGCCTTCGGCCGATCGGCCGTATTCATAGCTGCGCACGGCATCGGGCCAGGTGCGCGCGAAGGCATCGCTCAAGCGCTCGACTTCATCGGTGCGGCCTGTTTCACGGTATACAGAGTGCTCGGCAAGCGTGGTCAGCGCGGCTGACAATTTTTCGCGAGCAGTCATACGGCAGTTCCTTGGCTGAATGTTTGAGTTATTGAGAAACTTCGATATGGCCGACATATCCCGCCGCGCTGTATGCAGCGACGAATGTCTGCAAAGATGCCGGTTCGTTGCCGGCCCGACATTCTAGGGTCTTGCGCAAACGTTTGGTTACTCCGTTGCTGGGATTTTTTTGCGGGGAATCGAGCGGCATGTATGCATGAGAGCGAAGCGTTTCGATGAGGTAACCGATGGTACGTCCGAAAGTTCTATTGACTCGAAAATGGCCGGCGGCGGTGGAGCGGCATCTTGCCGAGCGTTATGAGGTCACTACCAACGACAGCGACGCGCCGCTCGGAAAAGACGCATTGTGCGACGCGATGCGCGCCCACGACGCGCTTTGTCCCACCGTAACCGATGCAATCGACGCCGCCATACTCGCAACGCCCAACGCCAGAGTGCGTATCGTCGGCAATTATGGAGTCGGGATCAATCACATTGATGTCACAGCTGCGCGACACATCGGCATCGCCGTTACCAATACGCCCGACGTACTTACCGATGCGACCGCCGACATCGCGATCCTACTGATTCTGATGTCAACAAGACGCGCCGGCGAAGGCGAGCGCGAGTTGCGCGCTGGACGCTGGACGGGGTGGCGTCCGACCCATCTTCCCGGCCTGGGCATTGACGGAAAAACACTGGGATTAGTGGGGTTTGGGCGCATCTCACAAGCCACTGCGCGGCGTGCGCGCGGCTTCGGCATGAACATCGCGTACCACAGCCGGCATCGAAATATACCGGCCGAGGAGGCGACGCAGGCGCGCTTCGTTGCTTCTCTGGACGAACTCGTCACGCAGGCCGATGTGCTGTCGCTGCATTGTCCGGGCGGCGCCGAGACGCATCATTTGATCGATCAGCGACGGCTGGCACTGATGAAAGGAACGGCCGTGCTCGTGAATACGGCGCGCGGATCCGTTGTCGATGAAGCCGCGCTGGCTGTCGCCTTGCAATCAGGAACGATCGCTGCGGCCGGTCTGGATGTATACGAGCACGAACCACGAGTGGATGAGAGACTCCTGCGCATGGAGAACGTCGTGCTGCTGCCGCATCTGGGCAGCGCAACACTGGAAACGCGCGTCGCGATGGGCATGCGGGTGGTCGAGAACCTCGATGCATTTTTCGCGGGCAAGGCGCCGCCCGACGTGGTGGCGTGAACCGATGATGGAGGATTCGAATGCGGCATTGGCGGCGCACATCGTCGCCGCAGCAAAACAGCGGTCTTCGACCTTGATTGTCGGCCTGTGCGGCGCGCAAGGCAGCGGCAAATCGACGCGCGCTGCGCAGTTGCAATCGCTGCTCGAAGAGCAGCGCATCAGCACGGCAGTCATTTCAATCGACGATCTTTATCTGACCCGGCCGCAACGCGTGGCGTTAGGCATCAGCGTTCATCCGCTTCTTCAGACGCGCGGAGTGCCGGGTACGCACGATGTTGCGCTGGGGCGGCAAGTATTGGATGCACTCGCCACGCCGGGCATCGTTGCAATACCGTCGTTCGACAAATCCATGGACGACCGGCGTCCGCAGCGAGAGTGGCCGAAGGTCCGTGCGCCGGTGAAGGTGATTCTGCTGGAAGGCTGGTGCGTGGGCGCCGTGCCCCAGGAACCAGGGCTGCTGATCACTCCGGTGAATGCGCTCGAAAGGGAACTCGATGTCGACGGAAGCTGGCGCCGCTACGTGAACGAGGCGCTTGCGGGTGCGTATCGTCAATTGTTCGGCCGGCTCGATTTACTCATTCTGCTCAAGGCGCCCAGCTTCGACGTCGTTTATGGATGGCGCCTGGAGCAGGAGCACAAACTCCGCGAACAGGTTGCACGCGAGGGTGGCGTTCTGGCGCGGGTGATGAGCGATCAGGAAGTGCAGCGGTTCATCAGCCACTACGAGCGACTGACGCGTCACATCCTGTCCGAGATGCCGTCGCGGGCAGATGTCGTCGTGGAATTGGGCTCGGACCGGTCGGTAAAGCGGTTTTTTACCCGCTCGCCGAATGCGTGCAAGTAAACGCAGAACACAACGAGACCCGAGCTGTGCCAGCAAAGAATCCTAAGTCACCGAGAGCGAGAGTTCGTCGCGGCGGCATTTCTTGACTATCCAACTCAAGATAGACATGCACTGTCACCACTCCGCCAGAACGCAGCCATTCCTGAAATTCGCCTGCCAAGGGAAGTTTCTCGACAAGCCACCGCTGCCAACGCCACCGGAAGCTTCCCGAGGCGCTGAAAAGTTCATTGAACGATCAGGGATTTTCGACGACACGACTGGGTAGCGCGGCGTTCCAGTCAACGAGCGGAGCACTTACGTTGCACTTAGCGGCAATAAAGTCACTGCTCCGACACATGATCTCATTCACCTCAATGCGTGTGTGTCCAGGAATACGTTGACGAACTCGCCGCGACGCAAGCATGGTACGCGCGGCATTGCATGACGACCTCTGCTCCAAAGGAAGGAACAAACCATGGACACGCAAATAGCGGAAGTGCAGATAGTTGACTTGGGAGATGCAAGGATCGAAACCCAGGGGGAGAGTCCTGTCCCACCGATCTACCCGGATTTTGCCTACGGCCTTGGCCTCGTGTGGGACGGCAAAAAGCCTTGAACCAGCCAGCGCGCTCATCTACTTCACGCCTTAAATCAATCGATTCCCGCGCCGCTGAAACTCAGCTCGAAAGGGGCACTACCCCTGACCACCATATATGTAACCTACGATAGGATATTTCGGAAAAAAGTTTGCACTAAGACTACCGACAATCATGTCGATTGGCCGTCAAGGTAGGAGTCGGATCCAAAAACCCATATCTGACCCTTCCTTAGCGGAGATCCAAATGAAAGAGAAAGCCGAGCTGAAAAATGATCTCGATCTGGTTGATCTTGGCGATGCAAAGGGCGAGACCAAAACGCTTAGTCCGTGGCCGCCACTTCACCCAGACTCGTATTATGGTTATGGAGTAGAGCCAGACGCGAAGTAACCTCAACGCAACCGAAGTCTTAATGATGCGGAAATGCGAGGGAATGGATAGACCTCGCTTTCCGTCGTGTGGAGTCTTGTGCATGTGGTCGGTATTGAAGGAAGGGGGCTCCGACAACTCGATTGCCGTTAGTGCTCGGATCGATGTAGAACAACTTCATCCGCCCACAGAGCCAGTTCGATGCCAGACGCCTTCCCATTAGGACTTCAAGCGGCTACTACCACGCCTGAGCATGGCGATCAGACGGCGCAACGTTATTGGGTACCGATACACATTCGAGCCTGCTCAACTACGACAGGCGCTGTGCTGCTGGACCTCAAGCGCAGCCGTTACTTCGGCATAGGCCGGGACGAATTGAATGTCCTTGCCCGATTCGCGCCACACTGGCCAGCTTCATATTTTGCGGGCACCGAGCGACTCGACGCGAATGCGGCGGATACGAACAATCGCATTGCCAATGCCCTATTCACCGCTGGTCTTCTTACACAGAACGCTCCGACGGAAGCGGGCCTCCCGTCAAGAGAAGTGGATTTGAGCGCTACACTAACTAGCGTGGGTCACCAGATAGAAAAGTCGGCACCACTTCAACTTGCACACGTCGTCAACTTCATACACGCATGTGCATGGGCACGGCGGGCGCAACGGGCACGTACGCTTTACTCCGTTGCGACTGAAATCAGCGACTACAAGTCCCGCGCCCCTCAAAGGTTCGACACGCAGCAGGCGATCGAACTCGTGTGCATTTTCAGACGCCTGCGACCGTTCACTTTCACCGCTCAGGAGCAGTGCCTGTTTCATGCGCTTGCCTTGATAAAATTCCTATCGCATTACCGCATATTTCCGACGTGGGTCATCGGAGTGAGACCCAAGCCGTGGGCCGCCCACAGTTGGGTGCAAGAAGGCAGTCTGCTGCTCGACTCCAATCCTGAGCACGTATGTGAATACACACCGATATTGACGGTGTAAAGGCGCGGTATGTTTCGCTATATGAGCCTGATCTGGAATGTGGACAGCACGCCGCAGTCGGAAGCGGCCGGGCTGGTGAGTCGCAGGCTCAAGGCGCTATGTTCTCAATGGCGCGAACTGTCGAACCATGACGGCATGCGCGTCTTCTGCGCCGACGTGCGACCTGAATCGCTAGAACCGCATGCCTTGGCGAACAACTCGGGTGTGGTACTGGGCGCCTTACTGAAACGGAACCCTGCAGAAGAGTATGGATTCGCACACTCGGCGGTCCTAGGCCCTGCAGAGACAACGCAGATACGAGACAGCCAGGGAAAGTGGCTGATCGATCGCTGCTGGGGTAACTACGTCGCGTTCATCGACGCTCCGCAACCCCGCACCAAATGCGTCGTCAAAGACCCCACCGGCAGCCTACCCTGCTACTGGACGCAGTTTCGAGGGATCTCCATTTTCTTTTCCAGCATAGCGGACTGCGTCGGTCTGCAGTTGATGGACTTCAGTGCCAACCGTTCCTACCTTAGCCGTCGGCTCATCGATGGCGGCATGAGCCACCTGCATAGCCCGCTCGCGGAGGTCTCGCGGATTCATCCAGGAGAATGCGTAACCATCGATCAGGCCAACGATCCGGCGCAGCTCGCACGGCACTTGCTTTGGTCGCCGCTGAGGTTCCGTCAGGCCGACGATCTCATTGAAGACCCGGACCTTGCCGCGACCGCGATGCGCGCGACGGTTCGATCGGCCATCCATAGCGTGGCCGGATGCCATAGCGATGTAATGCTACGGCTATCCGGCGGCTTGGATTCTTCCATTGTCAGCGGATGTTTGAAGGATGCGCCTACGAAGCCGAAGGTAACTTGTCACACATTCTTCGATCCATCTGGCCGCTCCGACCCTCGCCCGTGGGCACGAATCGCGGCGGACCATGCGGGCTTTGAGCAAATTGAGTGCAGCACTTCGGCTGGCGATGTCCACCTTGCCGACGCACTCCATATGCCCATGTCGGTCGAGCCAGCGCAGATCTTGGGATACTTAAACCGCAGCAGAGAAATTCCGCTGGCGCAAGCTCGAGAGGCTACGGCCATTTTCAATGGGGATGGAGGCGACTGTGGTTTCTGCAGCGACACCCTACGCTACGCCCTGGCAGAGTATCTGCGCCTGCACCGTTTCCGTCCCGCGGCGCTTCGACTGGCCGCTCAGATCGGACTCCTTACAGGAAGCTCCACTTGGACCGTGCTTGCTCGCTCTTTGCGAGGATGGCGCGCTGGTGATGAGACCACGCTACCCAAGAGCACTTACCTGAAGGCGTCAAGGCTTGTCAGCCGGCACTTGGTCGAATCGTTCACTTCCGACGAGCACCGCAACCATCCGTGGCTGGACAGCAGCGATCGCATTCCAGGTGGAACGTCGCGGCGCCTGGGAATGCTGGTGGCACCGTCAGATTTCTACAATGCCTGCCCGACGAGCCGCGACTCAGCGCCTGAGATAATTGCGCCTCTGTATTCACAGCCAGTAACCGAACTGCTCCTGCGAATTCCCATTCACATCCACTTTGAAGGCGGCCGCGATCGCGGGTTGGCTCGCAGGGCATTTGCAGCCGAGGTGCCACAGCCAATCCTGCAACGACACTGGAAAGATCGTGCGCCTGGCTTTCATGATGAACTGATTCATCGCAACTTGGATTTCCTGCGGGAGTTTTTTCTCGACGGCGTGCTGGTCAGCGAGGGACTGCTGGATCGGCAAGGCTTGGAGAGGGCGTTGTCCACCGCACCCAGCAAGAGCGACGTCTTTCCGGGTGAGCTACTCAATCACATGGCTGCGGAGATGTGGGCGCGGCATTGGATGAGGCCCACCCGCCAAAGAGCTGTCGCCTGAGAATTCCGATGCACGCGGCTCAGCCGCTTACTGCGTCTTCTCCGAGTCTTTGGAAATTTATTTCAAGTCTGCCTCGTGCAACTTTCGAAGCTCTCGCCACTGTTCGTACTGCTGCGCCTTTTGTGGCGACGCGTCTTCACGTCCATTGAGCCAGAAATCAAACCAATCGATCGTGCCCTGCTGAATGGCCATGATCTGGCGTGGATTCTGCGTCGTGTGGGCGCCATGCGCCGTATCGGGCGCCACATAAAACTCCACGGGCTTCTTCAAATATCGCAGTCGGCTGAATATTTCCCATTTCGCCAGCACACCGAACAGGCCGAGAGATTGCTCCACCATCCGCAGCGGCGTGTGAACTCTATGCACGTTGAAGCCCGGTGCATTCTTCAGCCACAGATCGAGCCCTTCGTCGAAGGGCTCGGCCCCATTCACCATGGCGGCGGAAGTGTCGCCCGACAGAATCTGTTGGAAGTAACTAGGATCCCAATTGTCCGCCGCGATTGCCGCTGCAAACGGAAAGGATGAATGTGTCAGCGTGTATTCGACGTAGTAGCCGTTGCGGCTGAAACCAAGCAAGCCGACTTTCTGTGGATCAACGAGACCCTTAGCAATGAAATGCTCCGCAGTCCTTTCAAATGCGATCCTGCGTGTTTCGGCCTCCGCAGTCGTGTTGAACTTCTGCCCTATGCGCACATTCAGATGCAGGACGGCGATTTCACGATTCGCCAGCAACTGTCCTGCATAGGGGGGTGTCGCAGCCGGCCCAGTGGTACCGGCGCCATACAGGGTGAACTTTGAACCGATCGCTCCGTATTGGCTCTGTATGACCATCGGGTAGCGATGTCCTGGGCGATAGCTCAACGGATAGAACAACAGACCTTCCCACTGCTCTCCGCTTTCCAACTTCCCCTCAACCCTCTCAACTCGGCCGAGGGAATAGCGGCTCAGCAGCTCAGGATTTGGGTCGACCAATAGCCTCTCTTTGCCCGATACGACCTCCACAGCAATCACTTTTGGAGGCGTGGTAATACTCTCACGCACTTCTATGCGTAGTGGCATCGAGATTTCTTCGCGTGCCTCGGATGCAGGAACAGCTTGCCATTGTGTATTCAGTCTCTGGAAACGCGACCTCTTTGTACCCGCTCTGCCTCGGGTGGTAACTTCGACTTCGTCCGCGCCCAACCAACGCAAGCCCACAGGCGGCTGGATGGCGGGGAGGTCTATTGGCAACTGCTCATAGCGTCCACTCGCTACGTCTACAACGGCGACCGCACGTCCCGCTAGTCCCCGAGCATCGGCGCCTTCTACCGGAAGATGCGTAGGCGCCAGCAATAGTGAAAGACCATCGGCGGACCATTCAGTGGATGTAGCAGCGGATAACGTCATCGCGCCCCAAAGCGGGCGCGATGTCTCGTGCTTGACGTCCACGACATATAGCTGG
>Ga0307509_10003158_pt1 | contig 25519 bp, 19 predicted proteins | sample 10_EM_MG_FD_202245 | JGI IMG/M metagenome (GOLD analysis project Ga0307509, IMG submission 202245) | Populus trichocarpa ectomycorrhiza microbial communities from riparian zone in the Pacific Northwest, United States - 10_EM | ecosystem: Host-associated > Plants > Roots > Unclassified | place... | reverse complement strand
GATAGGATGGTTTAGTTTTGGTTGATTTAGAGGGATTTGTTTGGGTGGTGTAGGAAGTGCGGGGTGATGAGGAGGGGTGCGTTGCCATCGATCGTTGAACCGCCGTTATTTTTGTCCCCCGACAATAGTTAGTAAGGGGGATATTTCGAGGCAGCAGGAGTTTTTAAACAAACCAGTAAACTTATTGAGATTGGCCATGGTGTGTTGAGTGGGTGGTGGAGAAGTTTGTGTAGTTGGCGGGAACAAGTGGCCGAGCGATGTCGTGCCCACTAACCGTGCCAAGGTTCCAGCCACTTTGAAAGACGCTCAGCGACCCCCAATGTTTGACTGCACTCCAAGTGAGTGCCCGACACTAATTAGCGGACAAAGAGATCCCTGAACTAGCCCTGGGAATATATAATCATTCTAATCTTTCACTCCGGGGCATCGCTATGAAAACCCTTCCATTTCCGCCACTCCGGTCATGGGCGATGGCCGGACAAATGGCTTTTAGTGCGTGGGGGTGCTGTGGCCGGGCCGCCAGAATAGACCGCCTGCACCGGCCCCCATGGGAAATCATACTATACACAGCCCAAACCAAGACCCCCGCCGGAAATAAATGATCCGGGTTTCAACTTCTAGTCCGCCCTATAACCAGAGCCGAGCTTAGTTATTGATAATTCTGCTTTTGCGGGGGTGTAAGCCAGGGGAGATGTTTTGGTTCCGGTATATCGTATACTGTACTAGTACAGTATCGTATCCCAAGACCACCCCTCATGAAATTGCGCACAACCATTCACAAATCGACCTGTTGGCCGGAAGTGGCAGCGGTGGGAGAATCTGGCAAGGGAAATAAAATACTTCTGATACACTCTTGCTACACACTCACACGGGTAGAGTGGAAATTGATGAGGTGAGAGAACATCATATCTCATACATGTCACCGGTTCTGCGGCAGTGTAAGGCTAATAATTCTACTTGCATGACCACTGGATGCCAACAAGATCACCCCCGGTAATGTCTATCCTACCGGGAATATTTGGCAAGGACTGCTCCTTCGATTGCCTGGCCCATCGAGCAGGCTTATATACTGAAGTGACCGCACGGCTCATAGAACCTCAACAGCCGTCAGGACAGGCTGCTCTTCTAAGTTCTGGGCGATCTCATGTCAAATCATAGGATACCGGTATCCTTTATATTGTTTTGTCCCTTCCTTCGCTAGGCTGGTTACAGGGCCCTATGTATTATAGTGAGTATACATCTCGTGCACCGCCGAGCTTTCCTGACGAATATGCAGGCACTTGATTGGAAATGCACATACTCCAGCTACGGCACTGGACGTTATTAGCAGTCCTCTCTTCGGCCTTGGCCACAGGTCGAGTAGTTCACACATCCGGTGAAGCCCAACTTTCGAACCCACACAGTAATGATATCGACGCCCGTGGTCATTCCGAGAAAAGATACTTGTAGTTCACCTCTTTTATATCTTAGCTACGAAGGATGCTTACTCTACTAGTCTACCCCGCTCGCCCGATCCTAAGTCGCCACCGCCAGTAGATACCGATGGTATAGGCCCTGAAGTCGAACCGATCGAGAGCGGGTCAGGCTCTGAGGATCGCGGTGATCCCGGAGTTGAAACCTCATCCACAAGAGAAGGCGGGTCTTCCACAGAGTCTGGTGATGGAAATCCTAAAGGTGATATAGCCACGAGTGAAAATACCCTTGTGGATCCAGTAGAGTCTGGGTCTGAAGATACCAACCCCTATTCAGACACCGCAGGCTCTGCTAGACCCGCTGGTGAACCTGGCGGGAAATCCAGATCTAAGAAAGCCCCCGCTAATGAGGATTCCGATGCGGGACCTGCAGTCTCTGGGGCTAAATCCAAATTAACAGAGTCAAGCGATCCCGCGGAGACATTGGTAACTGATTCTGGGTCAGCCGCAGGTGGTGAACCCTTACGCGAGAAACATGCATCCACATCAGCGGAATCCAAGGCACTGGGAGGGAGTCCGAGTACGAGTGGCCTGGACACCGCAGCTGAGACTGGAGAGGGAGGGGCTAGCTCTAATCCCCAAGCGAAAGACGAGTCTCTTAGCACGGGGAGCGAAAAAGGCCCTAGCAAAACCGAGAGCTCTAGCAGAGGTGGGGGACTTAGTACAGACAGCAAAACTCCTGAAAGTAATATCGGCCCTGCACAAAAGGAAACGAGCTCAGAAAAGAAGCCCATCCAGGAGGAGGGGGCAGGGGCCGGCGGAGACACTCCCAAGGACGGTGTAGCAGCTGAGGAGGAGACATCTAAGCCTGAGGAAACTGGGGAGAATCCAAAGAAAGGAGAATCTGGCAAAGGTAGAAGCCTGTGGGATAAGCTAAGTGGCAAGAATAAGGACCCAAATTCAGTCTCTCCGAAAAAGGGGAGCAGGTGGAGCCTTTTCGGGAAGAAGAATAAGGATCCAAACGCCACAAAAAAGAAGAGCGGTTGGGGTCTTTTCAGGAAGAAGAATAAGGATCCAAATGCCGTCACTGCGAAAAGGAAGAAGGGGTGGGGTCGTTTCAGGAAGAATAGGAATTCAAATGCCGTCGCTCGGAAAAAGAAGAGCAGTTGGAGTCGTTTTAGGAAGAATAGGGATCCAAACGCCATCACTCGGAAAAAGAAGAACCGTTGGGGCCTTTCTAGGAAGAAGAATAAGGATCCAAATGCCGTCACTGCAAAAAAGAGGAAAGGGTGGGGTCGTTTCAGGAAGAATAGGGATCCAAATGCCATCACTCGGAAAAAGAAGAGTCGTTGGGGTCTTTCTAGGAAGAAGAATAAGGATCCAAATGCCGTCACTGCGAAAAAGAAAGGGTGGGGCCGTTTCAGGAAGAATAAGAATTCAAATGCCGTCACTCGGAAAAAGAAGAGCGGTTGGAGTCGTTTCAGGAAGAATAAGGATCCAAATGCCATCACTCGGAAAAAGAAGAACCGTTGGGGCCTTTCTAGGAAGAAGAATAAGGATCCAAATACCGTCACTGCGAAAAAGAAAGGGTGGGGCCGTTTCAGGAAGAATAAGAATTCAAATGCCGTCACTCGGAAAAAGAAGAACCGTTGGAGGCATTCCAGGAAAAAGTCCAAGAAGCAGAAGAATCCCAAGCGCAAGAAGAAGAGCACATCATGGTGGAAGAAACTGTTTGGCGGTTGGTCTAGGAAGTCCAAAACGCCCAAAGCGAGAAAAAAGGGCCCAAAGCGAGGCAAGCCTTCTAGACCTACCAGGAGGAGGAAGGGAAAGACTTAGTGATGATTTGATTCTTGCACGATAATTCCCCATTTTTCTCCCTACTTCTCATTTTCTCTCGCATTTCACGTTTTTATTCCTATTTCCCCTCCTACCCTTCGCGCCTTGGGGTCAGAAACTCTCTCCATCCCGCTTGGTCCGCTTGGGCCGGGCTAGACCAATCATATTTTGCCCATTTCTGTACTCGTAATAAAGCTATCAAACAGGCGCTCTTATCATATACACCATATCCATAGAAAAAAATATCAGGATTCTATCGTCTGCTTACTTCATTGTCACGTATTGCCAGCATATTTCCACGGGTAAACAGGGGGCGTGCCTCAGTACCGCACTCGCGGTCTACCCTCCACCGCCCCACCACCATTTAATATCTCCCCCCTGGGTGAAATCTCGTCAAAAGGCCGATACACATCACTGATACACCCGTAAAAACCCCAGCCTAACACGGCGGGTAAGGTAAGTCTGACCGAATGAACTATTGTACCTTCCTCGCACAGGTATCGGCTCCAGTAAGCAGTGCACGCACGTCAAGGGGAAAAAGGAAGTGAGGAAAGCTTAAGCATACAGCCCCACAATAAGCCAACATAATATCGCCCGTACTATAGGAAGTTTAGAGACTGGACGGGGTGCTAAAGGGTTGGAGTGTAGGTTGAAAAAGAAAAAAAATGACGGGGATGAAAGGAAAAGCTAGGAGGTAGTGATAGGTGCGCACTACTAAGGTTTCCTGAACCATAAAATACGTACGCGGGCAGGTAGAGCGCTGTTATATTTTACGAAATCCTAATACCATTTAGTCAAGTTGCCTAAAGACATATTGTTATGTTGTAATGAGGTTATACCTTTTGCACTTCTGAAATACGGTCCATGAGCTCCACATGCCGCCTGGAAAACCCCTCCCATGTCATATAACGTCAGTAGTTCTCGGATGATTTGCCGTTGGAGAATTGGGATAGCTGTTCTGCAATAGATTTCCTCTGAGCAAGGAGGTTAGTAGATGTAATCCAACATTATTGATCAATCGGTATCTTACCTGAGTAGTGTGGAATCTTCTGTAAGATCCCATACGGAGGTGAATACCAGCAACAAAAAGGTTGTCTAGGGGGGTATTCAAGGGAAGGGGCATTAGTGCATCACCTAGGATATTTCAAGTACTTGGGTAGATATTATAAATGGACAGATACAGGGCAGAAGTATGGCACAGTGTATTGCTAGCAGTGGCGGGAACTGACCGCGGTTTGTGGGGACACTACCCCCTACCTCTCCCCTCCTCCTCGGGCTAGTTTTCTTTCCTTCCTCCCTTTACTGACACTTTGACGGTTTATGATGCCGATAAAGCAAGTCGAGGTGGAAACAGAACTCGTTTGAATTTAGGTATGGTCTGGAAGTTCGCATGCCGATTGAGTGAAATTCACTAGATATGATGCCGGTAACCCTGTGAGAGGGCGGGTGATCGCTACAGCGTGGCTCTACCAATCCCTTGGTATTATACTTGCAAATTTTGGACAGAAACATGCATTGTTGAGTCATCTTCACCCGCCACTATTCATCGCAACTGGGGATTTGTGGGTGGTAACGGTACACGGAAACTATTCCTCTCGGTAAGAGCAGATAATCGCCACCGCCATTCCTTCGTCTATACTCAAGTACCGGTATTACAAGTACTATGATGTCACTTCGTAAGCTTCCCCCTACGGCATGGAACGTGTATCATAATTAGCAATTATGGTGGGTATACATAGAAAGGAGGGGTAATGGGAGTTTGGTAATATAATCGACACAACGATCGTTACCAGTGATTTACGGTATCAATCCTATAGGTGCCGGCGTGCAGTGTAAGAATCTCGAGCGATGAAGCACCATAAGAACTCGAACGATTGAACCCAGGGCAGGACGTTAAGGTTCCCTTAGCCGGTAAGGCCTAGCACTCCTATCTAGAAGCGGGAGCTTCGGGCGTCCTAATTTGAGGTTCAATTATTCGAGTTCTGGCCGGCGATTCCTCCGGCAGGACTACCAGTGTGATAGAGAGGCCTTCACCCCCCCATGCCGCCCCACGAAGCCACATGCGGTCCCATCCTCCACCCAAAAATTGTTGAGGCGCTCCTGGCTGATTCTGATCTGGTTTGATTCTCAAGTCATAATTTTATTTAGAGAAAAGGATAATGATGAAATAAACAGTACAGGGAGTAGGGGTCAAGCGAAAATAAGACAAGAGGGGGCTATGGTAGGTGGAGGAGTGAAATGGAATCACGCCCCCATCAAGAGGCTCAAGTAGATATTCCAGCCCAAGGCAACTAAACCCCCAAATAGTACTCGTCGTTCCACAGGGATGAAGACGAAGGCGATTATTGAGACGAAGGGCCAGAGCTTGTAGGATGCTAGCGATAGAGGAATGAATTCCTAAAAACACCTCCGTTACTTATCTAAGCCATGAAGACCACTTCGCCTCCACTATAAATCAGTGAGGGGGAACTTACTGCTCTCACATACCGAACCACGCCCTCCATTGGCAATCCGTGGAATCCTGCCATCGCCGCAAGAAACAGTGCATTGTTAACCGGCCCGCCAAGGAGTTGGTCAAGAAGAAACTTGCTAAGGGTATTCGATTTAGACACACGAGTTTGCTTGATAGTATTCCCGTTCTCCCCCCCCGTTACCTTTCTGTTGGGAGCGGGAACTTTGGCGGGGAATGCCGCTTCCAGCCATTCCTGCCAGAGAAAGTTTGGGGGGGTGGATAAAAGAGCGTAGAGTGCGAACTGGTATGCTGGTGTGAAGTCGAAAGATAGGGATGTCTAACAGGAGAGAGCATTTTTATCCATTTGTTAGCTCTCACCATTTCTTTCGTCTTGGAGTGCTGGCTGATGTGAGTGTGGGAATGAGCGGGGTACATTTAACTTGTATGCCTGAAGGGACTGCGCGAGAAGGTTTGAAAACCCACTCAGCAGAGCAGCTTGTATCGAAGCGTTGATGATGGCGGACATGCTCTGAAATTCCTTGGAAGAGCAAAGGGCTGTTTTTTTCTGTGTAAGAGGAAAGAACAGGTTTAGGATAAGGGTTGCGGCTCAGAGAGAATTTCTCTGGAATGTGGACAGAATTGAGTGAAAGGATAAGATGCGATTCGATGCAGGATTCCGAAAATAATGGCCTTTGTAACAAAGGGGCGTTCAGGCAGAATGGGTGGATCAGGGCGGGTTAACATCAGCCTTTCGATCGAGAATTCTTCATTCATTATCGTACATAGGAGCAGCTCCCGACTCCTTCCTGCTCAGGCTCTCATTGGCTGTTGGTTGAATAGTAGTTTTTCCAAGGGCGGGTCTTGAATCGCTTCCTTTTTGGAAACCATTTGGCCGGGGATGTGGTTTAACGGCTGGGCCCAAGCTTCTATGCTCAAAGTTACGTTTTCATCCACCAGTTAACATTTTACCCCTTTCAGCTTAAAACTCTTGAACTGCCCCGGACTGTCGATGTTTGACACAATACTAGTTGATCTTTCTCCGAAAAGCGTACCAGATACCGTCGCACCCAATTCAAGTACCTGAGGAGATATCTTGGCTCATGGGTTGTCAACTAAGTTCGTGACAAACCACCGTCTTCGGGCATTCGTGGAATTTGGAGTGTCATAAGGTATAGAGGACCCTAAGTGCCGAGTGAGGTAGTGGGCGGCTCTCAAGATGTAGGATAGTCCTTGTTCAGAGCTTTCCCCACGTCTGCCCGCGTATGCCGGAATCGGGGACCCAGATGGGAATATGGGCAACTCGACGGTCACCGGCATCCAAAGCTTATACCCAACACCATAATCCGGGATCCAGAGCAGCATTCGCTCTCTCCGCCTCTCCCGGGACTGATAGATGAACAATCTCATTTAACCTCCCAGAATAACGGCTCAGGCGCAGTACGAGGGCCTAGATCAGCTACAGGCGGCTGGCGGTTGCCCGGAGGTGCTGGTAATCTTTACAGGACAGTAGGTCCTTTTGACAGACCAATCGATCCCCTGCCCCGTGGGAGAGCTCCCCGACTTCTAGAGAAACAAGTAATTGTCTCACGACAACATTCCATTTACAGCAGAGCGAAGAATGAGGCGGTGGGGAGGTATCGAGGCAGCAGAGGTAGACTAGGTCAGCACCAGTGGAGCGATGCTGGGGATAATGGTGGTGTTTACACTTTCCTATTATAATGCTATATAATACATATCGGATTGTTTCCCGAGCTGTCTCTAAAACAAATCATTCAAAGGTTCCAAGATAGGGTGCCGAGCACAGGGTGGATCAAATGATCGGCTGCTCAGTGGGTACCGCTAGTGCAGGCGTAATACAAAGATGTTACGTAGGCAGGCATGGGTTGTACGTGTAGTAGGTAGCCGGAATTGATGGGTATTCTGCGGATGTAAAACACGCATTTTACCATCTCATATTCCCCTCCCCCCCCCACCCCCCACAGCTCACCAGCCTCACCATTTCTGGGCCTTTGACGGATATTTTCTACCTCGGCATTCTGATTGAGTATTCGGGTCATAGAGTTTTCCGGCACTCTGAGAGAGTGCACAAGACAGAGTACGATATTGTCCTTCTACACCGAAGCCTTTTCCACCATGGCACATATCCCCGCTTGGCAAACCTTTGCCCTTCTCCCGCCTGCTCCTTTTCCGTGGGGCTATTTCTGGGATGCCGAGGAGATCAGGCATCAGGAACATCTGCATCGGGTTTCCCATGCCCAGGTTCTATACTCCCATCGTACGGACTCGCCTGAGGCTATGAAAGTCTACAAGGACTTTATTAGCGAGCAGAATGCTTGGATGGCCGAACAGGAAGAGTTGATAGAGCGGGAAGCCCAGGTTGCCATGAAGGCTCGTATGGACCGTGCGTCCCGATGGGCCGAAGAGTGGAGGCGGCTTGAAAGTGGTGAGACAGTGGAAGATGTTTTGATGGTAAATTACGCATGTTCCTTGGCTTGATGCAATCATCTAATCTCGCCTAGAAGACAGGGGCAACTCCTATCACGGAATCACCCTTTAGACTAGGGGATCCTGTCACCCGTGTGGATATAGACCCGATATCGCTGGACGATGGTTCTACGCCCAAAAGCATTAGTACCCTGAATCTCCCTGAATCTCTCGTTGATTGGAAGCAAAGCCGGAGTTCGTATAAGGAACTTCAGAATTTTAAGCTTAATTGCACCCCAGAACATCTCCCTTGTTCCGGCAAGATGGATGAGGCTACTACCACAAGGATGCAAAATTCGGTTTCGGATCCTATGGGAATTACCCGGGAACTGCAACAAGATCCCAACCGACAAATTCTGTTCAACCCTCTAGGGCAAAACAATAGCCGCGGTAGCGATGTCGATACTCATTCAGAAAGGAATAGGTTTGTCATCAAGCCTTTCATCTCCTTTCCACCTCCAGGTTTGGGCCTCCCGAAGAAGAGTAGGGCCGAGAACTTTGCCACTTCCAAACTCCCCCCCGCCATGACAAGTTTGATACAACAGGGAATGGGTTTAGCCGGGGGCGAGGTTATTAAGATATGTTCGCACAAACGCTGGACCGATGGTGGAGACCTCCGTTATGAAATTCTCTGGAAGCCACATGATTTGGATATTCAGCCGCTGAAGGTCTGGGTAAAATCAGGTGATTTCATGGCTGCGAACAAGAGGGTCATCTTGGATGAGTATCACTTACGAAATAAACTTGGGATAGTGTATTGGCGGAGTCGGCTGAAGAAAAAGCTACGCACTTCTGGCAGTCTTGGTGTGAAGGAGATTAAGGACGCATTGGACGAACGAAAGCGCTCACTGGTAGTTAGGGGGAGATACGATGACCGTGCAGCAGAACTGCTGGGAAAGTGCAGATGGGTGATGAGGGGTGAATGGCAACAGAGGGGAAGAGGGTGGGCGGCTGGGATTGAGGTTACCGAACGCTGGAAGAAAGCCTGGCAAGACGTAGATGAAGTAGAAAGGAAGATCGGGCGCAACCCTGAGAGAGAGGCGGCGTTTGGAACGGTAGCGAATACTGGCGGAAATGATATTTTCTGCTTGAAAGAAGTGCAATCGGAGGAAGTGCCATCCCTGGCGGTGGCTCGCACTTGCGGCTCTTCAAGCTTCAAACAACTTGACGCGGGGCACGTGATAAATCCTGCACACGATCACGACACCGAACGGATTTTACGAGACAATCACAAGATTACTAGAGAGGATGAGGAAGAATGGAGAAGTTTCTTTGGAAGCATAAATTGTTTGGGTCTAGTCATGGTCAATGCTACTGATTCTACAGTCGGGGGAATATCAGAGCCAGGAGGAGTTACCGGAACCTTCCCGAAGGCGGCCGAGACATGGCGTATTGGCCACTCTGAAAGCTTGACTCTGGAGGCTCGGAATATTAATAAGACGAAAGGAGATTTCATCAACCTCCTTAAGCAGGATCGCTTCACCAGAAAATCTAGATCAGAAGCCACCTCAGTTCCCGTGTCTGTGCAATCCGAGGCAGGGTCTTACTTGCTGCCCGAACAGGAGATGTTTTTCTCACGTTGGTTTATCAAAGATAAGCATCAAAATAACCCGCTAGATGCAGCAGATACAGTCGCCTATAAACCAATTTTACAACCCTCTCAGGTAACGGAGACGTCTGGAGGCTTTAGTAGGACCATCGCTATAGCCAGCACACCCCTTGATGGGGAAACTAGCGAAGCGCGCCAAAAATGTGGGAATGGAACGCCGCGGCTCGGTTGCACGACCACTCAAGAGGAGGTTGGGAGGGGTGAAGCTCGTACTCAAGACTTGATTAGTGGAAGTCCTAAAGGAACTATCACCAGAGACGTTGCTGTACAGGCATCTCCTTCCGCCAAGTCTTTGGCAAGATCGAGGGCTAGGCAAAGCGGAATAGCTTCGAAGAGCAACAAAGTCATTGGGGGGCAATTGGACGACGACTGGCGTGTGCGGTTTCTTGAACTTTTTTCACATACGCCCGGTTTGACCGATTTACTTGCTGGGGCAAGAGCTTACTCGGGCGACTGTGGTTCGACGCAAGCCGCAGAATATGTCCATAGTCCGGTTGCATCTCTGAGAGGCGATGTTGTGCGTATCTCGTCGCTGGATGGGGAGGAAGGTACGGAAGAGGATTCGGAGGGTAACACTGAGCATGGGGAGGGGAGTGGCTCGAGCCACAAGAAACCCAAAAGAGAATTGGGGCTCAAGAGCGATCGAGACCGAAATCCGCCGCAAAGCGTGGCTCCCCCGCAAGAGACGTTGTCGTCGCAGGACGGGGTGTCGCGACTGCTGACCGAGGTTTGGTTAGTGCAGGAAGCAGCTCTAACTAAATATGAGCTGGCTATGCGAACCTTAAACGACAGCTGCGAGAGAACGAAGGCGAGAGGGAAAGAGTTGAAGAGTAAGAAAAAAGAAGAGGGGCTCACACGTGAGGAGCGTAGAGAGTATAAGAAGTTGAAGAAACTGTTGGTCCGATACCGGGCCACGAGGTGGTTTTTGAGTAAGATCGGCATTCTCCTTGGGCGGCACAAGCCACAGCCGCGCATCTCGCGGGCGTCACTAGGGCCTTGTGAGATAAGCTGATGAACTGCTGGGTGTCCTGTGTACTGTATGAGCATTGCCTCTACTTCATTGTCGTTTGCCTTCCCCTTTCCTGCTCTTGCTGGCACCCCATTACTGCTACCAAGAGGTCACCTGTTTGTCAGTCCTTCCACTTCCCTAGTTTTCTTTGATTGAAAAGGCAGATTTCATGTCAAAAAGAAGGAAAAGTGGTTTATGGGAGATTGGATTGAATGGGTTTTTTTAGGGGGGGTTTTTTTTTGAGATCCTAGTCTGTCGCTGCTGTCCAGCGCCAGTACCGGTAGATTGCGGATGAAGGACCGCCAGTGTGGTAGTTAGGAATAGCAATTCGGATGCATCGACATCCCCATCACTCATCACCCGCTCTGCCGTGATCCTTGTACTGTACCGCGCTCATCCCATGAACTGTACTCGAGTAGACACGGCGCTCGTTAGGGCCAAGACATACTCGAAACTAGGGTATGTGGTGGGGGATCAGGAGGGCCTCACGATAACAACCTCGATGAGAATCGCGCTGGCTTCTGGTATCATAATAACGAGGATGGCAGCAAATTAGCTGTGTCAGGTTTCGTAGAATCCTATCGATGAGTGACCTTGCGACCTTCATCTCATGAAGGGTTCTCTTGATATCTACTGTAGATTCTGCTCCATCGTGTACATCGGCTCTGAGGGTCCGTGTCGAGAGGATAATTTGTGTATGCTCCTTTCAGGTTTTACCGGGGGATTTTGCGTATGATACCTAAACCTCACACAGGAAATGGAAAATACATATAAGAGATCAACAGAAAATTAGGATGCTGTGTAGATTTCCTGTGTTCCCTCAAACTCGTCGATAAATTTCTTTTTGGGAAAATGTCTGGTTTAGGCCCCTGTAAAAATGGGTTGGGAACCCTCTGTTTGGTATGATACTACAACTATACGAAGTATGGCCTTTTCACATAAATTGCATTTCCGTCGCCTAATATGTCTCTCTAAGGCTTTTAGAAAGAAAAAGGAAGAACTCTAAAAACAGTCAGATCCAGTATATTTTAATGGAATGTTTAGATTTTTCGTGATTTTTTGTAATTGCGTTTTCCTGCTTAGAAGTTGAAGTATCATACATGAGAACAGTATTAACTTATTTTCTTGGCTGTGAGTGAAACGTGGGGGGGGCTGATACGGTAGAAATGCTGGCAGGTAGGAGTGCTAGGTTCTGGACCTGGATGACCGGACAGCCAAGGATTAGGGGCTCACTGAAAATGCTTGGCTCAATAATCCCTGGCTGTCCGGTCACCAAAGGCCATACCCTAGTGCCGTCGTTCACAGCAAATGACTAATCCTTCCCAGAGAAAGAAAAAAAAGCTGAGTCCTCTGTCTTCAGCTCTGGCTTAGTTGTCAGATTCTCACAACCATCTCCTCCCACTCCGCCTGAACCTTTCCCAACTTTCTCCTTTGCGGAGCTAGTTTTTCTTTTCTTTCCACATCTCCACTCAGTTTTTTGTTCCAAAAAGTTATCCCTTTTTCTCACTTCTTTTCATTCTCGGTTCATAGACTTTCAGCTCGTTTCGCTGCTTTAGACTAGATTTCCGTTTCTCTGCCTTTTTTTATTTTATTTTTATAAACATCCTTCGACTCGCTTCCCGCATTTGCGCCGCGCTTCTGCTCTACCGATACTACAGGCTGTTTGTTCTTGATCCCGCTATCACACGAATTATTTCTTATGCCGGGAATTTTGGACGCTGCGAGTCCTTTGACCGAACAACCTCCAAAAATGTCGCTCACGGATACTGCTATTTCTGACTACCTCACGGCTGTCTTTTCCGCTGATTCATCTCAAGGCTCACTCGATGCCGCCCTGACTTTATGCAACGCTATCCTCTCAGACCCTGCCACAGCCCACTGTTCGTTCCACACTCTGTTTCCCCCGCTGGCTAAGGCGGCCGCGGATAAGAAGTCGGGTACACGACGTGAGTCGGCTATGATCGTCTACGGCGCGCTGTATGAAAGCTTTATCCCCAAGTCCCCGATAACAGAAGTCTTGTTGTTGAAGGAGACTCTACCTATTGTTTTAGACGGGCTAGCCGATAAAGGTGCTGTTGTTCGCGAGGCCTCACAGTATGCTATCGATGCAATGTTGGGGCTTTTGAGGGAGGAGGCTTTGGTTGTTGGTCTTGTTCGGGTACTTATGGCATATATTGGGGGTTCTGGCTCCAAGTGGCAGGGCAGAGTAGCAGCACTACTATTGATTGGAAAAGTTGCGGAAAAGGCTGTCACGAGAGATGGGTTTCTTAAGGAAGTAATGGGCCGGGAATTGGAGGCCCTGATTCCCGTGGTCGAAAGTGGAATGCATGATCTCAAGAACGAGGTTTCAAGAGCCGCTGTGAAGACCATGACAAGCTTGGGCAAGTTGCTAAGTAACGATGATGTCGCCAGACACATTCCGACTTTGATCAAAACCATGAGCCACCCGTCAAAGGAGACCTTACAGAAGGCTATTCACGACCTTAGGTATGCGATCTGTTTGTGTCGATCGTCTTACTATTACTAACTTATTATCTAGTCAAACCACTTTTATCGCAATCGTCACCTCACCAGTCTTGTCTCTTCTAACTCCTCTTCTCGAGCGGTCGCTCTCATCACCACAGACCTCCCAGGATGTTCTTCGTCAAACAGTTATCGTTGTTGAAAATCTTACAAAGTTGGTTCACGACCCCGTAGAGGCTAGGGAGTTCCTTCCCCGTCTTCAACCGGGCGTGAAGAAGATCGAAGATACCGCTGCACTTCCAGCTGTTCGCTCGTTGGCTAGAGATGCGAACGCTACAATGGTTAGGGCTATGAGGGTCGGTACTGGGACCGACGTTCCCGAACGGATATCTGTTGACGAAGTTGAAAAAGAGTTGATTGCGAGGGTCGCCGTCGAGGCCGACAAGAAGAAGCTTTGGGAACAGGATGGAGTAAGACGATATATCGCGGATATGGGCCGTGAGTGTATTGTTGCTCGCGAGTTCAAACGGATTCCTAGGTGTACCACGGTTTACCTAGAGCATTTCGTCAGCCAAAGCGATGCTAGGCGGGTTGCGGCTGAAGTTGAACAATGGGCAAGGGACGAGACACTCAACCGGTTCGGCAGCGGGATCGGGGAAGTTGATGAAGAGCACAAACATGAGGTCGAAATCGTCAACGCTGACTTCTCCCTTGCCTATGGTGGGATGATGCTTCTAACCCATACAAATTTGAAGCTTTACCAAGGCCACCGATACGGTCTCTGTGGAAGAAATGGCGCTGGGAAATCTACACTCATGCGTTCTATTTCTCAGGGAAAGCTCGAAGGATTCCCTAGCAAAGACGAATTGAGGACCTGTTTCGTCGAGCATAAAGAACGTGATGAGCGTGATATGAGCATCGTCGCATACATCCGCCTTGCGCTCGAGGAAAACGGCGACAAGAATATTAGCAAAAAGGAGATTGTTGAGACCTTGAAGAGCGTTGGTTTCGAGGGCGAGCGAGCAGAAATGAACGTTGGCCAGCTCTCGGGAGGATGGAAGATGAAATTGGGTCTCGCGGAAGCTATGCTGAAGCGGGCTCAAGTCTTGTTGTTGGACGAGCCGACCAATCATTTGGATGTGAGCAATGTCCAGTGGCTACAAAATTACCTCAAGTCGCATACGGAAATCACCAGTTTGATTGTCTCCCACGATTCAAAGTTTTTGGACGAGGTTTGCACCGATATTATTCATTACGAGGATAAGAAGCTTGTTTATTATAAGGGCAATCTTTCTGAGTATGTTGCTCTCCAAATCTTGGCCCGAGCCGGAGCTAATATGTGTTAGATTTGTGAAAAAGCGGCCGGAGGGCAAGGCGTATTACTCTCTTGATGTTTCAAGCGTTTCGTTCAAATTCCCCTCTCCCGGCCTCCTCACGGGCGTCAAGTCAGCAACTCGCAGCATTATTAAAATGACCAATGTTACCTATACATACCCCACCGCCACCAAGCCATCTCTCTACAACATCACTACTTCACTATCCCTTTCGTCTCGTGTCGCTATTATTGGTGGCAACGGTGCCGGGAAATCGACGTTAGTTAAACTACTTACGGGTGAAATGGTTCCACAAGAAGGGAGGGTAGAGAAACATCCCAATCTCCGAGTTGGTTACATGGCGCAACAGTCTCTCCATCACGTGCAAATGAACCTCGAGAAGACCCCATCACAGTACCTCCAATGGCGTTACTCCTCTGGGACCGATAAAGAAGTTGCGATGAAAGACACCCGTTTACTCTCGGAAGTGGACAGGAAGCAACTGGAGACGCCGGTCGACCTCGGTGATGGCCGGGGACCGCGGCGTATTGAGGCTCTCGTTGGTCGCCAAAAATGGAAGAAGAGTTTCCAATACGAGACTAAATGGGCCAACCTAATGCCAAAGTTCAACACGATGATCAGCCGCGAAACACTGGTGGAAAAGGGATTCTCGAAACTAGTCCAGGATTTCGATGATGCCGAGAGTGCACGCGAGGGTCTTGGGTACCGTGAGTTGGATGTGGCATCCATTGAGAAGCACTTCGAGGACGTCGGGCTGGACAAGGAGATCGCAATGAACAACGAAATTGGCGGTCTTTCCGGCGGTCAGAAAGTCAAAGTTGTTATCGCAGCAGCCATGTGGCCGAAGCCACATCTTCTCATCCTTGACGAGCCGACGAATTATCTTGATCGGGAGTCCTTAGGCGCATTGGCTACGGCTATTAAGGAGTTCCGCGGAGGTGTCTGCTTGATCTCCCACGACGCGCAATTCGTGTCCCAACTCTCTAACGAGGAATGGCATATTGAAGCTGGACGGATGGTTAAGAGGACTAGTAACGGCAGTAATATGAACCTATCTCTTCCTTTAGATCTTAGCTCTCGCCCTGGTAGCTCCGCGGTCAGTCTTGCGAGTTCTGCCGTTAGCTCCGCTGCTAATACCGACGCTGAGGATAACAATGGCGAGGGAATGGAGTTTAAAAGCGTTAAAAAGGGGAAGAAAAAGAAGTATACCCGTGCCCAGTTGAAAGAACGAGAGGTTAGGAGAAGGTTGAGGTACTTGGAGTGGTTGAATAGTCCCAAGGGGTGAGTGCATATATTCCATCGTCTATTAATTGGTTCTGCCGACTAATATTGTGTTTTTATATAGTACACCAAAGCCGGTTGACACTGATGACGAGGCTTAGCGGGTGGTGATCTCAGCTTTGTTTTATTTCTTTTGTTTTTCTCTCCGGCAGGTGGGCTAGAGGAGGTTATAGACGGGGAATAATGGGATTTGTGTTTCAGTCCTTTTGCTTTCTGAGTTGTATTTTCCTTTTCGTGTTGGGTAGCCTAGAACTTGGGTAGATATTCGGGCAGTGAGTGAGGTGGCTAGGGTGGGTCTATTAACGAAAAGAGGGACACGTTCACACAGGATTTGGTTTGTGATAGGTAATGACGAATCGAAGTAATGGTAGTGAATATAAATGGAGCGAGGCTGCAGAGATGTAGGAATGGTGAAAGCTTGTAGCCATGATGCGAAAGGACAAGAAAGGGAACGGAGCAGGAAGAACGGGGAATGACAGGAAATGATGGAGAGCGAGAAACCGTACAAGAGGAAATGGGGGAGAAGCGGGAGGCAAGAACCCAATGTGAGTCGCGAGGGCCTCGAATGGCTGCGAGAAAGCAGAGAAATGAAAACGGAATTGGGAGTGGGAAGAAAGAAAGCGAGGATACCGTGTGAAGAGGGTAGTAATTAGCTCTCGGTTTCCAGACAAAAGACTAGCCTAGCCGCACCCTGCTATCCCGGACGCCCAAAATCCAAGGAATCTGTTCGGTCCAATAGGCGGTTTGGACGACGTGTTAGGTCTCGGTGCAAGGGAGTTTAGAACTCTCAAAGGTTCAGGCGGAACAGTGAAGTATGCGGATTATCGACATCCAAGATAGTAGGGTCTATCTATGCTCGGGGGGGTGAGATAGGTCGGGATCACTACCGAGGCGCTGAGTGACTGGTGGGGGGCTAACGTCGGTTGAGGAGTTCGAGTGATATTACATGGGTCGAATTAGGGGGGAAAAAATCTGGCGCGCTCCTGGCTACTGTTCTGTCATAGATGGATCCTCTCACTCCCTTTCGTTCACTACGGGATGTTTAGGGATTTTTGGAAACGGAAATTAGAACCCAATGGAGATATCATACTCAATTTGTTGAGTTACTATGTACCGGCATGGAAAAACTACTTTGGTACCAGATGATCACCAAACTTTGAACGACGAGGACTTCTGAATGACAATACCTTTCCGAATTATAATCTCTTAAGTGTGCGATTGGAAGCCAGTGCTCTCAACCGGCCCGGGCGTCCAAGGCAGGGTGGGTAAGGTCGCCGTGCCCCGGCGTCCCTCTTTTGTAATGACGGCCTCCATCCGCAGGTATTTTGGAGCGAGACACCTATAGGGTCCTGAATTCCTTCTCGGGTAGCGATTGAGGCGGACTATAGGACGGGCGTCCGCCCCGGGCAGAGTCCTAGATCGGACGTCCTTGCCGTCCTAAGCAAAAGCCAGGCGGACTGGGCGTTTGGGAACATTGTTTTAAACGGATTAAGCGGATCGACGATGACGGCCACAGCAAACAGAAACGCCAGGAGTTCACACAGCAAAAATACGATCCCCGGTACAAGATTTCGGCGTGAGTGGGGAAGTTTACTCCTTCTTCAATATCTATCGCTCAAACTATTGACTAACTAACGCCAAAGACAGGAGCAGATATAAACTACGGCCGAGCCGTCCTCCTATCCTGCCAGGAATCGCCAGGCATGTCTATTCTCGTCGGTATCTCCCCCTTTCCATTTTCTATACTCTCGTGCTAACAAAGGAAGGACAAAAACTCCCCGTGTTCATATCCTACGGGCAGCAAGCTCTACACGCTCCTTGCCAGTTCTTCCGCTTTCCTTCTAGTGGATGCATCGATCCAAAAGTCTAAGCGCGTTCCCGGAAACTATGCGAACAATCAAACAACAATCGGGGGTGCATCCTGAGCAGCATCTCACGACTTCCAACAACTGGTACTCATGAAATCCCACCCGGCACGGAAAGCAAGCATGATAGATAGTGCCATCTTGACCTCGCGCTCCTGACAAAAAATGGGAAATATCAAGCGTTTTCTTCGGGGTATGATTTAAGTTTTTATCTCCAACCCTGCTGGTGTATACTGGTATTGCGCCTGGAAAATTGGCTGGTCTGGGGATGGGGGAGGCGTTCAAACTTAAGAAAAGGAGTGAATAATTCAGGGTGAAAATGAACTCACAATGAGCTTGCAGTCGCAGTGAAATATAGAAAGATGAACTTGATAGTTGGTCCGTCTGGCAGCTGGGGGCAGGCTGGGGGATGTATATCTCGGTATCAACTGACATAGTTCCAGGTAACTCAACAAACACTAATGAAACGGACCGGTGTAGGGGGAGTGGGTCCCCTAGTGGAGTTTTACTTTGCAATAATGGTTTGGAGGTTGGCCACACTAATATTAGGTAACAAAGACAAACTCTGATGAAGGGGAGAAAAGGGACAAGTGCTGACAAGCGGTGATATTAGCTGATTAGCGATTGGCTGCATGTGTAATATGCCGTGCGGGAAAGCGGTCGCAATTGCATCCTTTTCCTTTGACGTGGTGCCTAAAATGGCATCCTATCAGCAAGTACGTAGGATGCGCTAGTCAAACTCGCTGTGAGTAGACTGGAAGGGAGGCCTAAGGAAACAGCGTGAATGAGGGAGGGCAATAGGTTGACGGGGACTGTGGCTGGACCATACTGTGAAAATTCTGAGGTCTACTGCTTCCAAAGAGCTAACATTCATACGCATCGATAATCGAGATCAAGGTAAGGTAGAAAACGGAGTCGGGCCTTGTGATTCACTCAATCAAATTCGATAGAAGTCGCCCAAGGGAGAGATTTTGGGGGGAAGAAAGTATGAGTACAAAGCAGTTGGGGTCCGAAAGCATCCCCCAGGAACAGTGAGGACAATATGAATCAGTCGTGGACGGGGTGATCTCATATTTGGGTCCACACTAGGACTAGTTTGGGAACTAGATTTTAAAAGGGCCATGGGTGCAGATCTTGTAATAGAGTACGTTTAAGGCGATAGCGAGGATTGGATTAATATAAAAACCATAAAAGAAGGCAAACCAAGGAAATCCCCATCCCCAAATCTATCCACTTACTACCCACCCTGCTCAAGAACAGAGTGTAACTCCCACTCCCATCTCGCGAGCGAACAGCCCCGTAGATCCAATCCCTTTACCGACGCTCGGCTGGTAGTGTCCTAGCCTTCCACTCTGTCCCCACTCTCTGCAAACCGGTTTCTGAGGGCGTTGAACTCGACGAGCAGCTCCTGAAGGGAGTCCTCGAGAACAGTGAACTCCAAAAGCTTCCGCTCTAAATCGTCCGCGCGGTGCTCGAGAGCTAAGACCCTCTCGACAGCCCTCTCCAACTCAGCGATCTGGTCCTGGAGAGCGGAACGGTCAAGGATACGGCGGATCCACTCGTCCGCGAGGAGCAGTAGAAGCCCCACGAAGATACTAAGTAGAGTGGCTAATGGAGAGCCATCGATAGCGATGAAATCTGAGGAATGTAATAGGACCAAGTCAGTAAGGAGATACTTTGAAACTTCTCAATTTCTGGGACAAACCGGCATTCCCGGATGGCATGGTGAAGCGTGTGGAGAAAGGATGAGAATAATTTATGTTTGGATTGTTGAGAAGGAGGAAGAAAATCCCTGCTTGGAGCTATGAGGAAGAGGGTGATAAGGGGTGGGGGGGGGGGTGGAGAGTTCTGAAGAGACTAGAGGAAGTTTGCTTCTGTCCACTGGCCGGAATGGCAGCGCTGAGAATATGTGTAGTAGTTACGCGGCAGCAGGGTTTCTCCTCCCGCGGGCAGCCTTATGATCATCGATGCAGGATATTTTTCCTTCGCTGCGGGCAGAGGGTTCCCCTTATACCTGGTATATTAACCTAGATTTTCCGTCAAACTCATCACGAGATCTGCTGAGATTATGACGCCCCAATTTGGCTTAGGGCTGCTTGGACATGACTGTGACATGGAAAAGCTTTTTTTGCACCGTGAATATCCCAGCCTCACAGGGCCTCATTCTCCAGTGTGATATGTTCTTCACTACGAAAATGGGGAAATATTTACAAAATACAGACATGGTTGTAAAGTTCTCATACGCTTCCTGGAATGGTGCCGGTAAAACAGAACCTGCCCTTCTGGCCGAGGCACACAATTATCGAGTGAGATATCATGATGCCAACCTTGAAGAAATAATAGGTATGAGAGAAATCGTAGAGGGGAGAGGGTCCTTTGCTTTCTGGGAAACCAATTGGACAATAACAGCAAAGCAAAAGAATAGGAAATCTAGAAATCATCCATATATATCTAATCCTTCGATGTGAGAGGTAACCTTATTTTGTATATCGTTCGTTGGCTTCCATAAGTTGTATTTCTGGGCAAAATAAGCTATGATACCGATCAACAAAGAAATACTAGTACATCAAAATCTGAGGCTAAAAATGCACCATAACCTATTTTGTGTGGGAGCGCCATACTATACTATCATATATATTTTACTTTGCATGCCCGGAGTAAAGGTTCACCTTGGTGGAGACCTAGGGCTTAGACCTTCGGTACTAGCCTAAGTTGGGATCATACACCTCCGAGCCAATAGTTATGGCATCATGAGACATCATTCGTGCTGTCCCTGGCCGCCCCCTACCGTAGACAGGACCGGAAACCATCTGGTGGATTGGAACACAGTTGGTAGGTAATACGGGGTCCGCTGAGTGCATACCCACAATGTCGTGACGTTTATAAAAAAGAACTGCTATTGCGTACAGCAAAAAGTTGGTCAACCCTCGGGGTCTTTGTCAATTTCCCGAACCGTCCGGGGGCTCCACAGGGACGGCGGGGGCAACCCCAAGGAAACGGGGCGGGACTGGGCCGCGTCTAGCGGCCCTGCGTAGGGAAAATTACCTAGGAGACTGCCGTTCCTGGCTATGACTGCCGGACCTGACATGCGATTCCTTTACCAGTATAGTCAGATGCACTAGACAGCCGCACCTCGGGCGGACAGCAGGGGAACTGACATGACAGAGGCAATTGTGGGGGGAACTAGAGGGGGTATCGGAAGACTGTGGGGTGCAGGGAAGAACTGCGGGGGGTGACTGGCGGGGGCAGGGAATAAGAAGTGAGGGGAACTGCTGGGGACAGCGGAGATGGACGATGACCGCTGGGGACCGTTAAAAATAATAGTGCAGAGGTAAAGACCGACGGCGGGTTTTTTACACAGTGGAGTGGAACGCCTAAAGTGGAGGCCCAAGGTTTGAATTAAGCGGAGATGAAGGACATGATTGATTGTAATAAGTTCATCGGAAGGAAAGACTTGAAGAGGGTTGGCTACGGGAAAGGGTGCACGCCAGAGCCAGAGAAGAAAAGAAGGGAGGTGAGAAAGGGGGTGAAAATATTTTCATAGCTTGCGCATCAGTCCGCTGATGTGTATGCGTGCCTCGGCGGCACTAGAGTGCGGGATAGATGAGTAAATACGGTGTTAGCAATAGTTGCCCTGGGGACCCCCCTTAGCTAGTCCATATTATTATTATTATCACCATACAAAAGATTCTCCCTCGGCCATGTGTGATACTTCCCACTACTTTTTTGATGAGGCACGGACAGAGTTGAGTCACCCAACGAAATAGCATATCACCCCAGCAACATGGCAAAGTGTTGTGCTATCATGAGCTCTCACTTGTATTTTTCCAGTGTGTTGTATGGCCCCAACTCTTATGAAGGGTTGTCTCATTAGGAGATTGTGGGAAAAAGGTTCGGTCATACTCTAGGTATCGGTACTAATTGAGCTTGTCCACAGTATGCCCATAGTATATTATGATTAAGGTTATTATGCCATGTCGGTCACTCATCTGAGGGACGACATCGGGAATGCTGGAAAATCGCCGCATATCTATTAGTTAAGATCTCGCATTATGTGATGTTATGTCCACCTGAGTCCACTATTCAATCATCGGTACCCAAACCTCAAGTGCGGTGATAGAAAGGAAGGGTAATAATTGCAGATACCCACCTCCGTTGCTCCACTATTCGGGTTTTTAGCCCTTCCCAATTCCGTCATTTTGGCAAAGTTAAGGCAATGCAGGCACCATGATCTAATCAAAGAAGCAGGATAGGCTTAATATCAAGAATGAGACATAATAAACAGGGAGAACGAGTTGAGAGAAGTTTGGTTCACAAAACGAGCTGGTGGAACCCGATCACTGACTACCCAGGTTGCGATTTTGTTGCTGAAAAAACAGAAGCGCGAGAGCAAAACAGGGAAAAAGAAGAAGCGAAAAAAAGAAGGAAAATCTGGACAAGGCAGACAACTGTAATGCTCCCCTCCCCCTCTTGACATTTTCAGCTGCACTTTTTTTCTTCCTCTGTCGATACGCGCATCGTGACGTCTAAGTATGATACTATTATACGGTAGTTGCCAAGTTGCATCTCCATCTTTTGTCTCTACCAATCTCGGACCCGTTATCTTACATGCGGTCAGTCGGGTAGTTCACAGGAGAAATAATTGGCCTTACCGGAAGCTAGATCAGTGCTCTCATCCTCTTCGAGGGTCATCTTGTTTATCAAATCGAGCAAACCTAGGGGGTAGTAGAAATAATGGTTAGCCGTGGACACAGAATACAATACAGAAAGGGGACAAACTGTGATCTCGAGCTCTGAAGACTTTCTCATCTCTCTGACATGCCACATTTGTCTAGCACTGGCGGTATTTGTGTATCTTGTCTCGGGGTGGGTGAAGCAGTTCTCTATCGAAATCAGAGTGCCCAACCGTCCTGGGCGGACGGCAAGGCCCTGGCGGACTATAGTCTCGGGCGTCCCGGGCAGGGTGGGTACGTACGGCTGGGCAAGGAGTCCATCTTTCATAAAGACGGCAGTCCTATGAGTTGACGGCCGGCCCCTGCAGTCTTATTGGGAGCGGGATCTGCTGGTAGGGCCCGGCGGTCATCTCGATGGATTGACGTCCCATACAGGGCCCTGGCGTCATCTGCAGGACCCGGCCGTCACCTACAGGGCCCGTCAATTACCGTCAGGGCCCACCTATAGTCCCTGTCAATTTTCTGTCAGGCCTATAAATCGCAAGCACCTTTTATCTCACACTTTGGTTCCTAATTAAATACTCCGTATGCATGCACAGGACTAGTGTGAGTAAGATGGCGAGTATAGGTTGTTCTATATAGCTTTAGGAATAAATTCAAGTTATGCATTCTTCAAGAATATATGACTAATTTTATTGCGACAGTAGGGAAAGGTTGTAACTCCATGTTAGCCAATCGCCTCTTCGTTAATGGTAACTGATTTATTTATAACCACCAGGTGTGTCCACCAGGTGTGTCCACCAGGTGTGTCCACCTTATATGCACCTTATATCCATCTCTCAAAACTACAAATTCTCCCGATACACAATGTATACACACATATTCCTACATTTTTTAACATATAGTTTTATATGAACAATTTGTAAGAACTTAAGCCTTTGACTCGGATGTTAGAAGCCTTATCTCACTCCTCGACCATCAGCCATTAACGTCATTCCCGGGTATGTGGCTCATGACTGGGATCCGGCTCACCCATAGCAACCATGAGAAAACCAAATCTACTTTTAATTATCTCAACAAATAAATGAGGTACTACCCTGAGAATCAAGCTACAGGTACTTTGAAATATAGAGAATCTGAAAATCCAGTTTTTATTTCTTGGTGATAAATTGTTATTCCAGTATAGTGATTTAAAGATTGGCTATTTCATAAATAAATTGCAGTTTTTCATAAGCATAAAAAAATTGAAAACCCTGGCAGAATTAAATAATAAAATGGATAGAAGGATAGTATAAGTCTTAGATATTTAGAATAACCAGATTTTAATTTTCTTCATAATCATTTTGGAAAGCAACAGGAGTTAAAAAAGAGGGAAAAAATACGTCCAAATTACATACAAATTGGATCAATTTTACCATGTAATATCTACATACGTAGTTGGCCTATGAACTCACTATCTTGGAATTCCTTTTACTATCATATCCTAAGGTAGTATAAAAATTCTGAAGGTAAATAAAAAAGTTTTACATGCTTTGTGTATTGATCATTGTCAAACTATTAAAAGGTTGGAATAAATTCCTATGGTATCTTTATGTTGTGATAATAACTTATTCAAATGAACAAGAAGTTATTAAATTAACATAAAGGTTCTTGGAAGTCTAGGAGCACTCTTTGGGGCCAGGTCCAATGATAGCTGTTGGTCAGGTTTTATATTAATTGCCTTTAGTTACAAATCAATAATCCACTTTGTACCATGCATTATAATTAATATACACTTTAAACTACACTCCAGACTGTCTACTCTAGTCTACTAAACCTGATCTTATTAGTAATTGACATGTAGTTAGCCTAATGATTTGATTTCAACAAGTTGATTATTAACATACAGCTTATGAGTTCTATAGCAAGCATCTTTAAAAACTTGTATGAAATATAGAAGGATGTATTTATCTGACTTCAAACTTCATATACTAACTTCAAAGGTCATCATAAAGGTTATTCTAGGATCATGAGTTCATAGGCTAACTATGCCAGTGTATGTAGATATTACATGGTAAAATTGATTCAATTTGTATGTAATTTGGGCGTATTTTCTCAATCTTTTTTAACCGCTATTGCTTTCAAAAATAATTATGAAGAAAATTAAAATCTGGTTATTCTGAATATCAAGACTTATACTATCCTTCCATCGATTTTATTATTTAATTCTGCCAGGGTTTTCAATTTTTTTATGCTTATGAAAAACTGCAATTTATTTATGAAATAGCAAATCTTTATACCACTATATTAGAATAACAAGTTATCACCAAGAAATAAAAACTGGATTTTCAGATTCTCTATATTTCAAAGTACCCGCAGCTTGATTCTCAGGGTAGTACCTGCTTTATTTGTTGAGATAATAAAAAGTAGATTTGATTTTCCAATGGTTGGTCTGGGTGAGCCGGATCCCTATCATGAGCCACATCCCCGGGAATGACGTTACCTGTTGTCTACACCAATTCCCTGGGGTGACCTCTTGTCCCGTCACCTTCAGGGCACACCCGTCACGTGGAGGTGCACAGCAGATTCCGCAACCTGAGACACCTGTAGTCCCCGCCTATCAGTCCTCGGCGTCCTTTGAGGTCCTCCGTCCGTCCTGTCCGGACCCGAAGACGGACGGACTGGACCCTTGGGTTCACTAGCCCCTTCTCCCGATGTAGAGAACACACAATTTCCAGAATATTTTTCAGTATCCCTTGGGCGGTCTGAGACAGTCAAAAATCGTCAATTGCACATCATTTCCTAGTAGTGGTGAAGCTTTTTTAAAAAGGGTGCAACGGTGTGGTTGCACAACAACCTCAACTCTCATGCCCGGTCTCGAGATACATATGCGATGTCGAACAGAAAGCAAGTACGAGCACCTTTGACACCCCGTTCTGCCAATCCCCGATTGCCAAAGAAGTCGAGTATCCAGAAGAACCCAACAAAAAAGCAGAGAGCGGCCAGCAAGCCGAGTTTAGAAGAGGCGGATGTGACCAGAGTTGGAAACTTCAATCGATCCGATGCAAATGAACAAATCACCCACACCCCCTATACCCCTCTCGCCCCACGAATAGACCACA
>Ga0307509_10003157_pt1 | contig 25520 bp, 31 predicted proteins | sample 10_EM_MG_FD_202245 | JGI IMG/M metagenome (GOLD analysis project Ga0307509, IMG submission 202245) | Populus trichocarpa ectomycorrhiza microbial communities from riparian zone in the Pacific Northwest, United States - 10_EM | ecosystem: Host-associated > Plants > Roots > Unclassified | place... | reverse complement strand
TTCGTCATTGAGGAGCTGGCCACAGGAACGTCGCCAGAGGAATTGTGGTCACTGCTGACGCTAGGTAAGTTTGACCCGACCGATATGCTGCATGTGATCGAACTCGCCCGGTATTCGTAAGTGATATAATAGCCGCCAATGAACATTCGCAAAACCGAAGAACTCATCACTGAACTGACATCGCCGCCGCATCATCCGCTTCGCGAAGATCAAAAGTTGCTGGCTTACGAGTTTGCGGCCGGGCTTTTTGCCGGCCAGTTCGATAGCCTGAGCGCCGAAACTGACCTCACGTTGCAGCAGCTCCAGGGCATGCACACGCTATCGCACAGGCAAACGTTTTATATCGAATATTTTGCTGCCGGCGAAGGCCGCGCTGATGCAGAACGGCTGGGCGCCCCGAGCAAAAGTTTAGACGACATTGCGAAGGCTCTGACCGACATTGAACACATCAACACGCATCTGACCGGTGATGAGCGCAAGCAAATCGCCGAACGCAGTACAATCTGGGCACGTAGCAAGCTTATCGCCCAACTCGCTCGGCCTGCCGAAACCGACGTGCAGTTTCAGCTGCCACTGCACCTGACCGTTAACTACGATCCGAATAAAATTCTCGCCAAGGCCAAGGCAGTGCAGGCCTATCGGCGGTTTTATCGTCAGGCGCTGGAGCGTACAAGCGCCGAGCCCGATCAGCATCTGGCCGAGGCCGAACGCGCACTCATCCAGGTGTATGTCGGGCGGCTGAACACAATGGCCGCCGTAGACGTGTGGCCGGGGCTGTTGTCGCTGGAGGAGCAGCTAACGAGGTCGAGCTCTGATTATCGAACCAGCGAATGGACCACTAAGCTCCGTGCAGTTGCGCCCGCAATTGGCGACATTCACGACCTCGAGGGTGCGGAGCGTTTGCAGGCCCGCGAAGTCTACGCCAAGCATCTCGACGCTATTCGCCAGGGCGCACCGTTCGAGTTGGACGATGTTGACGGCGACGAAGCAACGCTATTCGGCCAGCAGGCACTCAACGATTTGGCCGACGCAATTCAAACGCTCGGCCCTAAAGCCCTTGCGCCAACTGGTTTAACCGACCTCGGTCGCGAGCTGGAGGACGTGACCTGGAACGCCATTCAGTTGCAGTCATTTTTTGAGGCGATTTTGCATAGATGGGGCATGTTCAGCCAGTCCGAAACCAGCTGGCAGCAGGCCGACGACCGCGATGGCTTTGCCGACGACGGGAAGTTTCAGGTTGTTATCACGCCACGGCGGGCGAGTTTGTCGGTCGACAGCACGCGGCGGATTGTGAATATTCCAGAGGCTTGCGAGCGGCCGCTTGTCGGAGCATATCCTTCGGGCGCATTATGCTTGGTGGCGCACGAGCTCAGCCATGTTTTGCAGGGGTATGCTGATTACGAACTCGGCGAGCAAATTCCGCTGGCGCGTATCAAAGGCCGACGCTACCGTATTCTGCGTGAAGCCGGCGGCGTGTACCAGGAGAAAGTTTTGCAGCGCGAATATCTTGGCGCGGCCCGCGGCGCAAACGGCCATTATTTGCAGGCCTACATCGCCAAAACTGAAGGCAAAAGCCGCATCGAAGTCGCCCGCGTTTTTTACGATTCAGTCACCGAGGGCCAACAGCTTTCATCCGAAGACGCCGCCCGTTCGCGCGAATTTGCCATCAACCGCACCGCACGGCTGTATCGGCATGGCGGTCAAAACTCGCAAGTGCTTGATTACGTCGAGCAAACTATCGTCTGCGATGTGCTCACGCAACAGCTGGCACCCGACCAAATCGACGCCTTTTTGCTCGGCAGCGCCAGCTTCAGCCTCGAAGACAGCGCGCTACTGCACCGCTTTGGGCTGCTCACACTCCCAACCCACGCCGCCGTCAGCCCCGCACACGAGGTGATGCGCGTGTTTTTGGAGGAGTTCCAAAACGAAATTCAGTCTTGACTAAAACTCCATTTTGTATTATGCTTACGCTACCTAACGCATAAGAGACAGCACCGGTGGTGTCACACCAAAGCTGATACAATAGGTGGTACGTATTTATGAAGCACGAAATTCGCAAAATCATTGGCCGCGCTGACCGAATTGACTTGCCCGAATTGGGCTACTTAGGTGTTTCCGCTCGCATCGATACCGGCGCCAAGACTTCAGCCATGTGGGCTAGTAATGTCCACGAAGCCGGCGGCGGCCTTTACTTCACGCTTTTTGGCGAAGGCAGCCCACATTACACTGGTCGGGAGCACTTTGCACCGCACTTTGCACGCGTTGTAGTGGCAAGTTCGATCGGCCATGAACAGATTCGATACAAGGTTGTGATGCTGGCAAAACTGCGCGGCAAAAAGGTCCGAGCAAGTTTTACGCTTGCTGATCGCTCTTCGCAGGCATATCCTGTACTTATTGGACGTAATATCCTCCGCGGGAAGTTCCTGGTGGACGTGAGATCAGGCAGACCAGATTACGTGTCAGAGAATCGACGCTCCGAACAACTACAGAAAGAACGAGAAGCACAAGAGTAATCCACCATGAAAATTGCAATTCTATCCAAGGGGCCGGGCAACTATTCGACCAAGCGGTTGAAAGAAGAAGCCAAAAAGCGCGGTCACGAAGTCCGTGTCATTAACTATGCCAAGTGTTATGTGAAGGTCGAACAGAGCAAGCCGATCGTCCGCTACGAAGGCAAAGATCTTGGCGAGTACGACGCGATTATTCCGCGCATCGCCCAAAGCTACACTCGTTATGGTTCAGCTGTGCTGCGTCAGTTTGAGATGCAAGGAATTTACAGTACTGCAACGTCCATCGCTATTACGCGGTCTCGCGACAAGCTCCGCACCATGCAGCTCTTAAGTCGCGCCGGTGTTGGCATTCCAAAGACGCTCTTTGCAAGTGAGACAAGCAGTTTCGACGACCTTATCGAGCAGGCCGGCGGTGCGCCGCTGATCATCAAGGTTGCTCGCGGCACGCACGGCAACGGTGTTGTGCTGGCAGAAACCAACAAAGCCGCCAAAGCGGTAATGCAGGCATTTTTTGTCGAGAACGTGAGCTTTCTGGTGCAGGAGTTCGTGAAAGAATCAGCCGGCACCGACATTCGCGCACTCGTGGTTGGCAATAAGGTTGTGGCCAGCATGATGCGCCAGAGCCTGGACGACGATTTTCGTTCTAACCTTCACCAGGGCGGGGAAGGCAAGCCAATCAAACTGACCGAGGAAGAGCGCCGTACGGCTATTAAAGCCGCCAAAGCCATGGGCCTGCCATTCTGCGGTGTCGATATGATGCGCAGCTCGCGCGGGCCGCTCGTACTCGAGGTTAACTCGTCGCCAGGATTCGGCGTCGAGAAAGTCACCGGGCGCAACATCGCCGAAAAAGTTATTGAATACATCGAGCTCAACGCTAAGCGACGGAATAAAAAAGACAGGGTCGGGGCCTAAAACACATTATGCAACGCGACAATTGGGGGAAGTGGGCAATAGCTGTCGCGTTACTCGTCGTTCTGATCGCGGGTGTTGCAATGGTTTTGTCGCTCAATACGCGCAAATGGCCAATCTCTGTCGGCAGCAAGCTGGTATATGCGCGTGTAGCAGATACCGACGACAGTCGAGCGAAAGGTCTTTCCGGAACGTCAGGCTTGGGCGATTCTGAAGGGATGCTATTTATTTTTGACACGCCAGGTCGCTGGGGTATGTGGATGAAAGATATGCACTACAGCCTCGATATGGTCTGGATGGACAGCAATAAAAAGATCGTCTATATCGCCGAAAATGTGTCGCCGAGCACCTACCCGAAGTCATTCCTACCCGACACTGATTCGTTGTACGTCCTCGAACTACCTGCCGGATTTGTGGCCGCGAATCACGTTAGCCGCGGCCAAGTTGTTGGCTTTGCTGCGCATTAAAAGTGCTATCATAAATGTATGAATGCGCTTTTGGTTTTGGCCGTACTTCTCGCTGCGTTGTTTGCGCTGAGTTATCTTACGAAACGCCGTTTTGGCGTGCTGGGCTTGGCGCTCTGTGCCGGTTCGCTGCTGAGCGCGAGCTGGACGGCAACATTGACGCCTTGGGTTGAATCCCAAGGTATTAGCGTGGTGTCGCCGCCGCTGTCGGCTGTGGTGAGCACGCTGCTGATCTTGGGTCCGGCACTCCTGCTGCTCTTTAGCGGGCCGACATATTCCAGCCAAGTGCAGCGTATTGCGGGCGCGGCGGCATTCGCAGTGATGTCATTTGTGTTTTTACTGCAGCCGATCGGCATTGCCTTTGTTTTTGATGATTCGACTTCGCAGATCTATAACACTATCCAGCAAAGCAGTAATCTGATTATCGTGGTTGGCATTTTGGTTGCGCTGGGTGATATTCTGATTACGCGCACACCGCACCACGGTGGCCGGAAGTCGTCGCATTGACATTAACAGAGTAAAAGTGTAGAATTTAGCTTGTCCTGACCGTTCGCTATAGCGAACATTTATGGGCCCATAGCTCAGTTGGTTAGAGCAGCGGCCTTTTAAGCCGCGTGTCCTGGGTTCGAGTCCCAGTGGGCCCTCCAAGTAAAAACACCTACCTCGCCGTAGGTGTTTTTACTTGGAGAAGTTTACCCGGCTTAGACTTTCTTGCCAGGAGGCCTTTTTGGTTCATACTTAAATAATATGAAAAAGCCCCTCATTGTTTACGTCAGTGGAGCGCCAGGTTCCGGCAAGACTACTCTCGCACATTTACTTTCCCAGCAGTTGTATATACCCACTATTTCAAGCGACTTAGTGCATGGTGGTGTAGCGTTGGGCAACCCCGATCATGACAGAAAATATACGCTGCAAAATGTATTTGTTCCCCTGATGATAGATGTCGCAAAAAAAGGTGTCAGCTTTGTTGTTGACCAAGTGCTTCAAAAAGGAATTTCGGAAGTCGACATTATCGATAGGCTTAGGGCGCACGCTGTGATAGTGAACGTCCACACAGAATGTGCCAATCCGATTGAACGGTATGTCCGGAGGGTGGAAAACAGCGAATTGCCGAGCGTTGTTAAAAGGCGCGACCATCTTCTCGGCCTCGCAACCCCGCACCAAAAAAACTTGGCGCTGACAAATGATGCATTAGACCTCGGGTTAGCGCAGATAGTTGTTAACACCGATGACGGCTATAAGCCTCATTTAGAAGAAATCGTTTCGTTTATTCGCAGTAGCTACAAGGGGTAGCCTTCGGCTCGAACCTCTAGTGAGCAGCTCGTGAAATTAGGCGTCAACGAAGAAAATATCAAGAAGGGTCACTTCCCGGGTTACCAGCCAACGCTAGCTTGATTGGCGAGAGACAATCCACCAAATCACCACGCCAAGCGCGATGATGAACAGTGCTGCTACAACCAGCAGCGCGCCTTCGCGCCGCGAGCTTTTGCGCAGATCGTTTAATTCCTCAGCTGGCGTGTCGATGTCGGACTTGAGCCGATACTTCGATTTTTCAGCTTCGGGAGCGATGTTTTTATCCGGTTCCATAGTTGCATCATAGCATAAGCAATGGTAAACGTGGCCCAGCTATGGGTATAATCCCGGCCATGCTGCAAAAGATATGGTTGAGGCGTGTTCGACGGACAACCCTGATTTCGATCGCGAGCGTGGCGTTTTTGGCGGGAATCGGCCTGGCCCGGTCACGGTGTTATGTGTCGCTTGAGGTTGTTGCTGCAAGCCTGGCGCTCCTGTGGTTCTGTCGAAAGCGCACGTTGGCGCTGGCGGTTCCGGCGATTTTGATAATCGGACTGTTAGCGGGACTGTGGCGCGGCGGAGAGGTGCTGCGGCAGGTTGATGTGTATGCATCGCTGACTGACCATAAGATTTCTGTCGCTGGCATTGTCGCGCAGGATTCAACCTATGGCCGCCAAAAACAGATTGATTTTTTGATCGATCATGTGCGGGTGGATGGCCGCAACGTGCCGGGGCAGGTTCGGGTGACGACATTTGACCCCATCGAGCCAAAGCAGGGCGACCATATTATCGCGACCACTAAGGCAAAACCAGGTTTCGGCAATTATCAGCTGGGAATGTATTACGCTGGCGTGCAGATTGTAGGGCACGACAGCTCGTGGATCGGGCGGCTACGGCGGACGTTCAGCGCCGCAATTTTGAATGTTATTCCTGAGCCGCAGGCGAGTTTGGGGTTGGGATTTTTGCTCGGTATAAAATCGCAATTGCCCGACTCGCTGAATGACCAGCTGAAGGTTGTGGGGCTGACGCACATTGTAGTGGCGTCCGGTTATAACCTGACCATTTTGGTACGAGCAGCGCGGCGATTGCTTGCCAAACGCTCGAAATATCAGGCTACGGCTGTTGCGGTGACGCTGATGATTGGCTTTGTGGCGGTGACCGGATTCACCCCGAGTATGTCACGGGCGGCTTTGGTGACATCGCTAAGTTTAGCGGCGTGGTATTACGGGCGGGTGATTCACCCGGTGGTGCTTCTGACTTTTAGTGCGGCGATCACGGGCGCGATCATGCCGTTGTATGTGTGGGGTGATGTTGGTTGGTATCTGTCGTTTTTGGCATTCGGCGGCGTGATGTTGGGCGCACCGTTGCTACAAAAAAGATTGTTCGGCACGCGCCAAGCGCCACAATTGGTGCAGATTTTGCTCGAGACAGTCTGCGCCGAGATTGTGGCGCTACCGCTGACGCTACTTGTTTTTGGCAGCGCGTCGGCGGTCGCAATTCTGTCGAATGTGCTGGTCACGCCGCTGGTCCCAGTCGCGATGCTGCTGAGCTTTGTGGCAGGCGCGGCGAGTTTGGTGCTGCCCGGGCCGGGCGCCTGGCTGGCGTTGCCGGCTCATGTGGTGCTAACCTATATGACGAACGCGATCTCGTGGCTGGCCGGGATTCCGTGGGCAAAGCAGTCGGTGAGCCTGTCGATCGCAGGGCTTATCGCTATCTACGGATGTGTACTCGCGATTGGCGTCGTGCTATGGCGCCGAACGCGCTATGACTACCTCAGTAAGGGTGTCGTCGAGTAGGGCAAATGGTGATAAAATAATAGGAACGAACTATATGCAAGCAACGAGGAATTCATATGTCAGGACACTCAAAATGGTCAACTATCAAACGGGAAAAGGGCGCCAAGGACGCAGCTCGCGGCGCGGTTTTTACCAAACTTGGTAATGCGATTGCGGTAGCGGCCAAGGGCGGCGCCGACGTCGATACGAACTTTGCGCTCCGTTTGGCGATCGACAAAGCCCGTGCGGCCAACATGCCAAATGCCAACATCCAGCGCTCGATTGATCGCGGGAGCGGCAAACTTGGCGGTGCGCAAATCGAAGAGGTCATGTATGAAGGTTATGGCCCGAGCGGCATGGCGGTCATTGTGGAATGCGCGACCGACAATAAAAACCGCACACTCCCAGAAGTCCGTCTAGCCTTCAGCAAACATGGCGGCAACATGGCCGAGGCAGGCGCGGTTGCTTTTCAGTTTGCCCGCAAGGGTGTTATTCGTGCTAGTTACCTGGGCGATACTGATGAAGCGATGTTGAACGTTATCGATGCAGGTGCAGAAGACGCTGACGACATCGGTGACAACGAGTTGATCATCTACACCGACCCCAAGGAACTCGCCGCAGTGCGCGATGATATCAAGGCTCGCGGCTTCGACATCAAAGAGGCTGAGTTGACCTACGTGCCACACAATATGGTAGAGATTTCTGACGCGGATGCGGCGCGTAAGGCGACCAATCTACTGAACGCGCTCGAAGACCTCGACGATGTGACCAACGTGCACACCAACGCCGAGATTCAGGAATAGGCGGCCAGGCATGAGGATTCTGGGCATCGATCCTGGTACAGGAATCCTCGGTTTTGGCGTGATCGAGCAGGAGAAGGGCAAGGCGAAGCTAATCGATGCTGGTGTGATTCGCACGCCAGTGCACCAACCGCTGGCCGAACGACTGGTGACCATTCACGACGAACTTGCCGAGCTGATGGACATGCACGAGCTGCACGCTATGTCGGTCGAGAAGCTCTTTTTTGCACGTAATGTCACGACGGCGATTTCGGTCAGTCATGCGCGGGGCGTGGTGCTGCTGCTTGGCCAACAGCGCAAGATTCCTATTTTTGAATACACACCAATGCAGATCAAGCAGGCGATTACCGGCTACGGCAAAGCCGACAAAAAGCAGATTCAGGAGATGGTCCGCATTATGCTGGGTCTCAGCGAAGTGCCAAAGCCGGACGACTGCGCCGATGCTATCGCTGCGGCGCTGACACACTCGACAATGTCGGTGTTTAGCAGTCATAACCCCACAGTGTAAAGAAATAAGTTTAGTATTGCCGCGTGGGGCGCCCCGAAAGTTGGGGCGCCCGCACACGTTATGACTCAGCTCAGTGAGCGCAGGATCGCACTGACCTGCCGGGCACAGATGCGGCGCCAGTTGCGCAGGGCTGTTTCCTCCTCGGGGAATCTTGCCGTCGGCTTGTAGAGCTCGCCGCCGACCGGGTAAACGCGCTGTACGGCTCGACGAACCTCGGCCGTTGTGGCGACTCGCAGATTGACTCGCTGCACACCGAAGGCCATGCCTTGGCCGAACGGCGTTTGTGAGGTGACGATACCGACCGTCGCCCAGTCGCGTGCGGGATGCGAAGCGCACTCGGCGAAAACGTGCTCACCGGGCTTCCCCATCCAGTTGCCGGCGCCCTCTTGGGGTGAGCGCAGGACATAGAAGGCCGGCACCGGCCCCTCACGATCGATGGGGAAGACGGTGTCCCGTAGCGATGCCATGGATTGCTCCCTCGGTAGGTGTTGAGACTGAACGATAGTACAATATTTTTTAATGTTTAGCAATGGTAATGGCCAGATGCTACGAAGCGCCCTATGACTGTATGCATCGCCCAAACTGTGGCATAATAGGATGGTTATGATTGCACACGTCTCTGGGGAAGTAGTTGAAAAGTTTGAGAGCACACTCATCGTTGATGTTGGTGGGCTGGGCTACGAAGTGCTTGTGGCGGCCGATGACTTCGACCGCGCTATGTTGCACGATACGATCAAACTCTACACGCACGATCACCTTCGCGAGAATGCGCATGACCTCTTTGGCTTTACGAGTCTCGCTGCTAAGAAATTATTTCAGATGCTTATTACGGTCAGCGGTGTTGGTCCGCGCATGGCGCTGAGCATTCTCAGCCTCGGTTCGGCTGAGCAAGTCCGAAGCGCGATCGCAAATGACGACGTTGCATTCGTGCAACAAGCTGCAGGCGTCGGCAAGCGCATTGCCGAGCGTGTGACGAATGAACTCCGGGACAAAGTCGGCCTCCCAACACTGCAGGTTGCCGGCTCGCCTGCCAGAATTATGGGCAGCGACGACGCGCTGGACGCGCTCGTGGCGCTGGGCTACACGCTTCAGCACGCCACGCAGGCGCTGAGCAAAGTCGACGCCGGACTCGATATTCAGGCACGCATTAAACAGGCACTGAAGATTCTGGCGACCGCATGATTGAACGGATTGTCGACACAAGTGTCTCTGATGACGAGCAACAGGAACAGCAACTCGAGAATACGCTGCGCCCGCGTGATTTTGCAAATTACATCGGTCAGGAGCGCTTAAAGAACCAGCTTATGCTCGCGATCACCGCTGCTAAAAAGCGCGGTGAGCCAATTGACCACGTCCTTCTATTTGGCCCGCCGGGGCTCGGCAAAACCACCATGGCGACGGTTATCGCTAACGAAATGGGCGCGAATATTCGTGTGACAAGCGGCCCAGCGATTGAGCGGGCAGGGGACTTGGCGAGTATTCTGACGAACCTCACCGATGGTGATATTTTGTTTATTGACGAAATTCACCGTCTCGGCCGCACAGTTGAGGAAGTGCTGTATAGCGCTATGGAAGATTTTAAGCTCGACATTATGCTTGGGAAGGGTCCGTCGGCACGAAGCCTGCGCCTCGATCTGCCGAAGTTTACGGTCATTGGCGCGACAACGCGAACGGGCAGTCTTGCCGCGCCGCTGCGTGACCGATTTGGCATTATGCATCGGTTGGAATTTTACAGCCCGGCCGAAGTTCAGCAGATTATTATGCGCGCCGCCGATATTTTGGGCGTCCGTATCAAAGCCGACGCTGCAGCCGAAATCGCCAAACGCGCCCGCTTGACGCCACGCATTGCCAATCGTTTACTCAAACGTGTGCGTGATTATGCCGAGGTGCACGCCGATGGCGAAATCAACACCAGCCTTGCACAGGAAGCGCTTAAGCTTCTTGAGGTAGACGATGCCGGTCTCGACCCCGCTGATCGTCAGCTGCTCCTCGCGATTATCGAAAATTACAAAGGTGGTCCGGTTGGCGTTGAAACGCTCGCGGCAATGACCGGTGACGAGCGGACGACGATCGAGGATATGTACGAGCCATATCTGATGCAAATTGGCTTTCTGGAACGAACAGCGCGCGGCCGCAAGGTTACGCCCAAAGCCTACGCACACTTAGGTAAACCACCCGTCGGTGGCGAAATATCCCAACCAGAACTGTTATAAGTTATAATAGAATTACAAGGAACGACAGTTATGGGATTATTTGCAAGTAAACGATCAGACTATGAAGTGCACCGGCCGGACGGCACGGCGCAGAGTGTGCCGCCAGCTGCACATCCATCGGCAGCCAATGCATTTTCGAGCCGCCAGGAGATTGCCATTCCGAAAGACCTCATGGCAAAACATGAAGAGTCTTTGGGTAAGTATCCGCGCGTTCATCTGAGTAAAGGTGAATATGTCGTCATGGAAGTCCGCAGGCACCCAATTGGGCTCCTGTCGATCTGGTTCTCGATGGGGTTGCTGGTTGTGGCAACATTGGCCGTCATTCCACTCTACACTATGAATCGGAGCGGTATCGCCTCAACCTTGTCGTTCTCTGTCGATAAAATGCCAAGCGATTCGGCAGTAACGCTGCTCCTCTTTGCGCTGGCAATACTATTCTTACTGGGTGGCTTCGTGGCGATGTATGTCTACAACGGCAATCTGTTCTACCTGACCAACGAAAGTATTATTCAATACGTCCAGTCCAGTATTTTTTCAACCAAAGAACAGCAGATCAATCTGGTGAATATCGACGATGTTAGCTATCGGCAACAGGGAATTTTTCAGCAAGTACTCAATTACGGTACTGTTCGCGTATCGACTGAGGGTGACGAACGCAATCCGTACGTTTTCTATTTTGTAGCCCGACCGCAAATTGTGGTGCGCACCGTTAACGATGCCATGGAAGAAGCAACTGGGTTTGCAGTGCGCTTCCGCCAACATAAGGCCAATATCGATACCGACCCGACACTTCCGCCGCCAGAACAGTTCTGAAATAGAATAATATCTTATTTGAACGGGCGGAGAGCAGCTTTACTCCCCGCCCGTATTGTCCAGCTACCAGGGTTTACTCTTTGGGCAAATGGCGCTTCAACCTTGCCAGCGCCCAGCGGCCCTGGGTTATGCGCGGATACCAGAGAGTCGTCTGCGGCCTGGCATCTTGGAGTCTCTGCATCCAGGCCACGAAGATGACGGGCAGGTCGAGCTGCGCAACCGCGCTTACGCCCAGCCCCCAAAGCGTCTCGTCGAGATCGACCATCGATCGAGCGACGACAATTGCTTGAGCTTCTTTACTTTCCCTACGCGCAACATCCTCCCGGAATTGCAACCGCATCGCGCGCCTGATGGCTACATTTCTCTCTATCGATTGTGGCACCGCCCGGGCGTAGGGAGTGTCTCCATTTGGGTACAAGGCCAGATAGGAGAGGAGGCGGGTTTTTCCGCCCTTTTCACCCAGTAAGGTGGTATTCGAGTAGATGTTATTGCCAAAATCCCCGCGGAACAACTGCGCCATTCGGTCATAGCGCGGCACCTGAGGCATGGCTCCTCCTTTGCAAACCGGTTTTGCCGTTTTGGACTAGCCTAGTATAGCAGAATGCTTACTGATTACGGCTGGTTTTGTTGTAGTCGGCTTCGTGTTCGAGATTGGCGGTAAGCGTGTAGCTTTTGCACTTGCTGTCTGCGCAGTCTTTAGGCGTGTAGGTGTAGTCAGAATTTTGCTCACCAACCATAATGCCTTCAGGATCCTTCAGCATGCTGGGGTCCAGGCCGGGTAGCTGGTCGGCTGTGAGCTTCTGTGGATAAGCTTTGCTGGATGCATAATATACATCCTCTAGATTATAGTAAATCGCATTAATAGCGGTCTTACGGTCAGAATCGCGTGCCTGTACCTCGAGGTCGCGTTTCTGTACGTAAAAAACTGTGCCCGCCACAATAACGAAAACAATTACAATGATTAGTTCCAAAACGGTAAAGCCGCGCTGATCGGATGTATGTGCCATTGTGCTCTTGAACTCCTCTTTGCCTCTATTATACCCATAATTCAATCAAAAGTGAGGATTGTTTGAGCTATAATAGGATTATGCTATTGCCGAGGGATCGACTACTTAACTTACCGGTTATGAGTTTGCAGACGGGAACACAGGTTGGGATTGCCGTCGGGCATATTATTGACCCTCGTCGGCTGAATATTGTGGCGTTTTATTGTGAGGGCCCGCTGATTGATTTTGCGCCTGCAATTTTACACACAACGGATATTCGTGAATTCAGCAGCATTGGACTGATCGTCGACAGCGCCGATAATATCATGCCGCCCGACGATCTGGTGCGGCTGAAGGAAATTATAGATTACGGCTTTGATCTTGAAGGCAAGCTGGTGATAGAAGAGGGTGGCCACAAGCTCGGCAAAGTAGGCGGCTACACTATTGACAGCGAGTCTTTCTATGTCGTGAAGTTGCATGTCCGGCCAACGTTTTTCCAAAGTTTTGGCCAGGCTGAGCTACTAGTGGACCGTACTCAAATCCGAGAGATAAATGACAAGCATATTGTTGTGCGTCGGGCGACTGTCCAGGACGAACAGCCAGCGGCCTTCAAGCCAATGCCGAGTATTGATAATCCATTCCGAAAATCGTCCCACACCGTGCCTGAGGCGCACGGATCGCACGCCCATAAGCCCAAAGACCCCCAAGAGCCCGCTGGAGATGCGCGCCCAACTCGGTGAACGGGGCATCAGGCCGGGCCGTTCACGTAGTCTAGTGTTCGTTTTCTATTTCTATAAGCGTATTTTTAATTGTGTCGTAGCCAAAACCTTGGCGAGCTAAATATTGCATGAGTTTTTGCTCATCTTGGTAGCGGGCCTGTTTGCGTTTTTTAAGGATAATTTCTTTGAGAGCAGTTACCTCGTCGTATTCGTCGTTCACGACGGCGTTATCAATAAGCTCGCTTGCAACGCCCTTTTGGCGGAGCTCGGCTACGAGGCGACGTTTGCTGATCGGTTTTGTGAGTTGGCGCGCACGAACCCAGCTGCTAGCAAATGACTTGTCGTTCAAATAGCCACGATCCTCGAAGTACTTTATAATGCGTTCGCTCATCTCTGGGTCGGCCTTCTTGCGCCAGAGGTAATCGTGCACTTCACGGACAGAGCGTGGGCGAATCATAATATAGTTCATGACCCGCTCGAGCAGTTTGCCATAGTCGCTGGCTTGTTTTAGCTCGGTGACGTCTTGCTCGCTTAGCTCTTTGCCGCTATGAAGTTTTAGCTCCAATAGCTGATTCTGAGTTAGCGAGAACGCGTATGCGCCATCAAGATATATCGATACACGCTCGGCATTCTTTATCTGGGCCTTGATGGCGGTAATCTTCATGATTTGTAGTATTTGGAGAGTAACAGAGCCACGCTTGGCGCGAATTTCTCCGGCTCATTCTTGAGGGCGTTCGCAAGCTCCTTTGGCGTGAACCAGCGGAGCTCGGTGGCCTCGCTCGTATCGAGCTGAATAGGTTTGTCGGTCTTGATTGAAATTTTATACACACGGCTAAAACTATTGAGCAGAAAATCACCGGCCTGGCGGGAAGTATAGTACGTTTCGATTGGCTCGAAGCTTATCTCATCGCGCGGGATGCCCAACTCTTCTTCTGATTCTCGACGAATAGCTTGGTCGTATGTCTCACCTTCGTCCACGTGACCAGACGGCAGCCAGTCCCATAGATTTGGGTTTGGCTGCTTGGTGGGCGCTCGTTTGTGGAGCAAGAGCCTCCCATGCTCGTCTTGGGTAAGGCCGCGTACGACACGACGAATAAGGCCTTTGGCAAAAGCTTCTTTTTTGGTTGCTCCGCCGATAGGCTGGTCTTGTTCGTCGACAATCTGTACGCGAGCCTCGGTCATACTAGAGAGCGTTTTCGGCGGCCACCTTCGAACGGACTTGCTTGTCGATTTCTTTCATCACGTCTGGGTGCTCTTTGAGGTACACTTTGGCGGCTTCACGACCTTGGCCGATTTTGCCGTCCTTGTAGTCGAACCATGCCCCTGATTTGCCAACAACACCGTGCACTACAGCGAGGTCAAGGACGTCACCGCTGGCAGAAATACCTTCGTTGTACATGATGTCGAATTCGGCCTGGCGGAAAGGCGGAGCGATTTTATTTTTGACTACCTTTACCTTGGTGCGGTTGCCAATGACCTCTTCGCCAACTTTGATCTGGCCGGTGCGTCGAATGTCCAGGCGAACAGAGGCATAGAATTTCAACGCATTACCGCCCGTTGTAGTTTCTGGGTTGCCAAACATGACACCGATCTTCATGCGAATCTGGTTAATGAAGATAATGGTTGCCTTGCTTTTGTTGATGACGCCAGTCAGTTTGCGTAACGCCTGACTCATCAGCCGAGCCTGGAGACCCATGTGGCTATCACCCATCTCGCCTTCGATTTCGGCTTGTGGAACGAGCGCGGCAACAGAGTCGACAACGATCAAATCGACAGCATTGCTGCGCACTAACGTCTCGACGATTTCGAGTGCCTGCTCGCCGTTGTCTGGTTGGCTGATCAATAAGTTGTCAGTATCGACGCCCAATTTTTTTGCATAGACAGGGTCGAGCGCGTGCTCTGCGTCGATGAACGCAGCTGTACCGCCCTTGCGCTGGACTTCAGCGATGGCGTGCAACGTCAGCGTGGTTTTGCCCGAGCTTTCTGGCCCGTAGATTTCGATGATGCGGCCCTTAGGGTAGCCGCCGCCAAGCGCTAAGTCCAAGCTCAACGCGCCGGACGAGACAAGCTCGACATTTGCTCTGTGGGCTTCGCCTAGCTTCATGATTGCACCATTGCCGAATTGCTTTTCAATCTGTTCCATCGCGAGGCCAAGGGCCTTCAATTTTCCAGTATCAGCAGTTGGGGCGGCGGTTTTTTCGGTCTTTTTATCTTCAGCTTGTTTCTTATCGGCCATATGAAAATCCCTCACTTTCTTCTCTTGATTATACCTGTTTTAGGGTGTGGATAGAAGTGCCGCGGAGGCACAATATGATGACCTGGGCGCTGACGTCAAGAGTAAAACGCAGAGAAGTTTTAAATATCAGGTGAGGATGTTGTAATTTACGCAAATCGCTTTACAAACTACCCCAACGTTTTGAATAATCCACGACCATGAAACACATTATCCGTCTCGGCTTGCTCAGCATAGCAATGGTGCTTAGCATTGTCGGTAACTCAGTTCCTGTTATGGCGGTGGGCGAAGAACCAAAACACCTCATCATTGCAGAGGCATCAACAGAGTCAGAAACATCCGCTGGCGAAGAGTACATCGAGCTATTCAACCCAAACACAGTTGATGTCGATGCGACCGGCTGGCAGCTTCAGTATCGAAGCTATTCGCACACAAACACTGATATCGGCAGTTGGACAACCCGGGCGATTTTGGGTTGTGCGTCAACCAAGGCAAGCGATTGCGCAGTACTGAAGCCGGCAATGATTGGCGCTGGCGACACGCTGCGATTGTCGAGTTTTGAAGCGGGCGATGGCGTCTTGTGGCTCGAGCCCGGTATGTCCACGAGTGGTGGTGAAGTCAGGCTTATCCAGCCTGGAAGTACGCAAGCTGCCAATATTGTGCATGACATGGTCGGCTATGGGAGCGCGAAAGGCTTCGAGGGCCTGACGCCAGCCCCGGCGCCAAAACCCGGTCAGAGTATTATCAGAACTCAGGATGCCACGAATGCTTTTGTAGACACTGATCAAAATGGCGCTGATTTTACGCTAACCCTTCCAGAGAACGCGAATGACCCGCAGCCGCCAACCTCGACCACAGACAACGGCCAGGACAGCCAACCACAGCCGTCCGATTCTGATATAACACCCAAAACGTATCTAGACGCCGAAATCACTGAAGTCATGCCTGACCCGGCAAGTCCGCAGACAGATAGCGCTGACGAGTTTATTGAGATTTATAATCCGTATGCAGATACGCTTGATTTAACTGGTTACGTCCTAAAAACTGGCACTGACTGGTCCCATAAATATGTCATAGATAATGTGACGGTCGAATCTTACGGGTATGTGCCGCTCATGTCCGCGCAAACACATCTATCGTTGAGCAATAGCGGCAGTGGCGTGCAACTCTACGACCCGAATGGCAAGCTACTCTTCGAAGTCCCATCATATAGCACTGCTAAGACCGGTGATAGTTGGGTGCGTGACGCGAAAGGGCAATGGGTCTGGACTGTCAAGCCGACACCAGGTGAGCCAAACATTGTCGATCTGCCGGCGACGGGAACCACAACTGCGACAAAAACGACCGCCTCTGGCACGACTAAAAAATCCACAGCCAAAACAACCGCAACCAGTACCAAAAAGGCCTCTACTCCAAAAACTACTTCAGGCGCAGTGAAGGGCATTTCCACAACAGCTTCACAGCCGGCCACCACGAACACTCCTAACCAGACGGGCTTATGGGTGATGGCTGGCGCAGCGGTGCTGGGCGCGGGCTATGCGCTGTTCGAATATCGTCAGGATATCGGAGGCTTTATTCGCCGCCGTTGGCAAGCTCTGCGCATTTTTGGTCGAGAGAAGTAGCTATTTGTTGAAGCTTTCTTTCACATACGGATGATCGGGGTTTGTCTCCTGATAGGCTCGCAGTGTAAAACCCATGCAAGGAATGTCGCCACCTGTACCCGTGCAGTTCTGCGGTGATGTCGTGTACTGATATTGCGTGGCGGCAGTGGCGCTCCCGGCTTGAATAACGCCTGCACTGCTGTCGAGTAGCCAGTCGTTGTTGAATCCCGTAAAGTTGGTGGCAACAAAACCGGTCGGTGAGGTATCTGTCAGCTGGAGCACTGACGGATACGTGCCATTGCACTTGTCTTTGCTGTTGTAGCAAGCCTCAAGTGCGGCGGCGATGCTGTCTATGTCGCTGCGTCGGGTTGCATCTCTGGATTTTGCTTGCACTGCTTGAAGACTATTCACTATTAAGACCGCCAAAATGCCAAGCACAATAAGGACAATGATCACTTCGACCATCGTAAAACCGGACATCACCATTTTCTGAACTCGACGCATAATGTTTGGTTACGCCTCCGTGGCGCTCGCTACTTCATCAATACTCGTGAGGCCTAACAGTACTTTGACAAGGCCGTCCATTTGTATGGTTGGCATCCCCTCGGCAGTAGCTTGATCTTCGATGTTCTGGGCGGTGGCACTGCCTAAAATCAGGCGCTGGATTGTATCGCTTATCTCGAGGACTTCGTATAGGCCGAGACTGCCTTTGTACCCGGTGTGGCTGCACTCGCTGCAACCGTCTTTGTGTGCACGGTAAAGGCTGGTGATTGCCCCGCTGTCGGTGCTTGATGCGCCCATGACTACTTTTTCGTCGAGTGCCTGTCGCTCGAGCTCTCTGACGCGCTGCAGTTGTGCTGCCGTATGGATGCCGAGGCTTTTCAGAATGCCAATCATCTCTTGTTCGCTTGGGCTATAGATTTCTTTACAATTCTCGCACAAGCGTCGCACCACTCGCTGCCCAACCACCGCGGAAACAGTATGCGCGACAAGGTAGGGCTCGACGCCCGCAGCAAGCAAATAATGGAGCGAGCTCGCGGCATTTGTTGCATAAAGCCCAGCCAGCATCAGGCGGCCAGAAAGCGCGCCCTCGATCGCCAAACGAGTGGTTTCGGTGTCGCGTAGATTGCTGACATAGAGCGCGTTGGCGTCTTGTTTGAGTAAAATGCGTAAGGCGGCTGGAAAATTAAGGCCAATCTTGTTGTTGATCTGGGTTTGAGTTGCGCCTGTAATACGATACATAATCGGGTCTTCGAGTGTTGCGATACTAATGTGCGGCGACGAAAGGTGCGCTAGCATACTGTAGGCGCTTTCAGCTTGGCCTGAATCGTGCGGGCCGGCTAGGAGTACGAGGCCGCGCGGTTTAGCGATTGCGCTGCTAATTGCCTTGAGAGCTGGCCCCCAATAGCCAAGTTCAGGAAGCGTCGGGGCTTTGCTGGCGATTGCAATTAATTGCACAACGGCTTTTTCACCTTCTTCAACGGGGATAGTGGCAATTTGAAGTTTATATGATTTACCTTGAACCGCGACAGTCGCCGAAGCTTGCTGAGGCAAAGCCTCGTCTTCATCAACTGGCAAGTGCGCGAGTATTTTCAGTCCAGCTACAAGGACAGGCGCAACTGCCCGGGGCAAAAGTTGAGCTTCGGTCAATTGACCGTCGATACGATGTCGAATGCGTACGTCATCGCTTCGAGGCTCGATGTGAATCGCCGATGCGCCAGCACGGAGTCCTGCCGCCAAAACGTTAGCCACGAGCTCGGTCACCTCTGAAGGCGTGGTTTTCTTCGCGCGGCCCGAAGACGCAAGATCGCTCAACGAGACTTTCTCTGCTCGCTTGAGTAATTTGCTTAAAGCTACGCTTGTTGTTCCCCTCGCCATAGTTGTTTCTATTGTAAAGAATTTTACGTGATAATGCTAATGTAAACGTTGCTCATTTGCCGTCTATAGATTTGTGGCCCAAGTACTCATATAATAGTGAGCAATATGTCAGAGTTTACGTTTAAGAGTGAAAATTTGAATGGTACGCAGTCGCTGGCGGAAGCCATCGGCCGGGTGCTTCGTGGGCGTGAAGTTATTGAACTTATTAGTGATATTGGTGGCGGCAAAACGACATTCGTGAAGGGTTTGGCGCGTGGGCTGGACGTGCACGACACGGTGCAAAGCCCGACCTTCACGATCAGCCGTATTTACAATGCTCGCGATGATCTCGAGCTGCATCATTTTGATTTTTATCGTCTGAACGAAGCTGGCATTGTCGCAGATGAGCTAGCCGAATCGCTTCATCAACCAAACGTCATTGTTGCGGTGGAGTGGGGCGAGATCGTCCACGATGTACTCCCGGCGGAGCGTATTACGATACATCTTACGAGCCTGGGCGACACTGAACGCAAAATTACGATTACAACACCGGATGGACTTGAGTATCTGGACGAAGCGATCACGGCCTTCTTGAATTCGAGGCACGTCGCGTGAGTTATATTTTGACGGTCCGTACTGATAAGCCAGAGGCTGAGGTGGGCGTTTATAGCATGGACGGTGCGCAGCTGGGTTATCACACGTGGCTGGCGCATCGGCAGTTGAGCGTGACGCTTTTGGGTGTGATTCGTGATGAATTGAAGAAGCAAGACGCGACATTCGATGACATCGGTAGTGTGCTGGTGTTTCGCGGGCCAGGTTCGTTTACTGGGCTGCGTATAGGAATTACAGTTGCGAATACGATTGCGCATAGTTTGTCGATTCCGATTGTCGGCATCGCTGACGAGCACGCCTGGCTCGAGCGCGGCCTTGCCAAGTTGAAGGACGGCGGCAATGATCAACTGGTCATGCCCGAGTACGGTGGTGAAGCGCATATTACGCAGCAGAAGAAATAATTTGCAGCCTTGACCTTCCCGGGCTTTGCTCATAGGTATTGATGAGCAGGCCACCATCCCGGTTCCTCAGCCAAGCGCCGTGCTGGCGGTCAAGAAACGTCGCGTTTCCCGCGTGAACGGAGTGAGCTGTTTGCGAACGTAGTGATTTCTGGACTGTCAGCATGGCGATTCGGCGTCAAAACGTTCAGACGCTTCTTCCCGTGTCGCTGCCTGTAGCCCACTATTCTTTCTCGGCACGTACGGGTCACAAAATGTGTTTGAATAACACATTTTGAGCTTCCGAGGTGCCTTGAAAGAAATAGTGGGCACGGCGCTATGGTGCTGCAGTGGTGAGGCGTTAAGGAGTGTCTTGGGCCGGCGACTTGCATTTTGTTTGACTAATTTTCGTTGTGGCGCGTACAATGAAAATGGTTTCTTACTCTACGAAGTGATAACCGACTGACTGCTTTTCATTACATATTTAAGAATCTTCTGATACACCCTTGGATCCAAAGCGGGCCTTTGATAGTTGCCCGGTGCGACGCCGCTTTCCCAGGCGGATGTGTCGTGAATAGAAAGGAATGCTATGGAAATAGCTGCTGTAATTGCCGCTATCCTTGCCGGCACTGCTGCTGGTGTAGGCGGTACAACGCTCATGGCCAAAAAACAAGGCGCATCGGGTGCGCAAAAGGCCGAAGACCTGATTAAAAAAGCCAAAAACGAGGCGCAGGATATCCTGCTGGAAGCCAAAAATAAGGCGCTGGCCGCAACCGAAGAAGCAACCAGAACCGAACAAAGTCGCCGCAAAGAAATCAAAGCCGCTGAGAATCGAGTTGCCGATCGCGAACAATCGCTCGACAAGAAGCTCGACGAACTCGACAAACGCGCTGAAAAGCTCCGCAAAGCCGAGGCTGATGTCGACAACCTAAAGCAAGAAATCCGCGACATCCGCAGTAAACAGCAAGAAAAGCTCGAAAAAATTGCCGGCCTCAGCAAAAAAGATGCCGCCGATAAGCTCATGACCATGACTGAGCGCGACATTAAGCAAGACCTCGTCGGACTGATTTCGAAATTGCAAGCGGATGCCGAACGTGACGCCGAAGAACGCGCGCAAGTTGTGCTGGTAAGCGCCATGGAGCGAATGGCTAGCGAGGTCACTGCCGAAAAGACCGTCACCGCGGTCAAGCTGGAAGACGAAGAAATGAAGGGCCGTATTATCGGTAAAGAAGGCCGCAACATCCAAGCGCTGCAGCGTGAAACTGGCGTTGATGTGCTAGTCGACGATACGCCAGGCATGGTCATCCTCAGTAGTTTTGATCCGATTCGTCGCCAAGTCGCTCGAGTTGCGCTGGAACTTCTTATGAAGGACGGTCGTATTCATCCAGCCCGCATCGAAGAAGTTGTGGCTAAGGCCCACAAACAAATCGACAAAGAAATTGACCAAGCCGGCGAGGACGCGGCGCGCGAAGTTGGCATTATCGGTATTCCAAAAGAAGTATTGCGTCTGCTGGGTGAGCTGAAGTTCCGCACCAGTTATGGCCAGAATGTTTTGAAGCATTCCACTGAAATGGCGCACATTGCCGGGTTGATCGCCGAAGAAATTGGCGCCGATGTCCGCACTGCTAAGTATGCCGCGCTGATTCATGATATGGGCAAGGCGCTCACGCATAAAATGGAAGGCAAGCATCACCACATAAGTGGTGAAATGGCGCGCAAATATGGCGTGCCCGAAGAAGTCGCTGTAGCGGCCGAACAGCACCACGATGATGTCGAAGCCACAACGCCTGAAGCGCTTATCGTCCGCGTTGTTGACGCTCTGAGCGCCGCCCGCCCTGGTGCGCGCAATATCAGCGCCGAGAATTTTGTGGAGCGCATGCGTGAACTCGAGAACGTTGCGACAAGCTTCGACGGTATCGACAAAGCCTACGCGATTAGCGCAGGCCGCGAAATCCGCGTCGTTGTAAGGCCGCAATCGATCGACGATCTCAGCGCCATCAAACTTGCACGCGACATCGCCACCAAGATTGAAAGCACTATGCAATATCCTGGTACGATCAAGGTCAATGTCATCCGTGAAACTCGGGCAATCGAATACGCTAAATAAAAAATAAGTTTGTTAGTGTTCGCACTGCACACCCGCAATTTCTCGCAGGCGTGCAGTGCAGCATTTCAGGCCTTGAATGTGACGCCGACGAGGCTCCAGTAGTAGACGCCGTCTTCGATGCGGATGTTGACGTGGAGACCCCTGGTCCGCTCGTAGCGCAGAGTGTCAAGCACGAGCGAAATCTCGTTGTTGGTGAACCCTTGCGTCACCAGGGCTCGGCGAAGGCTCGCCACGGGCTGCTCTCGCTGCAGCAGCCGGCCTAGGGCGCCGAGGCCCATCAGTAGCTTTGCAGCGGGGATGCTGTTCGCGTCGTTCATTGCGGCTCCTCAGGATGTGAAAAGGATGGTCATGTTCGAAGATCAGGAAACGCCCCACGGCTCGAGTGCTTGCCGCGCGCTGTAGCTGCGGTCGCCGTTCCAGACTTCAGGGAAGTCCCGCTTCAGGATGTTTGCAAACTCCTGATACGGGTTGTATCCCGGGGCGTGCTCCTCGCGCTCGACGACTCGTCTGATTCGCCGAACAAGTTCGACGCAGCCGTTGAACTTGCCAAGATTGTTCGGGTAGACCCGCTCTGCCACGCGTATGATGGTGGTGCAGGCTCGGTTGAAGGGGTTGTCTTCACGCGGGCCGCTTCGGATACCGGGCACGTCTCCTCCAATCAGTTCGGAAATGCTCCGGAAATATACTATAGCATGAAATTTTGATTTTTTCATGATTTATTGGCATAATAAAAATATGGCAGAGCTCAGTTATGACGACGTTCGCCGAGCCGCGCAGGAAGCAATGCGCGACCTCCAGAACGTTGTGTATGGGCTCCAGAATTCTCATAATGAACTCAAGCGGGCGGTATCACAGAGCAATCAGTACCAGTTGAGCGATATTCTGAACCGCCTAACCAGCGTGCAGCAACAGATTAATACACTCAATACGATGGTCCGCACAAATGGCTCGCAACCAGCGCCGATCCATTACAATATTCAACAGAGCGTCGCTGACTTGCATCGGCGACTTGGCCGAGTAGAGCAATTTATGGAAGTCTGTTATCGGTATTTCGACGCTCGCTCGCGGGAAGAAGACGAATCACAAGAATTTAAGGGCGCCTAAAGCCCGGAGACAGAATGACGAACTATTTACGGGTGCTTTATATTGGTGACATCATGGGCCGACCAGGGCGCGAAGTCGTTGCGGCGCTATTGCCGGGCATTCTTGACGAGTTCAAGCCTGACCTGACGATCGCCCAGGCCGAGAATGTCACTCACGGCAAGGGCATGAGTCCCGCACATATGCGCGAGCTACAAGCGATGGGCGTGCAGGTTTTTAGCGGTGGCAATCACACCACCGAGCGACCGGCGATCAAGTCATTGCTTGAAGACCCGAACGAACCGGTACTTGCGCCGATTAACCAGCCCGATGTCGAACCAGAATGGGGAGCCAAGGTGGTTGAGACGAAGCATGGCAATGTGCAAGTCATCAGCCTGCTAGGGACGGTATTCCCGAATATTACTGCGCCGATGCAGAATCCGTTGCATGCGATCGACGATGTGCTGGCAAAAACACCTGGTCCGTACGCGGCGCGCATTGTGAATTTTCATGCCGATTGGTCCAGCGAGAAACGCGTCATTGGGTACTATCTTGATGGCAAAGTCAGCGCAGTCATCGGCGATCACTGGCATGTGCCGACCGCCGATGCAATGGTACTACCAAAAGGCACTGCGCATATGACTGATGTTGGCATGGTTGGTACGCTCCATTCGTCGCTGGGTGTTAGTGTTGAGACGATTGTGGCTCGTTGGCACGATGGCGTAGCGAACAAAAATGACATGGCCGAGGGCGGTCCGTATCAGTTCAACGCTGTACTTATTGAGATTGATCCAAAAAATGGACTGGCTCGATCAATCGAACCAGTCCAGAAGGTTGTCGAAACCATTAGTGAATAAGAGCTGATTCGACAACCGCATTACCACCAAAAGTGCGTGGCCTCAAATAAAATAATCGCGCAAAAATAACATGCCCGTGAAGCACCACAAAGAGCAGGGCGGCAACGAGTGCGCTCGTGATTAACCCCAGCGGCCAGCTGATATCCTCAACGCCGATGCGCCAAAGTAGCAGACAAAAAGGGACAGCGTAATGGACAGTGAATAGTACATAGAGCGCCCACAAAACAAGAACCGCGGTGCGAACAAGCCCATGTTGCCATTTTTCATGCCGCTCAACTGGCGTTCCCTCGTGTATAGTCTGAAGCGCTCCAAAGCCATGTTCGACACTTCGCAGAGCTATAAAAACACCCAGCGCAGCAATCACTGCTATGCTTGCTAACCCGACATCGTAAAAGACGGGATTGTTAGAGAAACTATTTTGGACTGCAGCGACTGCATTAGGCGAGCGTTCAAGTGTGGTAATAACGCCATGCTCGCCGTAAAATGTCTCGAATAACACTGGACTCGCAGCTAAAAAAGTCCAATTTGAAAACGTTATAAGTCCGCACGTCGTGAATGCTGTCAGCGAAAAACTAAGCCAAGACGGACAAATTAGTACCAACAAAAGCCGCACTTGAGACATGTTTTTATGGTAACGAGCTGAGATATAAATCACAAGCGTCTTGATATTTTTCGCGAAGCGCACATAATGAGCGACAATAGAAAGCTAAAAATAACATGAGAAAATACACTCAAAATTTAAAATCAAACGCAAGGGTAGTGCGACGCCTGGTGTTATCGGTGCTTGTGGCCGTCGGCATAGTCGTATCTGGCTTCGCGGCTAGGCCAGCATCGGCGGCGTGTGCGACGCCTACCACGAATTACGGTTCAGCCACTGTTAAACTGAGCGTCGACACTGCTACAGACTATCGATTGTGGCTCCATATGTACGCATCGAGTACAACAAACGATTCAGTCCTCCTCGAAATAGATGGTGGCAATTGCTATGTTGTTGGTGACGGCGGCATAACAACCAAAACATGGACATGGGTTAATCATCAAAATGGGAGCACAACGAACCGCATTACCGCTATGCTCAGTAAAGGAACGCACACCCTTAAGCTCATTGGTCGCGAGCCAAGCGTGAAGGTTGACCGTGTTATGGCGGTTTCTGACCAGAACTGCACGCCAGTTAATGCCGGTGATAACTGTATCGCTGCTACTGACTCCACAAAACCGACAGTGTCTATCACGAGCCCCACCGATGGCGCCACTGTTACGGGTAGTACAACCATTAAGGCAGACGCGGCAGATAATGTCGGTGTTAGCAAAGTGGAATTCTATATCCAGAACCAGTTAGTGAATACTGTCAAGACGGCTCCGTACGAATACGCATGGGATGTTTCGAACCAAGCCAACGGCACTGTTACGATGACCGTTAAAGCTTACGACGATGCCGGAAATAGCAGCACCGATTCAGAAGCGGTGATTATCAGCAACAACAGCACAAAGCCGCCAGCAGCTCCGACTGGTCTCGCGGCGACGGCAGATGCCTATAATAAGGTGAGCCTGCACTGGGCTAGTGCTAGTGGTGCAACAACTTACCGCGTTGTAAGAGATGGCGAAGTCATCACTACAACAAGTGCTACAAACTACACCGATACGACCGTAGCGGCAAATACCAGTTATAACTATAGTGTCGTGGCTGTCGATGCTAATAATAATGCCTCGGATGCCTCGTCCACGGTGAAGGTGACAACCCCGCAACCTTCGACTACTGATTCGTCAGCCCCAAGCAAGCCGACATCGTTGAGTGCGACAGCTCAG
>Ga0307509_10003156_pt1 | contig 25520 bp, 43 predicted proteins | sample 10_EM_MG_FD_202245 | JGI IMG/M metagenome (GOLD analysis project Ga0307509, IMG submission 202245) | Populus trichocarpa ectomycorrhiza microbial communities from riparian zone in the Pacific Northwest, United States - 10_EM | ecosystem: Host-associated > Plants > Roots > Unclassified | place... | reverse complement strand
TGCTATTGAGGCCATTCGGTCTCTTCTACTTATTAAATGTTTTAGACCGGATCGTCTCCTGCAATCGACAGCAATTTTCGTCCGAACTATATTTGAAACCGACATTTCTTCTGAAGCAACCTACGAGCTCAGCACTTTGGTAGCCGATGAAGTAACTGCTTCAACTCCTGTCGCGCTGGTGTCAGTTCCTGGTTATGACGCGAGTTACCGTGTCGAGAATCTTGTCAAAAACACTGGAGCCCGCTCTACTTCAGTCGCTATGGGATCCCAAGAAGGCTTTGCCCTCGCTGATCAGGCCATTGCAGCAGCAGCTCGCCAGGGCACTTGGGTTCTCTTGAAGAACGTTCACCTCGCCCCTTCTTGGCTAGGTCAACTGGAGAAGAAAATGCAAACTCTGAACCCACACCGCAGTTTCCGTCTGTTTTTAACAATGGAAGCTAATCCTTCAATTCCTGTCAATATATTGCGCCAATCCCGGCTAATCATGAATGAGCCCCCTCCTGGCGTCAAAGCTAACCTCCTCGATTCATTGCAATCTATTCTACCCCAACGTTTGTCCCAGGGACCAGCCGAAAAAGCGCGACTGTACTTCTTACTGGCTTGGTTCCACTCAGTAGTTCAGGAACGCCTGCGTTATGTTCCGCTCGGCTGGAGTAAATCATACGACTTCAACGATTCAGATATGGCTTCTGCTTTCGGCACAATCGATACATGGTTGAACACAGTATCTCGAGGCCGTGCCAATATCGACCCAGTAACGATTCCCTGGGATGCTTTGCGAACCCTGGTCAAACAATCTGTTTACGGTGGCCGGGTTGACAGCGACTTTGACCAGAAGATTTTGGACTCCTTTGTTGATAATTTGTTCACGCCAAAGGCCTACAATGTCGACTTTGACCTGGTGCCGAGTTTATCAAACACTCCAATGCTTGTCGCACCCGAGGGCACTAAGATAGAGCACTTCTTGACTTGGGTGCACGCATTACCAGAACGCGAACCTCCATCATGGTTAAGTCTTCCTCCAACAGCCGAGCACGTAATCGCGGTGGCCCAAGGTAACATACCCTATCTTTTCTTGATACACCGTGTCTGATCCACATTTTTTAGGCAATGAACTTCTTGCAAAGCTCCGGAAGATGAGGATGCTGGCAGACGATGACGACGAGCTGGTAACCGCAGCTGCAGTAAAATCTCAAACTCAACAACCGGCCTGGATGAGAACTCTGCTTGAACGTTGTCGTGAATGGCTGGGCCAGCTTCCAGCTGTAAGAAAACCTCTCTTTCTTTGATTTCAATGGCTAATTGGTGTCATTGTAGAAATTCGACACCCTTCCCAAACAAACGACGGAACATCAAGACCCGCTGTATCGCCTTTTCGCACGTGAGGGACACATAGGTCGTAAACTCTTGAACAGCGTCCGAAAGGATCTTGAGGATGTGACAAAAGTCTGTGTTGGAGAACTCAAGCAAACTAACCACCTTCGGACTCTCATGAGTGCTCTCACCAAAGGTGGGGAATTTTCCTCGGCTGTTTGGTTTACTCATCTAACACTTTCTTAACAGGCACTATCCCTGACCACTGGCGAAGATACAAAGTTCACAAGTCCATGGCCGTTTCTGCGTGGGTGGCCAATTTTGCCCGTCGTTTGGTTCAACTGGATCATATCGCCTCGTTGGACAATCTCAACAATATGGAAGTTTGGCTAGGGGGGTTGTTCTTCCCAGAAGCATACATTACAGCAACACGGCAAGCTGTTGCCCACCGCAAGAAGTGGAGTTTGGAAACCTTGCACTTGCGACTGGATATCGAACGTGTCAACGATCCAGGTGCTTTCATTGTTGATGGTGAGTATCATCTATTATTGCCGTAACTATGCACTCATTTAAATGTAGGTTTGGTGATCGAGGGCGCCTTCTGGAGCGACGGCAAACTGGTCCTCAACGATGGCGAAGCCGTTCGCCTTAATTCCTCGCAAGTGAGATGGATCCAGGCTGACGAAGCCAATCAACAGGGCTTGATCAATCTCCCCGTTTATTTGAACAACGATCGTAGCGACGTCCTGTTCACTGTCGATCTACCATTTGACAACGCAGTAGGCTCACTGGTGGCAACTCGAGCTGTCTGCCTGACTGCTGGGGGCTAGGTGAACAGCCATAGTGTTCTTCCCAACCGCCCTCCTCGTATATTTGATGGATGACTTTCATATCTGTAGCATACTTTTTATTATACCACTCATCACATCTATGTAATCTCACTACCATGGTATCATGACTTTAATTCTATGATTCTTGAACAGAGCTGCCCTCGGAAGCTTCTAATATCTTCCAATCTATTGAAATACCGAAACCTTGGAATATCTTGCCAGCATCTTCTGCAATTGCCTCAAAGCCTCCTGTAGCTAGTGCGAGAATCGTGGGGCCTGCACCCGAGAGACAAATCCCCAGTAATCCTGGATGTGTTGCTGGTGTTATCAACGATGTTACTTCTGGGAGACCTGGGATCTGAACAAGGCGTAATGAGACAGGACGATGGAGAAGGAACAAAAAAAAAAGGGACACGAACAAGAGCCTTTCTATACGGCTGGTGCACACGGTCTTTCATTGCCTCGTAAATCAGTTCTGGATCGGGCGGTGATTGTCCAAGAGCGGTGGTTAGCACTGCTAAGCGCTGAAGGTTAAAAACCTGTTTTTTTTGAGGAGAAATCCCGAGTCATTACAGATAGCAATGATGAGGGCAAAAAATTAAATTCAACGAACCAAGTCTTTACGAGAATACTCCGTAGGCAGGACCCCCCTCGCTGTCGCCGTACTCAACTCGAATCTCGGTATAATGGCGACTGCCTTGATATTTTCGGACCACTTGAACCGGACGTAGTGTCCGATCCCGAACGGGGGTACGGGTGGGTTGAGGCCCCAGTCCTCGCCAGCGTCTGGGGGATACTCGGGGAGAACCTCACTCAAGGGAACATTTGCTGCCTCGCTTGCCTCCTCGTCGAGTTCCTTGAGATACGACCCGATAAACCCGCCGATGAGCGCCGCGGTGACGTTGTCGGGATGCCGCTCGACCATGAGGGCAAAGTCGAGGAGGCGTTCGGTGGGCAGAGCGAGTTTTCCGAGTTCGTTACCCAGGAGAACGCCTGCTATGACGGCGGCACCAGACGAACCCAGTCCACGACCAAATGGGATTTCATTGTGGACCTGGATGGAAAGGTGGGAGGGAAATCGATGGACATTGTTGCATCGGAGGACATAGAGAGCGACACGGGTGGTCAAATTTTTGTAAGCATCCAAGGGGACCTCGTCGGCGCCTTCGCCAGTGTAGGTGATACATGGTTGGACATACGAGGAAGGGGGCGGGGAGAGGGGATGGGAAACATTGAGAGAGAGTTGAAGAGAGAGGGAGAGGCCGACGACATCGAACCCCGGACCGATGTTCGCAGAGGTTGCTGGGACACGAATGGTGAACGAACGAAAAGCCATGACAGAAAATCAAATCTTTACGATCGTGCCTGATTAGATTCGGAGTTGTATTATGATTATTATGTGTGTATCTAAGTACTTAGGTCTGCATCTGATAAGTACTCGCGTAATAACTCTGTTGGCCATTGGCTGTCACAGGCTGGGAGGCTCTAAGATGAACGGGTAATGTGGGCGTTGTCCCAGGATAAGAAGTTCCGGGAGGAGCAGCAGAATTGCCAACCACCGTGTTTGCGACGGCGGGTGTTCGAGTAGCTGTGGGCGTGGCAGGAGTGGTTGCAGTATTAAAAAAGGTGCCATAGGTAGTGGCCGGTGTTGCGACAACGGGTTGAGGTGTTCCCCGACCCGAATTTGTGCCACCCTGAGCCGTCGCATTGTACTGGCCATACCAACTGGAGTATGCGGAATACGGCTGTTGACCGGTTGCTGCACCATAAGGCTGCTGAGCCGTTGCGCCGGTGCCGTAGCTTTGTTGGTTATAATAAGCTTGCTGTCCTGCTGGGAGGTAGCCCTGATAATAGGATGGGGCTTGACCGGGTTTGTAAGGGGTGTAGGCGGCTGCTTGTTGAGGGCGGTAATTTTGCTGTTGAGCATATGGATAGCCATATGCTCCAAAGGTGTTGGTTGCCGACACAGCTGCAGGTGCTGGGGCGGCTGGAGTGGGTGGGACAGGTGCGGGAGTAACGGCACCTGGACGAACTTTTAGGGTCGAGTCGTCACGAAGGGCACTGGTGCGACCAGGAGGTAAAGTGCCATGCCAGCCGGGAGAAGGCTCAAGGGCAAGGGTTCGATGGAGTTTATGAAGTATGGAAGGAGGCGGAATTATGGCAGGATGATCTTCCAATGATGATCGAGGACGTAGGGAAGCAAGAAGTGACAACGAGTCCAGTATGGCTTGGGCTGTGAAGGAAAGGGGATGAGTGAGAGAGCCAAGGGAGACGTAAGAAACGAACCTGTTTCCCATTCTTCCGAGTTTTCTTCGGCAAGAGTTGTAGGGTGGTTTGTTAAGCGCTCAAATTGGAGTTTTTCCAGGGTCTTCAACGCCCTCTGGTTTCTGTCGAGCAAGGTTTGGACAGATTTTTCGAGTTCAAGGTTGCTGAGAGCGGCTTTGATGGAACTGACTTGTTCAGGGGGTAGTATTGCTTCAAGGTCTGAATCAAGGATGGGATCATCCTGTTGGAAAGCAGGAGATTCTTCTGGGGTGCTCGGGGGTGGCAGATGGATTTTGAGGTTGCGATGAAAGAGAGCCTGACCGAGCTGCTGTCTGCCCACTATTTCGCCGTCCTGGTCAAAAGAGGGGGCAAAGGTGGAGTAGGGACCATAGTCGAGAAAGACACCAGTTGATACCCTGCGGTGGGGGGGAGGCTTGGGGTTGGAGACGGAGCGAGTTGAGTAGGCGGCAAGGGAGTTGTTGGTGGATGAAGAGGGAGTGGGGAGGACGGCGACGAGGTCAGCGTTTGCGGTGTGGAGAAGGGAAGGGGAATCGAAAGATGTGATGGACGACCACCAATCGCCAGACGGCAGATGTTGGACAAGCGCGTAGCGGGCCGGATACAAGTTTGGTGACGGCGCTACTTGCTCCAGCAGAGACAGCGCAAGATTGCAGAATTCGAGTTGCTGGGCGGCCGTCGGCGACAGTCTAGCACGAGGGCGGGAGGATATGGGCCGGAGATGGGCAATCGCGGCGGTAAGGTCGGCGACCGGGGTGTCTTTGGAGAGCAGGGCGCGAAGGGAGGCAGAGTTGTCGGGGAACACGCGGTCGAGGAGGCCCTGGGTGTCGGCCGGCTCGAGGATGGGGAGGAGGGCGCGTCCGTTGACGGTCATTAGAAAAGAGATAATTTTAAACTCCGCCTCTTGACCATGCGCCCCATTCTGCGAGCCCAGCTGCGTTCCCGGCCAGCCAACGGCCACTCCGCCTTTCTGCCCGCCATTCGCAAGCTCGTCTTTGAGTACTGCGACAAATGGCCCACGTCAGCCAGCACCCGCTCCTTCATTCTCGCTCACGCCCAGGCCCTCGCCCGCGCCAACCCCCATATCGAACTTGTCCTTAAGCAGAGAAACCAAAAGGAACCCATCGTCCGCGGATTTTACGGTAACACTTCCTTCCTTCCTTTTCTCTCCCTTCTTCTCCTCATCCCCCTTCTTTCCAGTCAACGACCGCGACAAGGTCATTCCCCTCAAACACCTCCAGGTTACCGCCATCCAGAAAAAAGTACAGCTTCTGCTCGACTCTTCAGGCGCAAAGATACTGCCCCTCAAACGACGCCCCGTAGAAAGCACAACCGAATCACCCAGGGGTATCTGGAGTGGTCTCCATGCAGACCGTCCTACTCTCTAATCCCTTTTACATCACGTGACCTGTGTAACATAAAAAAGTATGCTTAATTTTATTGCAACCTCGTTCTCTTTGTCGTTCCTGCTGCCCTTGCTTCCACCCACGCCCTTCCAGAAATGTGGCTTGCCACTTTCCCATCAACACATACACGTGTAAATCGCGAGGTCCTTTCCTCCTTAAGCCGCATTCCCTTTTTCAGCCCCTTCATCCAATCCCCCTCCCAACTCACTATAGTTCATGGATGGTCTCTCCACCGACGAGCTCACCTGGTTACAGGCCAGTCTAATATTGGATTCACCTCCAGTATGCCCTTCGTCGTCATCTTTCTTCAAATACCTCACCTCTTCCTCCAGGCTGTTCCTCAAAAAGATAAACATATCTTTATGTCCGATATTTCAATTTCTGATGCAAATTATTTGGTCTCCCCCTCAAATGTTCTGGTCAGATTTATTTCACATCACAAAACAAAGAACTTTCTAAAATGACTTCCCAGAGTGCCTCAGGACCTGCTATCTGTCCTGATACTCCTCTCTCTTCCGGGAGATCCCCCGGCCATGTCACCCCACCTCAAAGTGCTGTTCATCCCCCACTTTCTCGTTCAGAGTGGATTTACCGCCACCCTAAACAACCACTGAACACACATTCTCGCAACACTACTTCACCTCCACGCCCCTTGACGGGACTCCACCACACGGCGCCCCCCCTGACTCGGTCCGGTTCTACAGCAACCACTCGCACAACACGAACAGCGAGCCTCACGTCATCGAATCAATCATTCCTTGGCCATTCTCCCAGCTCGTCAACTGGACCTTTTTGGTCGACTATTCTCCGCCCAAGGTCCCGCTCAGAGCGTTCAATTCCCCTTCTAAAAACCATCCCTTCTCAATCTCAAATCGTTTTAACCCCGAACAATGAAGCTTCGACCACACGGATTTCCTCGCCCAAGGCCATGTCCGCCCGACCACCTTCCATTTCATCTACCCTCTCCAGTGCCTCTACCTCTCCTTCCCCTCCATCCTCCCGATCAGAAAGCCCCGTCACTCCAATTTCCGTTTCCTCATCTCCTTACGGCACACATCGTCGCCATAACTCATATCACCGACGCCACCGCACCTATCTGGAAAGTGACTCCAGCTTGCCTCCTATATCTTCATCGTGTCCACCCTCCAAATCAATCTTGTCCCGCACGCCCTCGGTGTCGACAAAGGATTCAAGAAACACAGTTAGCAAATCCGTTAAATTTGCAGCGACTCCCATTGTTCATCATGCGTACTGGGATCTTGAAACCATCAATAACAGCAACATGGGAATCAACGTCGAGAGTATGGACGTCGAGGACCCTTTCGCGAACGATCCGAGTGACGCTCATCACAACATGGCTAGCGCGTTGGATATCGCCGAATTTCGTGAGCTGCAATGTGTCACCCCAACTCCGGAACGTGAGAAGCAGAAGGCGAGCGCGCTCAGGAGACTCATGAGCCACAGCCGAAAGCCTCCAGCCACCACAGGAACGAGCACAACTGTTGCCGTAGCCCACAAATCCCCCCCTTCCAACCGCCCCATCATTTCGACGCCTTACGCTCTTGGCGCTCATCCCTCCGCTCTCCAGTCAACAGCATCGCTACGCCGCACCGCCCGTCCAAGAAAAAGTCCTGCCCAGTCGAATCCAGCCACTGCTGGTTCGGCACCCGACTTGTCCCTCCTTGGAGGAGCCTCACTCAGGAGTACACCCTCATATGAGAGTTTCCGTAGTTCAAAAAGTGCTGGAACGCGGAGCCTACGGAGTGTGGGAAGTGTGAAGAGCACAACCTCCAACAATCGGGGACTTAGAGCCTGGTTTGGACGCACCATTGGATGGACAGAAGGTTGATTCGGATGCAAGATTCCTAATTGCATGCATAACGTCTCTTATTTATATAAAACGTTAGGTTTATCACGTCGCCAACAGCAACATCGACGTATACTCGCAATAAATTACTACAGGGGAATTATACACATGATTTTCGTGCAGTTGCACCAATTACATAGGATGTATATCCAAGTTGATGGCGAGGCGAGAGGTGTCGACAATGCAAAAAGCAACCCATTTGTGACAAATCAAGTCAATTTATCAAGGAGTGAATTTCATCGCCCGGCAAGGCAGGCATGCGTTGGGACAATAATATCTCGAGTATTGTGGTCCTCCTGTTTTAGGGTCTCTTGCGACATGATCATCGAGGCAAGCGGCATGGGTAATGGATCAACATAGAGTTGAGAACCATTGGACTGAGGGAAATATGAAGAGCTGCCAGGTCGCCGTGCATCTGGTATGTTCAAGGTAGAGTCCATCACACTTCCATAATGTGTTCGTTGTGCAGTGCGATTATTCGCAGTTCTTCCACCACTCTGTGTTGTTGCTATATTTTGTCGGGCTCGCTCCAAAGCACGGATACGATATTCTGTCCGGGACCTCTCCAATTCCTCTTCCTCATCGGCGGGAATTTCGTTGCCATCGAGATCGAGGCGGGCTGAGAATGGCATGATCAGATGCAGAAAGCGAGAAAATCAAACGAGTAAACATACCCCATCCACGTCTCGGCTGTGAGCTTTCGGGCGGTGAGACAGCTGTATCAGTCGTGCGAATAACTCGTATCACATTATTTTGCGGTCGGGGAATTCGGGGCAAGAAGGTCGGGAAATCCCGCAAGTATTGGTCTTGAGTAGGGGGGAACCACGAAGTGAAGTCTTCATCAGTATTTACGCTACTTTCCACATCGTCTGGATCCATTGCATATCGATATCGTCTGGGTGGTTCAGCCGCACTGGGATCAATTGATGTTTGAGGAAGTTGAACATTGGCTGGTGACTGGGCAGCTAGCACATCCTGGTTCGGCGTCGAATTTGAAAGAGCTTGTAATCTGTTTGATGCTTCGGAACTGAACGGACGCATAGGTGGTCGAACTTCTGGAAGCATCCTCCACCTGCGGGGATCTTGTGCACGCCAGGACATTAAGGGAAGAGCAGAAGGCGGAACTGATGGAGCGGGTATAGACCGGCGTCCGTCACGAGGATCAAAGTTGCTTTGAATACGAGCGCTATTCTCGCCAAGTGAAGGTACGTTGTCGAAATCCCGCTGTAGGGCCAAAATGCTCTCATATTCCGCACTCAATGTTGACAAATCGGTCATTTGTGAGTTCGCTTCCCTGGCTGCCACTCGAAGACCCCGAGTTGTTGCTGAAGAGTCGTGGTGAAGTCCGCGTCTTTGAAGATACTGCGCATCGTTTACGAGATCCCGACGAGATAAACGTGGTGGCAGAACATTGGAAGCGACAAATGGCTGAAACAAAATCGATGAATCTACGGGAGTTCTGCTAGGATATGGGGTAGAATCGTTGGGATTCTCCAAATCATTCTCGACCAGGGGTTCAGGTTGGTTTATTGGAGTTATATCCCGATTTGACGGCATGATCAAGGGCATGTTGTATAGCTCGACAAATCGTTCCTCTCGATTGCCCTCAGAGAGTAGTAGGGCATCGTGAGTTGGGCCAAGGCCACTGTAGTTCGACCCAGCCCTTCTGGAACGTCCGGAAACAGTATCTGGATTCGGTAAAGATTCAGACAGTTCAATCAAACTGCGTCGTACTTGTCGGATCCGATTATAAGCCAATTCCAAAGCTATAGATGCTTCTTGTAGGCTTCGTTGGGTATCCGAATGTTCCTGTCCATTGCTTGAAGGCTCGCGCATTGACAACTCTGGAGTTGTGTCATTAGGCACTGGTGCTTGAAATTTTTGTGAAAAAGGTAATCGAATTGGCAAAGATCGTCCAAGCAGAATTGACCTCTTACTTGTCATAAACGACTACGCGCCTGTTGGTATTGGCAACAATGATGGGGGTTTGAAAACAACCCTACCAAAGTAAGTAATTGCTTTCAAATGTGACAGAGGTTATTGCAAATTCTGATGTGACTTGGCGTTACTTTTTTTAGTACCCGACATTGTAAATGCTCTCCCATAGTCTATACTTTGCTTATTAATATAAAAAACTACTCTTATGTAGCCAACTCAATTTTAGATAGTGTGGAGGTATTTGAGGACAGGATCATGGAATTTTGAAAAGCTTACAGACCGCTGATGGTCAGCCAAGTTTCGTGGCCATTTGGGAAAACTACACGAATATAATTATCTGACATACTACTGGATCGGGGGATATGGCACATATTCGGCTGTTCTGATGCACAATCCCATCAAGAAACTTGGAATACAGTACCCTGTACCCAAGTTTCTCGTTGAAATGGCATTACAGATCTACAATGGATTTACATAAGTCCACACTGGCAGGAACACAGAAAAAATGAAAAATTTGGTAGGCAAGAGTTAAATACCCAGCCCGAAAACGAAAGTTTTATGAAGCACGCAACTTGGAAGAATTTATCACACCTGAGCCTAAATATGGTACAAATAATGTAATCGTCGGTTTTAACTGTGGTCAAGATCAAAACCACCATTACCCGATTATCAATTCATGATCCAGTCTTTACGGCCTCGAAAATTCAACATCCTGAGGATTTTTTCAATATCTAGTGTACCACGGCCGATGTCTCTTCACAATACCTCTGTTCGCCGCACAACTGCCCCAGATAAACTGGAAGTCCACCTTACGGATGTCGAAACTAGAATTTGCGAGCTGCTCCACGAATGCTCCAAGTTCCTCCGCGAAGAAAAAGGGATAAAAACTAGCTGTAGAATTGCAGGCGGCTGGGTTCGCGATAAGGTCAATACCCCACCTTTAGCCTTTCATCCGTGATTCTACTTTCTTCCCTAAAACAGCTTCTTGGCTCCCAAAGTAATGACATGGATGTTGCCTTGAGCGATATCATGGGGCTGGCTTTTGCTGAGCATCTCACCGAATTTGCTCATTCAAAGGGCATTGAATTGGGCACTATCACCAAAATCGAACAGAATCCGGACCAATCGAAACATCTCGAAACGGCAACTTTCAAGGTTTTTGGTCTGGATATCGACCTTGTAAACCTACGAAGTGAAGAATACACTGAATCAAGCCGCATTCCCACTGGAGTGGTAAGTCTTCCCTACAAAGTGCTCTTTCACCAGCTCACATCCAATGATAAAGTCTTTCGGTACTCCCTTGGAAGACGCGCTTAGACGGGACATCACCATAAACGCGCTGTTCTATAACGTTCACAGTCGTGAAGTGGAAGATTTCACGGGAAAGGTGTTTTTTCTGTGCTTACATTGTCGCCTACAGTTGACCAACGTCCCAGGGGCTGGATGATTTGCGCATGGGCGTAATCCGCACACCGATGCCTCCAAAGGATACCTTTCAAGATGACCCTCTACGAGTCCTCCGATGTATTCGATTTGCTAGCCGGTTTGGGTTTGAGATTGTCCCAGACCTCAAATTCGCGGTGAAGGACTCAATCATTCAGGTATCCAAATTCTTGTTCTTATCAACTTCTCACAAAAAACGGCTATCAGGAAGCTTTGGTCACAAAAGTTGCTCGCGAAAGGGTTGGCGATGAAATTGATAAAATGATGAAGGGTGCGTTCTATCCGAGGCTTTATCCTCTATCCGTTTGACTCACCCTCTAGCTGATGATCCCCTTCGCTCTGCTCAATTGATACACGAACTCTCCCTTTACCATTCCATATTTTCTGTTGTTCCTCCCGAGGTTAAGTCATGGTTGCCCGACGCATTCTTGACCCACGACCCCGATTGCGCCCTAGCAGCTTCATCTGTATTATATGCCTTGATTACCCAGGAAAATTCGCCTCTCTCATTACCTCACCCTTCCTTGGTATCCATCATTCTTGAAAATTCGTCTGAAAAGGCTCGACTCTTTCTTGCGGCTCTCCTTTTCCCCTACATGGGCAAGGATTTCACGGACAGAAAAAATAAGACTCTCCCCGTCGTAGGTGCTGTGATCCGAGAATCATTAAAGTTGGGTATACAAAACCATTTTCTGGATGGCATTCCAGTACTATTTTCTGCAGTTCCCCTGATTACAAGCCACATAAAGGATCATCTCACTCAACCACTAGACAGAGTAAGGCTGGGCCTATTGCTTCGCAATAAACTAGTCCACAACCCAAACACCGGTACCCACTGGACAACGTCACTTCTATTTTCATTAGTGGCAGAGCTCGTCCCTGTTTACAATGTCTCCCAAGATTCATTTGACGGTATGGTTTTTTCGCCTGGCAAATTCTAATATTGCTAATATACTCCAAGTGCTTGTTGCTTCCAAAATAACGTCTTCATACAGATCCTTCATAGATACAATATTTTCATATGAGCTTCAAAACGACGTCGAGAGCAAACCATTGCTAAATGTGCGTTTTCTTGCTGGTGCCTGAAACCATCCTGATTTTGTTTTCTTTGCTACTAGGGTCGTGAGGTTGGCGCTGTATTTGGAGTGACCAGCACTGGACCATGGATTGGCCAAGTCCTGGAGGATCTCGTTGCCTGGCAGCTCGGAAACCCATCAGCCTCGAAGGCGGAATGTAGAGAATGGCTAAAGAATCAGGGAGTCGATAAATATATACCAAAAGACAGGAATGAACCAAATTTAAAAAAACCGTCGAAACGCGTTCGCGTGAAGTAGGGATTTAATTAATACTTTGTAGTGAAAAATCATTGTCCATTATTGGGGATAGTACTTTTTCGACGTTTTGAGCCCATGATCATATCCCTGCGAGAATCATAAGTAAATGCAGAGAAAAACATGGTTTGGCCTCTGCACCTTTTCTTAATTGCGTCGCGTCTTCCAATGTTACGGGCAGGATTCACAGCCTCCGGACGGTTTACTTTACCCATTAGCCTTCGTTTCATTTTTGAAGGTTTTGGTAAATTGATGATCCATTCTGGTACAGAGAATCCTGATTGAAGGATGACATTCGCAATCCTTGAAATATTATAGTTAATTCATGGTGTCGAACAAAACAGAAAGTGAGAACTTACATCTTGAGATATGGCGCGTCCTCATCCGTGAAAAACGTTACGGCCTTGCCCTCTCGACCAGCACGCCCCGTACGACCAATCCTATGAACATAACTTTGCACACTTGTAGGAAAGTCATAGCTGATAACCTCCCGAACTCCCTTGAAATCCATGCCTCGAGCCATGACTTCCGTTGTCACCATTATCCAGCTTTCCCCCTTCCGCATGCGGCTCACAGCATCCTCTCGTTCCTTTTTGGTCATGCCTGCATGCAAACAACCAACATTTAAAATGTTGTTTAGTAGGAGTTCTTCTGCCAGGGATGTTGCTCGTGTTTGGGTTGATGTGAAGACAAGAATGGGCGGGTTATACGGTTGAGCAAGGTAGGTTAGAAGACTAGGTAATTTAGAGGGGTCGTCAGCAACATAGGTAAGGGACTGCGAAATTAATGGGAGAGGAGTGTCCCTGAGGTTTCATTCATCAACTCAGGCAGAAGAGGGGAAGTAGCCGGACAGACTTTAGACCAACGACGACCCGAATTGGATCGTGAAGCATTTCCATCGCGATTCTTTCGGCACCAGCTGGCAACGTAGCACTAAAAAGAGCCTTCTGGATGTTAGAGTTGGTACAAGAATCGACGATTTCTTGTATCTGTGACATGAATTCTGTATCCAGCATTCGGTCTGCTTCGTCGAGTATCAGGTGCTGGACGCTGAACTGCGAATCAGCAACCCTGAGAGGCGTTAAAAATGCAAACTTACTTTTTTAGTTCTAAACTCCCTTCCTGAAGTGCAGCGATCAAACGCAATGGGGTGCTAATGATGATGTCTAGACATTTGATGATTTTCGATCACATAAGTTACACGCTCAAGGACACAGTGGTTAGGCACAAATACGCACCAACATTATCTTGTGCTCCCTCCTGGCTTAGAGCGTTTGCCGTTGCTTTGCTAAATAGAACGACTTTCCATTTGCGTCCTTGTGCTAGTTTCAAGCATTCATTGTGTATTTGATGAGCAAGTTCGCGGGTAGGTACGATAATCATAGCTCGGGCACCAGCATCCGTCTTAGTTTTAGAACTCGACGCAGGGATGGCAAGGTTTGAGAATATTGGGATAAGGTATGCCAGTGTTTTTCCTGTACCTGTCGGAGAGATAGCCACAAGATCCCGATTCTATGGAAAGTAAATCAAAGTATAGCCGCAAAGGCGAGGACAATCACCTTGAGTAAAATAGGTAGGCAATAAGACTGCACGCTTGTAGGCTCTGTGTATCCACTGGACGCCAGATTTGATAACAAGTGCGATGGGATCGAGAAGGCTTTGAGTGCTGCAAAAGATTCCACATGAGGAGGTATGTTTTTCCCTTTGGCAGCTACCTGATGCACCGTTGAGGATTTTTTCTCCTCCGCCTGAGTCGTGTGTATTCCTTCATGGTGGAATTTTCTTCTCTTTCCTTCTTGGGGTGTGGAATCCGATGATTTTCGTTTACCCTGGCTCCCTTGGGCGTATTTAAAAAAGTCCAACTCAAGGGGGATTTCTCCAGGGCTGGAATTCAAAGAAATGAAATTTTTTGATTGCACCTTCATTTTTTTCAATCGTTTCATATATCAGGAGCGATGAACCGAGGATTATAACAATTCACCTTGAACAGGCGGGTCTCCGATATCGTTTTGTCGAATTTGCCGCCTCGGGATAGCAAATGGAAAGCCTCATCAGACATGTAAAAGAATTATAACTGTTGGTAGCCAATTACTGAGCTGGAGAATAGAGTGTTCGGGGTCTGGTGTTAACGATGACGTTGAGTTATATTTCTACAAAAACACGTGATCTAGGGCTAATTTACTTGCTTTCATTTCCTAAATTTCCTGTACTGTAGAGTACTTTATCTTCCAATACAATTTGAATACAATACGATGATCTTCCAAAAATGACTTATGGGTCAGAGAGTTTTCTTCTTACGTCGACTCGGCATCGAGTCGTGACTTTTGAAAGGCTCCTAGGTGAAGTCCATTTCAAATTAAATAGTAGGGAAAGGGTCTGGATATTTAGATAAATAAGTTGTTTGGCTATCCCACCATGCATAAGAATGGCGCAAGGATGTACAGAGAGTCTAGATATATGAATTCCAAACGAATGCAGAGAGATCTCAAATAGGAGCATAGCGAATCACCAAGGACTCGGGGATTAAATTGTGCAATGTATGTACTAGGATGTCCAAAAGCGTCTCTCGATAGTGTACTTATTCCAGATCTGATAACATGTCCATCGAGAAAATAACTGAGCGTCCTCTTTAGTTGTGGAATGGATCAAAGCCTAAGCCAAGGTCCAAACCCCGCCAATAACAGAAAAAACAGCCATGATGCTCATGCTAAGCAGGACTACATCGACGCTGCCAAAAGCAGCGTGGGCATTTCCGGTGTTACCGGTCGCCGTTGGTTTACCAGTGGATCCGCCACTGGTTGCTGGAACGGCGGACGGTGTAAAGACGGCACCAGGATTGGAAATGCATGAGCTGGCAGCGGCACTCGCAACTGAGACACTCGAAGGTGCCAAAGAATTGACGGTGCCGTTGCCGGAGAAACTACATGACTGAGCATTCCTACCATTTGCTTCATAGTACTGGCTCATGACGTAAGAGAGCTTGATGGCTGCATAATTAATGTATCCTTAGTGAAAGAAAACTCATGACTATAAAATGACGTACTCGGGTCGCAGTCGGCAATTCGACCATACACACCAGTGGAACCGTTGCCACCGATATCGGCACAAGATCCACCTGCTTCACCAAGGAGGCTGCATCCAACATTCAAAAGTTGGCCAACGATCTCGGTGTAGTTATTCGTGGCTGGAGTAAATCGGCAGCTGAGGGAATTCTCGAGACAGTTGCAAGCAGCCTCATTGGGAGTTGGTGGGAGCGTAGTAGAGGCGAGGAAAGTATCGGTTGAAGCTGGGCACGAAGGGTATGTGGCCGCTGTCACAGAAGATTGGGAAGGTGAGTTATTGAAGGAAACTAAACCGTATTGTGTCTTCAATCTATCGAAGTCATCGCTGGTGGTAACGGTTTTGGTATCCTGAGAAATTGTAACCATGCCAAATTGGCCTGCAGCGCTCTCGGCTGGGAAGTACGAAAATGCGATTCCTCCTGACCAGACTGTGTTCATATCGGAGCTGAATAGAGCAACCGACTCGGTCCAGAGGCGAGGAGGTGAAGAAATACAGCCAAATTCACTAAAATAGGCAACCACATTGTATTGCGCGAAGGCGGTTGTTGTTCCAGCATATGAGGACTGAAAGCTTGAATCACCACACCATTCGCTGCGCGAAGGTTCAGTTGCAAGCAAATATAAAAGTAATACAACGCACTAGTCATTCAACCCATAAAGATCGATTGCGGTAGAGTCCGAATTGCCATTGGAGGGGTCGCAAGTAAGGTAGTTTGCCAAGGGTTCCCGCCAGTTGGATGCTCCATTAATTGCAGCATAACCAATAAGAGCGGAGGATCCCTTAGATTTTCTGGATGCTTAGTCAGCCTTGAAAGGAGAATCGAAGGTTAAATAACTTACAGGTAGGCCTTTGTGTCTCGAGCAGCGGCTTTGACATATGGGGCCACAGACGTGGTGGCTTGAACCACAACCTCGTTTCCAATGTTGTAAGCGAGTACATTGTCATATTTGCTGAATGCATCGATCGTGTGAATATACTGGTTAAGAAGGTTTGTGCCCCAAGACGGCGAGAGGCGATCAATCGAGCCATTCAAAGGGAGAGCGAGGTCGATGCTGCAGAATGAAGTAAAACAAACGGATCAGGATAGCCAGTAAGTTGCGCTCACATGGCGTAGATACCTGCCTGACTGAAGGCGTTCATGCAATCATCATGGTTCAAGGTCGAGTTCACGCTGTAAACACGAATTACATTGACACCGAGTTCCTGGAGGAATGGGAGATCTCTCTTGCAAGCATCTCCAAGAGAGAGAGGGTCGATGAAGTTGGAAGGTTCCCCAAATGGATTGTCAGTGGAAGCAACGACATCGCCTATGTGGATGGGTGTCAGAAAATAGCTCAAGGGGAATGGTGTAGCTAACGGCACCTTGCTCCTGATACGCAATTCCTTTGATGTAGAATCTCGTGCCCGAATCATCATAGAGATATCGACCTGTGCGAGTAATTTTCGGGATGGCTTGCACAGTGTAAGCCAAGAAGGCTAACACGGTGACAAGCGCTGGCGCTCTGAAGGATGCAAACATTATGGGGGTATTGTCCAAGGATAAGATCTAAGACGGTGGCTTGAAAGTGAAGGTGGGTATAGACAAGGCTAGACGTAGGCAAGGCTACAGTCAGAAAAGGTGGGTGGAGTAAAAGCAGCACTCAAATTCCTGGTTCAAACTCCGCCCGTACACCAACCAAATATGGAGATAACAAGTCGTTCCATTACTGATAATTATGTTTAAATCAGATTCTACCTAATGTATATACAGGACGCTCTCCTATCCTCTATAGGTGCAACAGCTAACCGGGTTTGTCAGCCCATTCCTTCTATGAACAGCTATGGATTTCACTCACCTCAGCATGTAGGGAATGATGGAGACAAACAGGCAAACAAAGGCAGCCCAGAGAATAAACAGGCCATTCCCTTCGACAACTGTGATACCAATTTTTACTTGGTTTAGTGGATTCACTGCAGTGTTTATGGCCTGGGACTTCTTTATCATCACCGTCCAGAGACTTGCCCCGATCAGAAGGAGCACGCTCCCCCCGATCGAGAAGATGGCAGAGACGAAAAATGTCAGGTTGTTCTTGGCTATCCCCCTGTTGAATAAAGCAATGAGAATGAGACGCTAAGCCATCGGAAAATACAAACGTAAGTAGAGCCAAAGCAGCACAGATGGTACCAAAGAGAATCATCCAATATGCAGCTTTCGATGACTGTCCGAGGTATTTTGAGTCCTGGAAAGTAGTTTCCGGAATAAGGGTAGAGGATAAGAATGAGTAGTTTGAGAACATGTCAGCCGTGATAGCGTCGTAAGGTTTGAATTGCTCTCCAACGGTGTGATTTCCACATGTGCCTTGCCTTTCATCCACAAAAGCACAGTAAGAATAGAGGCCGAATTCATAGAGTTGTCGTAAGCCCTGCTCGGCTTGGAGTGCGGCACTGGCATTGCTGGTATACAATCCGAAAATGGGGTTGAATAGAGCCGCTTCCAGAGCTGCGCTGTTGGAGTAATTTAGAAAGCAGAGAACGGGAAAGGGGACGACGTGTACCCATATCCACTAGTATTCACTTTGACCTAGCGGAAACAGTCAAATTGTGGAGATGTAATCAACGGGACAATGCATACCATGGCTATATTACGGGGTATGGTGGAGGTATTTATTTGGCCCACCTAGGGAAGGATGAGGATGTTGTTAAGGACATTGGCAAAGGACGCACATGAACGAATATGAGAAGCATCATCGACGCGAACCTGGTGAAGAGCCGAGCAGTAAGTAACTGCAGGATGAAAAAAGTAGAACGCACGATAAGATGGAAGCAAAGCCAATACATAGTTCTCCGCGCATGATGAAGGAATGTGGAGGACAGCCAGCTGCTAACTAGATCCTTGTTTTAATCAAATCACAGCGACTGTCAAGCACGAACCAGCAGCACAGCTCGCGATTTAAACGTGTTTATTAAGTAAGCATTGCTGATGACGCACTAGGGCGGCACCGTGAATTGCCTTTCTCAATTCTCCTCTCATGGCGAGCCCCGATCCTCCCGTTCCCCAGGCGACTGTCGACCCAAGCCACACACAGAAGGATATTTCCTCATCACAGAGCCGAGTGAAACGACTATCCAACGCTGTGGAGAAGACTGTCGATAAGTTGAGCAGAAGTGTCAGCGGGGGCTCGGGAACGCTTCCTTCACCCTCATCACCGTCTTCGAGACGCGTTTTTAGTATTAGTCGGCGTTCGAGACCTTCCCAGCTGTCTGCTGATCTCGAAAGTGCTGCTGAGACCAAGAACCCCCCGCCCCTAGGCTCACCAGTCTCCGAGCCCATTCGCGTATCACCGGCATCCAAGCGTCCTTCTGCCCTTTCCAGTATGAATGAATCTCCCTTTATCCGACCGCCCTCGCCGCCGTTGCGTCCTTCTTTGATAGATTCGTTGCAAGGTGATCGATCGGTAAATATGTTGTTTAACTAGTCATTCTTCCCATTAACTTAGTAACAGATGCGAGCTGGTACACAAACTCTCATCCAAGCCCTCCAGGCTTTGCCCTGGATGAACGGCGACAACGATGAAGATGGCCCGCCCGATCCATGCTCCGCGGATGAGAGCGAAGACGATGAAAGGCCCACTGGTAGAGACCCTCTTCTTTCTAGTTTTTCATTGCTGAAATAGTCTAGTTCAACGTCTCTCGTCCTCCATTCACACCATTCACCGTCCCCTGGCCCGATCGCATCGGATTAACATTCCCACTCCGTTGAAGCCCTCATCCAGACAACCACCACCATTCGAAGACACCTTGGAAGATATATCTGCATCTGATGAAGACCTCGAAAATGACTTCGAAGAGACTCCACGGCCTGCCAATAATGCCCCTTTACAGCAAGCGTCCGATACTCCGGTCCCATCCCGCAAGGAACCAAACTTCAATGTTATGCGTGATCGTGCTGGAAGTATGGCAACTGTTCGTCTTCATCGAAGGGCTCGTCTCGCGGAGAAGTTAAAGGAAGTTTATGACCTTGACGATATTAGAGAAGTTTGGGCAGGTTTGTCTTTTGTCTTGCACGTCACTGCAAATCATCTTCTCATATTGTACAAACAGAAATGCCCTGCTGGTTGCTGCGCTCTGTCCGTGAGTATCCAGTCGTGATCCACATCCTGTAATTCATGCCTTGTGTTCTAGTTTTACAGGGATATATGTACTTGACAAATTCTTATCTCTGTTTTTTTGCACATCTGCCCTCCAGAGAGGTGAGCGCGGTTGTCGTATACGATTTCCCCAACCAATCCATGAATTTACTCATCATAGGATCAAGTTCTCAAGTCGGGTTCTCTGAATAAGAAGGCACAACGAACTAAGCGATGGATTAAACACTGGTTTGTCTTGAAAAACGACGCCCTCTCTTGGTACCAATCATCATCGGTAATTCATGAAGCTGTCGTTTTATTGAAGACGCGCTGAAACGTCCTGGTTCCATAGGACCCTTACTTCCCCCATGGAATTGTAGATCTCCGATATGCTATATCTTGCGAAACCTCTGGGGAAAGGGGCTTTCGCCTGCGTACTAATTCGAGAACTATTATCCTATCAGCAGACTCTGTACCCAGTCGAGAAGAATGGGTCAAGGCCATCCGGAAAGTCATTTTTAAGGCCCAGAATATGGGCGAGAGTGTAAAGGCAAGGAGTGCGGTACATATATTGAGGGGTATATCCTAACATGTCCTCATTTTCAGATTGCTATACCCTATTCTGCTATTTTAGATGTCGAGCGTTCGACTGCGATGGACTTCAGCGAAACAATTGAAGTGAAAGTTGTTGACAAGGAAGATAATTTTGCGCTGGATTCGTATTTCTTTGCATACTTCCACAACCTGTCAGGTGCTCTGGATCAGATCCGTGATGCAGTTCGCAATCATCGCAGTCAGTCTGGAGTTTCTGAAGACAAACCACATGTGGTGCTCGACACGACCGTTTCCCGCTCGCCTATGACTCCTGATCGCTCGAACACTGTGGAGTCGACCACCTCCAAAGCAACTTCTGGCTTTCGATTGTCGTCAATTTTCCGCCCTTTTTCCGACCCTCCTACCACAGTCAGAGGCACTTTCACACCAGCTACTTTGGAGCTTCAAAGCGACGATTACACACACGTATTTCGAAAAGCGGATTCATCTTCATTCGTTCCACTGTCGACTTCTCCTAAACACATTGCAAATATATTACCTCGAACCCACGAGGAACTATTAGAAATATCGACTGGGCAATCAACTCAATCCTTGCCAACCCCTGAACACACGTACCCACCCTCCACTTCCAATTCTTCAATATATCCTGATCATTTTTCCTTAAGCAGAGACAGTAACAACAGTTCTTGGGCTGTTGGTGTTCCTTCATGGCTCAAATCCCCGAAGAGGGTTTTTGGCGGATCTTCGGGAACAGAGTCTCCAACTACATTCATCTCCAGCCCTGTGAGGGAAGTGTACTCCACCGCTTCATCGTTGCCAGGTCCCGTCAGTCGGTCGAGCGGTGTCGGTGATATGGCTTTTAGTGTGCTTGAAACTCCAGACATGCTGCCGGACCAGGATACTGCAGATAAGTTTCGTTCAGCATTCGCCTACGACGATAAAGAATCATTACTTGGGTGTAAGTAGGCGTCTTTCACTTCCAAAATGACGGTTTCATAAATTGTTTTACAGACTTTCCTGGTTACATATATAGATTATTGCCAGTCTTTGGAAAACTCTACATTTCGACCAACTATTTCTGTTTCAAATCCAGCGGCCCTTTGGCTGCTCGAACCCGAGTAAGATATTCATCGAGCTGCCCACCACCTATTAATTGCTGCCAAATAGATGACTTTACCGATACGTGATATATTGGCGTCTGAGAAATCGAAGGCAACACGCTTCGGGCATCACGGCCTAATCATCATCGTGAAAGGACACGAGGAATTGTTTTTTGAATTTGGCGCAGAGGACAAACGGGATGCATTCGTTTCTCTGTTAGAACGCCAAATGGAGGATGTGAGGAATCGCCTTGCCTCTGGAGACTCTATTCTTCCATCGTCTGCGCAGCGTGATGCTCTCATTCTTGAAGAGTTTGAGACTCGGAATTCTATGAGTAGCGATTCAGAGCCAACGCCATTAACCGATACTATGGCAGATTCTCTGCCTGCTGTCATGTTCACCTCGGCATCCTCAACGTTCCTAACCTTTAAACCCAAACGATCCCTTCACTTCACTTTCTTGACCATCGGGTCTCGTGGAGATGTCCAACCATATATCGCTCTGGCCAAAGGTCTGATGGCTGATGGACACAGATGTAGGATTGCCACTCATGGAGAATTTCGGGAGTGGATTGAATCTGTATGTCCGGTTTTTGATACTTATATATATCCAAATTTGATGAACTTTGTCAGCATGGAATCGAGTTCGGTTTCGTTGGGGGTGACCCTGCGGAACTCATGCGAATCTGCATCGAGAATGGGACTTTTACTGTTTCTTTTCTTAAAGAGGGCTTATTAAAGGTTCAGCTAATGCGTATTCTGACTTGCATAACCTCCGCTAATATCAGTTTTCTGTAGTTTCGTGGCTGGCTGGACGACATGCTTAAAACGTCTTGGGAAGCATGTCAGGGGACGGACGTGTTAGTAGAGAGTCCCAGCGCCATGGGTGGTTATCATATCGCAGAAGCCTTGGCAATCCCTTATTTCCGTGCTTTCACCATGACTTGGACAAGAACGAGGTTTGGGATTCAAGTCAATTTAGTGTTCGTGAATTCATCCTCCTCCCTGCCTTTTCCAGGGCATACCCCCATGGGTTTGCTGTCCCAGAACGCAAGGTAAGAACATCCTTCTGACATATGTGCACGCATTTGTCTTATTCCTTCGCAGATGGGTGGAAGTTACAATTATATGGTGCGAATCAACACTTCAGGTCAATTGTGAGGAAGTGATAATTTCGTTGCTCATAGTCCTACGTCATGTTCGACCAAGTGATTTGGCGGGCAACCTCTGGACAAATAAATCGTTGGCGACGCAATCTTCTTCACCTTAATCCCACAAGTCTCGACAAAATCGAGCCGCACAAAATTCCTTTCCTTTACAACTTTAGTCCGCACGTTGTTCCCCCGCCTCTAGACTGGCCAGAATGGATTCGAGTTACAGGTTTGTTCGCATGTTTCGCCTGTGGGGATAAATCATTCTAATTTTCTAGGCTATTGGTTTCTGGATGACGCTGATGTTAGTGCCAAGAAGTGGATTCCGCCACCTGCCCTGGTCCAATTTATTGATAATGCACGCGCGAACAACCACAAAGTTGTCTATATTGGATTTGGAAGCATAATTGTTTCAGACCCGAAAGCTATGACCCAATGTGTCGTTGAAGCCGTTCTCCGCAGTGGTGTTTATGCCATCTTGTCGAAAGGATGGTCAGACCGGCTCCAAACCAAAACTGTCGACGCCGAACCTGAGGAACCTCTGCCGCCTCAAATATATCCTATATCATCTGTTCCTCACGACTGGCTATTTCAGCGCATTGACGCGGCATGTCACCACGGGGGAGCTGGAACTACAGGTGCCAGTTTGCGAGGTAATTTGTTTCGTATCTTTTGGACCCACTAATTCACATTTCGTTAATAGCCGGGATTCCTACCATCATTCGACCGTTCTTCGGTGACCAGTTCTTTTGGGCCGACCGTGTTGAAGCGCTAGGAGTTGGCACTGGTGTGAGGAAGTTGACACCGTCAACTTTGTCAGAAGCCCTTCTTGCGGCAACATCCGACCCCAGGCAAATCTCTCGGGCAAAGTCCCTCGGGGAACAAATCAGAGGGGTAAGACCGTTGAATCTCTATTCCGAAATCGTTTCATTTTCCACTAGGAGGATGGAGTCGCCACTGCCATCGAGTCTATCTATCGAGACTTAGAATATTCCCGTTCCTTGATCAAGCGCCACCTTGTAGAAGACCACTTGGAGGAGGTTGTGGCCGAAGATTCTACCATTCGGAATTATGACAGCATGTCACCAGGATCATTTTCAGGTCGTAGTTCCATTGGCTCTATTCGAGGTGCCCCTAGCGAAGATTGGAGCGTCATTTCCGAGCAAGACGAAAGACGTTCTTCCCTTGGGTCGCCTCATAGTGAAGGTCGATCGGCGAAACGTACGAGCCTTGCCGCTGCGGTTTTAACTGTTTTACCAGATACCTTTGCCACAGGATCTCCTCAACGTCGAGAACTTCAGTGACATACCACATTTCCGCCTGTGGAATGCCAAAGAATAGACATAGCCACCACTTATTTTGCCTCATTTTCTTCCTAGAATTAGGGTATTACGATAATGTCCAATGTATCATTATGCACACCCGACGTCTCCTTTGCAACTACATCACAAGACTGTGGGAGTATAATGCTTGTCAAAAACCTTCTTGCTGAACTGACCAAAGGTTATTCCATCCGAGAGATATTGATCGGTGTTGGGTTGCATGAAGAGTGCAAATGACTCCCTTGATACTTCGTTTGCCAGCGCAATTTCACCAACCCTGACGCAGTGGGGTGTGGCAAGCAATCTACCGTTTGTCGCAATTTCTAAGGCTTCGCCCGTCTGAAATGCGAGGCAATCTTTGGGAATTGAAACCTTAACGAGTTCACCACCTCGGGTGCGTATGTACAACCCAGAAGTAGGAGATGGGCTGGTAACAATATCCGGTTGACCATTTCCCGCCCGTTGTAGAAATATGGCCTTATGCAAGTTGAACACTTTATCAGTTGGAAGGCAAGTAGAGAGGTTTGATGTTGCCTACCGGACAAAGTCCTGTCAGTAAAGAGTGATCCAAGTGGAAACCACACCAGCTGTCAATTGACTCGCCCTCGATTGGTTCGGCAGAACCCGGAGAAGGGGGGAAGTAATGGAGCAATCGCCCTTTTGTCGTTTGTGAATTTCGGATCAAAGCAGCCAAGGAAAGTGTTGAATCCGTGAGGTGGGATGATGCTACGCTGAAATTAATAATAATGGTTCGGAAGGTGTGGTGTGGAAATTCGACCAACCGAATGGTTGACATGCAGCTGCCAAGTGGCATCCAACCGTAAATATAAGACTACACAACATCAATAGTCTTGAACCAAAAGGAAAACAAAATTTTAATACCGAGACAACTTCTGGAAGGAATCCTCAAAATTTTGCATTCCCCTTTCCGCCTTGTTTGGCCCTGGTGCACGTAAGCAAGGCAATCGAAGTTGGTCAATGAAAACACACAGATATTCTTCCCGTAATATTCAGGGAAAAGCAAACGCTCTTCCGCAGAAACACTAGCCTCATGAACTATGAGGTTGGCATAGTAAGAACCTTTCAAGGTATCTATCAAATCAATGATGAGATCGTTTGCCAAAGCCGAGTCAATTTCCCCCCACCTGGTTTCCCATTCATGATTTCCTAGCAGAGTAAATGAGAAATATTAAACAAATATATTTAATTTGACCACCTTCCCATGGGACCATCCGAAGCTGCAAGTGTGAGTAACCCCACGTTCAGAAAAGAGTGTCTACGGACTTATTACGAACCTGTACTTGCTATCCGGGTCAGAATATCTTTCGCGAACATCTTCATCCAGATTGCCAAAATGGAATGCCAGTTTCAACAATTCCTCCCGATATACTTGGTATTCCGGAGGCAGGTCACGAACAACGATTATTCCCAATGAACTTGGGTCAGATCCAAACGCCTTCTCTGGAGAGATTACATCAACAAGTGGTCGAAGAATAAGCCTGTGGGAGGATAGAACCAATCGCAGGGCCCAAAGAACCAGGGGAAGATGCTAAAGCTGTGTATGAAATTAAAACAGCGCCTTCTTCCGTGAGTTCAACCTGAGCAAGTCAGAATTGTATCCCACTCAAGGTTATCTAGTTGAGCTCACCATGTTGGGAGACTTGCAAATGGGTGACGTGTTACTCTCAGTAAAATGAAACTTTTACATTAGTCAGACTATAGTCACACAAAGTCGTACCAAAGTCGTACCTGCAGGAATTTAGACTAAGGTATGACTAATGTTTTGACTATAGTACGACTGTAGTACGAAT
>Ga0307509_10003155_pt1 | contig 25523 bp, 20 predicted proteins | sample 10_EM_MG_FD_202245 | JGI IMG/M metagenome (GOLD analysis project Ga0307509, IMG submission 202245) | Populus trichocarpa ectomycorrhiza microbial communities from riparian zone in the Pacific Northwest, United States - 10_EM | ecosystem: Host-associated > Plants > Roots > Unclassified | place... | reverse complement strand
ACACCATCAGGAATAATGGAAGCGCAGACCGATAAGTTGACCATGGGAGCAAAAAGGTGTGATAGAGGATTTTCAGGGTCTACCAATGTTCGCACTCAGGTGAAGTTCGCAGGATTGCCGGCAAGGTACTGAGTTAGTATGGAGTTAGCATGTATACCGCGATTGCTCTGACGCAGAATATAAATATCGAAGCATCTTCGCTGCTATTAAACACAGGAGGCACTGAGAAGAGATCTTATCAATATAATAAGTTATCTACACTTTTCTATCGTTACCAACACTTCAACTATCTACACCGAAGTGAATATTATATCTAGCTTAGAATACTCGTGTCTTCTTAACGAGTTCTCCGATATAATTACGATCCAGGTCCTAGCTGTCGGAATACCTCACGCCGAAGCTACCACCTAACATAGTGCTCGCAAGCGTGGGCCAAGAATTCCAGGCCTAGACAGTACAACACCAACACCAGGTGCAGCTTAGCAGTCGGGTTCAAGCCCAGGATGAGATGATCCAGGATCGAATCCTTACACTAGAAAAACTTCTGAAGGAAGCAGATGAAAGATATCTCGAGCAACAACCAGCACATCGAAGTGGAATGGCAACACCACTTGACGCGATAAAAGAGGCAAGGGAAGAAACCCGAGAAGCGCCGCAAAAAGACAGTCAGCATCACCGACAGTCGTTGTTACCAAAGAGGGAGAAGGACCCTCCTAGAGGATGAGAGGAGCTCTTCAGCCTAGGGTGGAAGAGCAAGAAGATTTGGTTCAGAAGCGAGCAGACCCGATACCAACATGAGGGAACAGGGGAAGAATACCTCCACCACCGTGAGGAAACGGCGGAGCCCCTGATCTGCGTGATCATGATTCGGAGGGTGACGAACGCTGCAAGAACTGAAAGGGGAAGCCACCCAGAGAGCCTACCCCACCAGATGATGACGATCCACAACTTGCAAAGCTTGTGAAAATCATGAGCGTAGCTCTTGGTGGATCTTAACACAAACCAGCATACCCTCCATTTATCTATAAGCATCTGGATTATCAAGATGTAAAGGTTTGGCTTCTCGCGTGTGATGATAACTTTGCAAGAAACTCCACATATTAAGTGAAAGAGGAGGACAGAATCATCTACGCCATAGGCAGGAGGGAATGGAAGGAAGTAGCCCCATTGGGGTTGTCATATAGAAAACAACTGACTGGAGAATTAGGTTTCCAAAACCAAGAAGGCTACGAATATTGGTATATATTCAAAGTACAAGTCATTCTATGATTTGGATTTTCCCAAGAAGTGGAAAGGGCATTGAGGAAAATGGACCAGGTTAAATACCAAGGAGAGATAGAGAAGTATCTCCAGATATTAGAGAACGTTAATATTGTGGCACAGGTCACCGGTATCGCTTGGCGATCTATGGGCAAGAACAGGTTGCCATTGGAGGCACTCCACCATCTCAGGAACAAAGAATATGGCAGCGACCTGGAATGGTTAGCAGCCATCTGAACGGTTACAAAAGCAGAAGAAGCTTTTAAGGAACAACGTGGCCTCCGGCATGAACCGTCCTCAAAGTGGGATTCGGAGGGGAAACCCAAATGGCAAAAGGATTCCGATACAAAGAGTACACAGAAGGAATACTGTCGATTGGTGAAACCTGGGTATAAAACAAAAAAGGCAGGTGAGAAAATGAGAAAGGGGGCACGCGAGCGACAGAAAATGGAACATGCGAGCTTTAAGGAAGCTTATTTGGGAATCCACGAAGACAAAATCCAAAAAAGACGGGAAAATCATGGTTGAACAGCTTGCAGCATTCCAGGCCGTAAGTGGAAAAATTGTCGATGACCAATTCAGGTATCTACTATTAGCTGACGAAAAGTCGACAATCACAACATGGGAAATTTCGCACCAAGTTCCAACCGTGAAGCCAACAGGTGGAGGCTGTGGCTAATTGAAGCCAGGAAAGAAATTCACATCAGGTGAATAGGATCCAGGGACCCAGAGTGTGGGATATGGATATTGACGAGGCCTAGAGTCTTAATGCCATCAGTGGCAAGGGTACGTAGGTACTCGGGAATCAAAAAGAGTAGGATCCGGATGCAGGAGGAAATATGAAACGGAGACATAACCTAGGTTATCGCCGGCAGAGATAATACGGCGACCGAGAGAGAGTCACGCATATCGGAGCTACCGTTTGGCATCGGCACAGCGACCTGAGGCCGAGGTTCAAACAGCTGGATAATTTCAGCCGTTACTCTAGGATAGCGGAGTGGAAGCATGTCAGGAACCGGAGCTTGGCGGCGGACAGAAAGCTATCTTCGCCTCAGGGACGAAGTAGTTGACCCAAGCTGTGGCTAGGACTCAGCGGGCACACTCCGTGGAGAGGTTCTATGAGTCGCTTAGCCTAACAGGTTTCTCCGCTTGATACAGGATAAGGCGAAGGTGTCATGGAAGCTCACTATGAGTGTTAGGCGCACGGACTCCCGGTAAGGAGTTACAGGGCGGAGTTACCCTACCTTGACATGAACGAACTTTGAAGGCAAAAGATAACACCCCCCTCCAGCCCCGGCGTTGGGACAGGGTGTCACCACTGGCCGCCTTGGTAGTTGTGTCCCAACACCAAGGACCACTATCAATGGAACACATATTAAACCACGGTATACGTCGCCGCGGTGGGTCTGACCGGATCCTGTTCACAGGATATATGGGGGGCGACCTTCGAGCAACTTGTGCAAGTAGAAGCAGACAAATCGGAGGATGGCGCATAAGGTTACAGACACTTCAAGACAGCCAGTAGCAAGAGTGGGTCCAAGGTAACGGGACGTTTTGCATGAAAGTTAGTCCCCTGGTACCTACAAAGACGTGTAGGGCATGAATGAGGTAACTATGCCCAGTAAGTAGATCGGGTGCATCCACAAAGGGCAAGTTGGTAAAAGATGGAGTCCGAGGGAAAAAGCCCATAGGCACGATCCCAAGAACAAGTTGTATAATGCCGGCAGACCAGAATACAACATGCAGTTGGAGGTCGAACTTTCGACGGAACCAACAAAAGGAGATTGGCCATCCTCTCTCCAGCGAGTTAGACTACCCTCGGAGAACACGGGGGCAAGATAATGTGTAACCATTGTTGTCAACAGATCAACGGATCAGCTGACACCTGATGTGGTCTCTACACCATCAGGGATAACAGAAGGGCAGACCGATAAGTTGGCCATGGGAGCAAAAGGTGTTGTAGAGAGTTTCCAGGGTCTACGAGTGTTCGCACTCGGGTGAAGTTGGCAGAATTGCGGACAAGGTACTTAGTTTGTATGGAGTTAGCATGTATACCGCGATTGCTCAGACACCGAATATAAATATTGAAGCATCTTCGCTGCTATTTGACACAACAAGCATGGAGAAGAGATCTTATCAATATAATAAGTTCTACCTTATCGTTACCAATACTTCAATTATCTATCCCGAAGTATACAATTATATCTAGCCTACATTACTCGTGTCTTCTTAGCGAGTTCCCCTATTTAATGGAATTCAGGTCCCAGATGTCGGAATATCTAACGCCGAAGCTACCACCTAACAATAAGCCAGCCTGGGCAGGATATCATAAGTCCATGATAAGGTTTTGTGCAAAGGCCCAGTTGCAACTCAATAACCAAGGCGCACCGGACCAAGCCTCGTTCTATGCGAACTCCTCGGCAGGCGGTAAAGACCACCACTAGTGGGCTCCCCAGTATACCAACAGAAGATATTTAGTTTATCCAAGAAGACCGAACTGGTCAAAGCCATGCTGGCACGGTAATAAACAGCCACAGTCAACGAGACAAAAATGACATCTAAACGAAAAACAGACCTACCACATGGTTGGGGACGTCCAAGACCTCCGATACCAAAACACTACGAATGGGTGGAAGGTTGGGATTATCTCGAGATCTCAGAAAACAGAGCATGAGCAAAAATAATTATATGCGTCCTGAGCATCCCGTGCATCAGCCACATAGGACGTTCAGAACGTTAACCGTTACTCTGGACCCCATTCGCCATCTACCACTGGGTCCTTGACGTCCCCATGATGTCCACCACCAAGCGCATGCATCCAGAGGCTCACAGAACCTAAGCTCTCCTGCATCCTGACGACCTCCTTCCTGTACCTCCCTAGTGATGGTGGATTCAACTCCACTCTAACATCTGAAAGACTATCCACATGCTTAGCCTTCAGGATGATACACCGCGATATTTGAACCCCTGCTGGATCAATTGCCATGTCTGGCTATAGGCTCCCAATGCCTTCCAAATAGCTCACATGATCGTCGCGACGCCATCGTCATGGCTCACTTGCATACTCTTGAGGGCTTTGTGATAGCACACATATTCCAGACGCGGCCTTGACGACATCGTGATAGCTCACATTCATACTCTCCACCGTGTTGTGATAACACACATATTCCTGACGCAGTCTCGATCGCTCTACTATTCATTCGTATTAGAGACTGCCATTCACAGAAGCTTTGAGGTGCTGGTGCCCCTTGTATCGTGACTTTTAAACTCATCCACATCATGATATTCTATTATGACTAGTCTCATGCAATGACCAGGGCGTCCAGGACACCCTTGTGATGGCAATTCTATGTTTCTAAGCTCTCACTCAGATCTCAGGCAGAAATACACCCCAAATTGTCCTCACGCCTCCACAGATTGGCCAACCAAAATGTAATAGTTGCATTTCCTGCAAATCAAATTCCATAAACTCAACGGTTCACACATTGCCAAGTCTACAAAAAACCATTCTCTCCCACACCTGCTTCGCTCTCCTGCGAGTCATCCCGGCTCAACGATAGCCAACTGGCGAAACCCGGGGTCGCTGGCCCCTCTTGCCCTAGCCCAAGAGTCGGCGCCGGTGAGTTACCTAGGCTCACTGGATCTGAACCTAGCATCTGAAGTGCCTGGGCGAACGACGCCTGGTTATAGGCAAATGACAGTTCGCTCCCCTGGGATGCCTCTTGACTCTGCCTGTAGTGCTCTAAACCCCCGGCGTGATTGTTGAGCGGTGTCAGTTCCCGGGCAGCAGCGCGTCTTGGATTCCTGCTGGATTGCTGACACCGGGATACCTGATGCTCCAGTTCTGCATGAACTGCGTCATGATTGTCAGCAAAGCCTTCACAGCTTTCCTGCATCATAAAATAATTTTGCTGGATCGTGCCTGTGATCCTCTCATGCAGATTCCTGAGCATCAGTTGTTGCGTTGGCCGTGGTACTGCCCGCCAGCGGTTCTTCTGCTGTAAGAAAAGGTCTTGCCAGATTGGTTAGTCATCAGAACAAAAACCAAGGGCGGGGGGACATTGAGGGTCTCCTCCCTCCAACTGTGTCACTCTTGAAGTCCAGAGGATGCTGAAACACCCCAAGTCGATATGCGCGTAGTTGATGGCACAGGGTTGCACAACTGAGACACACCATTATACCATTGACACGATTGATGAATCCCAGGTCTAGCATGCCACACTTTCTCTTGCCATTGAAATACTTACCATAGATGGCGTCGGCAATCTGAGGTGCGAGGAACAGGAATGATATAGGCTGCATCCAGGTCATAGTCAGTCGTGATTGGATATCCTGGTTGGGCGACGGGCGACAGGCAGATTCCCACCTCATACCCATTTGACGAGTACATAAACCCGTCATCCTCGAGAAGCTATTCGACTGTACTAGTGATGGCAGTGAGGTCGCCTGGTAGTTCGTATAATTCCCATATATGATATTTTATAGAATGGAAGAACTACACCTGCATGCCAGAGTGTTTTTGACGTATCATTCATAGTTAGTGCAGTACCATTTATGTTTGTGACCTCTGACTTACAATGTCGAGACTGTTCAACAAAGGTTCAATATATCCAGCATCCGTAATCTCATCTTGCGCACGACTCCAAACACTATGCACCTCAGATGTCAAAGCAATCAGGTTCGGGAGTTGGTCAACATAAAGGGTGTACTGAAGCATCAGATTGTTTGCTACGCCTAGTATTGCCCCCTCCACGCCTGTCACCATGTTTCGCAGCGAATTAATTACATATTACCCTAGCGGGAATAGCTTACCTAATAATTAAGCGCGAGGTATATGGCTTCATAGGATGACCATATATCCGAACCTATGCTCTGGAAGTTATAAGCTTCCTAGAGGCATCTGGAAGATACCTCGGACCACTCGATGTGAGCACGTTTCAAGATATGTTTACCTGATAGGAATCATGTCTGGAGAACACTACTCCTCTCACTCTAGTCGTATATGCATATTGGTGCATAATCCTTTAATAGCTGGATATCGGAACTGATCACTCCATATTCCATAGTAGTATTCGTATGTAGGCATTTGGACCGCATATTCATACATAGCCTATCATGACGAAGAGATCGAAGACTGTATACTGGTGGAGTGGGGACACCCTCAGATCAAATAGCAGTTCGGAAGATTCTCTGAGTTGAGCTGGGAAAGTTTTTAGGGTCAAACAGGGTTCGCACTTTGTTCTGACGAACTGAATTGTTCAGAAGATACTTCTTAACTAAAGTCGAAGTAGCATGAACATTAGTATAAATAGTAGGCCTCTCCCCGGGTGGTTGAAGAATCATCAAGCAACGGAGAAGAGACCTGAACAATATAACAAGTTAGCGAGTTATATTTTAGCTCTTTGATATTTGACTATACTTTATTACTTTACCTTTTACAAACTATTACCTACGAGCCTTCCTGACTATTATCCGTTGTCTCGAATATCCTTGGCCTAGTTAGCTCGGAATCCTACCATGTTAACTACCCTGTAACATTACATGCTAGACAGACACAGTTCGTCTGGTACTCGGTTCACCTGGTGGACTTGAGCTCCTGATACCAGACCTTGTTGTATGAGGGACGCCAAGAGGGGACGAATACCATGGTACTCTTGATGATAGCAATATCGACAGGGACAAGGCCCTACCGGGAGTTATGGTTACACAGGCCGCGAGCGTCTGTGGGACCATTGCTGCCTCCAGTGAACCAGAGTTGGTTGAAATTCGCATCGTCCTTGGGCGATTGTTTCCGCATGTCTCCAACAATCTTGGGCTACGACAACGTCTAGGTGTTGTCTCATCCGCACCACCGAGGTTAGTTCCTGCAGGTTCAGTGTCCAGTTCAGTTTGCTCGCCCGGATGTAACATGGGATACACATCGGTGCTATCGTTACTAAGACAGACGGGTTCCATATGCCCTTGTCCGTCAGCATTGATCTCAGGTTGAGTATATGCTGTGGTCTGAATTGTGTTACTCCGGAGGAGCTTGGCCAGTCGTGCTACAAGCCGTCTCGTCATTGGTGGTGGGCAAGAATTACCACCAGACGATTCAGCACAATTGGAGATGCCGAATTTGGTCTGTTGTATTACTGATCTGGACAGCCTATCCGCTGGTACGACGTCGCCTCTACGCCCGATCCTGTTGCCCCTCGTGAAGTTGGCTGATTCGCTCCCCTGGAGTCAGGTATGAGGTCGCACCTGCGCCAGCTCAGATTGCCCACTATTGGAGTTGGCTGACTCAACCCCATGGATTCGGTTATAATGTCGCGCCAGTGCCCGGTACGATTGCCTACCCGGGGTGCTGGCTGAGTGCAGGAATTCGGATGCATGTAGGATATAGGACGCGTTGTAAACGTTGGTAAAGAGTGGAGTCAATCTGACAATTAGCTGTGTCGAGTTTGGTGGAAGCGAGGAGTGAGTATTATCCTTTCGTTGAAGAGGACCCGTTAGGGCTTATACCTATAGGCTAGGATTTAGGGGTGTGGTAGGCTCACTTACTATCACTCGGTATGCAAGGGAGGGATGTGCCTACACAATGGGGTTTAAACTTTCAATACCATATTTGCGGTTCAGGAATTAGGACTCACAGGTCTATCATGAGCACAACACAGACAAAATGAAGGTGTAGTTAAAGTCGCCGGACATGGAAAATCTGGCTGCAAAAAGTATTAGCTAGCGACGAGGGCTGTTCGCGAAACACTCACCACGCCAAAAGAGGATTAGGAGCATCTACTCCCATCTCCCAGGGTCGAATCATCACCACCAGCTGAAACAGTATTCAAGGAATATTGTACTGCCTTCTGAATAATCTAATGCAGGCGGTTGACGCCAGACTGGATATAACTATGCACAGACTATCACTTGGTATGAGAGTGAAAGAATGGCCCACGATCGGTATTGGAATTATTGCCATCGTGGCAGGGCACACAACCCAAACAATCGCAACATTGGTAGGACACATCATACTGTTGTCAGGAGAGTTAGACGTGACGTCCGATGCACAAGATTTGCCTACAAAATAGGGGTTTCAGATCATGAAGCCTCAAGTTGGGCTTTGGAGCTGAAATTCAAGACCTCTATAGGACCCCACACAGGGGGGTCGGGTGTCAGAACAAAAGGTGAAACAACAGTGGCGTCCATGTCGCTGGGCGAAAGATATCTACAAGAAGTATGGGCTGATGACAAGGCTGCCCGAGAAACACACTACACCAAAAGGGGATGATCAGGAGTATCTACTCACATCTGCGAACAGCGAATCTACTCCACTTAGCTCCTTGAAAACTTATTGAGAGGAACACAACCTTGTGCTTCACGCCGGACCGGACATAACTATGGACAGGCTATCACTCGGTATGAGAGTGAAAGAATTGCCTCCCATCTGTATTGGAATGATTGCCATCGTGGTGCCGCCCGGTACATGGGCAAAGGTAACATTCATAGGACATATAATAGTGTTGTCAGGAGAACTACAAGGAAAGTAGAGTCCCAAGCTCCAGATTTTCCCTACCAAATGGGGCTTTGGGATGGTGAAGGTGCAAGTTGAGCTTTGGAGCTGAAATCCATTGGACCCCACGCACAGGTGGCAGGCGTCGGAAATATAACTGGAATGATGGTGGCGCAAATGTCGCCAGCCGGACGAGAGCTAGCCGAGATCAGCATTGATTCACAACGTGATCACATGGAAAACATGCAGCAAGCCCAACGAGGATTAGGAGTATCTACTCTCATGTCCGAACGGCGTATTAGCACCACTCAGCACCTTGAAATCTCTATGCAAGGAATAGAACCTTGTGAATAATCTGACCCAGGCGGATCATAGCTACAAACGCCATGTGCACAAATACAGTAACTGGCAACGAGATTCTAAAAGTAGCGAATACCAGACGCCAAAGTCAGGGGGTACAAGGAATTGATGACTATTATACGTAAAGAATATGCGACGTCTAGGAAGTGTGTACCTGACACGAAACGGTAAGAGAATACTGGACGTCTTGGAAGCGTGTAGATGTAATGGGGAATTTTTAAGGTGGCGTGAAAAAAAATAATTGGGAAGTGGTAAGAACGTTCAAGTTCATGTTCTGTGAGGCCCGCGACGGCCTCTCCCAGGTCGGAGGGGTGTGTGCGTCGGGGGTTCGGGGTTGTTGTGTGGGTTGGGGCCGGGCCAGTGGGCCATCTGCATCACATTTGGCAGGCGGGTATCCCAAGATCCCCCTGCTGCAATTTGCCGTGATGAGTGGGGCTTTGTGGGATCATGAGGAACGCTTGACGTAGGCGGAGGAGAAGTGGTAGCTGAGTGAGAAGGAGTTGGAGGAGGGGGGGTGGACTCAGCTCGAGTAAACGTCTCAGGCGAAGGGGTGGGGGATGTTAGGTTGTAGCTTCGGCGTGAGTTATTCCAAGAGCTAGGACCTGTATCGCTTCATATGGGAGAACTCGTTAACAAGACACGAGAAGTGTACGCCAGATACCAGGAGGAACTTGGGCGTAGATAGTCAAAATATTGGTAGCGATCAATAATAACTTATTATATTGATAAGATCCTTTCTCCGTGGTTTCTGTCTCTAAATCGCAGGGAACATGCTTCGATATTTATATTCCGCGTCTGAGCAATGATGGTATACATGCTAACTCTATACTAACCAAGTACCTCATTCACAATTCTGCGAACCTTTCCTAAGTGTGAACACTCGTAGACCCTGAAAGCTCTCTACCACACCTTCTTGCTCCCATGGTCAAATTATCCGTCTGCGCTTCTTTTATTCCTGATGGTGTGGAGACCATGTCAGGTCTCAGCCCATCCGTTTTATGCGTTGACAGCACTGGTTACGAATCATCTTGCTCCTGTGGTTAGTGGTGGTAGTCTAATTCACTAGACAGAAGATGGCCATTCTTCTTTGGTTCATTCCGTCGAGAATTTAGCATGCGACCGCATATCGTATTCTGGGCTTCCGGCATTACATGACTTGTCCTTGGGATCACACCTATCGGTTATTTCCCTTGAACATCATCTTTCACCAACCTGTCTTTTGTTGATGTACCCGATCCTCTTACTGGGCATAGTTACCTCGTTCATTCCTCACGCGTCTTTGTGGGTAAGAGGGGACTATCTTTCGTGGAAAGCGTCCCGTTACCTTTGACGCATCTTTCCGACTAGGCTGTCTTCGAGTGTCCGTGACATTATGCACCGTCGTCTGATTCACCTGCCTCCACCTGCATAAGGTGCCCTTTCGCCTTTCTTTTTTTTCTTTTTGTAATCATGCGTTATTTGTTTCTAGGTACAAAAAGCCTTATGCAGCGCTAGCTATGAAGAGAAAAAAACGTATAAAGCAAAACACCGCCAGCATCACCTGGTCATGGGAAACATCAAATACCCCGAGTCCATAGGAAAAGTCTCCTCCGCCTAACACCTAAGATAATATACCCCAGACACGTAAGGAAACAATCCATAGAAATGTACAGGTAGAAAGGCCCAAACCCTTCAGCAGGCTCCCCAAAACAAAAGAAACCGTCTGTTGGAAGACGCAAAACGTGGGCCTGAGGGTCTTGGGTGGATGACCACCGACGGGGGAAAACGCGGATACCGCGGGCCCACGATAACTGCTCGCCGAGCCACACAGGTCATTTCATCGATCCAGGGCGTTGGACAACAGTCACGGAGGGAGTGCTATACCACGACTAGGCGTAACGGAGGAAAGGTCAGACGATCGGAGAGGAAAGATAGGCGAGCGGAGCCAGCGGGCAGAGGGGATGCCTGCCAACAATGATGAGCAGTAGCGTGCCAGCCGACGTGTAGCAGGGGGGTGCCAGCCGATGATGAGCAGTGGGGTGCCAGCCAGCGAGTGGAATTTAGCTGTAGGGTGCAAGCGGACAGAACCGGAAGGAGGATGGAGGCAGGAACACGCACAGGCTAGCCACAGGCGACAAAGGGGTGATAGTATGGGCTTTTGGGATGACGACGAGACCGGGACGAGACCGGGACGAGACCGGGACGAGACCATGATGTTACTAACTGAAGCTTTCCCCATCAGAGGTGCAAGCCCAGCAAGTTCAGACCTACTTCGACGGAGAGTCCAACACCGTGACGCGGACGGTGAACAAAGCGAGAAGCTTGCCGACCGTGCAAAAGCTAAGCGAGGTGCAAAGCACGTGCGGGGTAAGGGGGAGAACCGAACTTGATGAGTAGGAGTCAACGAAGAACATGAACGTGAACCCCAAGAAGAGGGGGCAGACAGGCCCCAGAGCTTGAGGGTAGATGGCTTAACGTCAACTCTTAGGCAGTAGCCATCGTGGGAGCAGGGAGGTGGGTGGGCGAAGGTGACCATGATTTCTTGTTGTGTTGAGATTTCAATCGCTGGAGCTGTTGTTGCAATGGTTTGTGCCTGCATAAGGTGCCCTTTCTTTTTTTTCTTTTCTTTTTTTGTAATCATGCGTTCATTGTTTTTAGGTACAAAAAGCCTCATGCAGCACTAGCTATGGAGAGAGCAAAACATATAAATCAAAAAACATAAACAAAGGAAAGTTACAGCACCAGTAAATATCCACTAACGCACAGGTTTTTCCTCCGTCGGGCCATCGGCCACATTCAACAAGCAAAGCACAAACTAATAATTTAGTCGTCTAAAAAGGAAAGCCTACAGAAGATAAAGGAAAGAAAACCCAGCGACCCTATACCTCAGCGAACGAAAAAACACGAAAGACCGGGGGGGCACCCTGGGGGGAGAAGGAGAGAATGGAGGGGAAGAGGGGGGGGTGGTGGGCTGGAACATCGTGGGGGGAAATCGCGTGGAGGTGATGCCTATGAAGGTGGAGAGTCTTTTTAGCAGAGGGAGGGATGTCCAGAGTAGGGCTTCGGGACCAACGTCAGTAACGCCGTGGAGGAGGCACGTCCTGCTCTGCTGTCTCGAGGGGCAGGATAGGATGGCGTGAGCGAAGGTTTCTGGTTCTAAGCCTCAACGGGGGCAGAAGGTGTCTGCGTTGGGGGACCTCCAAGTCGGGTGGGCGGCCAGATAACTTTTTCCGGCTCTCATCTGGTGGATTCTCCTGGCAAGAACTTGCCCAAGCCCATGAAAGGCCTTGGAGACAGGGTGGGAGGATGCAGGTAGTAACCCGGAGTCGGGAAAAGAGAGGCCCACTCTGTGAGGAGTGTCTCTCGTATCCTCTTCTTCAGGGCGGAAAAGGTGTTCTCAATTAGGGATTGGGGCGGGAGGGTGGGGGGCGGGCAGACAAGGTGGGAGTTGATCATGGGCATCCTAGATAGCCCGAGGGTGAAGGGTATTGTCCGGTGAGCCACCGCGTCCACCGGCACGTGGTTTCTCATCAGGGGGACAGGGCGCGGCGTCTTCCAGTGTAGGGGGAGGTAGACCGATGATAGGCCTCTGGTCATGACCCGCAATGAGTCAGGCGCCCGGTGTACCGAGAGTGAAGTGAAGGAGGGGTGAAGGCGAGCTGTTGCAGGGTTCACTCTAGAAGGGGAGCAGACAATCCGGAGCGCTGCCAGCCTTTGCCAGTGGGTGATCAGGAGAGAAACCGGCAGGAGGCATGACTTCACCGAAAGTATCCCGGTGGGCATAGCTGAGAAGCAGTTTGTGGTCCACCTTTGGACCTTGCGCCAGAATGTATCGGCGCGGGTTGTCGTGCCCACGCTGGTTGTGAACAGATTCGCGCCGTAGAGAAGGATGTGGGCAACCAATGATGTGGCCAATCTGTGGCATAGGTAGGGGTGGAGTCCCGCTCCGGGCGGACTGAGGCGTCGTATGAGGGTGAACTCCGCCTGGGCAAGGGCCAAGTGACGCGAGAAATGTGCAGCGGGGTCAAGGGCCGGAGTAAACCAGTACCCGAGCCACAGAACTGAGTTGCTAGTGTGAAACACTTCTCCTTTAATCTGAATAGGTGAGACACACTGCGGCGAGTGCCTCTGGCTGGGGGTCCTCCAGTGTAACAGTTCTGTCTTTGCCACCGAAAAGCGGACGCCCAGGCCGGATGCCTTTCTTTCAAGCCTCTCGAAGAGTTCCTGCAGCCGGCGGGTGTTGCCACGGTAGGAGAGGGCGGCTACTGTAAGGGCGAAGTCGTCCACATATCAGATCATCAGGCCCCGCGGGATCCTGAAGTGCAGTGGTGCCACATAGAGGAGAAAGAGGAGCGGGGAGATCGGGGATCCTTGGAGGGCGCGGACAGTGACGGGGGCCGCAGTCCCTGGGGCCCCTTGGAAGATTAGGGTGCAGCTTCGTTCCCCTAGGAAGGACGAAACCCAGGAGACCAGATAGGGGGGTGTCTCGCCTTTCGTTAGGATCCGGGCCAAAGTGTTGTTGGCGATATTGTCGAACCCCGCCTTTATATCCAAAAACAGGGAGGAGACCTTGAGACGAGGCCTCTGCAGGGTTTTGACGTTGTTGGTGAGGGTGAGGCACGCATCGTAGGGGCTGAGCCCAGGGAGCGAACCGCATTCGTTGGGGTGCAGCCGCCTTCTAAGCCAGGCTGCCGTGAGTAGGCGGGCTGCTAGAATCCTTTCGAGGATCTTTAAGCACATGCGGATCAGGTCGATTATGCTGAAGGAGGAGAGTGATTCGTCGGAGGGTTTTCCGGGCTTATCGAGTACCACCCCATTCGCAGCTTTCAGCGATGCGGGGTGAGAGCCCCGGAGGACCAGCGGGCAAGTATTTGGAGCAGGATTGACCGGTTGATTTTGTTGACTTGTTGCTGGGTGGAGTAGGGTATTCCGTCAGGGCCCGGGGCCGAAGTCGGGGAGCACTTGGAGAGAGCCGCGGCTATCTTGTCTGTTGTCAGAGGGGGTACCGACCTGTGGGGCCTAAGCCTAGGCGGCAGGGAGAACGGTTACTGCGCGGGGAAGAAGTGGTCCAGAAGGACATTGTTCATTTCTTGTGGGATGTCGGCCCCTCGGAGGGAAGGGAAGCGCGGCTGGGCACGCCCGTAGGTGAGCCTCTTGGCCGTCCAAAGGCTCTGGGGGGTGGCGGTCACCAGAAAGGAGGATCAGTGTTTGTTCTTGGCGCCTTGATTGCCTTGAAATACCCCCCTTTGGAGGTGCCGGCAACTTCCCACATGTGTGGGGTGTCGTGCTTTCAGGCCGATCTGGCGGCCATCTCATATTCACGACGGAGGAGAGTCAGTGTTAGGTGGTAGCTTCGGCGTGAGGTATTCCGACAGCTAGGACCTTGATCGTAATTATATCGGAGAACTCGTTAAGAAGACACGAGTAATGTAGGCTAGATATAATGGTTGGCTTCGATATAGATCGTCGAAGTGTTGGTAACGATATAAAAGTGTAGAATAACTTATTATATTGATAAGATCTCTTCTCCGTGCTTGTTGTGTCTAATAGCAGCGAAGATGCTTCAATATTTATATTCCGCGTCTGAGCAATCGCGGTATACATGCTAACTCTATACTAACTAAGTACCTTGCCCGCATCTCTGCGAACTTCACCTAAGTGCGAACACTCGTAGACCCTGAAAACTCTCTCCCACACCTTTTGCTCCCATGGCCAACTTATCGGTATGCGCTAATCATTATTCCTGGGGGTGTGGAGACCACGTCAGGTGTTAGCTCATCCGTTTATCCGTTGACAGCAATGGTTACCAATTATCTTGGCCTCGTGCTCGTCGAAGGTAGTCTAACTCGCTGGACAGAAGATGGCCAATCTTCTTTGGTTGGTTCCGTCGAGAATTCGGTATGCAACTGCATCTCGTATTCTGGTCTTGCGGCATTACACGACTTGTCCTCGGGATCGTACCTATCGGCATTTTCCGTCGGACTCCATCTTTTACCAACTTGTCCTCCGTGGATTCACCCGATCCACTTACTGGGCATCGTTACCTACTTGATACTCTACACGACTTTGTAGGTACGAGTGGACTAACTTTCGTGCAAAACGTCCGGTTACATTTGACCAACCTTTCCGACCATCTGTCTTCAAGCGTCTGTAACCTTATGCGCCGTCGTCCGATTCACCTGCTTCCACTTGCATAAGGTGCCCGAAGGTTCCCCCTCATATACCCTGCGAACAGGATCCGGTCGGGCGGACGGCCGCGACGTATACAGTGTTATAGGATGTGTTCTATTGATAGTGGTCTTTAGTGTTGGGACGCAACTACCCAGCCGGCCAGTGATGACGCGCCGTCCCAACGCCGGGGCTGGAGGGGGGTGTTATCTTTTTCCTTCGAAGTTGGTGTGCGTCAAGGTAGGGTAACTTTGCCCTGTAAATCCTTACGGGGAGTCCGTGCGCCTAACAGTCAGGTGGTAGGTCCACCAAGGTTTGGAGTGATGGGAAGGTCTGGAGACTGGCCTGTGATCTTTGAGGAGAGCTATTAGACGGTTGAGCGATTCTGACATCCCCTCATCCAGTTTCGGGGGGGTAGGGCAAGACGGTGCGGCCGGGACCTTGAAACCCTTAATGATCGGGTCCAGGGTTTCCCAATCCATGTCGGCCCATCGCGGGCGTGGGGGCTTCTGGTTCAGGGAACGTGTGGTGAGAGTGATCGTTATTGGTATGTGGTCGGATCCAGTTGAGGGGAGGGAGGCCTCCCTGCTGTTTACAAGGGGGAGGAGAGGGGGGTTTGCAAAGGCGAGATCTAGGACCGAGGGGAGAGCTTTGCCCACTAGGGGGAACCTTGTGTACTCACTGTTAGGTGCACGGACTCCCCATAAGGATTTACAGGGTAAAGTTACCCTACCTTGACCCACACGAACTGCGAAGGAAAAAGATATCACCCCTCTCCAGCCCCGACGCGTCATCACTGGCCGCCTGGTTCGTTGCGTCCCAACACCAAAGACCACTATCAATGGAACACGTCTTATAACACCCTCTACGTCGCGGCCGTCTGTCCGACCGGATCCTGTTCGCAGGATATATGAGGGGAGACCTCCGGGCACCTTATGCAAGTGGAAGTAGGTGAATCGGGCGACGGCGCATAAGGTTACAGACGCTTGAAGACAGACAGTCGGAAGAGTAGGTCGAAGGTAACGGGACATTTTGCACGAAAGTTAGTCCCCTCGTACCTACTAAGGCCTGTAGGGTATGAAGGAGGTAACTATGCCCAGTAAGTGGATCGGGTGAATCCACAGAGGACAAGTTGGTAAAAGATGGAGTCCGAGGGAAAATGCCTATAGGTACGATCCCGAGGACAAGTCGTGTAATGCCGGAAGACAAGAATACGAGATGCAGGTGCATACCGAATTCTCGACGGAACCAACCAAAGAAGAATGGCCATCTTCTGTCCAGCGAGTTAGACTACCTTCGACGAGCACGAGGGCAAGATAACTCGTAACCATTGTTGCCAACGGATAAACGGATAGGCTGACACCTGACCTGGTCTCCACACCATCAGGAATAATTGAAGCGCAGACCGATAAGTTGGCCATGGGAGCAAAAGGTGTGGAAGAGAGGTTTCAGGGTCTACGAGTGTTCGCACTCAGGTGAGGTCCGCGGGGTTGCGGGCAAGGTACTTAGTTAGTATAGAGTTAGCATGTATACCGCGATTGCTCAGACGCGGAATATAAATATCGAAGCATCTTCGCTGCTATTAGAAAGAACAAGCACGGAGAAGAGATCTTATCAATATAATAAGTTATTCTACACTTTTAGATCGTTACCAATACTTCGACGATCTATATCAAAGCAAACCATTATATCTAGCCTACATTACTCGTGTCTTCTTAACGAGTTCTCCGATATAATCACGATTAAGGTCCTAGCTGTCGGAATACCTCACGCCGAAGCTACCACCTAGCAGTATATTGATACTTCTCATCGTTACCGAGACGAATGTTTGGCAGAGACATTTATACTCCCGAAAGCGCAATCCTTTTTGAACCAAGACCATTGAGGACGACCTCAATAGCACAAGTGGATTCCCCGAGCTTCATAAGGGAACTAGGAACACAAAGACCCTATCAGGAAACCTACGCATTCTGGATAAATCCAGAAAACATCATCACTACACAAGACCTAGAAGCCTTATACCAACATTGGGAAGGCAAAGTGTTCCGTTACTACCAACCAGAGGAGGAAATTGGTCAGGTCTGGTACGTCGGGTACTACAGCGACGGGAGACGCTCAAGTCCCGCATTTGAATTACCCGAAGTCTGGGGAGGAAACAAAAGATAAGTTTTCCTTAGAGAAGTCAAAGAAATGTCTTCAGACCCCAAAGCTCCTGAAGCCATGGAGTGGCAAGGAGGAGGACGGCCTGGAGGAGAAGAAGGAAGCGAAGCAGGGAATGAGCTCTCCTCCGTTCAAGCTCCACGTGTGGAAACCACCGTCACCCACCTCGTCCGATCGCATTCGGCGGATCGGACACCCCGGTCCCCTGTTGGCTTAGCCTTTCGAGAAAAATACGGAAAGGGACGACGCCCGGGAAGTCGCCGAACGCCTGAACCCAGAGGCGAACCCCTTATGGCCGTTCGGATCCACAGATTAGAGCAGATCCTCGGCCGATTTGACCCAACGCTCACCGTCAGCCAAGATAAAGGACATCTGGCATTCAGTTCTCTCCCGACCAACATATTGTTAATGGCCCAAGAACTAGTAACGGTAAAAAACCAGTTAAAATCCGGTGTCCAGATAGTCGGTCGAGATCTCGCCCGAGTAGACGAACAAGTCCGCCTTTTGGACTCGGAATCTCAAAAAGTCCAGGAAAGCTGCGCCACTCAAGTCGCCGAGCGACTTGGTGAAACAGATGAGCGACAGACCAGACATGAGGCTGTCACCTCTCATCTCCACGAAGCAGTGCAAGGAACTAGTGAACAATCCATGCACCGAGACCTACTCCTCGATCAGGCAATTGTTCGGATAAACGAACAACACAAACGGGAGCTGGCAAATCACGAGATGAGTATTAATCTTGTGAGAGACGAGTTGCGTAACCAACAGGAGTCTAGAGAAGCCCAAGATAGTGAGATCACAGTGCTTAAGACTCTGGTGGAACAATTGATGGGAAAGGTCAAGGGAAAGGGGAAGGTGTCAGATCCGACACCGGAGGCGTCAGGGGCGGGTGGAGGAAGACCACCACCACCACCACCACGACACGGAGTGGCAGGAGCTCCAGGCGGAGGAGGGGGAGGAGACCCCGATAATGAGGTGGAAGGATCTGGAAGGAAGCCAGATGAAAGAAGGAAGGGAAGACGGGACGAGAGACCCGCACCCCAGCCAGAAGAAAACGACTATGACGCCGAAAACGACGAACAGTTTAACCTGTTCTCACGGGTCATGGCCAATGCCCTGGGACAATGAACAAGAGTCCCAGCTGAACCCCCTGCCATGTGTCGAAACGAGAAACACCAAGATATACGCATGTGGCTAATGACAGGCACGGATTATTTTGGTCGAAACAGCTGGCAGTGGGAAGACGAGGCACAACGAATCCAATACGCCAAAAGCCGAATGGATGGGAAAGAAGTCGCACCGTTTGCGTTGACCTACCGACGACAAATGACCGGGGAAATAGGTTATACGAGACAAGAAGGATACGAGTACTGGCATGTTTTTGCAGAACAAGTCCTGCGACGCTTCGGACCTACCCATGAAGCGGAAAAATCCCTCAGAGAAATGGGTTCGGTCAAATATCAGGGTGATGTCGCCAAATTCTTGATGGAAATGGAAAATCTCAATATCCATGCAAGAGTCACCGGGATAGCCTGGAGAAAAATGATTGAAGACCAACTTCCCATTGGAGCATTGCGACGGCTCTCACACAGAGAATATGTCGACGATGGGGAATGGTTAGAACCAGTCAGGACCGTAACCCGAGCGGAAGAAGATTTCAAGGAAAGAAAAGATCTTCGAGGGGGCGGTCCCTCAGGCGCGACACGAGGCGAAAAACGGAAATTCGAGGATTCGAAGCCCACGGTTGCCGCAAAGCGTGTAAAAAAGCAGTACACGGCTAAGGAAAAGGCGGACTACCAGAACAAAAAGGCTGGGGAAAGAAAGGTGAAAAAAGAAGGGTCGGTGGCACCGACGGGGGAGGTTAGACATACGGTGTGGTCGGAAGCACACCAGGGCGTCGACCAGAAAGTTGTCGATAAACGGAAATCTGACAACGAATGCACGCGATGCGGAATGAGGAACTATCTGTGGAAACACTGTCGAAAACAAATACAAGTATCGGCGGTGTATCGAGGACAATCAAAGCCCAAACGACCATCCGCATTCGCGCCAAAACGACCCCCCCAGGTAGCCACTGTTGCCGTTGATGGCAAGGGAGAAAGCTCCAAGCGAGCGGTGCAAAGGCCCCCGCTTGGGCCTTTGACGATGACGACATTTTATAAAAAGTCATCCAGGTACCGACAACCACGGTGATCGGGTAGTGAGGTTGCCGCCTCGAATCGAAAGACCTGTGGCGTAGTTGGTGACCAGATCCCAGCGGAAGGCTAAAAGACCAATGGATCGCGGTTGCCAATTTACGTCCAAAATTGGGTAGTCCGTGCTTACCAAGGGAGCCATAAAAAACTACAAGTGAAGAAAGGGGTCGAAGAGACTAAAAGGGAAAAAGAAGATTACCATTCGCCGGAACAGAACTTGAGTTGCACGACACGCGTGAGGAGGGTCGAAATCCAGGGCAACATGACTTTCCCTCCGAGTAAAAAAGCCGGGCAAATAGACGCTGGGGGCGCCTCTATTGGGCACAAGGTTCATGCCCGACGAATGGTGTCTGAAGGGGTCGCGGGCGTACGACCAAACGCGAAGGCGGAGGTACAGTGGACTCGTCACAGGGGACAGTCTCATAGGAGGGCTAAGTCGACGATAAAGGACTGCGCATCCTAGTCGCTAACTCGAGAGGTACTCTAGTGAACCACCACTCCTGTGATATGGGAACTCCTCGGCAGGAGGTAAAGACCGCTAGTAGTGGGCTGCCCGATATCAAAATATTAGACACTTATTGTAAAAGCTTTGTCTGAGGAGGCTTCAAGAGCCGAAACTGCGCAGGCGCGGTAACAAACCCCCACTTTACTTGTAACCGCGACGATGAAAAGATTTCATCAAGAAACGAGCGAAAGCTTGAGACCCATCAAGAAACCAAAATATTACGCCTGCCCTGAAGCGAAGGCATTTATTGAGAGCAAAGGACGAAAACACATGATAAACGTCCTCTAAGATTCTGGCTCAAATATCTTTCTCATGAACCAGGACACCACACAACGGCTCAAAATCCCGACCGAAGCTAGGGATTCACCGTTAAATATCACAAGCTTCGATGGCGAAATCGCGCCTACCGGAGGGAAATTCTATACCCATCCTATTCTCCTAGAAATCAGTGCCAACGGCCACCGAAGTATGATATCCTGCGAAATTGCGATTGCAGGAAGGTATGACTTAATCATACCTTTTCGGTGGTGGAATGATGAGTACCCCCTTAAAACTATTGCGGACCCAGGAAAATGGGCCTTTGAAGAAGCAAAGTGCCACGCTCATACAGAAGATGAAGCAGTGGCGGATATGTTTGAATGGGATGAAACTGTGGCTCACGATGAGGAAGCACAGTATGTGGGACGGATAGAACGAGAAGAAGAAGGGGGAGTACAATTAGAGACGCTGCCAAAACCATATTGGCAGTATAAGGAGCTTTTTGAAGAGAAAAAAGCCAAAATGCTGGCGCCTCGAAGGACCTTCGACCACACCATCAACCTTAAAGCAGGGGCCGAACCCCCATGGGGTCTGATTTATCCAATGTCGGCGCACCAGTTGAATGAGCTGGATAAGTACCTCAAGAAAATGATGGCTGAGGGAATAATAGCTGACAGCGAATCCCCTTACGGCGCTCCAATCCTCTTCGTTCCGACACCTCATGGAAGTCTACGGTTGTGTGTAGATTATAGAAACCTCAATAAATTGACGATCCTGAATAAATACCCGCTGCCACTGATGGATGAGCTCCGAGACCGAGTTGCGGAAGCAAAAGTGTTTACGAAGCTCGACCTAAAAGATGGATATCATCTTATTCGAATGAGGAAAGGCGATGAACACAAGACTGCCTTTCGCACACGATATGGACAGTACGAATACAAGGTCATGCCTTTCGGGCTCGTTAAAGCTCCCGCTACTTTTCAGACAATGATGAATAAAATCCTCAGGGAATTCTTGGACCACGGAGTAGTCGTCTATCTAGACGATATCCTAATATACTCCGAAAATATAGACAACCACATTAAGCTAGTCCAAAAAGTCCTAGACCGACTCGAACAACACGACTTGGCAGTCTCGTTGAAAAAGTCGGTGTTCCACCAAGAAGAGGTCGAATTCGTAGGATACATTGTCAAAACGAACGGAGTCACCATGAGTGATAGAAAAGGCAAAAGCATCCAAAATTGGGCACACCCGAAATCGGTTAAAGAGGTACAAATTTTCATTGGGTTCGCAAATTTTTATCGACGATTCATCAAGGATTTCTCAAAAGTTTGCAAGCCAATAACCGAGACATTGAAAGGGAACCCGAAGGATTTTCATTGGGGAAGAGAGCAGGTGGAGGCATTTGAGGAGTTGAAGAAAAGGTTTACTACGGCACCAAATGTATCGCATTTCTACCCAGGAAGAAGAACGGTGGTCGAGACAGACGCAAGCGACTTCGCGCTAGGATGTGTACTGTCTCAATATCAAGGGAGACGTCTTCACCCAGTGGCTTTCCATTCTCGAAAATTGAACAGCGCTGAAAGAAATTACGAGATACATGACAAGGAACTTCTGGCAATAATGGAAGCGTTCAAAGAATGGAAAAGATACCTCAGGGGGGAAGAAGAACCTGTGACGGTATATACAGACCACCAAAATTTACAATCCTTTTTGACCAAAAAAGTCTTGAACCAGCGACAAATTCGATGGGCACTGGAGTTGACGAATTACAACTTCAAAATAGTCTACCGACCGTGAAGTACGGGCGGAAAACCCGACGCGTTAAGCAGACGGCCGGAGTACCATCCTGAGGAGGGAGCTTGTCACACTGAACAGTCGATTTTGAAATCGGAACATTTTCAAATTTCCGTGATTCATCAAAAACGAAACGCAGAAACAGCCCTCGTCCCAGAAAGACGCGAACATACAAGCCTCAGGATAATGAAACTTTCAGACAAGGCTACAATCCCGACGAAAGGATCACGGTTTGCGGCCGGTCATGACATCTACGCCCTGAAAGACGGGATGGTAACAGCAAAAGGACAAAAAATGGTGGAAACAGGTATTGCGATAGGATTGCCGGAAGGAACCTATGGAAGGCTAGCCGCAAGAAGTGGTATGGCTAGCAAGATGGGAATAGAAGTGGGCGGTGGTGTAATAGATGCAGATTACACCGGAGAAGTCAAGGTCATACTTCGAACTCATGGCGAAGCGGACTGCGTATTTAAAGCAGGAGATCGGATAGCACAACTCATAGTTGAGAAAGTTGCCAATGCCGACGCCATGGACGTAGACGATTTGGAAATAACCGAGCGAGGAAAAATGGGCTTCGGATCAAGTGACATGAACCGCAAGCAATCCATCAGAGCTAAAGAAGAAACAGTCAGAATATGTTTCCTTCACGCAGATACAAACGAAAACGAATTCTTTAGCGCCACTGATAGTAGCTATCACCCCCGGTTAATGAGAGAAAGAGAAATGTTATCAAGTTCTCAGGTCAATGCAGCCCTGACGCGGACAATGAACGATACATTCCTGGACAAGATTAGAGCGGCTGGGAAGGAGGATGAGAAATGGCAGGACCGAGGCCGTGAACTGGTTAGGTTAAGAGAAAGCAGGAAAAAGATGCCGGACGAATGGATAGAACAGGACGGGTTACTATATTACAAAAATCGGTTGTACATCCCCGAGGACGAAGCCCTTCAAACTGAGATAGCCCAAGGCAGTCACGACTCATTAGTAGCAGGGCACTTCGGACAGGAGAAAACGATTGAGATAGTAATGAGGGACTTTTACTGGAAAAAGCTGGCAGACTGGATCAGAGACTATGTACGATCCTGCAACGAATGTCAACACAGTAAATCCCCAAAGCATGCCAAGTACGGATTACTTCAACCATTAGAAGTACCTTATGCCGCCTGGTCCTCCGTATCGACAGACTTTATCACCCAACAACCGGAATCGCGGGGTAAGACTCCGATCATGGTAGTAGTAGACCGGTTCACCAAGATGGCTCATTTTATCGGCCTCCACGAGAATGCGACCGCAAAAGATGTTGTGGATACCTTCCTTCGGGAAGTTTGGAAACTTCACGGATTACCGACGGAAATCATATCGGACATGGACGCGAAGTTTTCCGGCGAATTCTGGGAGTCATTGTGCAAAATGCTAGGAGTTAAAAGGCGCATGTCAACGGCGTACCACCCTCAGACTGATGGACAAACGTAAAGGACCAATCAAGTGCTGGAAGGCTACTTACGAAGATTTGTCAACTACGATCAGAACGACTGGTACCAACTATTGCCGTTAGCAGAACATGCCTACAACAACTCGGCTACCAATGCATACAAAATGACCCCCTTTTCGCCAACTACGGTTTTCACCCACAGACAGGGTGGATGAAAGAGAGAGAAGCTCATAACCCCGGTGCGACATTGTATGCTCACTGGATGCAGGACATACATCAGAAGGCGAAACAAACCGTAGAGAACACACCGGAATCGATGAAGAAATATTATGACCGAAAGGCGACAGCACAACCTAACATCGAGGTCGGCGACTTGGTAATGTTGAATGCGAAAAACATACGTACCAAACGACCATCGAAGAAGTTGAGTCCAAAGCTGTATGGCCCGTTCAGAGTCTTAGAGAAGAAAGGAAGTCGCGCATACAAGCTAGAAATATCGCCTAGGTGGAAAATTCATCCCGTGTTTCATGTTTCGCTGTTGGAACCCTACCGGGCCTCGAATCGACCAACTCGCGAACAACCTCCACGAGACCCCGAAGAGATCGAGGGAGATTTAGAATGGGAGCGAGAAAGGATCGTGAAGAGTGGGATCATTTCCTACACGCGAAAGGTCCGAGGAAGGAATAAACCGATGAAAGAGCTTCGGTACTTTGTGAAATGGAAAGGCTGCGTGGAGGATGAAAATACGTGGGAACCCCCCGAGGGTAGGGGGACCGGGCAGGAAGAGGTGGAAAGGTTTCATAGAGAAAACCCAGAGATGCCGGGCCCAGGAGAGGTCGAGTGACATAAGAAAGGTTTTCCATCGGTGGACAAGCAAACGCTGATGGTTTTTACCCCTACTATATAGAGCTCGAAATAAGATGAAAAGATTGTATAACAAACATAGAGTATTCGGGACGAACAGTTCGAAGAGGGGAGCTCGTGTTAGGCGCACGGACTCTCCGTAAGGATTTACAGGGCAAAGTTACCCTACCTTGGCGCATACGAACTTCGAAGGAAAAAGATAACACCCCCCTCCAGCCCCGGCGCGTCATCACTGGCCGCCTGGGTAGTTGTGTCCCAACACCAAAGACCACTATCAATGGAACACATCTTATAACACCGTATACGTTGCGGCCGTCCCTCCGACCGGATCCTGTTCGCAGAATATATGAGGGGAGACCTCCGGGCACCTTATTCAAGTAGAGGCAGGTGAATCGGGCGACGGCGCATAAGGTTACAGACGCTTGAAGACAGACAGTCGGAAGAGTGGGTCGAAGGTAACGGGACGTTTTGCACGAAAGTTAATCCCCTCGTACCTACAATGTCGTGTAGGGTATGAAGGAGGTAACTATGCCCAGTAAGTGGATCGGGTGAATCCACAGAGGATAAGTTGGTAAAAGCCGGAGTCCGAGGGAAAATGCCTATAGGTACGATCCCGAGGACAAGTCGTGTAATGCCGGAAGACAAGAATAAGAGATGCAGTTGCATACCGAATTCTCGACGCAACCAACCAAAGAAGAATAGCCATCTTCCGTCCAGCGAGTTTGACTACCTTCGACGAGCACGAGGGCAAGATAACGCGTAACCATTGTTGCCAACGGATAAACGGATGGGCTGACACCTGACGTAGTCTCCACACCATCAGGAATACTTGAAGCGCAGACCGATAAGATGGCCATGGGAGCAAGAGGTGTGGAAGAGAGTTTTCATGGTCTACGAGTGTTCGCACTCAGGTGAGGTCCGCGGTGTTGCGTGCAAGGTACTTAGTTAGTATAGAGTTAGCATGTATACCGCGATTGCTCAGACGCGGAATATAAATATCGAAGCATCTTCGCTGCTATTAGAAAGAACAAGCACGGAGAAGAGATCTTATCAATATAA